>Ga0326728_10015467_pt1 | contig 15861 bp, 18 predicted proteins | sample MB3enrmetagenome_FD_207602 | JGI IMG/M metagenome (GOLD analysis project Ga0326728, IMG submission 207602) | Lab enriched peat soil microbial communities from McLean, Ithaca, NY, United States - MB31MN | ecosystem: Environmental > Terrestrial > Soil > Wetlands > Peat | place: USA: New York...
CGGATCAGCGAGGAAACCGAATTCAGCGTATTGAACAGGAAGTGGGGATTGATCTGGCTGGTGAGCGCCGCCAGGCGCGCCTCCACCAGCAGCCGCTCCTGCTCTTCCAGTTTCTTCTCGTTGCGCGCGTTGTTCCAGATTTTGAGCGGAATGGCCACCGCGAACAGCGTGGTGGCGTAGAGCGCCAGGATGGTCAGCGGAGGCGGATGGGGCCAGCCGGGCGCGTCCGGCGCGAGGTAGAAAATCTCTTTGGTCGTGAAGAAATCGCCCATCGTCTGGCGCAAAAACTCGGCCACCAGGATGGCGGCGAAGAAGAGCAGATGAAAGGCGGTGCGCCGGTGGTCGCGGCTTTCCTTGAAGAATCGGTAGATGTTCAGGTCGAAAAACGGAGTGAATTTCCAGATCTCTTCGGGATCGGGCGCCCAATCGCGCAGCAGCCCGCCTAGCACGCCGATGCCCGCCAGCAACGGCATGGTGACGCGCTCGTGCGCTATGAAAACCGCGGGCAGGGAAATGAGCACGCCGGAAAGCAGGCCGGTGACGTATCCGCCCAGCAGGCCGGCGATGAGGCTGCCTTCCAGGCCCAGATCGGCCGCGTGGTAGGTCTTGCTGACCACGCGGGTGGCCACGCTGCCGGCGAAGACGCTGGAAAGCCACAACGAGAGCACCACCCGCTGCTTAATCGTGCGCGTCTCCCGCATGAGCATCGACTTGAAACGGTTGGAGCGCGCCAAGACGCTGGCGAGCGAAGCCATCGCCACCAGCTTGACCAGCAGCGCGACCAGGTAGCGTTCCAGCATGTGGTGTTGGAACCCATTATAATAAAAGGAGTAAGACTTCCGTAATCCAACCATGAACAACTTCTCCGCGCTGCGGCTCACGAAAGTGGCCGAAGCGGACTTTCCGACGCAATTCGGTTTCTTCCGGATCTATGGATTCGAAGGCCGCGATGGCGACCTCACCGAAGAAGCCGTCGTGCTGAAAATGGGGGAACTGGCCGGCGATCCGCCTCTGTTGGTCCGCATTCACTCCCAGTGCCTCACCGGAGACGTGTTTCACAGCTTGCGCTGCGATTGCCGGGCGCAGCTTGAAATTGCGCTCCAGAGCATCGCCCAAGAAGGCCGCGGCCTGCTCATCTACGAGCATCAGGAGGGCCGCGGCATCGGCCTGCTCAACAAGCTCCGCGCTTACGAGCTGCAAGACCAGGGCGCCGACACCGTGGAAGCCAACGAGCGCCTGGGTTTCGACTCGGACCTGCGCAATTACCAGCTACCCGGAGCGATTCTGCAATACTTCGGATTGAGAGCGGTCCGGCTGCTCTCCAATAATCCGCAGAAAGTGGAGGCCGTGGAGAGGGCCGGCATCGAAGTGGCCGAGCGGGTGCCCTGCCTGGCCGACGTGCTGGATACGCGCGAATCCTATCTGCGCACCAAAAAGGAAAAGATGGGCCACCTGCTGGAAGATTTCTAGCGCTTTGGCTCAGACCGGGAAGCGATCTTCGACGCGGAGACGCGGAGCCAACGGAGGATTCGACTTGGGCGCCGCCTTAGGCCGGGTGGCGGCCTCAAAAGAATCGTGAATAACTGCGCAGATCCTGCGCTGACGAATCGTGTCTCCGCGTCGAAATGAAACTTGACTCGTTCGCACGAAACTCGCGGGTCCGAGTACTCTAGCAGGGCTCGAACCAGTGGTACTTTTCCCTGTTTTCGCGGCAAATCATACTAGCCACGTGTCGGAACCCGTGGTACTTGTCCTCATCGGCCGCGCAGCCCATCATAGAATCGATGGCGCCAACAACTGTCTCCGCGATTGGCTGGGCTTCCTGGGCGTCCAGCATCCTGAAGCGTGGCCTGTGCGCCGTGACCGGTCGCAGGCGGCCGGAGAACCGGCCGTTGGGGCAACCCGAGCGCCGTTGCAACCACAGGATGAAGGTTCGGTTCCAAGCGAGGATCTCCAACGAGTCCGGCTGGATGCGGGTTCGGGGAGTAAACGTGCACGCGGAGGGCGCCCTGGTCGTGGCCAGCCAGCCCTTGGCGCCGATGTCGGTAGTGTTCGTGCATCTGAAAAGTTTCGGGCTGATGGGATTTGCGCGCGTGCGGCACTGCACCGAGCGGGGGCTGTGGCGTTATGCCATCGGGGTTGAGTTTCCTGCTCCGATGATGCGGGAACAGCCGGGCTCCTGGCAGTTCCACCAGGTTCGCCTATAGGAAACGCGGCGAAGCCATCGCGGTTCCCCTGGTTGCGTGTAGTAGTATCATAGCGGCTGATGAAGCAACTCCTTTTTCGCGGAGCCCGGTGCGCACTCGTCCTGCTGGCTCTGCTAGCCGCGTTCGCGGCGGCGCCGGCGGCACAGCAGCGCTTCTACCTTCACGACAAGGACACCGTGCTGTTCTATGGAGACAGCATCACGGAACAGCGGCTCTACACGACATTCGTCGAAACCTTTGTGGTGACCCGGTATCCGCAACTCAACGTGCGGTTCGTGAACTCCGCGTGGGGTGGCGAGAACGCTCCCGGCGGGAACGGCGGGAGTGCCGACGTGCGGTTGACGCGCGACGTGATCCCTTACAAACCTACGGTGATGACCGTCATGTTGGGGATGAACGACGGCGGCTACATCGCCTTCAACGAGGAGCGATTCCAACGCTACACGGCTGGCATGGAGCATATCCTGCAAGTGGTGAAGGAGGCGTTTCCCAATATCAGGGTCACTCTATTGGAGCCTTCGCCCTACGACGATGTCACCGTGGAGCCGCAGTTTCCAGGCGGATACAACGGCGTCCTGGTTCGGTACGGACAGTATGTCAGGGAGTTGGGGCGGCGCAACCAGATGCTGGTGGCCGACCTGAACTCCCCGGTGGTGGAGATGTTGAAGAAGGCCAACACTCTCGACCCGGCCGGAGCGAAGGCGCTCATCCCGGGCCGCATCCATCCCTCGTCCGGGGGGCACCTGGTGATGGCGGAGTCGTTGCTCAAGGCGTGGGGCGCGTCGCCGATTGTGTCGGCGGTGGAGATCGACGCCGCGTCGAAGCAGGTGGCCAAGGCCGAGAACACGACGGTCACCGGACTGACTGTAGGTGGAGCCATTTCGTGGTCGCAGAAGGATGCGGTCCTGCCCATGCTGGTCAGTCTGAGGGACCGGTCGCTGCCGATAGGGCCCCGGCGGGGCGCCGCGACGATGGACCTGGCTCTGAAATCCTCCGATTTCATGGAGGCGCTGAACCAGGAGACGCTGCGGGTCCGCGGCATTGAGGGGGCCAAGTACACGCTGAAGATCAACGGAAGCGTGGTAGGCTCTTTCAGCCGCGAGCAATTGGAACAGGGCCTCAACCTGGCCGGGCTGCCGACCCCCATGGCGAAACAGTCGCTCGGCGTCCACCTGCTTACCCTGAAGCGCGGCGATGTTCACGAAATGCGGTGGAAGCAGCTTCAGGTGGCTTTGCACGACGACAACCTGAGCCGGTTGCCCGCCGTCCTGGAAGGTCTGGATGCCATGGACGAAGAGTTGGCAGCGCGGCAGAGGGCGGCCGCACAGCCGGTCGCCTGCTCGTACGAATTGATCCCCGAATGAGAGAAAAGGGGACAGACGCATTTTCCCGGTTGGAAAATGCGTCTGTCCCCTTTTCTCAACGCGCAAACGTGACTCCCAGCCCGGTCGTGTAGAGCCAGTCAGTGGGCTTACGGCCGGGTACGGGATTGCTCAGATAATGGTCGCTCAGCGCGAGATTCCAGGAGAGCCATTTTTTCAGCTTGGTGGCGACGCCAAGATCGAAGTTTATCCGGTATGCGCCCGTATCCGAGAGATTATTGAACATGCGAAAGCTCTGGGTGAGCGAACTCGCACCCGTTAGCTTGAGGGTGTATTCATCGCCCCAGAACGCTTCCGCCGCGTTCCTGATCAATGGCGTGCTGAAACTGGAATGGTTGTAGTCGGCGCCGCCGAGGACGTTCAGCACGCTGCGTTTATTCTTGACCGCGTGGAATCCGAAACCGCCGCCAATCACAAACCGCAGATCCAGATTCTGGAACTTGTCATACTCGTAGTTGTTGAAGACATTCACAAACAGGCGCGGGCTCACGTTGCGGTCATAGCCGATTCCGCCGCGAACTGCCTGGGCGGTGCTGGCATTCTGGCCACTGATCAAAGCCGAGGCCTTGATCAAATTGAAATCGAGGGAGATCTTGTCCGTGGTCGTCACCCGCGCCGCAGTGAAAGCTGTCGTGAATGTCGACGTTTTTGCATTGCCGTCGGTGCCGGCGAAACCGACGCTGCCACCGCCGGACCAAAGCTGAAGCAGGCCGGGATTCAGCAGCCGCTCGTAGGCCTTCTGTTCGCCGGCATCGCGGATAGCCGCGACTTCGCCCGGACTCACATCCGCCTTTGTATCTTTGGTGGTGATTTCCACTTTCCCGTCACTGGGGGCCACCGTACCGAGCAGGGTCTTTCCGTCTTTGAGAACCACATTGACCGGTTGATCCGACTGGATTGACGCGACCTTGTCCCAGGGAGCCGTGACGATCCCGAAGTTGTCGGTCTTGACGGTAATCGTCTTGCCGTCCTGCTTGACGATGGCGCCGGTGACGCGATCGCCGTTCTTCATGACTACCTGGTCCGCCCAGGCGGCGGTCAAGAGCACGCCCGCGGACACCACTAACCGGGGCAGGTTCATTGCCGGGCAGCCTCCGGCGACATCAGTTGAGAGGTGCAATGGGGGCAGCGCGTCGCGGCGATGGGGATTGGCGTGCAGCAGAATTGGCAATCCTTGGTGGTGGGCGCCGCCGGCGCAGGCGCGGGTTTCTTCTGCAGCTTGCTGGCTTGCCGCACGGTCAGGAAGATCGCAAACGCGACGATCAGAAAATTGATCACCGTATTGAGGAACTGGCCGTACGCGATGACGGGAGCCGCGGCGGCCTTGGCGGCCGCCAGCGTCGGATAGGACTGGCCGTTCAGACTGATGAACAGATCCTTGAAGTCCACATGACCCAGAACCAGGCCTATGGGAGGCATCACAATGTCATTCACCAGGGAGGTGACAATGGCGCCGAAAGCGGCGCCGATGATCACGGCCACGGCGAGATCGAGCACGTTGCCCCGCATTACGAATTCTTTGAAGTTCTTCAACATGTTTATGCGTTTCCTTTCTGTATCTCGGGTTCCCCCATCACGAGCGGGTAGACGATCCCCGCAATCGCAGCTCCCGCAATCGGCGCCAGCCAGAATAGCCAGAGTTGCTCCACCGCCCAGCCGCCGACGAACAGCGCCGGACCCGTGCTACGCGCGGGATTCACCGACGTATTCGTGACTGGGATTCCGATTAGATGAATCAGCGTCAAGCCCAAGCCGATGGCGATGGGCGCGAACCCCTGAGGAGCACGCCGGTCCGTGGCTCCGAGGATAATCATGAGGAACATGAACGTCAGGACCACTTCAGCAACCAGGCACGCCGTCAACGAATACCCGCCCGGTGAATGCGCGGCATAACCATTGGAGGCGAATCCGCGAGCGAGGTCGAATCCCGCTTTGCCGCTGGCGATCACGAACAGAACAGCCGCCGCGGCGATCGCCCCCGCCACCTGCGCGACAACATAGGCCAACAGATCCTTAGCGGGAAACCGTTTGCCGACTACCAGGCCCACCGAAACCGCCGGGTTCAAGTGGCAACCCGACACGTGGCCGATGGCGAACGCCATGGTCAGCACGGTCAGCCCGAATGCCAGAGCCACGCCCAGATAGCCAATGCCAAGATTTGGAACTGCGGCGGCCAGAACCGCGCTGCCACATCCCCCGAAGACCAGCCAAAACGTGCCGATGAACTCGGCCATCGCCCTCTTGCTTAAAGGCATAAGACAACCTCCTATCAGCACCATTCGCCCTCCACCGCTCTCCGCTTCGAGGTTGCGCGGCTCGGGTATTGAGAATATGATAAACCTGTTGGGCGCGCGAGGCCACCCATATTATGAGGATCGCTTCTTTTGTACGTAATGCGGCACTGCTGATTGCGGTGACCGGCATTCCTGTTGTGGCACAACAGAGCACAGGTTATTTGAAGACGAAGGTCGATCCAGGCCGGGCGGGAGTCTTCATCGACGGCAAGTACGTCGGGCCGGCCGGGAATTTTGGCGTTGGCAGGAAATACACGGTCGCTGCCGGCGAACATGAAGTCAGGTTGTCCGAGCCGCGTTACGAGGATGTGGTGACGAAGGTCACCGTACAAGCGGGAAAGACTGCGCAACTGGCTCAAACCATGAAAGCGCTCCCGCTCGCAAAACCTCCCTTCGGGCGCCTGCGCACCTTTTCCGAGGACAAGTTCGCGGCCGTTTACGTGAACGGCAAGTTCATGGGCCACGCCGGAGAGTTCAACAACCCGGTGCAGGGTCTCCTGCTCAACCCTGGCTCGTACGCGGTCAAGATCGTTCCCGTTAGCGGCGGAGAAGGGCGCGAAGAGCAAGTCACGATAGAAGCGGACAAGGTAACCATCGTCAAAGCGAAGTAGCTATGTGGCGCCGGGCCCAGGGGGCACCCCCTTGTCGCCGGTGGGGTTGTCCGCATTGGGAAGAACACCGGCGACAAGATCGCCGGCGCTACCGCGCCACGTTCACGTAGTAGAGATCCGTCGCTACGTCGAATTGGTCTTTGCGGAGCGGCGTCTTCATGGTCTGCCAAGAGGTGGTGGGTCGAATGATCCGCCAGTGGTCTTTCGTTCCGACGCGCACCGGCATGGTGAACCCCTGCTCGTCGGCCTTCCAGCGATAGCGGACGGTGCCGTTGGCGTCGTCGAAGGTCAGCTCCAGGGTTGGAAGCGCGGTGTGGCGCAGATACTGATCGAAGACCGGCGTCAGGTTCATTCCGGTTTCCCGGTTGAAGTACTCGACCACATCCTCGGTCATGATATTCCGATACTTGAAGTGCTGGTAGAAGCCGCGGATGAGCGCCCACCAGCGGCGGTCGTCGTCCACAACGCTCCGTAGCGTGTTGAGGAAGAGCGCACCCTTGAAATACATGTCCTGCGGCGGTTCGCGGTTGACGCCGCGCGGGGCGATAATCGGCTGGGCGTTGCTGACTTTTGACTTGTACCCGTTGATGTACTTCAGGGCATCCTCGCGCCCCCACCTGTATTCGACGTAGAGGCACTCGAGGTAGGTGGCCCAGCCTTCGTGGATCCACATGTCGGACTGGTCGGCGGCGGTGATGCTGTTGCCGAACCACTCGTGGGCGCTTTCGTGGACGATGATGAAGTCGAACCTCGGGCTGATGCCGACGCCGGTCCAGTCGCGCTCCAGGTAGCCGTTGGCGAAGTGGTTGCCATAGGTCACGGCGCTCTGGTGCTCCATGCCGGAGTAGGGCACTTCGATCAACTTGTAACCGTCCTTCCGGAACGGATACTCGCCGAAGTAGTGCTGGAACGCTTCGAGCATACCCTTGGCCTGCGGGAATTGCTTCCTGGCCTTGTCCAGGTCTTCGGGCAGCGCGTAGAAATCGAGCGGCACATTCCCGAGCCGGTCGGCGAAGTGCTGGTAGTTGCCGATGTTCAGCGAGACGTCGTAGTTGTTGATGGGGTAGTGGACGCGCCAATCCCAGCGCGTGTAGCCGTCGCCGAGATCGGTCTTACCCACAAACTTCCCGTTCGAGACGTCGATCAGACCGTTGGGAATGGCGACGCTGATTTGCATGTTCTCGACTTCGTCGCGCCATTGGTCCTTGTTGGGCCACCACAGGCTGGCGCCGATGCCTTCGCAGGCGGTGTTCACCCACGGATGTCCGGACGGATCCTGGCGGAATGCGATGCCGCCGAACCGGCCCGTCTCGACCGGATTCCCCGAGTAGTAGAAGTCGATGGTGTACACGCGGCCGGCGCGAAGCGTCTCCGGGAAATCCACGAACACGGCGCCGGAATCGCGCTGGTATGGGAGTGCGGTGGAACCGAGGAGAATCTTGTCGACGTGAAGCGCTTCGTGCAGGTCGAGTTGGATGCGAGTGCCGTCCTGGAGCATCCTGAAGCGGATGGTGTTCTTGCCGCCGATGAACTTCTTTTCGGGATCGACGCGGACGTCGAGGTGGTAGAAGAGCAGATCGTTGTTGGCGCGATACGGGCCGTACCCGCCGCGCAGGATGTCGGCATGCGTGGGGACCTGCGCCGCGCACGTCCAGCTTAGGAGGACGCCCAGTACCAGCTCGCGGAAGAACACCGCGGCGTCCTACAGGTAGCTCGGGCCGCCACACATGCCGGGGTGGCAGGGCCCGCCGTTCGGGCAGGAGGGCGGCTTCGGCGGCTCCGCCGCATTCAAACCGGTGGCGTGCGCGGCAAAGGTGGAAAGCTCCTGCTTCAGATGCTTCTGCCCGCAGGAGGGGCACTCAATCCCCGGCGCTTCGGGGACGCGACGCACCAGCTTTTCGAACCTGGTCCCGCAATCTTCGCAACGGTATTCGTAAATCGGCATGGCAATCTACTCCATTATAAGCGTACAGATGCGGTCCATCACGCCGCGCACATCGGCCGCGCGCCCGTTGTAATTGTTCACCAGGATCGAGAAAGCCACCCAGTCTCCATCCCGCCGCTCGACATAGCCTGACAGCGCGCTCACATGCGCCATTGTGCCGGTCTTGGCATGCACTCGTCCAGCCGCGGCGCTCTCCCCGAAGCGGGCGCTGAGCGTTCCATCCTGGCCGCCCACCGGCAGCAGCGAGATCCAGTTCGCCCGCGCGGGCGAGGCGTACATGAAACGCAGCAGCTTGACCACGGTGGCGGGCGTGACCAGGTTGAGGTGCGCCAGTCCCGAACCGTCCGCCAGGTTGTAGGCTTCGGCGTCGATGCCGGCCTCGGCCAGGAACGCCTGCATCTCCGCGATGCCGGCTTCGAGGCTGCCCAGGTTGCGGCGGGCGCGCGCCACCGCCCGCAGCGCCAACTCGGCGTGGAGGTTCTGGCTTACCTTGCCGGTGATCCGCAGGTCTTCGATCAACGGCGCCGAGACCCGCCGCGCCAGTTCGACGCCCGGAACGGCGGTGGGCGGCGCGGCCGCCCGGGTGAGGTCCGGTGTTTCGTTGGGAAAAGCGTGCCGCGCCGTAGCGCCGCCGCCGACGGAGACCCCGCGTTCTTCGAGCGCCTGGCGCAGGGCCTGGGCGGCGTATAGGGCCGGATCTTCGATGGCCAGCGCCAGGTCCTCGCCGCGGTCACGCAGCGGAATCGATCCCCACAGCCGCACCTGCGGACCGCCCGGGTCGCGGTGGAAATGAATGCTCCGCTCGCCGCCCGCCGCGACGGTGCGGATGCGGTTGTCCACCCGGTAATACTCGAGCGGCGGGTTCCAGGCCAGGGCGGCCAGGTCTCCCTCACGCGCGCCCGGGCGGACGGCGAGGGTCACGGCGTTATCGTTTACGGTGAGGGCCGAGACAGGCGCTCCATAGTCGTACTGCGAGTCGTCGATGGCCCATCCCTCTGCAAATGGCTGCCACAGGTACCAGGTATCGTCGCCGACAATGCCGCCATCGATGCGCTTCCCGCCGCGCGCCGCCACCTGGTCGGCCAGGTCCTCGATGGCCGCCAGCGGATTGCCGGTCATCGGGCCCATGCGGTAGGGGATGGCGCGCGCCGATAGGTTGGGATCTCCGCCGCCCACCAGCCGCAGGGCGCCGCGGATGCGGCCCTCGGCATCCGGCGGGCCGTCGGCGACGACGCGCGTCTGGAAGGTGAAGTCCGGCCCCAGCCGCGCGAGCGCCAGGGCCGTGGTGAACAGCTTGGCGTTGGAAGCCGGGACAAAGAAGTGTTCGGGGTTCAGTTCGTAGAGTGTCTTGTCGCTGCCGAGATCCACAATCTGGATTCCCCAGAACGCCGTCCGTGCCGGGGCGCCCACTGGGCCCGATGCCGCCAGCAGCCTTTCGATGCTTTCCGGCAATCCGGCAGCAGCCAAGCGACTGGCAATCGCCAGAGCGAACGCGCAGCGCACCACACCCCGGCCCCCGGCCCCTGGCCCCCGGCCCCTCATCTTCCCGTCACCTTCGATTCCAGCAAAATCGCCGCGACCAGGACCATCACCATGCAAGTCCCGGCCAGGGGAATCCCGATCACCACGCCCACGCCCAGTTCCGCTGCCGCATATCCGACGCTGGCCGGCGCCAGCAGGCCGCCCACCAAAGCCAGCGAGAAGATTCCGTTGAAGAAGCCGGGATGGTAATACGGGAACCGCCTGCCGATGGCCTCCGCCACCAGGGGATAGATGCTGGCGTAGCCGGCTCCCAGGAAGAACGCGCCGGATACGGCGCCGAACGCGTTGTTGGTTAAGAACAGGATAAGGCAACCGAACAACGCCGCCAGCACGCTTCCCAACAGCAGACGGCGGTGCCGCACGCGCGGCAGGATGGCCACCGATCCCAGGCGGCCGGTCATGAGAAACAGCCAATAGAGCGCCAGTATGATGAGCGCCGCCTCGGGGCTCAGGCCCACGCGGCGGATCAGGAATAAGGGGAGCCAACCGGCGACGGACCATTCGTTGCCGAACTGAAAGAACAGCAGTGCCGCGAACATCACGGCGCCGGGGCTGCGGAAATCCTTCAACGCCTGCCGCAAAGTGGGCTGGGCACTTTCCAAACGGGCCGGGTAGGAGCTTTTCGCGTAGATTACCGCGAATATCGCGGGAACCACCGCCATGAATGCCAGCAGGCCGGGCACGTATGAGGTGCCCGCTACCAACAAGGTAAACGCCACCAGCAGGGTGGCCGTCAGACAGCCCAGACCGTACCAGGCGCCGCCCACGGTGGCCGTGCCCGCGGCGTCGGATTGGTAACTGGGCGAGATGGCGTGGAAAAGGGCCATGTTCAGCAGGCCGGCGCCGATGCCGAGCACTAACAGCCCGGCCACGCGCCACCACGACGAAGCCGGCGGCGACACCAGCGCCAGGTAGGCCAGAGCCACACAGGAAAGCGCGCAGGCAAACACCAGCAGGAACGCCAGGCCGCGCCGCGCCATGATGCGCCGGGCCAAACCCGCCGCCGCCACCACGCCCACGGCTACGCTGAGGAAGTAATTGCCCACCGCCGTGAAATCCGGCGGGTCCCGGTGATATCCCCAGGCCGGCAAAATGGCTCCCAGCAACGCCAGCAGAAACCCCGAAAGCAGGAAACCCGCCAGGGCTTTCCCGCCTGCGCCGGCACTCTTGGAGGGTGCTTCGGCGTTGGAAGGCGGAAAACTCACAGGTCCGATTGTACCGTGGTAGGGCACCTCGCCGGAGGCCTTCGGCCGTTTTTCTGGAAATACGTAGCCCGTTCCTACCGAATTCGGTAGGAAGAGGCGGTGCCGCCGAACCGTATCAACAACTTGGGCGTGGCCCCCGGCTTGCAACATGTGAAGCGAGTTGGTTTAGAGGCTTTGTCAGCTTTGGTGCGTTGCCTCCCTTGGGGCTTAAACCGCGACCCCGCCCCGGTCCCATCCGCCGGCGCGGGGTATTTTTTTGGTCTGGTAGACTAGGTCTTCGGACCACATGACAGAACTCTACGCCGGCTGGATCGACCGATGGGAGCGCGACCTCGCCACGCGCGACACCAATCGCTTGGTCCGGCCGTTCGAATGGGGCTTGGAGTGGCTGGAGGGCGCTGAATCCGGCGGCGATCCAGCGGTTTCGGTCTCCCGGTTCGTAACGGAAGCGCTGAACGACTCGGACCGCTTCTACTCCTATGCGCCGGTTGACGACTACCGGTTGAGCCAAGGCCGGCTGACTTTTACCAGCCCGGCGAGGTCCCGCTGCCCGGAGAACGACACGGTCAATGCGCTGTGGTTCCCCGCGCCCAAGGACCAGGGGCGGGCATTGGTGGTGCTGCCGCAGTGGAATTCCGATGCCAACGGGCACGTGGGTTTGGCCAAGCTGCTCAACAGGTTCGGCATCAGCGCCCTGCGCATGACCATGGCGTACCACGCCGAGCGCATGCCGGCGGAACTGGAGCGCGCGGAGTATCACGTTTCCAGCAATATCGGCCGCACCATCCACGCCTCCCGCCAATCCGTCGTCGATGCGCGCGCGTGCCTGGACTGGCTGGAACAACAGGGCTATTCGCGGGTGGGTATTCTGGGCACCAGCCTGGGCTCGTGCATCGCCTTCATTGCCGCCGCCCACGACGCGCGCGTACGGGTGGGCATCTTCAACCATGTGTCCATGTACTTTTCCGACGTGGTCTGGACCGGGATTTCCACTCAACACGTGCGCCGGGGCTTCGGCGATGTGGTCAGCCAGGATGACTTGCGGCGCTACTGGGCGGTGATCAGTCCGGCATCTTATCTGAAGCGCTTTCAGGGCCGGGCGATGCAGAGCCTGCTCATCTGGGCGCGCCACGATACCAGTTTCCTGCCGGTTTATTCGCAACAGGTTCTACAGAGCTTTCGGGAATTGAAGCTGGCGCACCAGGTTTTCAGGCTGCCTTGCGGCCACTACACCACGGGGCAGTTTCCGTTCAAGCTGCTGGACGGGATGGCGATGTGCCGTTTCGCCGCACGGCACTTGTAACCCAAACAGCGCATTGTGGTTATCCGCACGTCTACGGAGGATCATATTGACAAGCCAGGAACCTCATGAGAGCATAAAAACATCACTGGAAAAGGAGGTGGTCCAGCAAGATGGAATTTAACATACGACCGCGAGAGGTGGCCGACTTCTGAAGTCGAGCCTCTAAAGTAGCCGATTCCGTCCAGTGGCGGGATCACGTTCCTGTGGACCGGCTGCCTCACGCGTCAGCTTAAGCCTCAGGTTTTGCCTTTAGGCTACCTTCCCCCCGTGGGCCCTTCGGGTTCACGGGGGTTCGTGTTTTTGGTACACTGGATGTTTCGAAAGGATTCCCCCCAATAAAATGAAGGCTGGTATTCACCCCGCTTACAACCCGGTCAACGTCATTTGCGCCTGTGGCCACACCTTCAAAACGAGCTCGACGCACAAGGGCGATATCCGCGTGGAGATCTGCTCGTCCTGCCATCCGTTCTTCACGGGCCGCCAGAAGTTGATGGACACCGCGGGCCGCATTGATCGGTTCGAGAAGAAGTACAAGGCCACGCGCGGCGACAAGAAGGCGCAACCCACGGCGTAAAGAAGCTGTCAGCTATCAGCCGTCAGCTTTCAGCCACACCCGGCGCTCGGCTTGGTTCTAGCTGATCGCTGATAGCTGAAAGCTTGCTTTACTTCTTTTCGTTCTGCTTGTGTTGTTTGCGGTCGCGCTCCCGCTCGGCCCGCCACTGCTCGTAGAGGGGCAATTGATCGGCGCGCAAGATGGCCTTGACCTTGTCGAGCTGGCCGTTGTGAAGGGCCTGGCCTTCGGCGTTCATCCGGTCGTGCATCTGGTGGAACTGATCCCTGGTCTGATCGAAGATCTGCTGCAACTGGTCGACCTGGTGGGCATCCAGTTTGAGGCGATCGCGCATGTCCGCCACAATGTGCCGGCGAGCTTCCTCGGGATCGAGCTTCTTGCCATTACTGGGAGTGGCAACCACGGAGACGTTATAGAGCCGGTAGGCTAAACCTCCCACCAGCACCCCGCTCAGGAAGACCAGCAGCAGGGTGAGGAGCGCGGAAAACTTAGATTTGAGCATGAGCCAGCTCACCGGCCTGGATCGGACAGTTCCAGGCGAACCGGGGCAACGTAATCCGGAGTATCCAAGGTGTTGGCATCCGCCAGCGCCTCGAGATAGCTTTGCGTATAGGAGGACGGGTTGGAGCGCGGAATCGACATATAGACGCCCAACACGATGGAAAGCGCCACCGCCGCCGTTACAAATGCATTGGCCATGCGCTGGAACGAAAACGTGAAGCTCTGGCGCGATTCGATCCGCTGCCAGAGATTAGGCATGAAATTCGCGCTGGGCTCGGGCGCCGGGCACGCGTCCCGGTATGCCTGTAACAGGGCATCGAGCCTTTCATCAACGTTGCCGCGCATCGAATTCATATTACCTCTACTTCACCGGCTCAGGCCGGTTCCCTCTTTTTCTTCCGCCGCCCCGTAAGCTTTCAGAACCCTTTGACGGGCCCTGAACAACCGTACCTTAAGAGCATTTTCGTTGACTTTGTAGATCTTTTCAAGTTCTTTCAACGAAAGCCCTTCAACTTCCTTGAGCATGAGCAGGATCCGATCGGCCTCCGAAACCGCTCCCAGGAGCGACTGCACGGATTCCCGGATCTTCTTCCGGTGCTGCTCCTCGTGCTCCACCTTCCCGCCTGCCGCGGCATCAGCCAGCATGACCTGCTGCTCCGACAGGTCGGACATCCGGAATTCCTGGCGGCGGCGCTGCTTGCGAAGGTAATCGTAGGCCGCGTTCACCGTCAGGCGATGCAACCAAGGTTCAAAGACCTCCGCCGTCCTGAGCTGGTCGAGCGAAAAATAAAGCCGCAAAAAAACTTCCTGCGCGACGTCCTCGACATCTTCCGGACGGGCGATCAAACGGGCGATCGTCCCCAAAATACGCTTCCGGTACGCCAGTACGATTTCGTTAAAAGACGCGCTGTCGCCCTTCTGGGCCCGCTTGATCAGCTCGAAATCAACCAGCATGCCTCACCGTAAGTGCCGGCACCCGAAAGCAATTTCGCTTCCATCTCGTAAGGCGTGCCGGCAAGTAGACAGGTTACAAAGCTTTGCAAGGAAACGCAAAAGCGGTTTGGAGGCGGGGTGCCCTCTGGGCCGGGCGTCTCCGGGGCAGCCCCAACGGGCCATGACCGGCCTGGACTCGCCACTGCTCGGGATCTCATGGGGCTGTTACCATTATTCCAAATGTCCTCGAAACGCGCTCTGATTACAGGAATTACGGGCCAGGACGGGTCCTACCTGGCGGAGTGGCTGCTGGCTCAAGGGTACCAAGTTCATGGTATCGTACGGGGGGTGGCCCTGGAGGATTTGGACCATCGCCTGTCCCGGTTGGGCGGAATCCTCCCCCCGCCTGAAGCTCCATGCCGCTTCCCTCGAGAGCTTCGCCAGCATCCACCGGGTGGTCGACCAGGTACAGCCGGACGAGTGCTACCACCTGGCGGCCCAGAGTTTCGTCAGCTATTCGTTCGACGACGAATTCTCCACTCTCAACATCAACATCGACGGCACCCATTTTCTGCTGGCGGCTCTCCGGGCGCTGGCGCCCGCATGCCGCTTCTATTTCGCCGGATCGAGCGAGATGTTCGGCCAGGCCGAGGAAGCGCCGCAGAACGAAGGCACCCGCTTCCATCCGCGCTCTTCCTATGGAATCAGCAAGGTGGCGGGCTTCCACCTGACGCGGAACTATCGCGAGGCCTATGGCATGCATGCTTCGAGCGGCATACTCTTCAACCACGAGTCGCCGCGGCGCGGGTTTGAATTCGTGACCCGCAAAATCACCTCCGGCGCGGCCCGCATTCTGGCGGGCCGCTCCAGCGAGTTGCGGCTGGGCAATCCGGATGCGCAACGCGACTGGGGCCACGCCCGCGAGTATGTGGCGGCCATGTGGCAGATGCTCCAACAGCCGGAGCCCGACGACTATGTGGTGGCCACCGGCGAGTGCCATTCGGTGCGCGAATTCGCCGACGTGGCGTTTTCCCAGGTTGGCCTGGATTGCCGCCGCTATGTGACACCCGACCCCGACCTCTACCGCCCGGCCGAGGTCAATTTGCTGAGGGGAGACGCCAGCAAAGCCCGCCGGATGCTGGGCTGGAGGCACCGCATCGGCTTCGAAGAGCTGGTCAGGGAGATGGTGGACGCAGACTGCCGGGCGGTGGGGATTGAGCGCAATCCGAGCCGCGACCGTTAGGGAGTGTCCATGGGCCGATGGCCCGCAAAATTGCATGAAAGTGTGCGACAGCTTCTGCTATCGTTTCTTGTCGTGGGGCGGGTCGAGGTCGGAATCGCTCTGGAGTGGTTGAAGCCGTAGGGAG
>Ga0326728_10015471_pt1 | contig 15857 bp, 14 predicted proteins | sample MB3enrmetagenome_FD_207602 | JGI IMG/M metagenome (GOLD analysis project Ga0326728, IMG submission 207602) | Lab enriched peat soil microbial communities from McLean, Ithaca, NY, United States - MB31MN | ecosystem: Environmental > Terrestrial > Soil > Wetlands > Peat | place: USA: New York...
CTGAGCCGCTTCGAATCCGGCGGGTTGGCCCTAAAACCGGAGGCGGTGCCCCCGGGGTTCATCATCCAGCGGCTGCTGCATCGCTTCGCCCTCCTGGCCCAGCATCGGGGGGTGGCCTTGAAGGCGCCCCCCGTGCCGCAGTTGCCTCCCCTCCTGGTGGATGAACCTTCTCTGGACCGGGTGTTGTCCAATCTCCTGGTGAACGCCCTGGCCGCCACCCCGAGCGGGGGCCACATTCAACTGGAGGCCCAACTCATAAATGGTCCCCAGCCCCGGGAAGTGGAGATTATCGTGGCCGACAGCGGCTGCGGCTTGGGCCCCGAGGAACAGGAGCATCTCTTTGAAAAATTCCGCCTGTCCCGGCAAAAATCGGACGGCTCCGGCCTGGGGCTCTATATTTGCAAGACCCTGGTGGAGGCCAACCACGGGCGTATCTGGGTGGAGAGCCAGGCAGGCCGGGGCGCCGCCTTTCACCTGGCCTTCCCCGCGGCCAGCAGCGGAGAATCCCCGGAGGGTTAATTAACGGCCCAGCCGGGAACGGTATCTTAATGAAAAATCAGATTATTGACGAAACGAAGCCTATAAGGCCCCTTTGATCCTTGGCCTTGGGGGGAAAGCGCCGGACGGCGCCCTGGCGGGTCCCTGAGGCCGGAGACCGTGACTGAGATGAGCTCCTGGATTTTGGTGATTGACGACGACCCCTGGACCCGGGAAGCCCTGGTGGCCATCCTACGCCGGGCCGGCTACCAGGTCACCGCTTTTCCGGGATTTCACCAGGAGCTGGCCGAGGGCAGCGACACCCCCGACTACCAGGTGGCGATAGTCGATTTCTACCTCCCCACCCTCAACGGCCTGGAGGTGGCCCGGCGTCTCAAGGAGCTGCAGCCGGAGTGCCGCATCCTTATGATCTCCTCGGAGCCCCCTGCAGTCGCCGACCTCGCCAGCCGGGATCCGGTGGTGGACCGCTTTCTGGCCAAGCCTTTCTCCAAGGATGCCATTCTCGAGGTCATCGCCCAACTTTGTCCCACCGCCGCCGCCTGATACAGCCTCTCCTCCAGGCCCATCTCCCGGGGTCGCAGTTGTCGGATTGGGTCCTCAGTTTTGTGCGCCAGGAAGAGCTTTTCCGCGGCGGAGACCGGGTGTTGGTGGCGGTTTCCGGCGGCCCCGACTCCGTGGCCCTGTTACACCTGCTGGCAGGCTGGCGGCAGGAGTTGGGGCTGGAATTGGCAGTGGGCCATTTCGACCACGGCCTCCGTCGTGAATCCCAGGAGGAGGCCGCCTGGGTGGCCAGACTGGCAGGTCATCTAAAGCTGCCCTTTCACCCGGGCCGGGGGGCCGTAAAGGAGCTGGCCCGCACCTCCAGGCTCTCCCTGCAGATGGCGGCCCGGAAACTGCGCCTCGGCTTTCTCCGGGAGGTTTGCGTGGTTCACGGCTACCCAAAGCTGGCCCTGGGCCACACCGCCGACGATCAGGTGGAACTCTTCTTTCTGCGGCTGCTGCGGGGCGCCGGCCCCGGGGGCTTGAAGGGCATGTGGCCCGCCACCCCGGAAGGCGTCGTCCGGCCGCTGCTGGCGGTGGGCAAGGCGCCTCTGCTCGCCTGGTTGGAGGAGCAGGCCATCCCTTACCGCCGGGACCCCAGCAACCTGAGCCGGGCCTACCTGCGCAACCGGGTCCGCCTGGACCTGCTGCCGGAGTTGCTGCGCCTTTACAACCCTCGCCTCCGGGAGGCGGTCTGGCGCGGCCAGGCCCTGCTTCAGGAGGATGAGCGCCTCCTGGCCGGGGAGACCGGGCGCCTCCTGACCCAGGTGGGGCGCTGTCCAGCCCAGGATTTCTACTACCTGGACCTGGGCCAGCTCCGAGCCCTGGATTACCCCTGGCAGTTGCGGGTGCTCCGGGCCGCGGTGGCAAAGGTGGCCGGGGAGGCGGGGCTCACCGCGGCCCAAACGGCTGCTCTCCTGGACATGGCCTGGGGAGAGAAAAGCGGCGGCCTCATCTCCCTGGGGCCAGCCCGGGCGGCCCGGGCCGGCCCGGAGCTGCACCTTTTCCGAGATTTGCCGCCCTCCCCGGGCGGCGTCCTGGCCCTGCCGGTAGTCCCCCAGGGAAATCTGGAGTCGCCGGAGGGCTGGACCTGGACCTGGAGCAGCCGCCCTCGCCCGGGGCCAGGCTTCACCCCCCCAGGGCCGCAGGTGACGGCGCTGAACCGGGAGCGGCTCATCTGGCCGCTACAGGTCCGGTATTTCCGGGCCGGTGACCGCTTCTGGCCCCTGGGCGCGCCGGGGCCCAGGAAACTCCAGGACTTCCTGGTGGACTGCAAGATCCCCCGTTGGCTGCGGCCCCATATCCCCCTGGTGGTGAGCGGCGGGCAGATCGTCTGGGTGGCGGGCCTGAGAACAGCCGAACCCCTGAAGGTGAGCGGCGCCGGTGGCGCGGTCCTGACCCTGGCGGTCAGCCCCACCCGGCCGGAAACCCGACGCCTCTGGGAGGTCATCCTGGACTGCCGCAAGCGGCAACCTTAGGGCGGGTTTAGAACCCGGCCCCGGTATCTGCTGACCAGGCCCGCACCCGTCTGAAACGGCTGGCCCGGCAAGGCGAGTTATGGTAGGGTGATTATTGGGTGGTCGCCAGGGCGGCACCATCACAGGCTGGAAGCCTGTGCCACTGTCGCCCCTGTTTTCCACTAACCACCGGAACTGACTATGGGGACCTCCAGCGCCCGGCGGGGGCCAACGGGGCCCTTCTGGCGGCTGGCCAAAAGGGCGGCCAGCCGCTATCTTTCCCCTGGAACTGCAGGCCGCGTGTCCGCCCGGGAGGTTGCGGCCCGGTATGTGGCAGCCCTGGGGGAGGGAGGTGTGCCGCCGGACCTGGCCGGAGCCCTGGCGGCCTTTCGCCTGACCCGCAGGGTGGCCCAAAATCTGGGGGCCTTTTACTGCCAGGCCGCTTCCCGGGGCTGGCCGGCGGCCCTGGACGCCTGGGGCCTGAAGGAGGCAGCCGGGGAGAAGGTAATTGCGGTCCCGGCCCACTCCCTGAGCGCCGCCCTGGAGATCCCGGGAGGCGGACTGGAGCAGGCGGTGGCCCACACGGCCCTGGTGGGGCTCTTGCTCCAGCAGCCCCCCGGCGGCCACAGCGGAGGGGATTTTGTCCCAGTCCCGGTCCCGGAGGCGGCCCGGCTGGTGCGGCGCTTTTTGGGGGACGCCTTCTATCTGCGCCTGCTCCTGGACCTGGGGGAATCCCTGGAAGCTGCGGCCGCGGGCTTCTCCCCTCTCAGGCAAGGCTCAATCGAGATTAGCCGGTGGATTGAGCGAGCGGCAACAGACCCAAGTCTGGCGGCGCCGCACCTGAGGTCCCCGGAGGACTGGCTGGGCCTGCCGGGCTGGACCTGGGTCACCGGGATGTTGCAGGGCCTGCTGCTCCACTTGAGAGACCTGGGTTCCCCCAAAAATTCCTCTGGAAAAATTTAGATTATAATTGGGGAATTACATATTTGACTCCCTATTCCGTCTCTAGCGTAGGGGCGGCGTCTCGCCGCCCTGGGCGGGGAAACCCCGCCCCTACAGCAGATAATTGAGGGACTCAAGTATATAATTACCTATAATTTCATTGGGATAGAGATTTATTCAAGATAAATTAATTTTGCCTTATGAAAACCCTCGAAAAATTGAGAATGCGCGAGGTTGGTAAAATTGCGGCGAGCCGGTGGCCCTCCCTGGAAAAATCAGCTATCCCGGCGCCTTCCCCATTCTGTTAAGGATTCCGCGAACCTCCAGAGGCCGCCGCTGCTTGCTTTCCGTCTCCCTAAACCAACCCCGGCCCATCCGGCTAACTTTCTTTTTCGCCCACAGTCTTTGCTCGTCCGGCAAAGAGGCGGTAAATATAAGATTTAAGAGAGTCAGCTTCGCGATTAGATGGCGCCTCGACACCAGGCTGCGGCCCTGGCGGCCCAGGCCGGCATAAAGTGGGGGCGCTAAGGGCACAGGCTTACAGCCTGTGTGATCGGGTCGCCCATGTAGGGTGCGTCACACGCACCTCGAAATGGCGCGCAAGGCGCGCCCTACGCTTTTAGCTCCTGGCGAGGGAGGGCAAATCCGTGCTGGATTGGGAGAGGACCCTGGAAATCTTGCGTCGGCGGGGTTGGGGGTACGGCTATGGTAAATGCTATGATGCCCAAACGGGAGAGGACATCTATCTGGTCAATCTCAGCCGGGGGGATACGAGTCTGAGTATCAGAAAGCCCAGCATCGAGGAGGCTGTGACCGTTATCAGCCAACTGGCCCTGGGAGAGTCCTGATCTAAAATTTGCAAATTTCCCACCCTTAAAAACCACCAAAAATTCCCCCCGCAAAGCTCCCAGTTCTCCAGGCAGGGCTGCCGCCTCAGGCAGCTCTGTCCTTGCGCCTGGCTCGATTTCAGGGCCGCGGGGAGACAAATCGATTTAATCACCAGACATTTCCCCTCCTCTGAACGCCCCGCCCATAGGCCCGGCCCAAGTTTCCTTCCGTTGCCGAAGGCTAAGATATCGGCCTTGTTCTTCTCCAAATCCTAATCCTGAATGCTCACCCGAGATAGCCTATAACTTGCCGATATGGCGTTGGTCGACAGGCCTTCCGTTCCATTGTCTGCCATCCTGTGTATTAAATAAATAGGTATTTAAATGACTTAAATATTTTTTAAAATTCTATAACATTAAAATATTATTATCTAATATTGTAAATATTTTTATCGATCGTTTTCTTAGTTAATCTCGGGATGATCATAGGGGCTTTTCTCTTTCTCTCCGTTAACTGTGGCAAGCCAGGATTGAAATTTAGAGGCTAGTGTGGTAAAAGGGTACTAAAGGAGCTTCCTATGGACTGGAAAAACAAGCTCTATTTCGGAGATAACCTCAATATCCTGCGTGAACACATAAAGGACGAATCGATTGACCTATGGGGGCGGGATAATCCCGGAATAAAGGATGATAAAGTTTCTAAAATTTAAATTAAATAACCTTTGGACTATCTTAAATAAATATACTAAGGCAGGATTACAAATGGCAAAAATGGATGATCTCTTAATAGCACTCAAGGATTATATTGAGGAAAAAGATACCGAATTTGGATTTCTAATTTCGGGAGATTGGGGTTGTGGGAAAACCTTTTTCTGGAAATATAATGCCATTAAATTAATAGACACATTAAGGATTGACAATTCCAAAGTTAAGTCGATTTATATCTCATTATTTGGGCTTGATTCCCTTAGTGATCTATTTGATAAAATTGCTCTTCAATTGTATATTCCTTCAGGTGAAAGGTATCATGATTTACTTTCAGTTACGGGTAAAACATTTTTAAGATGGCTAAAAGTTGATAATATTGAAAATGCTCTTACTAAGATGATAAATTTTAAAAATGTTGTCTTGTGTTTTGATGATCTCGAAAGAACAGATATTCAATTAAAGAGCCTGTTAGGTTTTATAAATTTATTAGCTGAACATTATAATGTCAAGACAGTTATAATCTGCTCTGAAAAAGAATTATTAAAAGATAAAGCTAAAGCATCTGAGTATCTGAAATATAAGGAAAAGATAATTGGGGTGACATACGAATTTATTCAAAACTATCAACTTATCATCGATAAAATAATAGATGGATATATTCATAATGAAAAATTTCATAGTTTTATTAACAATAATGCAGATATTATCTATAATATATTTAAAAGGAGTGATTCTAATAACATAAGGGTATTAAAGTACTCTCTGTCTATTCTGCACAAAATATTCGATAAATTAATTAATATAAATCCTTCCATATTGGATGAACACGGGCCTGAATTACTAATTTTTTTGCTAGTTATTTCATTCGAAATTAAAACCAAAAATCCGGACCCCGAAAAATTGAAAAACATTCGTAACTGTGCCATAGATGAGTCCTTACTATATACCGCATTAAGTAACTATGGGGATCAAGAGCACAAAACATTTGCAAAGGAATTAATAGACCGATATTATTTCGATATGCAAGACCTTATTTTTACCTCTCCTGCGATATTTAATTATGTTATGAAGGGGTTTTTGGATCTTGATGAGTTTAATTCAGAATTTAAAAAAGATGCAACACCTGTTGATCCAAAAGTTGAATTGTTTAAAATTCTAATTTCTAAATATTGGGAGTTATCAGATTCTGAGTTTGATGAAACAGTTAGAAAGGTTCTTGAATTTATAAAAATGGGGGAAATCGACCATTTATATTGGTATGTTAAACTATTTACGTGTTATATCGACTTTGTTAATCGTAATTTAATAAATATTCAGATAGATGTCGTGAAAGGATATTTTATTGAAGGGATGAAGAAGGCGTATGAAAATGGTTATATAAAATATGGTCAGGTTAGTGATGAGGTTTTATTAGGGTCGGGACCAGAAATTAAGACTGATCCAAACTTTAATGAAGTCTATGAATATTCTATACAAATGCAATCCAATCTTGAAAATGATTTGGAAGAAGGGATATGTATTGAAACTATGAGATTAATCACCAGTGATATCAATAAATTTATTTCTAAGATAACCTCCAGCGACAACAGTCAATTGCTGTTTAAGCCATTTTTCAAATATGTGAAAGCCGATGAATTACTTAATATAATAATCAACCTCTCCAATAAAGATATAATTGCCTTTAGAAATGCGCTTGAATATAGATATAAAATTGGTAATGCTGAAGATCGTAATCATCAGGAATATGGTACGCTTTTCGAATTAATGGAAAAGCTCAAAACGTACTTAAACGATAAGGACAATAAATTAAGCTTTGCTCTTCTTAAGGTCCTTTTAGTTACCTTAGAAAAAATTTGTAAAATGACTAGCGGAGCGGTCCCTCCTGTTGCATCCCCGGTTGAAACCCCTCAGCCTCCTGGCCCCGCTCAGGCTCCAGAGAATGAAGGGAAGGGAGGAATAAGATAATGAAACAGACTATCGAAGGTTTTGATATGGCCTCATTTCTGAGTCGGGGAGGGGATGGGGGTAATTAGGAGTTAAGCTAGAACACCCAAATCAGCCGCATTTTACGGCACATTAGAACCGCAAATTTTTCCTTAAAGCGAGGGGCCTAACCCTATTTTTCTTCCGGTTTTCATATCGGGAGATGAACCACGGGGCCTGCCCTTAGCTTATAATCAGTACCTTTCCCTCGAAAAATCAGGGAAACCCCGATTGTCTTCTAACTAAATCGGAATATGGTCAGAAAAATGAAAGGAGCAAAGAATTAAAAGCTCGGAATGAGCAGCTCCACCGGTCAAACTCGTGGAGAGAGGTCACCAAAACTATTTTTTGACTGCGGTTGCCAAGCCTACCGCATAATCTCGGGTAATCTCAGTTTTATGCGACGCACACTGGGAAACACTACGGTTATTATGGGGGCTGTGACGGAAAATCTTATGGCGAGTGTTTTGGTTTCTTCCCGGGGCTTGCTTTGCTGGAGGTCTCATGCACTGGTATATCTGATGACGGTCCTACTCCTGGCGGGCTGCGCCTCCACCAAGGTGACGGCCTACCGGGACACGGCTTATGCAGGGAAGTCTTACTACAAGATCATGGTAGCAGCCCCAGACCTGAAGCTGGAGCCCCGCCAGAAGCTGGAAAAGGCTATTGTTTCCGAGCTCACCACAAAAGGGGCTCTGGGGGTTGAGTCCATAGGCATCATGCAGCCGACCCGGTCCTATACGGACCAGGATTTTTCCCAGCTTTTGAACAGCCAAGCCATCGATGCGGTCTTAGTGGTAGACACAGCCAAGACCTACAAGGAGACCACGGGCTACACAGCCGGCAGCACTTCCACCTATTGGTGGGGGGGCTGGCGGCGGGGCGGAGCCTTCACGTTGTCCACCCCCAGCGAAGCCATAGTGAGTCCCAGGATGGAAGTGGAGTTCCGGCTTGTGGATGTCTACACTAACCAGACGGCCTGGATGTCTTCCACCTTCACTGCGGGGAACGCTTACGCTACCCTAGATACCCTGTGTAACTCCTTGGCTGCCAAGATTACGGAGAAGCTGAAGGACGATGGTATGCTGGCCAGCGCCGCCAGGACGCCGAGCGAGCGCAAGCTGGCCGAGTCGGAACGCCCTCAGGCCCTGCCCAAATCGGAGGCCACCCCGGTTAGCCTCGGCCAAGGCGGCGATAGGGCGAAAGAGGCGCTGTTAGGTAGGCAGAGCCAGCAGCCTGTAACTGAGCAGCCCTCTCAATCACAGGTACTGATTAACCCAGATACCGGCGCAGTTATAAATAATAGGCCCGGATATAAGCAGGCAGGTTTTGTTGAAATTGAAAAACTCCCGTCCGTCGGCATCAAACTCCCTAATTACAATAACGCAGAGAACGGAATCATTATCGAAGGCGTCTACCCAGGCTCACCGGCTGCGAAGGCTGGTCTCAAGGCCGGTGACAAGATAGTTGAAAAAAACGGGGAACCTGTCAAGACCCTCAGCGAGTTGCAATCCCAGAAGAGACCGAAGATGGGGGATATGGTCGAGTACAAAATAATCAGAACTGAAAGGGAAATGACTTTCAGCATGAAGACTGTACCATTTGCGGACATATCTGAAGCAAAATAATTTGTATCCAGGCTAAGGGGCCAATTCATAGGGTGATTATCCAAAAATCTTACAGTCTCTGGGCCATTTCAGACTTATCTGCTGGTTACGCTTCCGCTATTTATAGCCCATTTCATTTTCCCCCACCTTTAAACGGGGGAGAGGATTATGTGGGGTCAGGGGAGAACATCAAAATCAGCCCCATTTTCCTCCCTGTTAGAACCGTAAATTTTCCGTTTAAAGCGGTGGGCCTTACCTACTTTCGCCAGCTTCGGACTATAACCCTAAAAGCTGAGGAGCCCCCCGGCTAGAGCTGGAAATATTACTCTTTCAGCTAACTTCGTGTTATTATGGTGTCGAGGAGAAGATTCGGATACAAAAAGGAAGCTTTCCGGGGCTAGCCCGGAAAAAGAGATCGCCAAAACCCCTTTTTGACCGCGGCGGCCAAGGCTGCCGCATAATTTCGGAGAGTTTGGTTTTGGATTGGATTTGTGGTAATCAATAAATAAATACGCAAAACTTACTCGCATGGGGGTTGTTTAAATGAATGCATTTGTATTACGTATTTCCCCGGGTGGGGTAGATCGAGTTCCCGAAGCTTTGGAAAGCAACGAATTGATCATCGGATGGAGTTGCGCAGAAGGTTTACTGGATTCAAATCTTGACTGGTACCAATTTCGGCAGATAGTCCATGATGAATATCATGGAGATGATAGAGACTATACACACTCTGGGCGCGCTGCCGGTAACTTATGGAGGTTCATTCGCGAAATGAGCGAGGGCGATTTGGTGGTTGTCCCTTATGGTTCAGAATTTTATGTTACTAGAGTAACAGGGCCTGCCAAGTACGATCCATTAAAGATAGATGAAGATACTGCATACCGTAGGCCAATTGAATGGTTAAACAACAAGAAACCGATTGCACGTCGACTCGCCCGTGCTGCATTTCAATCGAGAATGAAAGCCTATCAGGCTTGCGTTAGTGCGAGTGATATCATCTCAGAAATTCAAGAGGTAGTTAAATTTGCCATAAAAAGTGAAATGCCAGTATTCGAGACAGATCTTCGGATAAAACTAATACAAGAGACACAAAAGGAAATTTGCTCAGGTAGACTTGACCCTTATGCATTTGAACGCCTCCTGGCTAGCTTGCTCAAGTCCTTAGGAAGCGACAAAGTTAAGATAGTGCCTCGCAATCTTGATAAGGGCGTCGATATTCTCGCAGATTTCTCACTGGCCCACACATTCAAGTTCACGCTTGGCGTGCAGGCAAAACACTATCAGCCTGAGCCACCGGTTGGCCCTCAGGAGATAGACCAACTTGCTTCAGGCATGGAGGCGGAAGGCGTATCTTTTGGTTGGTTTGTTACTTCGGGTACTTTTTCTAAAGAGGCTTCTGATAGAAAGGCGGAAATCGAAGAAAAGCAGGGAGTTAAAATGGAGCTAATCGATGGGGAGCAGTTGGCGGCATTAATTATTGAAGCGGGGTTGCACAAAATAGTTGTCCTGAATCAGACTTGATTTGACATTATCCCCGTTACTGGGTTTCTTTTCGCTACCCGTCAAGGCGTTCCCTCAGAGGGAGTGGGGGTAATTAGGAATTAAAAGAGAACGTCCAAACCAGCCCCATTTTACGGCCCATTAGAAGCCTAAAATTTTAGGTTTAAACCGATAGTCTTTGTTCGATTCCGCCAGCTTCGCCTTATGCCCTGCCGAAAGCCTTCTCCTTCTCTTAGCCCCGGCCAATTCCGCTACGGTAGGAAGAACCTCCAGGGGGAAATAAATCACCGCCTCACCATCGAAGTGAAAGTCGGCTCGGACCCCGGCAGCAACCTCGATGGTTTCCCAAATTATCCTAGCGCTTTTGGGCCTGGGGTCCATAGCTTGAGGATCAAGGGGTTAAGGGAATATACCGAGATGAACGCCTCGCTCATTGGCCTTGGCCCCTTACAAAAAATACAAAAAATACCAAAATTGCCGGAAACGCGGTAGAATCCAGCCAGCTCCAGCGGGCGGCCCAATTTTTTTCTGGTTCCCAAGCTCCCGCTTGGGAACCCATTTTTTTATGCCAGGCTCCGCCTGGCAAGGATTATGAGATAGAAAATTATCATTGTATGACAAGACGTCGCCCAAGCAGAGCTTGGGCCAAAATTTCCGTTCCCAAGCAGGAGCTTGGGAACGAGAAAATAAACCGTATATGACCGTGCAGCTCCGTTTGCGAGTCCCGGGAGAGAAGGGCCGGCCCGCTCCCCTGGCGGCCCAAATCCATCTGGAGGCGCCGGGGGGGGCCGGCTACCCCCTGCACCACGATCTGGAGGAGATGTTTGCCAGCCCCCAGCGTCCGGGGGCGGCGGCGCGGGGCTTTCTGCTGGCGGCCCTGGGGGTTTGGGCCGCGGACAAGCTCCTGCTCCGCCGGGCGGCGGCGGACGCCTGGACCCGGCAGATCATCCTGCGCCTGCCCGCCCCGAAACCCTGGGGGGCGCTGGCCCCCGATCTCTCCCGCCTCCTGAACTTCCTCACCGGAGACGACTGGACCTTGAAGCCCCGCGCCACCGGGATCGATCCGGATTTTTTTCCAACGGCCGACTGGCCCCACCCCTGGCGCCCCCAGGCGGTGGCGCTGTTCTCCGGGGGCCTGGACTCCCTGGTGGGGGCCATCGACCTGCTGGAGGCCGGAAAGCGGCTGGTCCTGGTGAGCCATTACGACTTCGGCCAACTGGCCTCTACCCAGCAGGGGCTGGCCGCGGCCCTGAAACGGCACTACGGCTCCGACCGGGTACACCACCTGGGGGTCCGGGTACAATTTCCCGAGTCGCCGGAGCTCACCCTGCGGAGCCGGTCGCTGCTCTACCTGGCCCTGGGGCTGGCCACCGCCGCGGCCTTTGGCGACGGCACCCTCCTTTACCTGCCGGAAAACGGCTGGGTCAGCCTCAATCCACCCCTCACCTTGAACCGCCTGGGCTCCTACAGCACCCGCACCACCCATCCCCACTTCCTGGAGCAGCTTGCCTCCCTGTGGCGGCGGGCCGGTTTGGACCACCCCCTTTGGAATCCCTACCAGGAAATGAGCAAGGGGGAGATGCTGCTTAACTGCCGGAACCCGGGCCTGTTGAAAGAATTGTTTCCCCGGACGATCTCCTGCGCCCGGCCGGTGGTGTCCCGCTGGCAGCGGCGGCCGGCGGGCTCCTGCGGCTGCTGCTACCCCTGCCTGCTGCGCCGCGCCGCCCTTAACCGCCTGGGGTGGGACGCGGGCGCGGACTACCTGCTGGACGTGCTGGCAGCGAGAGAATCCTTAAGCCACCGCAGCCGGGGCCGGGACCTGCGGGCCTTCTTGCTCGCCCTCAGGACCTGGGAAGAGTCGCCGGCGGAGATCCTGGCCTGCCTCTGGCTGGGGGAGAGCCCGGCGGCCGCGGCGGCCCGCGGCGCCCCGGCTCAAGCCGTGCTGACCAAAGGCTTTCAGGAGATCGGCCAATTCTTTCGGGATAAAGGACCGGAGTGGATTAAGGATTATGGAGGGTGGTGAAAGAATTTTGGATCATTGGGGATTTCCGCTTATTCCCGGCTGCTTTTTCTGGTTCCCAAGCTCCCGCTTGGGAACCCATTTTTTTATGCCAGGCTCCGCCTGGCAAGGATTACCAGATATAAAATTATCGTCCTAGGGCATGATGTGAGCCCAAGCAGAGCTTGGGCCAAAATTTCCGTTCCCAAGCAGGAGCTTGGGAACGAGAAAAAATTCCCCTTATGCGGGTTGGGAGGGGGGCGTGGGGGAGGGCAGGGATTTTTTGTAAGCTTCCCTGGTCCTCCCCCCACTCATCGTTTCTTTACGGCCTGATGATGCGCCCCGCCTGCATCTGGGCTTCCAGGATGGAGAACATGTTGGAGGCCTGGCCCACGGCCAGGCGGTCCCGGACCTTATAGAAGTCGAGGCAGGTGCCGCACACCAATAGTCCCATCCCCATCTCCTCCAGGCCCTTGAGTTCGCTGAGCACCGGGGAATCATTCAGGGTCAGGAAGATGCCCCGGTTGTAGAAGAGCAGCTTCTGGGGCGCCTCCACCTGCACGATGGTCTGGCAGAAGGCCCGCATCAGGATGGCCCCCAGCTCCGGGTCGCCCTCGCCCATGTGGTCCGAAGAGAAGACCACCACGGTGCTCCGGGAGGCCGGGGCCACCCCCGGGAAAAAGCAAGTCTCCCGGGCCTGGCCGGCGGGCGGTGAGATGGTGAGGTGATAGCAGGAGCCCGACTGCGCCACGGACACGGTGCAGCCCCGGCTCTGGGCGAAGCGGCTGACGTTGTCCCGGGCGGCCTCGTGGTCCACCACCACGATGAATTCCTCGGTTTCCCCCCCTTCCAGGGCCTCCTTGGTGCGGACCACCGGCAAAGGACAGGCCAAGCCGGAGAGGTCGATGATTTTTGCCATAATTCTCCTTTACGTAAACAAATTCTGAAGTCTCGTTTTACAGCTTATCGAGTTTCGAGAATCATTGATGGCCGCGTCTTTTCAACTCGAGACACAGGGCGGACACATGGGTCCGCCCCTGCAACGCGAACCTATCTCTCGTGTGATGCTTCATAATTGCTAGGACATTTCAAACTACGGTTTTTTAACCCCCCTTTGAAAACGCAATTATTTACTTGACATACCAGTTTATCTGTGATAGCGTGATTTCTAAAGGAGTTCAGGGCCATGAGCGCAGACCTCACCAAGCCAATTTTCATCAGGGAAGAAGCCGCCAGAAAGCACCTTGAAAAACTTCGCTGGCCTAATGGACCTGTTTGTCTTCATTGCGGCGAATCTGAGAAGATCACCAAACTTAAGGGCAAAAGCCATAGACCAGGACTTTACAAGTGCAATGCTTGCCGCCAGCCTTTTACGGTGACAGTGGGAACCATTCTTGAGGATTCCCATATCGAGTTGCACAAATGGCTTTTGGCCTTTCACCTCATGGCCGCCAGCAAGAAGGGGATAAGCTCTCACCAGCTTCACAGGATGCTTGGCATTACCTACAAGTCGGCCTGGTTTATGACCCACAGAATCAGGGAAGCTATGAAACCTGATTATTTCAGGGCCAAGGCGCTTGGGGGAAATGGTCCGGTTGAAGCCGATGAAACTTTTATAGGCACTAAACCTGGAGCAAAGAAGCGCAAGGGATACGGGCACAAAAACGCTGTCCTTTCCCTGGTGGAGCGTAACGGCGAAGTCCGTTCCTTCCACGTTCCCGGCGTGAGCGCCAAGACCTTGAAACCCTATCTCAAGTATCATATTGACCCCGAAGCGCACCTTATGACCGATGACGCGGGGCAATATAGGATTCTCGGCCCTGAATTTGCTCAGCATGACGTGGTTGCTCATAGCAACGATGAATATGTCCGCGGCGAAGCCCATACCAACACGGTTGAGAGCTTTTTCAGCATCCTTAAGCGTGGCCTGATTGGGACTTACCAGCATGTCGGCGTTCAACATCTTCAAAGATATGTTACCGAGTTCGATTTCAGATACAATCTCCGCAAAGTTACTGACTTCCAGCGCGCTACCCAAGCCGTTAAGGGCATCGCCGGCAAACGCCTAACCTATCGGCCGATTGGTTGATAATGAGCAAATATACGCCGATGATAAGCCATGGCTTAAAAACAAGAAATGATTCCCATGGCTCCCAACCCCCATTTGTGCTATGGTGATTTTGCACGAATCCCATATATGGAGGTTAGGAGCCATGGACGTCGGTGGAAAAATTTGTCCTTTTAGGTCAACTGACCAAGTTCTAGTTAACTGTGAATCAACGTGCCAATTATTTGTTCCGGCAAAAACACCCCAAGAAGGCACTTGTGCGTTAGCTGCGTTGCCTTCCCTAAAATTTGCCATAGTTAGCTTAGATCATACTGTAGCCACCATAAGAACTACTTTGCAAACACGATCTCATCTTTAGCTAATGTGGCTGCAACTTCGTTAAAACCCGATATTGGCGAAATTGAGCCAAACAGAGCTTCAAGGTCATAGGCGGTAATCCCGCCTTCTGTCTTGATAAATTCTTTAACAAGGTCAACCACCTTGTCCCTGAGAAGTTCGTGCTTGCTTACGTCTTTGCTCATTTTTTCTCCTTGTCCTTCTTTTTTGGCTTCGGCGGCGTTGCCAACATGCGCCGCGCTATATCGTCTGCAGAGACTTGAGAAAAGTCTATTTCCGGTTCTTTCTTCTTGGGCTTTTTATCGGAGGGTTTTCCCATGATTGATATGCCTCCCGACCCTAATGTGCCACTATATACTGCTATTGGCGTTGTGGTTGTTCAATGGGCCCATGTTGAGATTTCCATGGATATGTGTATTCATATCATTTATCATAACTTCGGTGGAAAAACTATCATTAAAAGAATACCCAGAACCAGACTTAATGAAAAAATCACATTTTTATCGACAACTCTTAATGACCCAGCTCTTGAGCAATATAAAAAAGAAGGATTAAGTTTATTGGACGATGTTAATACATTATCAGATCATCGTCATCGTATTATTCATGGTGCCGTTATTAAAATGGACCAAGATATCTTTCATTATACTAAACTTATATATGGTGATGAATTTCATAAGTTCGATATTTATATGTATAAACTTACTGACGTTGTTGATTACGGAAAAAAGATTCAGGATTTGGCAATCCGCTTTGCCTCTCTCCGTGATCGCCTGATAAAGGACGCTGCGCTGCAAAAATCTGGTCAACAATAATTTCCGCGGCTTGATCAGTTAGCATACCAGTGTGCCCTGGTTCATAGTTAACCATTTCAAATTCAGAAAGGAAGTCCCCAACCCATTTTATGAGGGCTTCCCTGATTTTAGAATCAACCGGCCTGTCAAGACAGACCTTATCAATTACTTGATGGTCTGTCAAGTATATAATCCCCTTTGAAAAAGGGGGGCAGGGGGGATTTAAAATAACCTCCTGAAATCCCCCTAAATCCCCCTTTTCCAAAGGGGGACTTTAATACCCTTGGAACTCAGGTTTTCACTTGATTTAATGCCATATTATTTACGAAGCACAACTCTAGCCGCCCAGGGAGATGGCCAGGGCGGTGGTGAGCTTCACCACGTCCTGGTTGGTCTTGCGCAGATGCCGGGATAAAAGCTGGGCCAGGCGCAGCAGCAGCTTCAGCCCCATGGCGGGATCGTTCCGGACCAGCTCCAGGAAATCCTTCTGGTAGAGTTCCAGGAGCCGGCAGTCGCTCAAGGCAGTGACCGTGGCCGAGCGGGGATCGTTTTCCAGCAGGCTCATTTCCCCGAAATAGACGCCGTCTTCGGCCTTGAG
>Ga0326728_10015472_pt1 | contig 15857 bp, 13 predicted proteins | sample MB3enrmetagenome_FD_207602 | JGI IMG/M metagenome (GOLD analysis project Ga0326728, IMG submission 207602) | Lab enriched peat soil microbial communities from McLean, Ithaca, NY, United States - MB31MN | ecosystem: Environmental > Terrestrial > Soil > Wetlands > Peat | place: USA: New York...
CGGGAAATGATTGGCGCAAATGGGTATTGCTTCAGTTTTGGATGGCAGGGCGCGCACTCCGGGCGCGCCGCGGCGGGCAGCGGAGTGCCCGCCCTGCCACCCAATGCTGACGCATCACACAAATGAAGTTGATTCCCGCCCCTTTATCCCTTACATATTCGGGGATGAGAAAACGCACCCTGTTGCTTTTGGCCTGTTGCATCGGCCTTTCCGGTGGATTGTCTTGCACCACCCGCCAGGCCCCCTCTTCCCAACCGCCGGCCAGCCAGGCCGACGCCGATGCCAAAGCCAAAAAGCTGCAGGCCGCCGCCGACGCCAAGGCCAAGAAGGAGAAAGAAGCCGCCGACGCCAAAGCCACAAAGGAAGCCGCTGAAAAAGCGCGCAAGGAAAAAGCCGCGCAAACTGCCGAGCAGCGTGCCCAAGCCGCGCATGACCAGGCGATGGCAGCAGCCGCCGCCAAGGCCAAGAAGGAGAAAGACGCCGCCGATGCCAAGGCTTTGAAGAAGGCAAAGGACGATGCCGCCCGCGAGGCAAAAGCTCAGAAGTCCAAACCGACCGCGCCGGAGTCCGCCAGCCTCCCCGGCATGACAACCTCAGCGCCCGTCCCGGCCACGGCTGCCAATGCCCCTTCCGCCAAAGAACAAAAGCTGAACGATCTCAACCACCGCTACATCAACAACCAAGTCACCCCGCTGCAGTACCAGGTCGAACGCGCCAAAATCCTGGCCGAGCCGTAACGCGCCTTTCACCCCCCGCCTTACTCCTGCGGCGCCGGTTGTTGAAAGGCCGATTTTTCGCGCAGGCGCAACATGACATAATACGCCGCCGGTGTGGCGATGAGGGAGAGCAGCACGGAAATGCACAGAGCGCCAATCACCGCAATCGCCAGCGGACGCAGCATTTCGGCGCCGCTGCCAATGCCCCAGGCCAATGGCAGCATCCCCAGAGCTGCCGCCATGGAAGTCATCAATACCGGGCGCAGGCGCCGATGGCCGGAGCGCACGAGGGCTTCCACCAGCGGCACGCCTTGGGTCCGGAGATGATCCACAAAGTCGAGCATAAGGATGCCGTTCTTGGCCACAATGCCCACCCCAATGATCGCGCCCAGGAAAGAGACGATGTTCAAGGACGTGCCCGTGATCCAGAGCGCCGCCACCGTGCCAAACAGCGCCAGCACCGCGCCAAAGACAATGGCGACCGGCTCGTAAAACGAGCGGAATTCAATCAGCAGCACCGTGAAGACGAGCAGGATGGCGGCGAGCAACACCAGGATGAGATTCCGGAAAGATTCCTGCTGCTGCTGGTAAAGGCCGCCGTATTCGACCGTGCCGGGCGGCAGCCATTTGTCCTGGCTCAGCTTGGCCTGGATTTCTTTCATCGCGCTGCCCAGATCGCGGCCTTCCAGCCGCGCCGAGACAATGATGTCCTGGCGCAAATCGTCGCGGACCAATTCCACTTCGCTCGGCTCTTCGACCACGTCGGCGACTTGCGCCAGCCGCACGACCGTGCCGTTGGCCGCGCGCAAGGGCAGTTCGCGCAACACGGCCAGGCGATTGACGCTCGCCGGATTGGCCAGGACGCGGATGTTGACCACCCGGTCGCCTTCCAAAACGGAGGACACCGTCTGGCCCAGCATGGCGGTGTTCACGGCGGCGGCGATGTCCTGGATGCTCAAGCCAAAGCGCGCGGCCTCGGCGGGACGCACCCGGAAATTGATGGAGGGGCCGGTTTGGGTCAGGCCGTCGAACGTGTCCACCACGCCGGACATGCTTTTGATTTGTTCTTCCACACGAGGGGCGGTCTGTTGCAGCCATTTCAAATCGGTGGAGAACAATTTGATTTCAACCGGATCCGGCGTCAGTTGCAAATCGCCGATGACATCGGTCAGGATGCCGGGAAACTCCCAGTGGAACGCCGGGAATTGCTCGTTGAAGGTGTGGCGCAATGCGGCGATGACCTCATCGGTCGAGTGCTCGCGGTCGCGTTTGAGCTTGACGGCAAAGTCGCCCCGATACGCCTCGGTGATGAACAGGCCCATTTCCGCGCCGAGCCGGCGCGAGTAGCTTTCCACGTCCGGGTTGGCGGATAGGATTTGCTCCGCCGCCCCAAGCTGGCGCGAGGTTTCGGTCAGGCTGGTGCCCGGTGGCGCAAAGTAATCAATGACAAAACCGCCTTCGTCAAAATCGGGCAGAAAATCGGATTCCAACTGCCGGTAAATGAAGACCGCCCCGACGAGCACCGCGCCGCAGGCCAGCAAGGTGATCCAGCGATGCGCCAGCGCCCCGCGCAGCGCCCATTCGTAAATACGGAGGACGCGCCTGAGCAAAAAGCCGCCTTCAACCCCGCCGGGGGCGTGGCCGTGCTCCATTTTCTCACGCTCCCGGATGAACCACGCGGCCAGCGACGGCGTGAGGGTGACGGCCAGAACCAGCGAGGTGAGCAGCGAAACCACCATGGTCAGCGCCAGCGCCCGGAAAAACACGCCCGCAATGCCCGACAAAAACGCCAGCGGAATGAACACCACCACCGGCGTCAGCGTCGAGCCGACCAGCGGATAAAGAATTTCGTGGATGGCTTCCTGAATTCCCGCCAGCCGGGGCCGTCCCGCGGCGATTTTCACGCACATCGCCTCGACCACGACGATGGCGTTGTCAATCACCAGCCCGATGGACGCGGCGATGCCGCCCAGCGTCATCATGTTGAAGCTCATGTTGGCCAGTTTCATGGCGACGAGGGTGATCAAAACCGTGATCGGGATGGTGACGATGGCGGTCCAAACGCTGCCCCAGTTCTTCAGGAAGAAATAAAGAATCAGCACGGACAGAATCAGTCCGAAAAAGATCGCGTCCCAAACGCTGCCCACGGAATCGCGCACAAAGAGCGACTGGTCGTAGAAAAACGCCAGATGCATGTCCGGCGGCAATTCCTGCCGGAGTTGCGCCAGTTTGGCTTGCAACGCGCCGGCAATTTCCAGCGTGCTGCCGTCCGCTTGGCTCATGATGTTCAACAGCACGGAGTCGCGGCCTTGCGCGGTGATGGATTGAAAGACCGGTTTCGGCCCGCGTTCGACCCGGGCCACGTCTTTGATTCGCACCGGATGACCGCCGTGAACCGCAATCACCAGATTTTCCATGTCCGCCACCGAATGCACGCGCCCGTCCACCGTCGTCAGGTAGAGATGGTAATTTTCCTCCATCATGCCGGCCGGGGCGATGAGGTTGTTTTTCGTCAGCGCGTCGCTCACGTCCGACAACCCGAGGCCGGCGGCCTGCAATTGCAGCGGTTCCACCACGACGTGAAATTCCGGCTCGCGGCCGCCAATGATTTCCACGCGCGCCACGCCGGGAATCTGGAGAAAGCGCGGCTTCAGCTCATAATTGGCCGTCTCCCAAAGCGACATGATGTCGCGGCTGGAACTGGTCAGGCTGATGCCGATGATGGGAAAGGCCGAGAAGGTCACGCGCTCAATTTCCGTGTCGGCGGTCGCAGGCAGGTCGCCGCGGATTTGGGAGAGCCGCCCCAGCACATACAGTTCGGACTGCGACATGTCCACCCGCCAGTTGAAAAAGACATTGATCTGGGCCGAACCGCGCTTGGTGGCCGAACGCACCGTGATCGCGCCGGGAATGTCTTTCATCGCCTCTTCGATGGGGCGCGTCACCGTCGCCATCATTTCGTCGGCGGGCATGATGCCGTTGTTGACGAGAATGACCACGCGCGGGAAATTGGTCTGCGGAAAAACCGACGACGGCATTCGCAACGCGGAGAAAACTCCCGCCAGGCACAAGGCCGCCGCCACGAACGTGATGGACAGCGCGTGCCTGGTGGCGAACCGGCCCAAAGGCGAAATGACGTCGGCCTTCATTTGGCGTTGGACGAATTGGCGGACGTTTCCTCGCCCGAAGAATTCTGCACGCGGATTTTCGTGGTCGCCGGCAGGCCGTAAGCGCCCACGGTCACGACCGCGTCGCCCGCTCTCAGTCCCGGAGCGGCGACTTCAATCCAGCCGTTCTCCCGCAAACCGGTCTGCACCGCCGTTTGCGTCGCCTCGCCGCCTTTGACCAGCGCGATGACGCTTTGGCCGCTTTCATCCGTCACCACCCCTTCGCCCGGCGCGGCGAGACAGTTGGTGTGAACCGCCGTCACGATGCGCAAAGGAACAAATTGTCCGGGCCGCAGCGCGCCGCCCGCCGGCAACAACACCCGCGCCAGAACCGTATTGTTGTTCGTGTCCACGGTCGGGCTGACGAACGCAAGTTCCGTCGTCACCGGAGGCTCGGTCAAGACTTCGACCGGATTCCCGGCCTTCAAATCATTGGCTTCCGCCGCCGGAATTTCCGCCGTGACGACCAGCCGGTCCAAATCCATCACTTCCGCCACGACGGTTGGCAAATCCACCGCCTGGCCGGGTCGGACGTTGAGATGCACGACCGTGCCGGACAGTGGGGCGATGACTCGCAACAAGGCCAGTTGCGCCTCGGCGCTCTGCAAATTCCTCTGCGAGGTGTTTTGTTGCGCGTACAATTGCCTCTGCCGCGCCACTTCCTGTTCCGCGTTGTCCACGGTCAACGTGCCTGAATTCAATTCCACCACCAAATCGCCCTTCTCGACATGCTGGCCTTCCACCAGGGCGACCTTGGTGATGACGCCCGGCAGCGGCGCCGCCAGCGACGCGCTGGCGGCCGGGGCGTTGGCCGTGGCGGGCGCGGGTTCAACCGTGCCATAACCTTGCACGTAACGATGCAGGGTGGCCAGTTTGAGCGCGTTGGTCTGGACGCTGACGACCGTGGGCGTGGTCTCCTCGCTGCCCGCCGGTTTGAGTTCTGTCGCCAGGAGCTTCTGCGCGCCCGTGACGACGATGTAATCGTTGGTCTTGATGGTGCCCGTCACGAACCATCCGGCGTCGGTCAGCCGGTCCAACGGGGTCTTTATGCGGGTGAAGGATTCTCCGCCCTTGTCCTTGTTCATCAAATAAACCCAGCTCGCGCCTTCCGCCAGCACCACGGCGTCGCGCGGAATGAGCACGCCCTCCAGGGGAGTCGAATGGAGCGCCTGGGCGGGGCCTTTGCCCTCCTGGCTCCACTGCCCGGCCGCCGGATTGCCAAAGACGATCCCCAAATCCCCCTGGTCGTCGTCACTCATACTGACCACGGTGTTGCCCTGGGCGTCGTGGGTGACTTGGGGGCCTTCGTCCGCCTCGGGCGGGGCGGCGGCGTTATGGTGCTTATGCCACCAGAGGCCGCCGCCGATGGCGGCGGCAATGACGATGATTAGAACAATGGCTCGCTTCACGGTTTTTTCTCCTTCGCCGCCGCCGGATTTTGCTCAAGGACGCCCGGCGTGATCATTTCGATGGGGCGCTGGACGGCATTTTCGAGGGCGGCCACCGACTGTTGCCTTTTGACCCGCGCCTCCAACTGCTCCTCTTCGGCCTCGGCAAGTTCCAGTTGGGCATTCAACAAATCGAGCGGGGCGGCGGCGCCGGCGCTGACCTGCGCGGCGACGGCGTCGCGGGACGCCGCCTGGGTGGCGGCCAGAGCCTGGAGCAGGGCCAGGCTCTTTTCCGTGGCGCGATAGCTCTCCACGGCCGCGTCAATGTCCGCCAGCACTTTGGCCTGAACGGCATGGAAGCGGGCGGCGGCTTCCGCGCGGCGCCCGGCGGCTTCGGCAATCGGGCCTTGGTTCTGATTGAGCACGGGCAGATCGAAAGTGATCCCCAGGCTGTACATGTTGTCGCCCTGGTCGAACTGATAGCCCGGACTGAGATGGACATCCGGATATTGACGGGCGATTTCCAGTTGCAAGGCGGATTGGGCCGCCGCGTAATCTGCCAGCGCCCCCAAAACGTCGGCGCGGCCCAACAGCGCCTCGCGCCGCATTTCCTCGGAAGTCAGGCTGGCCGCGGCGGCGGCGTTGTCCGGAAAAGAAATGGACAATTCCACGCCGTCCAACGCGCGGACCGGAATGCCAATGGCTGCCGCCAGACTGGCGCGGGCCTCGGCGCGTTCGCGCTGGGCGTCCGCCAGGTCAAGCTGGGTTTTTTGCAGGGCGATGCGAAAAGGCACCGCCTCCGGCCCCGCCATCGCGCCCGCCCGGATTTGTTGATCCAGGAGCGGGATGATTCGCTCTTGGATGGCAATCTGGTTTGTCAGGAGCGCCTCGCGCTGCCACGCCGCCGAAAAATCGAGGAGGCTGGAGCGCACGTTGGCGCGCACCTGCCAGGCGGTGGCGGCGATGTTCAGCCGCGCGGATTCGGAGAGGTGCTGCGCCTGGGCGATGCGGTGGCCCCGCTTGCCGGCCGTTTCCAGGGGCACGTCAAAACTGACGACGGGAAACCACGGGCTGAGTCCGGGGGCGGCGTTGACATGGCTGAAATTGAGGCCGGGGGTCAGGCTCACGCTCGGATTGGGCCGTCCGCCGGCGGTTTGGATGGCGGCCTGGGCCGTGTTCCACTCCGCCCGCGCGACCTCCAAATCAGGATGATAATAGAAGGCGGCCAGGGTGAGCATTTCAAAATCCCAGGCGCGCGCCGGCCCGGCCGCCGCATCGCGGTGGAGATTCTGTTCCAGGAAACTTCTCAGGCCGGGATCGTCCAGGCTGCGGCTTTCCAGGGCGGAGGCGGTGGCGGCGGGCGAAAGCGGCTTCGGCTCAAAGTGAGCGCAGCCGGCCGCCAGTCCGCACGCCAGCAGGGCCAGACAGAATCTAGGTGTCGCAGTCAACAATTGCAGCAGTTCAGGGCTTTTGCATCTCGAACACCAGCACTTTGAAGTTGTTGGCCGGCCCGTTCCTCTGGCCGACGGAAAGGTAAATCTTGTGCGTCTTGGGGTCCAGCGTCATCGTGCGCGCGCCGCTCGCGGTCTTGAGCGTTTGCACCACGGTCAGTTTGTCGGGCGAATCCTCATGGGCGATGGTGGTGGTGCCGGAGCCGCCGCAGGAGGCAAAGGCGAGTTGGGTGCCGGGATCAAAGGCATTGGCATCCACGCCTGCGCCAATGTCCACGCTGGTGATGACTTTGCCGGTGGTGCTGTCCATCATCACCATCTTGTTGTTGCCACCGCAGCCGATGAAGAGCCGGTGATGAGCGGTGTCAATGGCCATGCCGGAAGGCTCCGTGCCCCCGGTGATCGGCCAGGTGGCCGCCACCGTATGGGTCTTGGTGTCAATCACCACCACCGCGCTCTTGTCTTCGAGGTTGTCATAAACGCGTCCTGCCGTTGCATCGGCGGTCGGGAATTCAGGTTTGCCGCCCAGCGGAATGGTGGCCACGACCTTGGCGTCTTTGACGTTGATCACGCTGGCGGAGGAGCTTCCGCCGTTGAACAAATAAACTTCGTGCTGGCCCGGCTCATAGACAAAGCCGTCCGGATTGGTTCCGGTGGCCAGCTTGACGATGGTTTCCAGCGTTTTCAGGTCCACCACGCTGGCCTTGTTCTCGCCCCCGTTGCTGGCAACCCCGCGCCCCAGGTCCGGCGCGATGGCAAAACCATGCACGCGGGGCGTGTTGGCGATCCTTCCCACCACGGCGTCTTTGTCCATGTCAATCACCACCACTTCCGTGCCGTGGCTGACGTAGAGACGCCGGCCCGCCTCATCCGCGGAAAGGTAATCCCAACTGCTTGGGTCGCCGACAGGAATCTCCTTCAGCAGACGGTAAGGCCCCTCCGCCGCGCCCTGCAAGGCGGGACCCGTCAGCGCCAAACCCAGAGCGAGCAAACCGAAGATTTGATTTCGTTTCATAAAAGTAATTTGGATTTTTGGTTAAGCGGGGAAAATGCAGGCGGGACGGCGCGCCTTCAAGGTCTAATTCATTACAGAATTGTCATCTGAAAATCCGGGGCGGCATCAAATCACTGGGGGCGGCGCTTTCCTTGGCAGCGGCCTTGCCTGTTTGTGCCGCCACGATCATCGCATCCACTTGGGCAACCATTTGCTCCGCAGTTGCGTCTCGCGGAAATAAGGTGAAGTGCTTCATATTCTCAATCCATCCTGTTTCTCCGGCTTGCCTTCCCGTTGTGCCTTGGCAAACGGGTTGCCTTGAGGCGGGGCGTCAGCACGCTCCCTGCCATTGAGCAAGCCTTCAATAGTGAGAATCTGGATTTTTGGGTAGTCCTTGTCGTGCCAGAGTTTGGAGGTGAATCGGCCCGCTTCCGCCGCTTCAATGCGCATCGGTTGCGTTGGGTTTTCCAAGGTGAGCAGGATTCCCCCGGCAAATTTCTGATTGTTCACGTCGCCAAGCAGTGTCGCAACGTCATTTCGCTGGATGCTTCCGCCCTTCACTTGTACCAGGATTCTCTGGGATTTGTCCTCGCTCTCGTAAAAGTAGAGCATTCCGTCAACACCACGGTCCGCCCCCTTGCCATCGCCTGGTGTGCGTGGGCGGGCGTCAATCAGCGACAGTGCCCATTGCTGGAATTGCCACTTGTCCAATTCCGCCAATGCTTTCGCACTCGCAAAATCCGTCGGTTGACCTCTTTCCTCGTACGGAACATCCTTCCCAAAAGCATCTTCGAGACGGTGTTTAATGAGGTTGATCGCCAGGTAGGTGATGTCAATACCAATCCATTTCCGCGCTAATTTCTGCGCCGCATGGACGGTGGTGCCGCAACCACAGAACGGGTCAAGCACAAGATCGCCTTCGTTGCTGCTGACCGCCACAATCCGTTCCAGAAGAGCGACCGGCTTTTGCGTAGGATAACCCAGTTTTTCGGCTGATTTTGCAGAGAGCGGCGGAATGTCCGTAATGATTGATTGCACGGCCAAGCCGGGCATCTCGTCGAGATAGCGTTTGTAGCGGGGCACTCCACCACGCTTTTCAGGCCAGATAATTCGCCCTTTCTTGTCCAAGTCCTCCAATGTCTCGATCGTGTATTTCCAATGGATGCCCTTGCGTTTGACACTGATTCCATGCCAGGATTTTCCAGAACTGCCTTCGCGGGTTCCTGCGGCGGTAAGGTTGTCCGAGGCATAACGTCGTCCTGTTCCCGGCTCAACATGTTGGTAAAACTTCGCGGTGTAGGCCTCCTCATAGGGCGTATATTGCCGGTTCCACGTAAAATCATCGGACTTCGAGTAAAATAGGATTGTATCGTGAATGTGGTTCCATCGGTGCGAGTCGCTTCTCGCGCTGGTTCTTTTCCAAACCAGCTCATTCTGAAAATTCTTCACTCCGAAAACTCCATCCAAGAGCATCCGCAAATAATGGCTCGCGGTCGGGTCGCAATGGAGGTACAGGCTGCCGGTTGGCTTGAGGACGCGATGTAGTTCCATGAGGCGCGGGGCCATCATAGCAAGATAAGCCATCATTGGGGATTCCCTGAGAAAACCGTATAAGGATTCCATCATGTCAACAACGACGGTGTTTTTGCAATTGTCATGGAATTCCCTGTATGTTTCCGCCGCATCCGCCCAATGCCAAGTGTCCGTGAAGGCGTGGAACTGAGCCTGGCTTTCCTCGCCCGACGCCTCTTTGAACAGCACGTTGTAGTCGGCGTTGGAATTGAACGGCGGGTCCAGATAAACCAAGTCCACACTGGCGTCGGGGAAAATATCCTTGTTCCGCAGCCAATTGATGTTGTCGCCAAAGAAAAGCCGGTTCATGGGGTTTAATTACCTGAGGCCATCCGGGGGTGCAAGATTCTTTGAAACAGTCGCATCCGGCGCTTCGATGCACTCCGGCAACGGCGGCGGCCATCGAACCGAACCAAGGGACGGTTGCTGAACTGCTGCAACGCTGTGGCGAATAGAGAATACATACGAAGGCAAGGGCGGCCAAGGAGAGCGGTTCGTCACGGTTCTGGAACTGCCACCCGTCATCTCACCGGAAACGGCGGTCAAAGTGGCGGTCGCCGGGGAGATCAGGCAGAGGCGGAAAGCGGTGGGAAAATGAGCAAGAATCCCCCGAAGAGATTCTTTTTTTCAAATTAGGACACTACCAAAAATCCGCTTCATTGGCGCCCGGCTTTGCATTACAGTTTGGCCATGCGCGTATTGGTGGTGGAAGACGAAAGGAAAACGGCGGCGTTCATCCGCTCGGCCCTCGAAGCCGAACATATCGCCGTGGATGTCTGCCACAACGGCCCCGAGGCCCTGGCCGCCGCCATGGGGGTGTCCTTCGACGCCATCGTCCTGGACATCATGCTGCCGGGGCAGGACGGATTGAGCGTGCTGCGGCAGTTGCGCCAGCGCCGGAACCACACGCCGGTCTTGCTGCTCTCGGCCCGGGGCGAAGTCAACGACCGGGTGGAAGGATTGAACATTGGCGCCGACGATTATCTGGCCAAGCCCTTTGTGCTGGCGGAATTGGTCGCGCGGCTCCGCGCCCTGGTCCGGCGCGGCAACGAACCCAAGCCCCAGCTCCTGCGCGTGGCCGACCTGACGCTGGACCCCGTCACCCGCCAGGCCCGGCGCGGCGAAACGGCCTTTGATCTGGCCGCGCGCGAATACCGCCTGCTGGAATTCCTCATGCGCTCGGCCGGGCGCGTTTGCGGGCGCATGACCATTCTGGAGAAGGTCTGGGATTACAATTTCGATCCGGGAACCAACATCGTGGACGTGTATGTGCGGCGGCTGCGGGAGAAGATTGACGCCGGCTTCGAGCACAAACTCCTCCACACCGTGCGCGGGGCCGGCTACGTGTTGAAGGAGGGCAAGTGAGGCGGATGGCGAACCTGGAATTCTGAACCGCGCCGCATGACTATTCGCGCCCGCCTCAATTTTTGGTACGCCGGCATCATGTTTGCCTCGTTGCTCACGATGGGGGCGCTTTCCTACCGCCACTTTGTGAGCCTCCCCGCCCGCCGCGCCATGCGCGGCCGGGAATCGCCGGGCGAAGTCGCCGACATGAAGATGGACTTCCGCGAAGTCGCCTGGATCGTGTGGTGGGGCGGCGCGCCGGCCCTGCTGCTCGCGCTGGGCGGCGGCTGGTGGCTCACCCGCAAAGCTCTGGCGCCCGTCGCCGCGCTCACCCAGGCCGCCGCCCGCATCAACGAACGCAGCCTGCGCGAGCAATTGCCCCGCTCCGGCAACGGCGACGAACTGGACCGGCTGACGGAGGTCTTCAACGGCATGACCTCGCGCCTCGACGGCTCTTTCCAGCGCGTCCGCGAATTCACCCTCCATGCCTCGCACGAACTGAAGACTCCGCTGACCGTCCTCCGGGGCGAGTTGGAAATCGCCCTGCGCGACGAAAAAAACGGCGCGCCGACCCAGCCCGCCCGCCTGTTGAGCCAGATTGATGAAATTGACCGGCTGACCAAAATTGTGGACGGCCTGACGCTCCTGACCAAGGCCGACGCCGGCCAGGTCGCCCTGCATTGCGAACCGCTCCAGTGGGACGAACTGGTGCGGGAAAGTTTCGCCGACGCCAACATCCTGGCCCAGCCGTCGGGGGTCCGCGTCAGCCTGGCCGGCTGCCAGACCGCGGCCATCCAGGGCGACCGCCATCGCCTGCGCCAGTTGCTGCTGAATTTGACGGACAATGCAGTCAAGTACAATCATCCCGGCGGCACGGTCGCCATGTCCCTCACCCGCGCCGGCGCGGCGGCCGAGTTGCGCATCGCCAACACCGGCCCGGGGCTGGCCCCCGAATTGCAGCCGCGTGTCTTCGAGCGGTTCTTTCGCGGCGACGCCAGCCACAACCGCGAGGTCGAAGGCTGCGGGCTGGGGTTGAGCATCGCGCAATGGATTGTCCACGCCCACGGCGGCACCATCCACTTCGCCTCGCAGCCGGGCCAACTGACGATTGTGACCGTCCGCCTCCCCCTGGCCCCCGCCGGCTGAAAAGGGAACAGGATTCCTTCCCCCTCTTTCGGCGCCGCGCGAGCGGTGTCCTATTCGGGAGCGCACGCGCCCCCGCGTGCAGGGTTCAGCGCCCTCGCTGAACCCACTCACCGATGTCAGCGACGAGGGCGTCGCTGACTGCACGAGCGGGCGCGTGCGCCCCCCAATCAAACTCCCCGAGTCACAGCTTATTCTCAAAATTAGGTCACTACCGCCGCGCACCCGGACTTGACGCCGGGAATTGGGCCATTACGATTAAATCATGTTCCGCCAATTCACGAAAAACGCCACGTTCGCTCGCTTGCGCCATCCATGAACCCCTCCCGTTTCCTTCGCTGTTTCCTCACCCTCCCGCTTGGCCTGGCTCTTCTGGGCGCGGCGGGATACAGCCAAAACACGCCGCCGCCAGCGCCAACGCCCGCGCCGGCCCCCGATCTGGCCGGGAACCCGCCCGCCCGCCCCGCGGCCATCAACCCCAATCTGCCGGCGATTTTTGTCGCCGGCGACTCGACCGCCGCCCGGGGCCGGGGCGAAGACCAGCAGGGCTGGGCCGTGCCGTTCGCCGATTACTTCGACTTGACAAAAGTCAGCATCGTCAACGCCGCGCGCGGCGGACGCAGCAGCCGCACGTTTGTCACGGAGGGTTTGTGGGACGCCATGCTGGCCCAGGCCAAGGCGGGCGACCTGGTGCTGATCCAGTTTGGCATCAACGACACCGGGGCGATCAACGACGCCTCGCGCGCCCGCGGCTCGATCCCCGGCATCGGCGAGGAGACGCAGGAGATTGACAACTTGAACACCAAGAAACACGAGGTGGTTCACACCTATGGCTGGTATCTGCGCAAGATGATCGCGGACACCAAGGCCAGGGGCGCCGCGCCCATCCTGCTGGGGCTGACCATCCGCAATGTCTGGAACAATGGCAAAGTGGAGCGCGCTTACGGCCGATACAACCAGTGGGCGGCGGACGTGGCCAAAGCCGCCGGCGTGCCGTTCCTGGATGTCACCGACCTGGTGGCCGACAAATTCGAGGCGATGGGAGAGGAGAAAGTAAAGGCGATTTATATCCAGGACCACACTCACTTCAGCCTGGTGGGAGCCGACATGCACGCCGCCGCCGTGGTGGCAGGACTCAAGGCGCTGACCCCGAATCCGGTGCGCCTGTTTCTCTCGGCCAGAGGCACGGCGGTTGCGCCGGACGCCGTCGCCAGGCTCAACCTGCCGCGCGCGGCCAACCCCGCGCTCCCCACGCTGTTCCTGATCGGTGATTCCACCGTGCGCAACGGCCGCGGCGATGGCAGCGACCGGGGCGAGTGGGGCTGGGGCGATTTTCTCGGCGCGAAGTTCGACACCAACAGAATCAACGTCGTCAACCAGGCCATCGGCGGGTTGAGCAGCCGCACTTACCTGACGCAGGGCCACTGGGACCGCGTGCTGGCCATGATGCAGAAAGGCGACTTTGTCATGATGCAGTTCGGCCACAACGACTCCGGCGCGGTCAACGACACCTCCCGCGCCCGCGCCTCGCTCCGCGGCATCGGCGAGGAAACGCAGGAAATAGACAACCTCCTCACCCAGCGCCATGAGATTGTCCACACTTACGGCTGGTATTTGCGCAAATTCATGACGGACGCGCAGGCCAAAGGGGTGACGCCGCTGGTCTGTTCGCTCATCCCGCGCCAAGCGTGGCAGGACGGAAAGATCGTCCGCGCCAAGGACAGTTACGCGGGTTGGGCCGGGCAGGCCGCCCAGGCCGCGCACGCCCCCTTTATTGACATCAACGAGATCATCGCCAGCCGCTACGACCAATTGGGGCCGGCCAAGGTGGCCGCTCTCTTTGTCGAGGGTCCGCACACCAACGCCGAAGGAGCGGAGTTGAACGCCCAATGCGTCATCGCCGGTTTGAAGGCGCTCAATGACGACCCCCTCGCCCCCTATCTGCGCCCCTGAACCGCCGCGCGCCCCTTCTCCCTCTCCGCCCCACACCTGTGGAGGAGAGGGCCGGGGAGAGGAGGTTTCCCAACCTCTTATCCTGCCCTTCATGAGCCAGCCGTGCTCTCCGCTTGAAAACTTGGAGCCGGAGAACGAAATTCCTCTTGTGGTTCTGAAAATTGTCATCAAGCCAGACGAGGACGGCTGCTTTGTCGCGCATTGCCCGCTCCTGAAAAGCTGCTGGCCGCAAGGCAAGACCCGCGAAGAGGCGTTGCAGAATGTCCGGGAGGCCCTGGATTTATAATTGACCCCCATTGGAAGGAGCCTTGCGCGACGCAGGGGTGGAGGCGGACGATTTTCTTCGGCAGATTCGGTGAAAAGCACACGGCGTCGCACAAAATGTGGACATGCAAGGCGACCCCTTTTCTGCTCCCAATCCGTGCGCATGTGGGTGATGAGATTAAGATTAAGATTAGGAGCAAGAGTAAGAGGGAAACCTAAAAAAGGTGAAATGCACCCGTGCTTCCCGACAGGGCCAATGGTTGAAGGTGTTGAAGGCTTGCAGCCGGCTTCCATCAACTCCTTCGGATGCGTTTCCATGAACAATCCTCCATCCTCCATCCTCGCTTTCCGCTTCGCTCCCGCCCGCCGCGACGGCGCCGGATGCCTCCTCCCGACCGTCACCCCGGCCTGTATCTCCGTATCTCACACATCAAATAATACCATAGTTTCTAATCCCGGCCAGAAAAAAATGAGAAAAAATTGAAGCTGGGTCCCGCCGTCGTTGCGGCTGTGCCGGCCCGGCGGGCGGTGACACCAGAAGGGCAAGGCAGGCCCGTGCTGCGTCGTGGCCCCCATTCGGGGAAAGGGGATTCAATACGCATACGACAATATCGTTGACCTCTTATTTAAACTTGATTGGTGCCTGTTTCCGGGCGAACCTTCTGCGCGATGTGGGAAGAAAACGGAAATATGCGATTATGGGTGACCCCTTTCATAATGCAACCGGCCGTACAGGTCTCACTTTAAAAAGTGAGAACTGACCCCTTCACGGCCAGGAAGTTGACTTCACCGTGGACGCCTTTCCAAACCGCGTCTTTCACGGCACCGTCAACAAAATTCGCCTCAACGCCACCATGACCCAGAATGTCGTCACTTACACCGTCGTGGTCAATACCGACAACTCGGATGGCAGGCTCCTGCCTTACTTGACTGCCAATGTCAATTTTCTTGCCGGCAAGGCAACGAACGCCCTCCTGGTCTTGAATTCCGCCTTGCGCTGGCACCCCCGGAGCGACCTCATCGCTCCCGAATCCCGCCAGTCTGGCGCGGGTCCTTCCGGGACGGGCAGGCCCGGTGGCAATGCAGCCGCCGGTGAGAGCGGCGGACATGACCTGGCGCTCATGCAATCAGGGACGTTGTGGGCGGCCGATGGTAACTATGTCCGCCCTGTCTCGGTCAAACTTGGATTGACCGACGGGACGTGGACCGAAGTGCAAGGCGACGGCCTTTCCACAAACATGCTCGTCGTCACCGGCATCCTCAGCGCGGAAGCCGCCGCAGAGGAAACGCCCGGGGCCAATCCCTTCGTGCCGGAAGGCGGTGGAAAGAAATAAAGGTGGCAAGCTGCCGCCGGGATTTTGCCGCCCAGCGACGCATGAATGAAGGCCGAGGGGTCAGTCCAACAGATTGTCAACTTCACTTTTTTGTGCGACTTTTTTGTGCGGTCAACTGGCGGTGCGCAGGGGAGGGAGCGTCCGGCTGATCAAGGCATGGGAACCTCTGCGATCTTTTGCGCCTTTTGGCGGCAACCCCGGCTCCCGGTTTTGGAGTGAAAACGTAAAAGGAATGCGGCGGTCGCAGACCGCCGCTACAGTGTTCTTGGAATCAAGGCAAAGCGGGCCGGCTCGACGGAGGGGAGGGGAGATCGAAACCGAGAATTCTCGCGAGTTTTTTACTGATCTCCTGGAGATTATTTTCTGGAAACGGAGCGATTCGTCTTGCGATTTTGGCGTTGTCCACCCCGGCCACGCCCAGCAGATTCAAGCGAGGCTTTGAAAAGGATTTGCGGCGCGGCCCTGGTACATCGTGACCCCCCTCAGCCGGTTTGGCGGCTGAGGAAAATCCAATGTATCTCACAGAGGACA
>Ga0326728_10015473_pt1 | contig 15856 bp, 14 predicted proteins | sample MB3enrmetagenome_FD_207602 | JGI IMG/M metagenome (GOLD analysis project Ga0326728, IMG submission 207602) | Lab enriched peat soil microbial communities from McLean, Ithaca, NY, United States - MB31MN | ecosystem: Environmental > Terrestrial > Soil > Wetlands > Peat | place: USA: New York...
TCCTTTTTATCTCTATCGCTTTCTAATCTAATTTCACTTTTATAATCTAACTTCGCGTTCTCTTTTACACCAACATTTACCAATTCGGAAATATCTTCAGCTCCAATACTGTCAATGTTCTTTAAAATCATAATATCTCCATTAACAGGTGGCAATTCATCCAAACCGATAATGCTTCTTCACCGCCTTGGCCACCTTCCACTTGCAGCTGAGCCCCTGGGGGAACACCACCCAGTCGCCAGGGCCGAAGCTGGCGCTGCCAGCGGAATGGGTCACCGTGACCTGGCCTTCGAGGATGAGGCAGGTCTCGGGCTCGTCATAGCTCCAGTCGAACTCGCTGGCCGGGCAGGTCCAGATGGGCCAGGACTGGGCCAGCTTGGCCTCTTCAGGCAAGGGCTTGCGCACCTCTATCTTCATGCCAGGCTCCTAGCGCAGGGTTCATTGCAATCCGAAGACCTTCTCTTCCCCTTGCTTGGCCGGACCGGCCTTGAGCAGGCCCTTGCAGCAGCGGAAGGATTCGGCCAGCACCACCAGCACGCAGGCGATCATCACCAGGCTCAAGATGATGTTGACCCAGCCCAGCACGGCCTTGTCGGGCGTGCTGGTCAGGGGCCAGTAGTTGTTGACGATGTTCAGGCAGGCGGCATCCAAGGTGACCACGGCCAAAAAGGCCAGGGGCAGCAGCGGCACCCACAAGAGCTTGAGCTTGCCGGCCTGCAGCAGCACCACGCAGGCCGTGGCCAGGGCCACCACGGCCAGCAGCTGGTTGGCCACGCCGAACATGGGCCACAGCGTGGCCACCGAGCCGGTCCAGATGAAGTAGGCCCAGGCGAAGACCACCAGGCCGGTGGCGAAGAAGCTGGCGGGCAGCGAATGGATGCGGCCCAAGGGCTTGAAGAAGCGGCCGCCGAACTCCTGCACCACAAAGCGGGCCACACGCGTGCCGGCATCGATGGTGGTGAGGATGAAGAGCGCCTCGAACATGATGGCAAAGTGGTACCAGTAGGCCATCAGGCTCTTCAAGCCCGGGAGCGCGGTGAAGATCTGGGCGAAGCCCACGGCCAGGCTCACCGCGCCGCCGGGCCGGCCCGCCACCTTCTCGCCCACTTGCGCGGAAAGGCTGTCCAGGTTCACGGGCGTGAGCCCCAGGGCCGCGAAGCGCTCAGGGCTCAAGTTGATGGCGTAGTAGTCGGCGGGGTAGAGGCTGCAGGCGGCCACCAGCGCCACCACGCCCACCAGGCTCTCCACCAGCATGGCGCCGTAGCCTATGGGCAGGGCATCGCCCTCGCGGTCCAGCATCTTGGGCGTGGTGCCCGAGCCCACCAGGCTGTGGAAGCCGGAGATGGCGCCGCAGGCGATGGTGATGAAGAGGAAGGGGAAGAGCGGGCCGGGGATGATGGGCCCGCCGCCATGGATGTAGGGGGTGAGGGCCGGCATCTTGAGGCTGGGGCAGGCCAGCACCAGGCCCAGCACCAGCAGGGCCACGGTGCCTATCTTGAGATAAGAGCTCAGGTAGTCGCGCGGGCAGAGCAGCAGCCACACCGGCAGCACCGAGGCGATGAAGCCGTACACCGCCAGGCCCAGGATGATGGGCTTGTCGGCGTGGAGGAAGTAGGGCTCCAGGCAGGACCCGGGCACGCGGGCGCCTCCGATCACCGCGGCCAGCACCAGCGCCACGCCGATGGCGCTGGCCTCGGCCACCTTGCCGGGCCTGAAGACCGTCATCCACAGGCCCACCAGCAGCGCGATGGGGATGGTCATGACGATGGTGAAGGTGCCCCAGGCGGAGCCCTTGAGCGCGTTGACCACGGCCAGGCCCAGGCCGGCCAGGGCGATGATGAGGATGAGCAGGATGGCCAGGCTGCCCACCACGCCGGCCGCCGGGCTGATGCTGCGGCGCATGATCTCGGCCAGGCCGCGGCCCTGGTAGCGGGTGCTGGCCACCAGGATCATGAAGTCATGCACCCCGCCGGCCAGCACCGCGCCCAGCAGCAGCCATAGGAAGCCCGGCGCATAGCCGAACTGGGCGGCCAGCACCGGGCCGATGAGCGGCCCGGCCCCGGCGATGGCGGCGAAATGGTGGCCAAAGAGCACCCACTTGTTGGTGGGCAGGTAGTCGTGCCCGTCCTCCATCACATGGGCCGGGGTGGCGCGGCGGTCGTCCAGGGCCAGCACCTTGGCGGCCAAAAAGGCGCCGTAGTACCTGTAAGCCAGCGCCAGCACCAGCAGGGCGGCGATCACCAGGGTCAAAGCGTTCATCAGCATCCTCTCCCTTGCCCGGCTGGCCGCGGCCGGCCGGTCCTGTTCAGTTGCCCGCGGCCTCGCGGTCGGCCCAGAAGCGCAGCCGGCCGTCGCTCAGGCGGATGAGGGTGGCGGGCGGCGCCAGCGGCCCCTCGGCCGTGGCCACCGCGCGCAGGGCCTGGGCCTTGTCGCTGCCGCTCACCAGGAAGATGGCCTCGCGGGCCGCGTTGAGCGCCGCCGGGGTCAGGGTCAGGCGCCAGGCGCCCAGCTGGGGCACATGCACCGCCGCCGCCAGCTGGCCGGGCGCGAACTCCACCTGGCTGCCGGGGAACAGCGAGGCGGTGTGGCCGTCCGCGCCCAGGCCCAGCAGCACCAGGTCAAAGCGGGGCAGGCCGGGCTTGCCCTTCAGGCCGAAGCACTCCTTGATCTGCGCCTGCATGGCCTCGGCCGCCTCCTGCGGGGTCTTGAGGCTGGTGTCAAAGGGGTGCAGGCCGGGCCCCGGCCGCTCGAAGCGGCTGAACAGCCCGGTGTAGGCCGCGCCAAAGTTGCTCTCCGGGTCGCTGTGCGGCACCCAGCGCTCGTCCACCCAGAAGATGGACATCTGCTCCCAGGGCAGCGCCGCGTTCCAGGGCTGCTGCGTGTCGCCCAGCAGCTCAAAGAGCCTAAGCGGCGTGTAGCCCCCGGAGATGGCCAGGCTGAAATGGCCGCTCTCGCGCACCTTGTGCCGCGCCAGCCCGGTCAGCTCCTCGGCCGCGGCGCGGGCCAGCAGCTCGGGGTTGTCAAAGACCTGCATCTCAGCTTGCGCCATTTCTGGTTCCTCCTTGAGCCAGGCGGGGCCTGGTCAGCGGTTCTTCCATGCGCGGCCATCGCGCTCCAGCAGGGCATCCGCCTCGGGCGGGCCCCAGCTGCCTGCCGGGTAGGGCGAGAGGGGGCAGGCCTTGTCGCCGGCCCAGGCGTCCAGCAGGGGCTGGATGGCCTGCCAGCCCAGCTCCACGGTGTCGGCCCGCTGGAAGAGCGTGGCGTCGCCGCACAGGCAGTCATAGAGCAGGGTCTCGTAGCCGGTGTGGGGCTTGGTGCCAAAGTACTCGGCATAGCCGAAATCCATCTGCACCTTGCCCAGCTTCAGGCCCGGGCCCGGCTGCTTGGCGGCAAAGACCAGCGAGATGCCCTCGCGCGGGGCGATCTGCATCACCAGGCGGTTGCCCTGCAGGGCCTCCATGCCGCCGGCGCCGCGGAAGAGCTGGTGCGGCGCGGCCTTGAACTGGATGACGATCTCGGTGCGGCGCCGTGCCAGGGCCTTGCCGGTCCTCAGGTAGAAGGGCACGCCGGCCCAGCGCCAATTGTCCACCTGCGCGCGCAGGGCGGTGAAGGTCTCCACCTGCGAATCGGGCGCCACCCGCGCCTCTTGGCGGTAGCCCTTGGCCGCGCGGTCGCCCGGCCCGTACTGGCCGCGCACGGCCTGCTCCGGGGCCATGGGCTGCAGGCTGGAAAGCAGCTTGGCCTTCTCGTCGCGCACCGCCTCCGCGCCGAAGCTGGCCGGCGGCTCCATGGCGATGAGCGAGAGCAGCTGAAAGAGGTGGTTCTGCACCATGTCGCGCAGGGCGCCGGCCCCTTCGTAATAGGGACCGCGCTGCTCCACGCCGATGTCCTCGGCCATGGTGATCTGCACATGGTCCACGTAGCGGCGGTCCCACACCGGCTCGAAGATGCCGTTGCCGAAGCGGAAGACCAGGATGTTCTGCACCGTCTCCTTGCCCAGGTAGTGGTCGATGCGGTAGGCCTGCTCCTCGCGCATCAGCTCCTGCAGGCGGCGGTTGAGCGCGCGGGCCGAGGCCAGGTCGCGGCCAAAGGGCTTCTCGATGATCACCCGCCGAAAGCGGCCCCCGCTCTCCTCGAGCAGGCCGGACTTGCTCAGATGCTCAACCACCGTGGGGAAGACCCCGGGCGGGGTGGCCAGGTAGAACACGGCGCTGCCGCGCGTGCCAAAGCGCTGGCCGGCCTGCTCCAGGGCCTGGCCCAGCTGCCGGTAGGTGGCCGGGTCATCAAAGCCGCCGGCCACGGGCTGCAGGCGCTCGGCCAGGTAGGCGCGGCTGGCCAGGGCCGTGGCAGGCGGAAAGTGGGCCTCCATCGCCTCGGCCACCCGGGCGGCGAAGGCCTCCTTGCCCATGGCCTGGCTGTCGCGGCCCACGCCGATGACGGTGAAGTCCTGGGGCAGCAGCTTGGCCTGGTGCAGGTTGGCCAGGGCCGGCAGCAGCTTGCGCTTGGCCAGGTCGCCGGTGGCGCCGAAGATGACGATGGAGCTGGGCGGGGCCGGCTGGCCCGGGACGATGCAATAGTCGTCGGTGGTCTGGCGCATGGCTACTCCTTGTGCCCGCCGAACTGGAAGCGCATGGCGGCCAGCAGCTTCTCGGCAAAGGTGTGGGTTTGGCGCGAGCGGAAGCGGGCGTAGAGGCTGGCGGTCAGCACCTCGGCGGGCACGGCCTCCTCCACCGCGGCCTGCACGGTCCAGCGGCCCTCGCCGCTGTCATGCACCAGGCCCTGGAAGCCGCTGAGAGCCGGGTCCTGGTTGAGGGCCCGCGCGCTCAGGTCCAGGAGCCAGCTGGAGACCACGCTGCCGCGGCGCCACAGCTCGCTGATGGCGGCCAGGTCGAGGTCATAGCGCTGGGCCTCGGCAAGCTCGGGGCTGGCCGCGCCGCGCAGGATGTCGAAGCCTTCCGCGTAAGCCTGCATCAGCCCGTATTCGATGCCGTTGTGGATCATCTTGACGAAATGGCCGCTGCCCGCGGGCCCGCAGTGCAGGTAGCCCTTCAGCGCGCTCCCCTTGGCCCCGGGCGAGGGCTCCACCGCCCCCTGCCCCGGCGCCAGGTCCTTGAGCGCCGGCTCCAGCAGGGCAAAGCCGCGCGCATCGCCGCCCACCATCAGGCAATAGCCGCGCTCAAGGCCCCAAACGCCGCCGCTGGTGCCGGCGTCCATGTACAAGATGCCCTTGGCCGCCAGGGCCTGGGCGCGGCGGATGTCGTCCTTGAAGTAGCTGTTGCCGCCGTCCACCAGCACGTCGCCCGGCGCCAGCAGGCTGCCCAGCTTCTGCACCATGGCCTCGGTGGCCTCGCCCGCGGGCACCATCACCCACACCACGCGCGGCTGGGGCAGCTTGGCCACCAGCTCCTCCAGCGAATAGGCGCCCTCCGCGCCCAGCTCCTCGGCATAGGCCTTCACCTTGGCCGGGGTCTGGGTGGTCACCACCAGCTGATGCCCGGCCCGCTTCAATCTCCGCGCCATGTTGCCGCCCATGCGGCCCAATCCCACCATTCCCAGCTTCATGCATCCTCCATTGAGAGCCCCTGCCTCAGGGCTTTTGCGCCATCAGCTGCTTCAGCCGCATGTCCCCAGGGTGCAGGGACAGGGCCCGGTCAAGCTCATCCTTGGCGCCGGCCGGGTCGCCAGCCTTGCGCAGGGCCTGCACCAGCAGGATGCTGATCTCGGCGTCCGCCGGGGCCAGGCGCCCGGCTTGGCGCAGCTCATCCAGGGCGCGCAGGCTGTCGCCCTGCTTGTCGAGCATGGCCGCCATGTTGCGGCGCAGGTTGGGCCCGTCCACGCCCAGCTCCAGGGCCTTCTGGTAGGCGCGCAAGGCCTCGGCCGCATGCCCGGCCTGGGCTTCGCGGTCGCCGAGCAGAGCCTGGCGCTGGCCCTCGCTGAGGCTGCCCGGCTCCACCCGCGGGGCCGGCCCGCCGCTCGCCAGCAGCACCTGGCACTGCTGGGAAAGCTGCAGGGCATTGGCATGCTGGGGCTCGATCTCCAGCGCATGTGCCGCCCATTCCAAGCCCCGCTGGTATTCCTTGCGCTGCAGGCAGCACAGGCCGATGTTGGCCATGGCATCGGCCGAGCGGGGCTGCTCGCGCAGAGCGCGGCGCCAGTGCCGCTCAGCAGAGTCCATGTCCTTGCGAAAGTAGGCCATGTTGCCAGCCTGGATCCAGGGCGCGTCCCAGCCGGGCTTCAGGCTGCCCAGCTGGCTGAAGGCCTGCTCGGCGCGGGCGTAATCCTTGCCGGCCTGGTAGGCCATGGCCAGCCGCGCCAGGCTGTCGCGGTAATTGGCGGTGACCAGCCGCTCTTCTATGGGGTCTTGCGCCAGGGCCGGGGCAAAGACCCCGCGCAGGCTGTAGGCCGGCATCAGGGCATTGGCCCCTAGCTCGGCGGAGCTGAAGGGCCCGGCCTGGCCCTGGCGGAGAAAGATGATGCCGCGCGGCAGCAGGAAGCGCTCATCCACCCAGGCCGGGGTGAAGGTGCAGGTGAAGGCGCTGGGCCGCGGCAGGTTGTTGCGGCTCATGTAGTCCAGGTCTTGCGGCACGCCCAGGCTGGCCGGCGGCACGCTCAGGCCCGGGTCGCGGGCCCGCAGGCCATCCTGGTACCAGGCCTCATCCGCCAGCACCGAGGCCACCTGCGCCACATCGCGCCGCCGGCCCAGGATGATGCGGTCAAAGAGGGGCCCAGTGATGTTGCCGTCGCCCTCGCAGAAGAGCAGGCTGTGCTCGGGGCAGGAGAGCAGCAGGTTGTTGGCGTAGTCATAGCCCATAAAATCCTGGCGATGGCTGGCCAGCGGCCGGTGCCAGAGCCCCAGGGCCAGGGCCGCGGCCAGGGCCAGGCCCAGCAGGGAGGCCTCCCCAACCAGGCCCAGCCTCCAGCCCAGGCCTTGCGGCAGGCGCGGCAGCCAGGCCAGGCCGGCCAGGCCCAGGCACAGCCCGGCATGGGCCGAGAGCAGGTAAGGGTCTATGACCCAAAGCGAATCGAGCGGCGGATGGGCCATGGCTGCCACGGCCAGCAGCAGGCAGAGGGGCCAGGCGAGCAGGGCCAGGGCCAGCAGGCGCCGGCGCCAGACCAGCAGGGCCCAGCCCAGGGCCAGCAGCAGCAGGCCGGGCCAGGTGAACTCCAGCCGCAGGTCAAGAGCCTCGCGGCCCAGCAGGCGCCAGGTGTTCTCCAGGCCCCGGCCGGCCTCAACCCCCGCGTACTGCGCCCGCCCCAGCACGGCCAAGAAGCCGCGCCAGCTGCGCAGGTCGCCCCAGAAGAGCGGCGGCAGGCGCGCGGAGCGCAAGGGCAGGTAGAGGTAGAGCGTGAGGCCAGCCAGGGCCAGCAGCTTGGAGCGGAGGATGCTGCGCCAGGGCCAGCGCTGGCGCTTGAGCAGGGCCGGCAGCAGCAGCAGGGCCGCGCAGGGCATGAGGGCCGCCTGGCTGGTCCAGTGGTTGGCCAGGCCCAGGCCCATCCAGAGGCCGGCCGCGGCCAGGCTCTGCCGCGCGGCGCCGCCGCTCGAGAGCTGGCGCGCGGCGCGCACCAGGCTGATCAGCGCGGCCAGGGTGAGTGCCAGGTTGAGGGTGTAGATGCCGCCCTTGGCGATGCCGGACTGGAACCACTGGGTGTAGGCCAAGCCAGCGGCCAGCGCGGCCAGCAGGGCATAGAGCAGGCTGAGCTCCCCTTCCCCAGCCAAGAGCTCCAGGGCCAGCCAGAAGAGCAGCGCCACGCTCAGGCTGCCCAGCAGGGCGGCCAGCGCTGTCACCCCCCAGGCCGGGGTGCCGGGCAGGGCCAGGCAGGCCAGGCGGCCCAGCAGGCTGTGCAAGGGGTAGCCGGGCGGGTGCTGGATGGAGAGCGTGGCCCCGCAGGTGATGGCCTCCGGCGAATCGTCGGGGTGAAAGGCCGGGGAGGCGCCGTGCAGATACAGCAGGCTGAAGCCGACGAAGAGCAGGGCGGCCAGCAGCAAGCGGCGGCGCAGGGGGGTGGAAGGCATCAGGGGGAGGGTCATAGGGGCCATTCTATCAAGCCGGCTCGCGGCTCGGCAAGCCGCCTTTTGCCAGCCAGGGCTTGACACCCAGGCGGCCCATGGGTTAAATAGGAGCATCAATCCCCAAGCTCTCTGAGCCGACATGCCCCAGGCCATCGCCATCCTCGCCCAGCGGAACACCCTCCTGCCCCTAGCCGTAGTGGCTCTGGTGCTGGTACTGGTCGTGGTCGTGCCAATGGCGCTGCTGGGGTGAGGGACTAGGCCTATCAAGCTCTTCAAACCCCTGCCAGCGCTGCTGGCAGGGGTTTTGTTTTTTATCCCCTTGCTCAGCGCTGTGCCAGGCCAACCCGGAGGCTAAAATGCCCCGCATGACCGGCGCCCAGATCATCATCAAGCTGCTCGAACGCCAGGGCATCACCTGGCTGCCAGGCATCCCCGGGGGCAGCAACCTGCCCCTGTATGACGCCCTTTCGCAGAGCCGCATCCTCCGCCACGTGCTGGCGCGCCACGAGCAGGGCGCCGGCTTCATGGCCCAGGGCATGGCGCGCGCCACGGGCCGCGTGGCGGCCTGCCTGGCCACCAGCGGCCCCGGGGCCACCAACCTCATCACCGCGGTGGCCGATGCCAAAGCCGACAGCGTGCCCTTGGTGGTCATCACCGGCCAGGTGAGCCAGGCCCTGATGGGCACCGACGCCTTCCAGGAGGTGGACACCTTCGGCATGAGCGCGCCGGTCACCAAGCACAGCTTCCTGGTGCGCTCGGCCCAGGAGCTCTTGAGCGCGCTCCCGCGCGCCTTCAGCATCGCCGCCTCGGGCCGGCCCGGGCCGGTGTGGGTGGACGTGCCCAAGGACGTGCAGCAGGCGGAGGTCGAGGTGGGCTGCTGGCCCGAGCCCGGGGCCGCGGCCGGCCTGCCCGAGCTGGATGAGGAGGCCCTGCGGGCCTGCGCGCGGCTCATCAACCAGGCCGAGCGCCCGCTGCTCTATGTCGGCGGCGGCGCCGCTTCGCCCGCGGCCGCGGCCCAGGTGCGCGCCCTGGCCGAGGGCCTGGGCCTGCCGGTGGCCAGCACCCTGATGGGGCTCGGCGCCTTCCCGGCCGGCCATGCGCTGAGCCTGGGCCTCTTTGGCATGCATGGGGCGCCCTGCGCCAATTTGGGCCTGGAGGAGGCCGACCTGCTCATCGTGCTGGGGGCCCGCTTTGACGACCGGGCCACCGGGGCGCTCAACCGCTTCTGCCCCAGGGCGCAGGTGGTGCACATCGACATCGATGCCAGCGAGCTGGGCAAGCTGCGCCGGCCGCACGCCGAGCTGGCGGCCGATGTGGCCCAGGCCCTGGCCGCGCTCATCCCCCTGCTGGGTCGCAGGCCGCGGCCGCAATGGCAGGCCCAGGTGCAGCGCCTCAAGCAGGAGCACCCCCTGGAGCTGGCCGGCAGCCAGGGGCTGGGCTCGGCCTATGGCCTCATCGCCGCCTGCGCCAAGGTGCTGCCAGGCGCGCGGGTGGCCACCGATGTGGGGCAGCACCAGATGTGGGTGGCGCAGGCCTGGCCCCACCGCCATCCCCGCTGCTGGCTGACCAGCGGGGGCCTGGGCACCATGGGCTTCGGCCTGCCCGCCGCCCTGGGCGCGGCCCTGGCCTGCCCCGGGGAGCCGGTGCTCTGCTTCAGCGGGGACGGCAGCCTGATGATGAACCTGCAGGAGATGGCCACCGCCGCGGAAGCCGGCATTTCGGTGAAGCTGGTGCTGATGGACAACCAGAGCCTGGGCCTGGTGGGCCAGCAGCAGGACCTGTTCTACGGGGGCCGGCGCTTCGCCTGCGACTACAGCCGAGGCCCCAGCTGGGCCCCGCTGGCGCGGGCCCTGGGCTGGCAGGCCTGGGACCTGGCCGAGGAGTCCGACCCAGAGGCGGCCCTGCAGAGCGCCCTGCTCTGCCCCGGCCCGGCCCTGCTGCGCTGCCCCCTGCCCCGCGAAGCACAGGTGCTGCCCATGGTGCCGCCCGGGGCGGCCAACACCGAGATGATACGGCCGCCGCGCCGCCAGGCGGCCTGAGAAGCAAAGAGCCCTGCCGGTCAGCCGGCAGGGCTCTTTGCTTTATCATGAAGAAAGGGGGGTCAGATGCTGCGCTTGAACTCTTCCACGCGCAGGGTGATGAGGGCCGCGTCCATCTCCTCATCCAAGAAGCCGCGGCTCACGCCCAAGGCGATGATGTCCTGCTGGGGCATGCCATCTTTCTTGAGCAGGCGCACCCAATCTGCCAGCGTCTCATCCTTGGCTTCCAAGGCGGCCAGGCTGCGCGCGCGGTTCTTGGGGTCTTTGGACTGGCTGAGGAACATCTCAGCACCTCGAACAAGGGCGGGGAGCGCATTTGCCCCAGCCTATGGGACCATGATACATCTTGGTACAAATGCCGCCAGCGCGCAAGGGGCTTGTTTCAATGCCCCGGGCCCTGGCTGGCCAGGCGGGCATTCTCGATGGCCAGGGCGGCCTGGCCGGCGAAGATGACCAGCGAGCGGGCCTCCTGCTCGCTGATGGGGCCGCCCGAATAGCTGTGGTCCACGCCCACCACGCCCACCAGGCGGCCGCGCGCCACCAGCGGGGCCACGGCAAAGGGGTTGAGGCCGATGAGGCGGGCCTTCTCGCGGTTGATGTAGGGATGGTTGAGCGGGTCGGTGACATTGTAGAGCTTGCGCTCCACCGCGGCGCGGGCGGTCAGCCCGGCGCTCTTCTTCAGATCCATGCGCACGGCGTACTTCTCGGGCGGCTTGTCCTTCCAGCGCGGGTGGCGCGCGAGCAGCTTGAGGCTCAGGCTGCGGCCGCCCTCGTCCACCAGGTAGAGCAGGGCCCGGTCAAAGTCCAGCCGCAGCACCAGCAGGGCCATGATCTCCTTGAGCACGCGGTCCACGCGCCGGGTGCGCGCGGTGATGCTGGCCACCTCAAAGAGAAGGCTCAGCTCGCCCATGCGGTCGGTGAGGTCATGGTTGGCGGCGCTCAGCTGCTGCTCCTTGCGCCGCACCACCTGCGCCAGCAGCCCGGCCAGCAGCGCCACCAGGAAGAAGCTGTAGACGCTGACGGTGCCCACCAGCAGGGCGTAGCGCGGCCGGTCATGCGAGAGGGCCGCCAGCGGCGCGAAGACCGCGCGCACGGGCAGCACATGGCGGTGCTGCAGGTAGAGCATGCCCACGTAGAGCGCGCTGGCCATGGCGGCGCACAGCATGCCCGCGCTCACATCCACCAGCAGGGTGGCGGTGAGGATGGGCAGGAAGAAGATGAAGGTGAAGGGGCTGGCCACCCCGCCCGTGGAGTAGACGGTGAGGGTGAAGATGAGCACATCCAGGATGATCTGGGTGTAGGCCAGCGCCTTGAGGCTGCGGCGCTGGCGGACCATCACCGAATAGATGATGTTGAGCCCCAGGCTGGCGCCCGCCAGGGCCAGGTTGGGGAGCAAAGTGGCCAGGCTGTCGTCCTGCGCCTGGGCCACCATGCCGTGCTGCTGCGAGAGGATGAGGATGAGCAGGGGCACCACCGGCACCACGCCCCAGCGCAGCCCGATGATCCAGGTGATGCGCCGCGTCAGGTCCTCGGGGTCGCTGGCCGCGTGCGCCCGCAGGCTGCGGCTGACCTGGGCCTCGGCGCCGCCCTCCACGCCCTCCAGCCAGGCCAGCAAGCCCTCCAAAAAGCCGATGAAGGCCGCCAGGCGCAGGCCCAAGAAGGCGGTCAGCGGGTTGACCTTGGGGCGGGCGCTCACGCCTTCCCTTCCGGTCCCCGCTCCTCCTGGGGGAGGACCAGCCCGGCGGAGACCACCAGGCGCATGCCCTGCTCCACGCTCAGCGGCAGGGTGTGGATGGCCTTGGGCTCGGCGGCGATGGTGGTGCCGATGTAGAGGTTGTTGGTGGGGATGTAGACCAGGGCCAGCCCCTCCGGATAGCGCTCATCCGCGGGCAGGCGGTTGGTGATGAAGCCCAGCCCCAGGGCCCCTTCCGGCTGGGTGCGCACCAGCACCACCTCCTGGAAGAGCGCCTTGCCCCCGGGCTCAAAGGCCGAGGTCACCTGGCGCACGCCCTCATAGATGCCGCTGACGATGGGGATATGGGAGAAGAAGACATCCAGCATTGAGACCAGGGTGCGGCCGATGAACTGCTGGGCCAGAAAGCCCATGGCCAGCACCACCAGGGCCATCAGCGCCAAGCCCAGCACCGTGGGCGCCTGCCAGGCGGAGAGGGTGGCCACCACGGAGGCGGGCAGCACCATGGCCATCAGGGCCCGCACCACCGGGTCGATGAGGGTCTGCAGCAGGTGCCAGAGGAAGCCGATGGCCACGGCCGTGATGATGAGCGGCAGCAGGGCCAGCAGGCCGGTGAGGAAATATCGCTTGAGGCTGTGGTTCTGGGCTTTGGTCATCGTGCCTCCAATTCAAGGGCTGTGGTGCGGCTGAGCAGGGCCAGCCGGGCGCGGTTGCGCCGGGCCGGCAAATGGGCGGTGGCCCTGCCGGCGGCACAGGCCGCGAGCAGGCGGCGCTCATCGCGCCGGAAGCGGGCCAGGCCCGCCAGGAGGTCGGCCAGCTGCACCAGGGGGCTGGCGATGGAGCGCTGCATGTCAAAGCCCTGCCAGCCCTGGCGCCGCCCGCCCGCGGCCGCCATCAACGAGCTGAAATCGATGCCCGTGCGCTGGTCCGGGCAGAAGCGCCAGCAAGCGGGGGGATGGGCCCGGGCCGCCGCCTTGAGCAGCCGCACATAGGCCCTGCCCAGCCGGGCCAGGTCATCGCGCCGCGGCTTTAAGTGCGCCAGGGCGTGGGCCCCGGCGCTGGCCGGGTGCGGCCCCTGCCGCCGCGCCGGCTGCCGCCAGGTGAGCGTGGCCAGCCACAGGCCTCGGCCGCGGGCGGCCTGGGCCAGGGCCAGGAACTCCTCAGCGGCCAGCAGGCGCGGGGCCCGCGTCCGCACCTGGGCCCATTTGAGCTCGGCCAAGCCGTGGCGCTTGAGGGCCAGCGCCAGGCCCGCCTCCAGGCTGGCCAAGGCCCTGGCTTCGCCGGCCACGCCGGCCACCGCCAGCGTGCGCTCCCCTCCCCCGCCCGACTCATCGGTGTAGATGGCATGCTGCCTGCGGCGGGGCGCCATGCTCAATCCGCGCCAGAGCCGTCCAGCACGCCCTGCATGGCCTGCAAGCCGGCGCGGATGCCGCGCGGGGCCCAGCCCAGGGCGGCCCTGAGCTTGTGGGTGGTCAGGCCGGCGGAAAGCGGCCGGGCCGAGCGCTGCTTAAGGCTGGCGGTGCTGACGCCTTGCAGCAGGCTGGCATCCAGGCCGAAGGCCTGGCAGGCTTCCTTTGCGAATTCGAGCCGGCCCACCCGGTCCGCGCCCACCACATTGAAAACGCCAGAGAGCCCGAACCTGGCCAGCTCAAGGCTGGCCCGCGCCAGGTCGTAGTTGTAGGTGGGGTTGCTCACCTGGTCCTGGGGCACGCGCATGGGCTTGCCGGCCTTGAGGCTGGCGATCAGCTGATAGACGAAGTTCTTGCCCTGGGGCTCGGGGCCATAGACCACCGTGGTGCGCAGGATGAGCGCCTGGGGGTGCGCCGCCAGGATGCGGCGCTCAGCCTCCAGCTTGCTGCGGGCATAGGCGCCCTGCGGGCGCGGCTCGGCATCCTCGCCATAGGGGCCGGCCGCGCCGTCAAAGAGGTATTCGGTGGAATAGAACACAAAGCCGGCCTTGGCCTGCCAGGCGGCCTTGGCCGCGGCCTCCGGGGCCAGGGCGTTGATGGCCATGGCCTTGGCCTCGTCGGCCTCGCAGCCGTCCACCCAGGTCCAGCCCGCGGGGAAGAAGACCGCGCCCGGAGCCTCGCCGGCCACCAGGGCCCGCACCGCGTCATGGTCCAGGATGTCCAGGTCCTTGAGCGGCTGGGGGTATTGCGCGTCCTTGTCGGCCGCGGCAAAGCCAGTGCCAACGGCCTGCCAATGCTGGCGCCCCGCGGCCTTGAGCAGGGCCTGCCCCACTTGGCCCGAGCCCCCTATCACCAGGATCTTCATGCTTCAATCCCCTCCAATGCAAAGAGCCAGCGCTTCCAAGCCAAGCCAGGGCTGTAGCCGCCCAGCCCCCGGCTCGCCACCACCCGGTGGCAGGGCACCACCAGCGGCAGGGGGTTGGCGGCCATGGCCGCGCCCACGGCGCGGGCCGCTCTGGGATGCCCGGCTCTGGCCGCCAGCTGGGCATAGCTGATGGTGCTGCCATAGGGCACCTTTTGCAGCGCCCGCCACACCCGCATCTGGAAGGGCGTGCCCCGCAGGCTCAGAGCCAGGCAAAAGCCCCTGGCCTGGCCGGACAGATAGCGCTGCATCTGCGCGAGCGCGCCGCGCAGGGCCGGGGAGGCCTTGGCCGTGGGCTGGGCCCTTCGCCGGCCGGCCAGCAGCTCCACGGCCATCAGCCGCCCGTTCTCCATCACCAGGCGCGCGCCGCGCCGGCCTTGCCAGGCCTCTCCACACTCCCTCAAGGGCGCCGGCGCCATGGGCTACCGGGATCCCAGGCTGCCGCCGGGATGCCAGCGCTGGAAGGCCGCCTTGTCCAAGCGCTGGGATTCCTGCAGCTCCACGGCCAGGGCCTGCAGCACCAAGATCTGCGCCATCACGCTGGCGCGCGGCGCCAGCCCCAGCCCATCGCCCTCGCGCCGGACGCCGCTGTCGAGCACCAGCTGGCTCTGCCGGCCCAGCCAGCTGGCCGGCCGGCCGGTGACGCCGATGACCTTGGCGCCCTGCGCCTTGAGCAGGGCCACGGCGGCCTTGAGCTCAGCGGTCTCGCCAGAGTTGCTGATGGCGATGACCACATCGCCCCTGCGCACCTGGCCGGCCGAGCCGTGCAGGGCCTCGGTGCCATGCAAAAAGAAGGCCGGGGTGCCGGTGCTGGAGAGGCTGGCCGCCAAAAAGCGGGCCACGTACTCGCTCTTGCCGATGCCGGTCAGGTGCAGGCTGCGCCCGGCGCGGCGCGCGGCCAGGATGAGGTCGCGGGCCGCCAGCACCGCGGCGGGCTTGGCCGCCAGGTCCATGGCAGCCAGCTCAGCCACGCAAGCCTCGGCGAAGCGCCCGCCGGCCCAGTTGCTTGAGGCGGCCGCCGGGGGCGCGGGCTTGAAGGCCGGCGCCTTGAAGGCCCTTCCCCGGTAGAGCTTGAGCACCCGCTGGCGGGAGCCCTCCGGGTCGGCGCAGGCGCCGAACTTTTCCACGCAAGCCGCGCCGCAGGCATTGGCCAAGAAGCCCAGGTCCTTGAGCCCCAAGCCCAGGGCCGTGCCGGCGATCAGCCCGCCCATGAAGGCGTCCCCGGCGCCGGTGCTGTCCTTGGCCTTGATGCCCCTGCAGGCTGGGATGGCCAGGGCCTGCCTGCCGTCCGCCAGGCCGCAGCCCCGCGCGCCAGCGGTGATGGCCACCCAGGCGCCCTTGGGCTTGCCCAGGGCCTTGTGCAGGGCCTGGGCCAGGTCGGCCAGGTCATCGGTGAGCCTTTCGTTGCCGCAGAGCTCGCGGGCGGCCTCCATGCCGGTCTTGACCCAGGTGGCGGCGGCGAGCACCGCCTTGAGCTCAGCCCGGGTGCCCAGGGCCTGGGTGCCGCAGACCTGGCTGGGCGCTATGTCCAGGTCCAAGAAGCTCCGCGCGCCCTGGCGCTTGGCTGCCTGCAGCAGGGCCAGCACCGGCTTGAGCTTGAGCTGGCTCACCTCGGTGCTCAAGAAGCGGGCGCTCCCGGCCAGGCGGCCCAAGGAGCGGGCCATGGCCAGGTCCAGGTCCACGGTGGCGCCCAGCTCCTGGTAGATGGCGCGCTCCCCGCGGCGGTCCACATAGATGTGGCTGACGCTGGTCTTGCGGCTGGCCTTGAGCAGGCTGTCATGG
>Ga0326728_10015474_pt1 | contig 15853 bp, 15 predicted proteins | sample MB3enrmetagenome_FD_207602 | JGI IMG/M metagenome (GOLD analysis project Ga0326728, IMG submission 207602) | Lab enriched peat soil microbial communities from McLean, Ithaca, NY, United States - MB31MN | ecosystem: Environmental > Terrestrial > Soil > Wetlands > Peat | place: USA: New York...
GCCCAAACGGCCCTCGGGCGTATCTCGGGGACCATAGACTGAAGGAGTCGATATGAAGCTTCGCGTCGCCGTTTTCGCGCTCCCCCTGTTCTTCGTAGCCGCATCGCCTAACGCCTTTTCCCAGGATCAGGCAGCGGGCCTCTCCCCCGACAAGAGCGAGATCGAGAGCGCCAGCTCCTCGGGCATCGTCTTCGTGAGCTACGAGGGCCCTTCCTCGCGGATCGACAGCCTCGCCGAGATCAAAGGCATAGGCTCGAGCCTCGGCGCGGCCATCGCCGCTTCGGCCCAAGGCCCGGCCCGATCGGGAGACGATAGGCGATACCGAGTCATCCGCGCGATCGATCCTTCCGTGAAGGAAGGCCTCGACGCGGACATCATCGCCCTCGGCCCGGATTCCCAGGTCGATCACATCCGCAACCTCCGCTGGATCGTCGCGAGCTACCTCGCCTCGGCCTGGGGCTACTCGGAGAAGGACGCCTCGACTCTCGCGACCTTCATTACGATCTACAACGCTGTGCACCGCAGCGACCTCAAGTATTTCTCCTCGAAATACAAGCCGGTGGTCCAGAAGGAACTCTCCGCGGAGAACGCCGGCCTGGCCCTCAAATACACCGAATGGCCGGGCAAGACCCGCATCGTGATCCCCCTCTCCGGGGGTGCCAAGCCCGGCAGCCTCGGCGCGATCGACACAAGTGCGGTTTCCGATAAGACCGTTAAAGAGAGCCTCAAGGCGCAGCCCGATAAGGGAGTCGCCGATAGGCAGGCCCTCGTCGACGTGAAGGAGCGAGAGGCCGCCCAGAAGCAGGCCGAGGCGGACAAGAAGACTGCCGACGCGGCCGCGGCCGAGCAGAAGCTCGCCCAGGACAAGGCCAAGGTCGAGGCCGACAGGGCGGCCCTCGAGAAGGAGAAGGCCGCCGTCGCGCAGTCCCCTGCTGCGGCTACCGCCGCGCCTGTCGCCGCCGCTTCCGGGCCGCAATCCGGGGCTAGCGATAAAGCTGCCCCGGCAAGCGCGGGCGCCGCTCCTGCCTCCGGCGTGGCGACATCGCCAAGCGCTTCGCCCGCGGCGGCCAGCGCAGGCGAAGCGACCGCCACGCTCTCCACCAAGGAAGCCGCGGTCACAGCCGAAGAGCAGTCGGTGAAGGCGCAAGAAGCTCAGGTCGCGGCCAAGAAGGAAGACGCGGCTGCGTCCCAAGCGGCCGCCACCGCCAAGAAGGAAGAGGCCGCGGCGGACCGTAAGGACATCACCGCGGACCAGAAGACCGTCATCGCGACTGAGGTCGCCAAGAAGGGCGCGGCCGCCGCGGCGGGAGTCTTCCTCGTCCGCGTCGTCGACGATCGTTCGGGACTTGGGCAGATACTACTCGTCGATACCGACAAAGGCACATCCATCCGCTCTTCGCGCATCAATAGCATCCACCTACGCTCCCTCTCCGAACTGCCTGACTCCTTCGTCGCCGTGGCGGGCCTCGAAGGGAAAGAGGGAGGCGTCAAGCTCGAGAAACTCGACAAGGCGAGCCTCGAGTCTGTCGCCGAGGGCAAAGCGGACATGTATTCCGAAAGCGCCATCCTCGTTCAGGGCGACGCGCTCTATGCCATTGTCAAAGCCGCGGATGACAAATACTATGTCGCGAAGTTCGCGAGCGCCGACCTTTCCGAGAAGTCCCGCTCGAAGGAAGCCGTCATGGCATACAGCCTCATCAGGGAAGCTTCAGGCAACATCGCGGTTCAATCTTCCGACGGTTCCTTCCTCCTCATTGCGCCCGACACGCTCGAGAAGGTGAAGAGCTTGCGCCCATGATTGAAGCAGAAGTAATGATAGTGCAGCTAATGAACGTTGGGCTATAGATGGTATATGCCGAGAGATTTGCTTTCGCGTGTTACTCGAGCTAGTTGGAGGGTGCATGAAAACCAGAAACGGACCATTCAAGGGGCGCAGCGTCGCCGTAGTGAACGATCTCTCCCTCGACGAGCAGCGCTATCTCTACCGCAAGGCCGGCGAGCTCAAGCGCGCCGTGCAGTCGGGCGGCGACGCGGCCGAGTTCCGGATCGACGACAACGACTACACGGTCTACCTCATCTTCATGGAGGACTCGACTCGCACCAAGGAGTCCTTCCGCAACGCGGCGAAATTCCTAGGCACGCGCACGAATGTCTTCGACTCCGCGACGAGCTCCTTCAACAAGAACGAGTCGATCACGGATACGATCAAGATGCTCTACGGCTACTCCAGCGAGTCCTGTTTCGTTATCCGCTCCAAGCTCGAGGGTGTCTGCGGCTGGCTCGAGGGCGCCCTTGGGCGTTATGCGGACTTAATCGGCCGTCCCAGGCCGTCGTTCCTCAACGCCGGCGACGGCAAGCACGAGCATCCGACGCAGGAGTTTCTCGACGAGTTCTCCTTTCTCGAGCATATGGGAGGGCGGGACGAGCAGATTCACATCGCGCTCACGGGCGACCTCTTTCACGGCCGTACCGTGCATTCGAAGGCCGACGGGCTGCGCACCTTCCGCGACGTGATGGTCGACCTCGTCGCGCCCGAGCTCCTGGGCATGCCCGATCACTACCTCCAGCGGATGCGCGACAACGGCTACGAGGTCCGTTCCTTCGAGTCGATCGACGAGTACCTCGCCTCCGGCAAGGTCGCGCCGATCTGGTACTTCACGCGCCTGCAGCTCGAGCGCATGGGCGAGTCCGTGCTCGAGAAGGCCCAGACACTGCGCAAGGCGGTCACCTTCCGCAAGGATATGCTCGGCCTCCTGCCCGAAGGAACACGCTTCTACCATCCTTTGCCGCGCGACCGCACCGCGCCGACCAACCCGACATTTCTCGACGATCTCCCCCTGAACGGCTGGGACGCCCAATCGGCCAACGGTTACTGGACGCGCATCGCCCTCATCGCCATGGTCTCGGGCCTCATAGGACAGGACTTCGAGGGCGAGCACAAGAAGACCGTCGCCTACGAGGACGACTTCGTCCACGAGGCCTCCGTATCGCAGCACGCGAAGCCCGAGTACAAGGTGGGCATCAAACCCGTCGAGGACGGGATCGTGATCGACCACATCTCCTCGGGAGAGAGCATCGATACGATCTGGAGCCACCTCGACGCCATCAGGCGCATGCTTAAATTGGACGTGCGCGGCGGGCACGGGGTCTTCCACAACAACAAGGGCACTTACAAGGGCATCATCTCGCTACCCGATGTGACCAGCTTCGGCGAGCGCGACCTCAAGAAGCTCGGCGCCATCGCGCCCGGCTGCACGCTCAACCTCGTGCACGAGCACAGGGTCGTGAAGAAGTACCGCCTCTCGATGCCGCCCCGCATCTACGGCTTCGACGAGATTTCCTGCAAGAACGAGAACTGTATCTCCTCGCCCAAGAACCTCGAGGGCGTGACCACCGAGTTCCTTCGCAAGAGCGAGTTGGGCTCTCCGGGCAGTCCTGTCGTGGGCGACAGGGCGAAGTTCATCTGCCGCTACTGCGAGCGGGAGCATGCCTTCCGCGACATCTGGGACCTGTAGGCCAGTGGCAAAGTACCTGGCCCTACTCCGCGGCGTCAACGTCGGCGGGGTCGTCCTAAAGATGGAGGACTTCAGGAGTGCCCTCGAGTATATCGGCTTCACAAAAGTGAGGACCTATATCCAGAGCGGGAACGCCCTGTTCGAGAGCGACGACGACAATAAAAGGCGGATGGAAGCCTCGATCGCCGGCGAGATCAAAGCCAAGGCGAGGCGGGATATCGTCGTGATCGTGAAGACTATCCCCGAGCTGCGCAGGATCGCCGAGCTCCATCCCCTGGCCGGATTGGGCGATCCCGGTAATCTCTACGTAACAGTCCTCTCCCACGATCCCGCGAAAGAGGACATAGAGACGCTCATGGAGACGATGAACGACATCGACAGGCACGAGGTCGCCCACAGGGTGGTCTATTCCTACTATGGCCAGGGCTACGGTAACTCGAAGCGGTCGAACAACTTCATCGAGAAGATCCTCAAAGTATCCGCGACAACGCGGAACTGGGAGACGATGAACAAGCTCCTCGATCTCGCGATGGAGAAGGATGATAAGCGAAAGCAACTTCCGTAAAGCCTAAACGGTAAGCTCGCCCTCGACCTCGCCTAAGAAAGCCTCGATGCTCGCTCTGTCCCTCTCCGTTCCATAGAGATTCGAGCTCAGAGTAATGGTCCCGTCGAAGCCTGAGAGCGCGAGCTGAAAGTGCGGCTTGTGCTTGATCGAGCCGCACATGTAGGCCGACTCGACTTGCGCCCCCCCGAAAACTAGTCTCTTAGAGTCGAGCTCTCCGATGTTGGTCATGCAAACGAGAGGGTGCCGCAGTCCGAATCTCATAAGGCGGACTGCGAGGCGGTCACCGCAGAAGGCGAACAAGAGGGACATTTTCGCGTAGCCGCCTAGGCCGAGGCTTCGCCTCTTGAGCGCATCCATAAGTGCCTTCGCCCTGCCGAGCGTTTCCTCGTAGCTCTCGCCTTCGCTCAGTCTGAGCCTCGTGACGGTCGTGGAGGCTAGGTTGCGGAGGGCGTGGAACTCTTTATCCTTCAGGTAGCGCCTCATGTCGATCATGACAGGGACATCGAGGCCCGTCATCGCGGCGGGGCCGATATAGCGGACGAGGACGCGGTAATAAGCCGCAAGGGCTGCGTCGTTGATCGTGGCACCTCGCTCCTTGCAATAGCCCCTGAGCCGAGCGACTTTATCGCGATCGATGACTCGCATAGCGATGAAGGGTCCGATACCCTTCCCTGAGTCGAAGGGAAAGCAGAGGCTTCCCGTCCTATTGCTGTCCGCGTTCTGGGCGATGAGCGCGCCGATTCTTTTCCGGAGGCCGAACTCGCGAAGCAGGTCGCGGATGCCCCTGTCGCCGTCTACTTTCGGAGGAGCGTAGCTCGCGTCGCGCAAGAGGCTCGAGTAGGTGGCGCAGAGGAAGTAGAGATAGTCCTTGAAGCCGCCGGCGTCGGCGACCATATGATTCAACGTGATCGCGAGCGCGCTTCGTTCTCCCCTTAAAAGGCAGAGCCTTAGTTGCGGACCCGAATCTTCGTATATTCGGTAAGTAATCGCGGTCTCGAATGCGGCCTCATCATCGACGACGGCAAAAGCCCGCACCAAGTCCCCGGGCGGCAGGCTTTCCCAATGCGCCCGACCTGTGCGTACGACGTACCTCGTGGCGAGGATCGGTATTGCCTCGAGCGAAAGCGACACTGCCTTCTGGAGTACGGACTCGTCCAATCGCGATCGGAGGCGAATTACCGAGTGGAGCTGGTGGTCGTTGAATCCCGTCTCGTTATAGAGCAGTTGCATCTGGTCGAAGATTTCAGCTCGGTAGTTCATTTATATTCCTTTCTCAACATTGGATCGCTATGAGCGAGATGCCGCCGATCGCCAATGCCATTCCGTCGCTGTCTTAACTGAAAGTAAATCTATTGATGGGGTGAGCCAAAGTCAATACCTATGGTATCGAATACTATTGGTATTTAGAACACTAGTATTTGATTCCGATAGTATCTATAATGAGGACGATGAATGTGGACGAAATGACTGAAGGGACACCCCCCAGGCGAAAGAGGGAGAAGCGGGAGGACGTCAAGGCCAAGATACTCGAGTCCGCTTATGCCGTCTTTACCGAGAAGGGCTACGACGGCGCGAGCCTCGAGCGCGTCGCCGAGTCCGCGGGCTTCAGCAAGGGCGCGGTCTATTCGAACTTCGCGAACAAGGACGAGCTTTTCTTCGAGCTTGTATCGGCGCGCATCGACGAGCGCATCGAGGCCCTACGGTCCGCCCTCGCCAAGCGCCCCGGCTCCAAGGGCGTCGCCGCTGTGGCGCGCGCCGCGGGCAAGGAGCTCGGGGCCATAGGCGAGGCCGATCCCGGATGGCAGATGCTCTTCATTGAGTTCTGGCTTCGCTGCGCGCGCAACGAGGAGCTATGCTCCCGCATGGCCGAGAAGCGGCGCGTTATGCGATCGAAAATCGCCGAGAGCTTCGAGGCCGAGGCTGCGGCCGCCGGCGGGAAGCTCGGCAAGGCCGAGGCCATGGACCTTGCGACGGCGATACTCGCCCTGTCGAACGGCCTCGGTATCGAGGGGGTCATCGACTCCGATGCGGTGCGACCCGCCCTCTTCGGCACGCTTTTGGCCAAGATAATAGGGCCGCTCCCGAAGGGCTAAAAGGGGAAGCGGCGGCGGTACTCGTACATCATGACCGCGGCCGCGGCCGAGACGTTGAGCGAATCAACGTGCCCTGCCATGGGGATGGACAGGGTGAGGTCGCACGCGTCCTTGAGCAGGCGCGATACTCCCGAGCCCTCATTGCCGAGGACGAAGGTCGAACGGTTCGCTATGTCCGCCTTGGAGAGGTCAGTGCCGCCCATGTCCGCTGCGTAGAGCCAGTAGCCCGCCTTGGCGAGCCGCTTCAGCGCATCGGCGAGGTTGGGCACGAGGGCCAGGGGCGCGTAAGCGGCCGCCCCGGCCGAGGCCTTGACTGCCGCGTCCGTGAGGGGCGCCGAGCGCTTCTTCGGGGCGAGGACGAGGTCGGCCGCGAAGACGTCCGCCGAGCGCAGCACCGCGCCCAGGTTTTGGGGGTCCTCGATGTGGTCGAGGACTATGACCAAAGACCGCTCGGGCGGGTCGAGGAGGAAACTGCCCAGATCGGGTTCCTCGCGCTCGCGCTCTTGAGTCTCGAGCACTATGCCGCGGTTGTCCGGCTCGAGCGCGTCGAGCTCGCCTTTGGTGCAATGTTCTGCCTCGATTCCCAACTTGCCTGCGAGTATCAGTATCTCCTTGATGCGGGGGCCGGAGGACGAGACTAAAAGGCGCGTCCCTTGGGGCGCGCCTTGCTTTGAGCGAAGGAATTCTTCGATCGCGTGGAAACCCGTTAGCCTAATCATGCTTCATTTTAAGCAGTTCGCTCCGCGAACTGCAAGACGAAGCGCCCCGGCCCATCGATATGGTGCAGTTCGCGCTAGCGAACTGCTATGAGTAAGCGGCTTCGCCGCTTACTCAAGGCATAACGGTGAACTCTTGCACTACCTGGATGGCGCTCTCCGCCTCGGTCACGCCCGGCACCGAGCGCGCTGCGGCGAGGGCCGAGTCGATGGCCGACTGAGTATTGGCCACGCCATGCAGGATGACCCTGCCGCCGTCGGCCGCCGCCTCGAGGAAGTGCACCGGCACCTTTTTGGCATAGACGATCTCGGTGACCACCCTCTGCCCGAGAAGGAGCTCCGCGAGCCTGCGCTTGCCGGCCTCTTCCTTGGCGGCGTCCACGACGGTCTTGCGGAAATCGTCGATCATCTTGGCTATCTGAACCGAGTCGGCTTTGGTGGAGTTGATCGTGAGGTCGTAGCTGCGGGGATCGACCCAATCGATGGAAAAAAAGTACTTATGGAAGCCGATGCGGTTATGGTCGCTTTCCTCGACTATCTGCAATGCATGACGTTCGTCGCAAGAGTAGGCCTTCATGATGCGCTCTATGCGGAGGGCGAGGGGAGCTACCAGCTTGATCGCGACAAGGCTCGGGACCGATTTAAAGACTGCGTTCCCGCCCCTGCCGACGACGAGGCAATCGCTGCTCGAGGTTTCCTCGAAGAGCGCGGCTTTGAGGAAATGCAGATAATCGTCACGCTCCTGCGAGAGCGAAGCCCAAAACCCAGGTTTTTTTTCGTCGTATTTTTCGCGCTTGGCCGCGCTCAATCCATAATCCGTAAGCCGTTTTTCGAGGTATTCTTTGTCGATAAGCTTGTAGCCCGTGATCCGGGAGAGTTCCCTGGCTACCTCTTCCCCGAGTGCGGCGAGTTCGCGCGCGATGGTGATGATTGCCATGATGCCCTCCTTATTGTCCAGTCATGCTTTGTATTCCTTACACTATTACTGTACGACGTCCGGGTCGCGAAGTCAAATGAAAGAGCGATGAGAAAGACAAAGCCGCCTAACGCGGCAATGCAACTCGCTACCGTGTTCAGGGCGCCTGCGCGAGGGAAGCCCCGTCCCTCCGAAGAAAGTCGGGCCAGGGCTTTCCTCGCGCAGGCTAGAGGCAGAGAACCTGCGAGCCCAGTGGTACGACAGGACCCCCCATAATCGATTTGCTTCTCCCCGACTTCGGCGCTAGTATTGCCTTCATGAGCATACGTCTGCATTCCGAGGGAGGGGCCGGGGAAGTCACCGGCTCCAAGCACGTTTTAACTATCGATGGGGCGCGCTGCCTCATCGACTGTGGAGCCTTTCAGGGCAAGAGGGAGGAGGCCGAGGAGAAGAATCGCGCGCTTGTGCCCGACCCCGAGTCGATCTCGTCGGTCATCTTGACCCACGCGCATTTCGACCACTGCGGCATGCTGCCGCTCCTCGCGAAGAGGGGCTACCAAGGGAACATCTATGCGACTCCTGCGACGCGCGATCTCGCGGGCGTGGTGATGATGGACTCCGCAGCGATCCAAGCCCGTGACGCGGAGTACCTTGGCAAGCAGGCGACTAAGAAGGGCGTGAAGTTCGAGTGGCAGCCCCTCTATACTGAAGAGGACGTCATCAAGGCGACGGGGCAGTTCGTCACGGTATCGTACAACCGCCCTATGCCCATAGGCGATGGGATCAAGGTCGAGCTCTACGACGCGGGGCACATCCTGGGCTCGGCGATGGCCTACACGCATGCCCGCGACCGCTCGGGCCGCGAGGTCACAATAGCGTTCACGGGCGACCTCGGGCGCAAGAACAAACCGATCATACGCGACCCCGCGATCATCCCCGCGATGGACTACCTCGTCCTGGAGGCCACCTACGGCGACAGGTTGCACGAGCCGACCGAAGTGGCGATGGACAAGCTGGCCGATATCGTGAATCAGGCGGCCGCGCGCAAGGGTAAGGTGATCATTCCCTCCTTCGCGATTGAGCGCACGCAGGAGCTCGTGTTCTACTTCCACCTCCTCGTCGACGCGAAGCGCATACCCGAGATCCCGATCTGGGTCGACAGTCCGATGGCGATCAACGCGACCTCGATTTTCCAGATCCACCCCGAGTGCTACGACGAGGAGACGCACAAGGCCTTCACCGTGCACCACGAGAACCCTTTCGGCTTCAACAGCCTCCATTTTTCCTCGAGTGTCCAGGACTCGAAGAAGCTCAACGAGTACCAGGGGCCGGCCATCATCATCTCGGCCGACGGCATGTGCGAGGCTGGGCGCATCCAGCACCACCTCATCCACAACATCTCCGACCCGAGCGCGACGATCCTCATCGTGGGCTACATGGCCGCGAACACCCTGGGCAGGCGAATCCGCGATCGAGAGCCTCAGGTACGCATCCACGGCGACATGTATAACGTGCGAGCTCGCATCGAGGAGATCAACGCCTTCTCCGCCCACGCCGACTACCATGAGGCCTGGGCCTGGATGTCCAGCCTCGACCTTTCCAAATTGAAGCGCGTTTTCCTGGTGCATGGCGAGAAGGAAGGGCTAACGCACATGGAGAAGTTTCTGCACGAGAAGGGGATCAAGGACGTGCAGATAGTGAGAAAGGGCGAGCGCTACGATTTGTAGCGCGCTCAAAGCGATGCCCGGCCCTATGCGATGATGAGCTTCACGCCCAGCGCGTCCAGTTGCCTTCGCGTTTCGTCGTCTATCCCCGAATCGGTGACGACCGCGTCCACGCAGTCGATCGAGCCCAGAGAGGCGAAGGACGCGACGCCGAACTTGGTCGAGTCGGCGAGGAGATAGATCTCTTTGGCGGCGTCTATCATGGCCTTCTTGACTGCGAGGTCGCTGTAGCCGGGATAGGTGAGCTCGAAGGAGGGCGATATGCCACCCGTGGCGAGGAAGAGCTTGTCGACGTAGATGTTGCGGAAAAAGGCCGCCGCCTTCTCTCCCGTGAGGGAGAGGGTGGGGGCCTTGAAGTCCCCGCCCGTGACCATGAGCTCGCAGGCGGGGTTCGCGCCTATGATGAGGGCTATGTTGAGCGCGTTCGTGATGACGACGAGTCCTTGCGCGCCGGCTAGGCACTTGGCGAGCTCGGTCACCGTGGAGCCCGAGTCGAGGATGATACGGTCGCTAGGCCTTACGAACTCTGCGGCCTTCTTTGCGATGAGCGATTTTTTGTCCATGTGCTCCATGTGCTGGAGGGTGAGCTCGCTCACCTGGCGGGAGACAGTGCGCAGGAAGGCGCCCCCGTGCTCGCGCGTCACGAAGCCTTGTTGGTCGAGGACCTCGAGGTCCTGGCGAATGGTGGGCTCGGAAACCTCGAAGAGCTCGGAGAGCCTGGTTACCCGGGCCGAGCCCTCTTCTTGGATGAGCTCGAGTATCCTTTTGCGCCGCTCCTGAGCCAGGAGAGTCTTGCCGCCCTTATCGTTTGTCGTCATGCCATACTATCCACGATCCTATTTGAGCATTCATTGTCGTTTACGTCAATTCGTAAACAAACGAAAGAAAGCGAATAGAGACTTTTTGGCAGTTTTTATGGCCGGTACGCTAATTCGGGCTTCCTGCCCCTAGCAGCGCGCTTTGCGACGCCGAGCACGCGCACGATCCACGAGTACTACGACCCGCGCACGGCCCAGCCGATGTCGAAGCGCATCTCCTTAAAAAACATATTGACATGCGTAGGGCGGCGGCATTAGGGTAACGCCCCTTCGTCGGAGGCCGCCGATGATCACTGTCGACAATTTACGCAAGTCCTACCTGGCCCGTCGCCGCGCGAGCGGCCCGGGCCAGGCTCTCCTGTCCCTCATGAAGCCTAATCGCGAGCGCATAGAGGCCCTTAAAGGCGTCTCCTTCTCGATCGGCCCCGGCGAGGTCGTCGGTTACATCGGCCCCAACGGCGCCGGAAAGTCGACGACCATTAAAATCATGTGCGGCATCCTCGAGCCGGACTCAGGCATCTGCCTCATCAAGGGGAGGGTGCCCTGGAAGGAGCGCAAGGCCCACGTCGCGGGGATAGGCGTCGTCTTCGGGCAGCGCAGCCAGCTCTGGTGGGACGTGCCCGTCCTCGATTCCTTCGAGCTACTGCGCGACATCTACAAGGTGCCGGGCAAGGAGTACGCCGAGAGCCTCGATGAGCTGGTCGCGGCCCTCGACCTCTCGGGCTTCCTCGACATGCCCGCGCGGTCTTTAAGCCTCGGGCAGAGGATGCGCTGCGAGATGGCGGCGAGCCTCCTCCACAGGCCGGAGCTCCTCTTCCTCGACGAGCCGACTATCGGCCTCGACGCGGTATCGAAGCTCGCGGTGCGCGCCTTCATCGAGCGCATGAACCGCGAGCGCGGGGTGACGGTCATCCTCACTACCCACGACGTGCACGACATCGAGGCCCTCGCGAAGCGTGTCATCCTGATCGGCAAGGGCGAGATCCTCTACGACGGAGCCTTCGACGCGTTGATGGCCCGCGGAGGCTCGTCGAATTTAGAGGAGGCGATGGCCTCGATCTACGGCGAAATGGGCATCGCGTGAATCCGTACGCGGCGCTCTTCCGCATGCGCTTCATCCGCGGGCTGTCGTACCGCGCCTCCGCCATCGTCGGCGTGGCAACGCAGTTCTTTTTCGGCCTCGTGTTCATCATGGTATTCCAGGCCTTCGCCCGCTCTGGCGGCTCGAGCCTCGCACCGGCCCAGATCGCTTCCTACGTTTGGCTCCAACAGGCCTTTCTCGCCCTCATCATGGTGTGGTACCGCGATCGGGAGCTCCTGTCGACTATCGCGGCGGGCGACGCAGCCTACGAGCTATGCCGACCCGTCGACGCCTATTTCTTCTGGTACTCCCGCCTCCTCGGGGGTAGGCTCGCGGGAGCGGCCCTCCGCTGCCTGCCCATCCTCGCCGTGGCGGCGCTCCTACCCGATCCCTACCGGCTCTGCCCGCCGCCCTCCGTCGCTGCGGGCCTCTGCTTCGTGGCCTGTATGGCCCTCGGACTCCTTCTCATCGTGGCGATCACAATCTTTGCCTATATCCTCACGGTCGTTACGCTCTCGCCGAGCGCCCCCTTCATCTTCATCACGCCCGTCTACGAGTTCGCGGCGGGCATGATCATCCCCCTGCCTTTCATGCCGGAGGCCCTTCAGCAGTTTCTCCGCGTACTCCCTTTCAGGCTCTGCGTGGACCTGCCTTTGCGCATGTACTCAGGCTCGATAGCCGCTGCCGACGCGCCAGGTTTCCTTGCGCTGCAGGCGCTCTGGGTCGCCATCCTCCTACCCCTCGGGCGACTAACCCTGAATCGCGCCATCCGCGGCGCCCAATCGGTGGGAGGCTGACACTATGCGGCTTCTGCTCCGCTACCTGAGGATCGTGGCCCGCGGTCAGCTGCGGTATCGCTCAACGTTCTACCTGAACCTCTTCGGGCAGATAGCCCTTCCGCTCTCCGCCCTGGCTGGGGTGTCGCTCCTCTTCGCGCGCTTCGGCAATCTTGCGGGGTGGACGGCGCACGAGGCTCTCCTCTGCTACGGGGTGACGAACTGCGCCTTCGCCCTTTCTGAGCTCATGGCCAGGGGCTTCGATAGCTTTTCCTCGATCCTCTCTAACGGTGAGTTCGACCGCGTTCTCGTGAGGCCGCGCTCCCTTGTTTCCCAGGTGCTGGGCGCGCGGCTCGACCTCTCCCGCTTCGGCCGCCTCGTCGTCGGCTTCGTCGTCCTCGGCTGGGCCGTATCCGGCCTCTCGGTCGAGTGGAGCTTCCTCAAAGCCGTGACTGTCTTCCTCATGGTCGCCTGTGGCGCCCTCCTCTTCGCCGGCATCTTCGTCCTCGGCGCGGCCTTCGCCTTCGTCACGACCGACGGCCTCGAGCTCATCAACGTCTTCACCGACGGGGGCAGGGAGATGGCGCAGTACCCTATGACGATCTACGAGCGTCCCATGCGCTTCATTTTCACGTATCTCATCCCCTTCGCCTGCGTGAATTACCTGCCCCTCATGTTCGTGCTCGATAAAGGCAGCTCACCATTCGCCGTGCTTTTTCCCTTGATCGGGGCACTCTTCGTTGTCCCCTGCCTTGCGGTCTGGAAGGCCGGGGTCCGCCGCTACGTCTCGACGGGCTCCTGAGCCCTGGTCTATTCTTGCTTTCCGAGGAGTCGAGCGATGAGCACGAATGACGGGGCCTTCATCGGCCTGGACATAGGCGGGCAGAGCATTAGGGGACTGCGCCTCGAGCGGGACGGCGCAATCTCCCGCCGTGCAGTGCAGGCGACGCCCGCTTCCTCAGGCAGAGAGGCGGTGCTCGGAGTCATCCGTGCAGTCCTCGCCGACCTTCTCGCGCCCGGTAAGGCGCTTGCCGTCGGGATAGGAACTCCGGGCGGCGTGGACAAGTCGGGGCGCATAACGGGCGAGGCCGCGAACATTCCCGGCTGGCCGGGCACGGAGCTCGGCGTCGAGGCATCGAAGGCCGCGAACGCCCCTACTTACGTGCGCAACGACGGAAACCTTGCGGCCTACGCCGAATGGGCTGTGCGCACGGGCGCGTCTCGCGCCTTCCTTTTTATAGGACTCGGCACGGGCATTGGCGGCGGCTACGTCGAGGACGGCGAGCTTCTCTCTGGCGTGGATGACAAGGCTCTCGAGATAGGTCACGTCATCGTCTATCCCGAGGGCAGGAAGTGCGCCTGCGGCCGCTCCGGCTGCGTCGAGGCCTACGCTGCGGGCCCTTCGATCGGCAGGGTCGCAATGGAGCTGGCCGAGAAGTACGAGAGCCCTCTCGCGTCGGCTGTCCGGGGAGGGGCGCGCCTCAACGCCCGCGAGGTCTACGAGGCGCTCGCCCGAGGCGACGAACTCGCCGCCGCCGCCCACGCTGTGGCCGCACAGGCGCTCTCCCGCGCCATAGGCATAGCGCTGGCCTTCCTCGCTCCCGACACCGTGGTCCTAGGCGGCGGCGTCTTGGCGGGCGCCTCGACCCTCGTGGCCGATGTCGCCTCGATGGCGCCCAACTTCGTCTACAAAGCCGCGAGCGAGGGCGTAGTCTTCGAGCGCGCCCTCCTCGGCGCGGAGGCGGGCCTCCTCGGCGCCGCATTATACAGCGCTTCTATGTCCTTCTCCCGAAAGGAGCTCTTCGATCTCGCCGCGAAGGTGCGGAAGCTCGAAGAGCGCAGTAACTAGAGCCTCCCACTCGCATGCGAGCGAGCTTGCAAAGGATGCTCGCTTTTCTTATCATTTAGCGCCGATGATCAATGCTCTCTACTCCGACGACGAGATCCTCGTCATCGACAAGCCTTCAGGCCTTCCCTCGCAGCCGGGGGAGGGCGTCCGCATCTCGGTGGTCGAGGCGGTGGAGCGGGACTTCGGCTTTCGGCCCTTCCTCGTGCACAGGCTCGACAAGGAGACCGCAGGCTGCCTGGTCGTCGCGCGCGACGCCAAGGCGGCCGCTAAGTGGACGCGCCTCATCGAGTCGCGCGAACTGCGCAAGACCTACCGCGCCATCGTCGCCGGGGCGCCCGCAGGCGAGTCGGGGATGTTCTCGGATGCGGTGCCGACCCGGGGCGGCGAGAAGAGCGCCGAGACCTGTTGGCGCCACATCGGTGCATTCGGCGCCGCAGAAGATGGGGCGATCGGCTTGCCCGCGGCGCCGCGTTTTTCCTACCTCGAACTCGAGCTCGGCACGGGGCGCATGCACCAGATCCGCCTCCACCTCGCCTCCCACGGCCTTCCTATATTAGGGGACGATAAGCACGGCGACTTCCGCCTCAACAAGGGTCTTCGCAAGGAGGCCGGCTTGAAACGCCTCTGCCTCGTCTCCTGGTCCCTCGAGCTTCCCGGCGGGGCGAAGATCTTCGCCTCTTTGCCCGAGCACTTCGCGGACTTCTTCTCGCGCTTCCCCGACGCCTCCCCGGATTGGTTCGGGCCGCGATGAGCGAAGTTTCCTACGCCCTCAGGCATGGTGCGAGCTGGCTCACCATGGAAGGCGAGGTCATTTCCGTGCCGAGCTTCCACGAGAAGTGGCTCGCCGAGCATTCGGAAGAGGCGGAAGGGGCCCGTAACGTGGCCGAGCTCATCAGTAAGAAGCGTTGGATCTCCGTGATCCTCTTCGACGAGGGCTATCTCGAGCTCATCGTCCCCGAGCGCGGCGCCCAGGATGTTAGGCGAGCTCTATTCGAACTGCTATCGCGCAACGCGCTCTCCTGGTCCAAGGCGACGGTCATGGCGATGGACGGCCTGGGCTATTCCCTTCTGGGCCCCTCGGACATCGCGGACGAAGCATCCCTGGCGGCGGCCCTGGATAACACTATTTAATCATCCTCTAACGCGGGCCTAATAATTCGTTGACTCGGCCTGAGGCATCCTGAACGCGGAGAAAAACAGGATGAAGACCGTAGTTCTGGCCTCTTCCCTGGCTAATATCGAGAGGCTTTGTCCCTCGGAGCGTCTTGTAACCGAGTCGCGCTATGTCGTGCTCGCGGGCATGCGGCTCGGCGACGGCGGCGAAAAGGACGAGTTCGCGCCCGCCAAGAAGATGATCCTCTCGATCCTGCGCGATTGGTACCTCCCTCGCGGCTATACCCTCGTCCTGAACGGGGACATCGAGGACATGCGCCGCTTTTGGCTCAAGGACATCTACGCCGCCTGGCCCGAACTGTACGCCGTCCTCGACGCCTTCGCCGAAGAAGGCCGACTGCGGAAGATAGTGGGCGAGCGCGATCTCGCCCTCTTGCGCCTCCTGTCCTATCCCTATGCCCTTTCGCACGGCCTCAAGCTCGAGTGGGGCGGAGCTTCCGTCATCGTGACGCACGGACATCAAGCCTCCCCGCCCTTCGTCGGGCGCGACTACCTTTCAGACTACATGGTCCGTTGGCTCGGCTATCCCCGAAGATCCAAGGTCGAGGGCTCCCGCGTGAAGGATGGCCGCAAGACCGAGCGGAGGCTTTATAAAGCCGCCTCGAGCCTCTCCTCCATCCTCATAGA
>Ga0326728_10015475_pt1 | contig 15852 bp, 7 predicted proteins | sample MB3enrmetagenome_FD_207602 | JGI IMG/M metagenome (GOLD analysis project Ga0326728, IMG submission 207602) | Lab enriched peat soil microbial communities from McLean, Ithaca, NY, United States - MB31MN | ecosystem: Environmental > Terrestrial > Soil > Wetlands > Peat | place: USA: New York...
GAAATTTCCCTTTTCGTAGCGAAACTCCTGCTCCATGCTAGACTCGGCTGTTAGCCACCATCTTGCGGATGCGCATCCTCACTCGCTACATCCTGGGAGAAATCGTCTCTCACGCGCTGATCGGCGCAGCGGTCTTCACCTTTATCCTCTTCACCCGCGATCTCGGCCGCATCCTTGAGCTGGTCGTCCGCAACAGCGCGCCTCTGCCCAGCATCGCGGAGATCTTTTTCTTCACCATCCCGGTCGCACTCACCTACACGATTCCAATGGGCGTTCTGGTCGGAATCCTTATCGGCCTCAGCCGTCTGGCTGCCGACAGCGAAATCACCGCCATGCGCGCCAGCGGCCTCAGCGTGTGGACCTTTCTCCGCGTTTCGTCCATCTTCTTCGTTGTCGCGTGGCTGCTGGCGCTGGCCAACAGCGTCTATGTCGCGCCGCTGTCGCTGGCCTCGCTCGGAGACCTGCAGAATCGGTTGCAGTCGTCGCAAGCCTCCTTCGAAGTGCAGCCACGAGTGTTTTACGAAGGCTTTCCCAAGATCATTCTGTACGTCCAGGACGTCAAAGCCATGGCGCGAGGAGCGATCTGGAAAGGCGTGTTCCTCGCCGATCTCTCCGACCCTGCATCGCCTCGCGTCACGCTTGCCCGCGAAGGTGTGCTCGTCAGCCAAAGCGCCAGCACGCTCGATCTTCATCTCACCGATGGTTCCACGCACGAATCCGATCCGACTAACCCGGATCGATACCAGATATCGACCTTCGAGGTCACCGATATTCCGCTCCAGGTTCCGGCCGCGCAGAGCCATGCACAGAACGAGTCCGCTTCGCTCGGCGAGATGAGCCTGAGCCAACTGCGAGCCGCGGCGCATACGGGCACTCCAGAATCCGAGCGCTGGGCCAGGATTGAATTCCATCGCCGTCTGGCGCTGCCCACCGCTTGTCTGGTGCTCGCGCTGGTTGGTGTGCCGCTTGGGTTGTCGTCCAAAAAGGGAGGCAAATCCAGCGGCTTTGTGATTACCATCCTGCTGGTCTTTCTCTACTATTCGGTTTCGCTCATCGGCGTTTCGCTCGCCCGCCAGTCGCGGTTGTCTCCGGCAGCCGGTGTTTGGCTCGCCGATGCCGTGTTCCTGTTGGGCGGAGTGTTTTTGCTCTGGCAATCGGAACGTCGTCCCATCAGCTTCTCGCTGAGAGGTGCCAAGACAACGGCGGAAGGCCAAGCGGCGACGCAAACACCCTCGCGTGAAGCCATGCCCGCAACACGGCGAGAACCATCCGCGCGCCCTGTGGGAAACAGCTTTCCACGCCGCTGGCCTTTCTGGCATTTCCGCTTCCCCACCATCCTCGACGACTACGTGTTGCGCGACTTCCTGCTCTATCTGGTCATGATCGGCGGAGCTTTTGTTACCCTCCTGCTGGTTTTCACCCTGTTCGAATTGCTCAGCGATATCCTGCGCAACGGCATCTCGGCTTTGGTGGTCGGAGAGTACCTGCTGAACGTGACGCCGTACTTCCTCTATTACCCAATCGCGCCGATGAGCATGCTGCTTGCCGTACTGGTGACATTCGGGCTGTTGCAGCGTTCCAACGAGATCACCGCCATCAAGGCCACTGGCATAAGCCTGTATCGGATCGTGGTCCCGGTCATCGTGGCTTCGGCCCTGGTCGCGGGCGTTCTCTTCATCTCCGATCAGCTTTATCTGCCCTACACCAACAAGCGGCAGGACGAGCTGCGCAGCCGCATCAAGGGCAAGCCGCCGCAGACCTATCTTCGCCCCGACCGGAAGTGGATTTTCGGCCAGCAGTCCGACATTTACTACTACCAGCTGTTCGATCCCGACCGTGACGCCTTCGGCGGCATCAAGGTGTTCGAGTTCGACCCCAAGACCTTCCGGATCACGCACCGCATCACTGCCGAGCGGGCAAGCTGGTCGGAACCGATGAACCGCTGGGTCTATGAGCAAGGCTGGGAACGTACTCTGAACGATTCGGCGATCGTCAGCTATCGCAAGTTCGATGCGGCCACGTTTCCGGAACTCGCCGAAGCGCCGCCCTACTTCAAGAAGGAAGTGAAGCAGTCGCAGGAAATGAACTACGAAGAGCTGCGGCGCTATATTCGCGATCTGGAGCAGAGCGGCTTCGACGTGGTGCGCCTGCGTGTGCAACTGCAAAAGAAGATTGCTTATCCGTTGATCACACTGGTCATGGCCGTGCTCGCCATCCCTTTTTCGCTCTCCGCGGGGAAAAAGGGCGCTCTTGCCGGTGTCGCCACCGCCATTGGCATTGGCGTTTTTTACTGGACGATTTCAGGATTGTTCGAAGCGATGGGTAACCTGAGCCAGCTGCCGCCAACGGTCGCAGCATGGTCTCCGAATCTCGTGTTTGCGTTTATCGGCGGCTACCTGATCCTGCGCATGCCGACGTAGCTCGCCGGCGGTTGGGCGATCAGGGTGGATCGATGCAGGAAGCGCTACCCGGCTTCCGGTCATCGCTAGTTCAATTCATGGCCAATTCAATTCATCGCCAATTCAATCAGCGATAACTCAACTGTCCGATGCCTGATCGTCCGATCCTTTTATTTCACCGCTTATTTCGCCGCCATTGCACTGGGCTGATTGTCGGTAAACAGAAAGAAGTCTGAACCCGTGCTTAGGGACCCATTCGTTACGCCGGCGGAGAAAATTCCGATAGTGCCCGAGCCTGTATTTGTGCCGCTACTTGATGCGATATTGGAAACGTAAAGGAAATTAACCCCGTTGTTCTGCCTACTGGTAGTGCTGGTGTGCAGCGCTAAAGCGAACGGGCTCGCACCCTGAGAAGGCACGGAAGCGGGAGACAGCGTGTTCAAGCTCCCGTTCACGGAGGAGATGCTGTAGCCGAATACCTGATTGGAACCGGTGGCCGCGATATAGAGGAAGCTATTGGTCGGGTCAACGACCATGGCTGCGGGATCCTTACCGGCGGGAGACGGCGAAATACTGGGAATAAGCTGGCTGTTCTGCACTTGGGCCTGAGAGCAATTGTAGCCATTGTTTCCCTGGTTCGGCACGGTGCAAAGCTGGAATCCGCTGACGGTTCCGCTGCCTGACCCTTGCGCGCCAACGTACACAAAAACGCCGCCCACGGTTTGGCCGGACACGACCGTGTTCACCGCCTGCACCGAAGACGGATTCACTTGGGTTGTGTAGGGCGAACCGCTCGTCTCAAGCAGATTGCCGGACGGATCCACGGTAAATACGCTGAGTTCGTTGTCGTTGTGGCGTGAGGTCAAGTCCTGCTTGCTGGTGACAAACAGCAAGGTTTCGGTTGAGCTGCTGCCGGGCGGCGTGAAGGTCAGCACCGAAAGCGCCGTGGGAACCCGGCTGAGCCGATAGGGGCAAGGGGTATTCGTATTGGTGCAATTGTTGCCCGTCAGCGCAACGCTGGTCGATCCGGGCGTCGTAGCAAACACCGAGATCGATGGACAGGCGTCAAAGTTGCTGCTTGGCGCATAGGGACACGTCTGGAGATAGTTGTTGGCCTGCGTCTGGGTCGAGCCGGAATTGATCACGAACAGGAATTTCCCCGCCGCGTCGCGCACCATCGAGATAGCCTGGTCGGCGTCGTCCTCGGTGTCGGTGCTGCTGGTGGGATGCGTCCATGCGAAAGTGGTCGCGGGCTTCGAGAGGCTGCCGTCTGAGTTCACCGTGTAACCGTAGATGGTGGGCGGGATCGAAACGCAAGGCTGGAGCGGGGCGGGCCCGCAGGGATCGGCGCACGTGACACCTTCGATACAGGCTTTACCCTGATTCAACAGGAATGCCGTCGTCTGGGTGGGATCGAGCAACATGTTCGTCGTCAATCCGCATGGTGACGCCGTGTTGCACGTCGTGGGGGTCCCACCAACCTGTGACAGAGCCCCCGTGTTCAAATCGATCGCAAACGAGACAATATAGTTACTGGCCTGGCTGGCAACGTAGAGCAAGCCTGCGGGGCGCGACGACGAACTGCCGCAATTCAACAGCAACGTGCTAACGGCAATCAGGCCCGCAAGCGCCAACACTCCGGTTATCTTCGACATCGATTCTCCTAAACGCAATTGACGATCGAGCGCAGCGGCCCATCGAAAACCATATCGGAGGGATTTACTGGCGATCTGCCAAGCAGTGATCCGCTTACACGGCGGCACAGCCACCAGATTCCAGATTCAATTTTCTCCGAAATATATTTGTGTATCAGGAATGGGCCGGAAGAGCAAACCCGGGGTCCCCGGAACGGCCGCTTTTGCCGTTCTGGGGTGGAAACCCGGGGTCCCCGGAATGGCCGCCTTTGCCGTCCTGGGGCGAATATTCAGTAGCCGCCGGGAGCCGCATTTCAACCTCCAACCCGCCTTCCTTGCGGTTGGATGCGCGCAGCAGGCCCCCGTGCAGCCTGGTTGCCCGATCAGCGATAGCCAAGCCCAAGCCAGCTCCTCCGGTCTGCCGATTGCGCGCGTCATCCAACCGGTAGAAGGGCTCAAAGATTCGCGGTAGCGCCTCTTCAGGAACCCCGGGGCCCGAGTCCGCGATCCTGACGATGATCTCCTCGCCCCTGGCGACCGCGGCACGTTCCAGGCTCACGTCGACACTCGTTCCTTCCCGGGTGTAACGAGTGGCATTGCGGACGATGTTTTCGATGGCGCTGCGTAACAGGTCTGGATCCGCGTCAACCAGGAAAGGGTCATCGCCGGGGGCGATTACCTGACATTTTCGACCGCTGTTCTCGTAATCGGCGTCGCGGCAGATCTGGCCCACCAACTCTCGCAACGATAGCTTTCGTTTATTCAGCCCTAGTCCATCGCTGCCCGACTCGAGCCGGGATATCGTCAGCAGGCGTTGGATCAACTGATTCAACCGGTCGGCTTCAAGTTCAATGCGATCAAGTTGGCCTTCAATTTCCGGGTTGGCCCGCTGACGCGCCAGTCCGAGGGCCACACTCAGACGAGCGAGCGGCGAGCGCAATTCATGGGAAACATCCTTGAGCAGGCGTGCCTGCGACTCCACCAACGTTTCCAAACGATCCGCCATATGATCGAAGTCGCGCATCAGCTCGACCATTTCACCGCCCGGTGCGCCTTCGGGCGTGCCGGTGCGCGCCGATAAATCTCCAGCGGCCAGGCTTTGTGCGGCTTGCCGCAAGCGCGACACGGGGCGAGTCAACGAGCGCGCGAGCAGGAAACAAACCAAGCCCGAGGAAATGACGGCGATGGTAATGCCTAAACCGGGGATATCATGCGGGCCGAACAGAGGCCGCGGACGAGGCGGCTCAACAATCAGCGTGTAGCGCTTGCCATCGAGCGTCCAGGCTTGACGGCGAATGGGCCGAAGTATCTCGTCGAGCCAACCCTGATGAGGATCTACGCCGCGCCTGGTGTCCTCAATCCAGGGCGGAACTCGCTGGCCGGACAACTCCTTGCCGGTAGCGTCGAAAACGAAGGCGTGCAAATGATCGGTGTGCCATACCTGGTCGAGGTAGGCGCGAACGCCGCGCTCGCCTCCGATCTGGTAAGCGTTCACGGCTTCGGCAAGCACTTCGGGTTCCCGGCTCTCGATACCACGCCGCGCCGGATTCAGAGCAAGGGTCGCCAGGATGGCGAGTACCAGGAACAGTGATAGCGCCGCCCAGAAAGAAACGAAAATTCTGACAAAAAGACTTCGCATGATCCGCTTGCCTGTTGATCCTTTTCCTGGCTAACCCCTGCCCGCCCGAACTCATGTCCGGGCCGCAAATTTCACTTTCTGGCTTTCGCCGCAGGACGCGCGAACATATACCCCACCCCGCGAATCGTCTTGATGTGATCGCCATTCTCTTCCGAATCGCCGAGCTTGCGCCTCACCTTGCTCACATGCATATCGATACTGCGGTCAAAGGGCATGAATTTGCGGCTGAGGACAGCGTTCACCAGCCGCTCGCGCGTGACCACGCGGCCCGCCTCGCGCAACAACACCTCGAGCAAGTTGAACTCGACCGAAGTCAAGTCCACCGGTTGTCCGGCGCGGAGCACGCTGCGAGTCGCCGGATCGAGTTCCACGTCCCCAACCGTTAACACTTCGGGTACGCTCTCGGCAGCCCGCGCGGGTTTGGTGCGGCGGAGAATCGCACGAATGCGTGCCACCAGTTCCCGCGGATTGAAAGGTTTGGGAAGATAATCGTCAGCGCCAATCTCCAGACCCACGATGCGGTCGACATCTTCTCCCCGGGCAGTAAGCAGCAGCACAGGAGTTTTCGATACGCTGCGAATGCGCCGCAGAACTTCGAATCCATTTATGCCCGGAAGCATCACGTCGAGGACGACCAGCGAAAATTCGTTGCTCAACGCCTCCTTAAGCCCCGTCTCGCCATCGTGAACGGCTTTGAGAATAAAGCCTTCCGCCGAAAGATACTCCTGCACCAGGGTGCACAACTCGACGTCATCGTCGACCACCAGTATGCGTTCCATTCTTCTATTCATCTAACACCTTTCACGGCGGGTGAGCGGTAAAGAATTGTAAGGAGCGACGAGTTGCCAGTTGCTAGTTGTCAGTTCTCGCCATTCAGCTTTAACGCGCCAAACTGAACCCGGCGGTACACGGAACAAAACCCGGATAGCCGATTACCAATGACGGACTACTGACAACTGGCCACTGGCAACTTCCTTTACAAAACTTTACTCCGCTTGACTGGATCTTTACCCCCTTTACAGGCAAAAAGTGTTCTTATTCGGGTAACAAGCAATCCGGGCTGCCTCCCGGACACCTACGAGAAGGAGTTTTGTATGAAATCGATTTACTTCCGCGTTCTTTCCATCAGTGCGGCGCTCATGCTGGGCGCGGCGCTGCTATTCGCGCAGGGTGGCGGGCACGGCTATGGAGGCCCCGATGGCATGTTTGGCCACATGCTCGGCTTCTACACGGACGCGCTCGATCTGACCAGCGCGCAGCAGGACCAGATCAAGGCCATCTGGCAAAAAGAGAAGCCCACACTAAAGCCCCTGATGCGGCAGATGCGGCAGAATCGCGCCGCGACGGAGGCGCTCATTGAGAACGGGCCGTTTGATGAGGCCAAGACGCAAGCGCTGGCGACTCAACATGCGCAGACGGCAATTGCGCTCGAGGTTGAGCACGCGCGCATGAAATCGGAGATGCTGCAGGTGCTGACACCCGATCAGAAAACAAAGCTCCAGGAGATCGAAGCCAAGCATCAGGCGCATCACGCACCGCCTGCGCCGCCGCAGGATTAAGCAGTCCTGCGCAAAGGGAACACGTCTCTCTCCTAGCCCCGGGCGAGGTTAGAACTCGAACCGCACCTCGCCCGGCATTTTTTGGGATAGAGAATCTGAGTGGGATTTTGGTACGGTATCTGAGCCGGGGCCGCGAGCGCCCACCATCGTTGACCCGGGCGCCTGCTCAACGGCGCGGACACCTTTCGGGAGTGAGCCTGTGGAACATGGCGACATTCTTTTCTCCGGCCTTGTGATTACGGCCCTTTTTCTCTCGCTGTGGCCCGCCGCGTTGCTCACGGCCGCGTTCTTCTTTTTCGCGCCGCATCTCCACGCTACCTCCAAATCCGCATCTGCCGCTGCTACAATCGCATCTACACAAGGTCATGTTTCCCAAGCGCCTGCGTCCCCTGCTTCCCTACCTGAGTCGCTATCGCGGCGGCCTGGCGCTCGGGACGGTCTGCGTGCTGCTGACTCAAGGCATCGCGGTCCAAGCGCCGCGCGTTATTCAGCGACTGATTGACGGGCTGGCCCGGGGAACGTCGCGCCAGACACTCGCCACCTATGCTGCCTTGTTTGTCGGCATTTATATGGTCAAGGGAATCTTCCAGTTCCTGACCCGATGGGTGGTGATCGGCATATCGCGCGACATCGAGTTCGACCTGCGCAACGACCTGTTCGCCCATCTCGAACTCCTTTCCCACTCCTACTATCAGCGCAACCGCACCGGCGACATCATGGCCCGCGCCACGAACGATCTGAACGCGGTCCGCAATCTTCTCGGGCCAGCGGTTATGTATTCCGCGAATACCATCGCCATTACCGTGTTCGCGCTCTTTTACATGGTGAGGCTCAGCCCGAAGCTGACGTTGTTCGCCTTCCTGCCCCTGCCCATCGCCAGCATCGTAATCCAGTATTTCGGGCGGCGGATTCACGAGCGCTTCGAGCGCATTCAGGCCATGTTTTCCGACATCTCCGCACGCGCGCAGGAAAACTTCTCCGGAGCGCGCGTCATCCGCGCCTATGTGCAGGAAGAAGCTGAGATCGCGGCCTTCGAAACGGCGAATCAGGAATACATCCGCCGCAGTTTGGGCCTGGTGCGGCTCATGGGGATGTTGTGGCCGACGCTGGAACTGATGTTGGGAGCGGCGATCGTGATCGTTCTCTGGTTCGGCGGCCGGGAAGTGCTGCAAGCCAAAATGAGCGTCGGTCAGTTTGTCGCCTTCATCCAATACATGGGCCAACTGACCTGGCCGGTCATCGCGCTGGGCTGGGTCATCAACATCTTCCAGCGCGGCACGGCCTCGCTTGCACGGATCGACGAAATTTTCCAGGCAAAGCCAGAAATAGCGGATGAGTTGGCTTCGGGCGACGAGCCTCGAGCCCTGCCCACGCGAGTGCTCGAAACCGATATCCCGGTCCTCGGCGAAATCGAGTTCTGCAACCTGAACTTCGCCTATAACGGCACCCCGATTCTCCACGACGTCAACCTTCGCATACCTGCCGGGTCGAGTCTCGCAATCGTCGGGCCCACCGGTTCGGGGAAAACGACGCTGGTGAGTCTGATCCCCCGAATCTACGATGCCGCCCCCGGTGCTGTGTTGATCGATGGCCGGCCGATCCGCGAGTTTCCCCTGGAAACGCTGCGCCATAGTATTGGCTTCGTCCCGCAGGAAACTTTCCTTTTCAGTGACACCATCCGCGAAAACATCGCCTTCGGTGTAGCCGAGGCTTCGCTCGATGAAATTGAGGCCGCCGCCCGAGCCGCCAATATCGCGCACGACATCGAAGCGTTTCCCGAGCAATACAGCACCACGGTCGGAGAGCGCGGCATTACGCTTTCCGGCGGACAAAAGCAGCGCACCGCGATTGCCCGGGCGCTGTTGCGCAGCCCGCGAATCCTCATCCTCGATGACGCCCTGGCGAGCGTGGACACCCACACCGAGGACAGCATCCTCAATCACCTTCGCGACGTCATGCACGGGCGCACCACCATTTTCATTTCGCACCGCGTCTCCACCGTGCGCAACGCCGACCGCATCGCCGTCCTCCACCAGGGACACGTGGTCGAGCTGGGCACCCATGACCAGCTTCTAGCTCAAAACGGCTATTACACGGATCTCTACAACAAGCAGTTGCTGGAAGAAGAGCTGGCCGAAGTTTAAGGACGAAGTTTAGCGACGGGGCTAAACACTGAAGTTAGCGCTGAAGTTCAGCGAGTTACCTTCGTCCCGCGCTGGGCGGGGAATCGGGCCAATACCCGGCCTCGGCTAAAATCGCGCGAGGGGTATTTTTCGATACAACTGTTTTACAAAAAATAAACGTGGAAATCTGAGCAAGTGGCCCTAGAATGATCTTTCTCGAAAAACTGAGTTCTGACTAAGGAGCATTTATGTTACCCGCCAGGGCACTTTCTCGCTTCCTCGCCAACTTCGCCGCCAATCGCAGGTTGCCAGTTGTATTGGCCCTTTTTTTCGGTTTGTTCATCGGCGCGCCTAACCTCTTTGGCCAGGGTTCCAAGAGAATGTCCCTGTACGATGCAGTCGAGGAGAAAGATCGCGACCAACCCGAAAAGCGCGCCGAATGGATGATGCGGGGCCGGACTGCGCCGAAAGGGCAATCGGCCGCCGCTCTGCGCCTGCGCGCGTACCAGCAAAAAATGGCCATGCGCGCCCAGCGCGCGGCCGCAATGAACGCCGCCGGGGCAAAACCCCAGACTGCAACTCCGTGGGTCCCGCTCGGCCCCGCGCCGCTAACTTCCGATCAAGACTACTACGGCGTCGTCACCGGCCGTTCGACGGCCATCGCCGTTGATCCCAGCGACGCGACCGGCAACACCGTTTACATCGCCGGCGCCTCCGGAGGCGTGTGGAAGTCCACCAATGCAGCCGCTGCAACGGCGAGCAACGTTACCTGGACTCCCGTCACCGACCAGCAGGCCTCGCTGACTGCCGGCGCAATCTCGGTCAAAAGCGACGGCAGTGTTGTGCTGGTAGGCACGGGAGAACCCGATAACGCCATCGACAGCTATTACGGCGTCGGCATCCTCCGCTCCACCGACAAGGGTTCAACGTGGACGTTGGTCTCGTCTTCCGACAGCGGCGCGCATCCCTTCGCCGGCATCGGCTTCACCAAATTCGCATGGTTGCCGAGCTCCAACACCGTGGTTGTTGCAGGCGCTGACACTTTCAAGGGCGATCAGGAAGATCTCCTCAACCCCAGCGACTCTGGATGGGGTATGTATTTGTCGACGGACGGCGGCCAAACCTGGGCTTATCAGGCGCCAACCGACGGCAGCAAGCCGAACGTTTCCGCCACCGACGTCACGTATAACGCAGCTGCCGGTAAGTTCTTTGCCGTTCTTCAGTATCACGGGCTGTACAGTTCGACCAACGGCACCAGCTGGACCCGCATTGCCAACCAGCCGGACCCAACGGACCTGACCCTCGCCAACTGTCCGACGACCGTGAACTTTAGCAACAATCTCTGCCCTCTCTACCGCGGGCAGATCACGACCGTTCCCGGCCGGAATGAAATGTATTTCTGGTATGTGGACGGCAACGATAACGACTATGGCATCTGGCGGTCCACCAACGGCGGTAACTCCTGGACAGCGATTGACGAGACGGGCATAACCTCGTGCGGCGACAGCAGCGGCTGCGGCACGACTCAGGCGTTCTACAACCTGGAGATTTCTGCGGTACCCCACCCCTCTGACTCCGGAACAGATATCTATGCCGGTGCAGTCAACCTCTTCAAGTGCTCACTCGCCAGCGGAGCCACAACGTGCTCTACCGTTGATTCCAACTCCCCTAACTCCTGGCTTAACCTGACTCACGTTTACGGTTGCAGCAACCTTGCCAGCGTCCACCCCGATGAACATGGACTGGACTTCATGATCGTCAGCGGCAAGGACATAATGTATTTCGGCAACGATGGCGGCATTTACCGCACCCTCGATGGTCACAACGGCCTCGTGATCGGCTCCTGTAGCACCTCGGGCACGAACAAATTTGACGACCTGAACGCCAACATGGGCTCGATGACGCAGTTTGTGTCGTTCTCTCTCCATCCCACCGACCAAGACACGCTGTTGGGTGGCACGCAGGACAATGGTTCGCCCGCAACTTCGACTGCGACTACGAGTTCACACTTCATAACGGTCTTGGGGGGCGATGGTGGCTACAACGCGATCGATCCCAGCAGCACCAACAATTGGTTCGTGTCCAACCCAAATTCTGAAATAGGTCTGTGCACACTCGGGATCAACTGCACTGACAACGACACCAACTACGTCGCCAGCCCCGACGTGCTCGGAAATATCGACTACGGCGCCTTCTACACGCCCTTTATTCTCGACCCGCAGGACGCGGGCGAGATGCTGATTGGCACTTGCCGTATATGGCGCGGTACCGCCGTGGCTAGTGGCACGTTCACTCAGCTAAGCCCGAACTTCGACACCGACGACACAACCGCCTGCAACGGCGGCGAAATCAACCAGGTGCACGGCCTGGCAGCTGGCGGCCCGAAAGACACCAACGGCTTCTCCAACGTAATCTATGCCGTGACCTTCGGCCTCGGCCCTCTGTTTGGCTATGGCACCGGCGGCGAGGTCTGGGTCACCACCAACGCATCCACCACGCAATTGTCGCAACTCACCGGCTTCAACATCACTCAGAACCCGTCGAATTATGCTCTCTCTTCCGTTGCGATAGATAACTCGGATGCGACCGGCGCCACCGCTTATGTCGGCGTGATGGGTTTCGGCACCTCGCACGTTTGGAAGACCACGAACTTCGGCACCGCCTGGACGGACTGGAGCGGGTCGGGCGGCAGCGCGCTGCCCAACGCACCGGTCAACGACGTCCTGGTCGATTTCGCAGCCGGACAGATTTATGCCGCGACCGACGTCGGAGTATTCGTCAGTTCGACTTCGAGCGCCTCCTGGGCCGAAGTTGGAACTCCAGCCGCGCCGGGCGCCACTGGATACCTGCCCAACGTGCCCACCTCCGCGCTCCGAATATTTAATTCGGGCGGCGTCAAGAAGCTGCGCGTTTCCACGTATGGCCGCGGCATCTGGGAATATGCGCTGCCTGAAGTTGCAAGCTACTCCCTCTCGGCCAGCCCCACAAGTCTCTCTATTGCCGACGGCAGCCAGAATACGTCCACCATCACCGTTACCAGTTCCAACGGCTTCAACTCCGCCGTGACACTCAGCGCTACGGGACAGCCTACGGGCGTAAACGTAACGTTCGGTACGAACCCGGTCACGCCGCCAGCCAACAGCACCGGCACCTCAATCATGACCGTCGCGGTCGGCGCGTCCGTGGCCACCGGCACCTACACCATCACCGTCACGGGAACCTCGGGCAGCACAACCGAGAGTACAACCGTCGGACTGACCGTCACCGCCGGTCCCAGCTTCACGCTATCGGCAGCGCCCAGCAGCGTGACGATTACTCCCACTCTCACTGGCGGCACGAGTACGATTACCGTAACCGATCTGGGCGGATTCACCGGCAGTGTCACTCTGTCGGCAACCGGCTTGCCCACCGGCGTCACAGCGCAGTTCAACCCGACTTCTACCACGACGACCAGCACGCTCACGCTGACCGCCGGCGCTAACGCGACGGCGGGAACGGCTACGGTGACCATCGTCGGCACGTCCGGCAGCCTTTCGGCGAACACAACGATTGCCCTGACCGTTACCAATCCGCCTAGCTTCACCCTCTCCGACAATCCCAGCACTTTGACGATTGATCAGGGAGAAAGCACTACCAGCACAATTACGGTCACTCCTCAGAACGGATTCACGGGAAGCGTCAACCTCGCGGCCTCCGTGCCAACCGGAGTCACCGCAACCTTCAGTCCGAACCCCGCCACAAGCACGAGTACGCTGACACTGACGGTCAGCAACACGGCCACGTCCGGGACCGCAACCGTCACCATCTCGGGAGTCGGCGGAGGCGTTACCAAAACTACCACCCTTTCGCTGACCGTCGTCCAGAGCTTCGGCATAGTCGTGATCCAGCCGCAGATGGAGGGATTCCCTGGCCAGTCCAATTCGGCACAATTGGTTGTGAGTACGACAGACGGACAGCCGTTCGCCAACAGCGTGTCGTTCTCCTGTCCCGCATCGTTGCCCACAGGGGTTACCTGCACTGCGCCGAGCCCGATTACCGCGGGCTCTAGCGGCAGCCAAACCCTAACCGTGAATCTGGGCACGTCTGGTCCCTGGAGCGGAGCCGCCGGTAGCATCGCGCACCGGGCCACCAAACTACGCAGTCAGAATCAACGCCTCTGGCTGCCCGTTGGTTTGCCTCTGGCCGGCCTTATCCTCGTAGGATTTGCTGGCAAGCGTATTCCGCGCGTCTATCAGATTCTCGGCCTCTGCCTTGCGGTGGCGCTCGCCGGGTTCCTGATCGCCTGTGGTGGCAGCTCCAGCAGCCCGCCTGTCGTTACAGTTTCGCCGAGTTCGGCCTCCATGTATCCGAACCTGGTCGTCAACGGTCAATCGGGTACGGCGCAGACACAAGCATTCACGGCTAGTGTGAGCAACACTAGCAACCAGAGCGTGACTTGGGCGGTAAACGGGACTACGGGAGGAAACTCGACAGTCGGCACCATCGATACGAATGGCAACTACACGGCTCCAGCGACGGACCCGGGTACGTCGATCAGCGTGACGGCAACCTCGTCGGCTACCAGCACACCGGGAACCGCGTCAGTTACTCTCAAGACCCCGACCCCAGGGACGACGCCGGGAAATCCCGATCAGGTCATCATCACAGCGCAGGGGTCGGTTACCCAAGGTGCAACGATTATCTTCGAAGTCTACTAGGCCAGCATGCGTTACGAACAAAAAGGGGCGCGGATACCCTCCGCGCCCTTTCTCTTGCAGGCCATTTTGACCGCTAGCAGTTACCCAACCCTACCCCACCGGTTGCGCCGTCAATACCTTTTCCGCCGCGTCGACCATCTTTCTTCCTTCGACGAACGCTCCCGGCAGCGCAAACTCCAGCACCTCGTCGATGGTCTTAACGTAGTGCGTCTTCAATCCCTGCAACTGCTCCGGCGTCAGGTCTTCTTCGACGTTGGTTTTGTTGTCAGCCGGCAAAATCACGTCGTGAACTCCAGCGCGCTTCGCCGCCAGGACTTTCTCCTTGATTCCGCCCACCGGCAGCACGTTGCCGCTGAGCGTGATCTCACCCGTCATGGCCATCAGCGGGCGCGATTGCCTCCCTGTCAGCAGCGAAACCAGCGCCGTCACAATCGTGACTCCAGCCGATGGACCATCCTTGGGAATCCCGCCCGCCGGCACGTGGATGTGAATATCGTGATTGGCGAAGAACTCTTCGTCGATGCCCATTTCCTTCGCATTCGACCGCACCCAGCTCAGCGCCGCCTGCATCGACTCGCGCATCACGTCCTGAATCTGTCCTGTGATCGTGAGCCCGCCCTTGCCCTTCATCTGATTGGCTTCGACAAACAGCACGTCGCCGCCCGAAGGAGTCCAAGCCAGCCCGACCACCACGCCAGGACGTTTAGTGCGTTCGGCAATTTCGCCTTCGCTGCGAATCTTGATTCCGCCCAGGAATTCCTGCACGACTTCTTTCGTGACGACCAGCTTCTCGGTCTTCCCTTCCGCCAGCCGGCGCGCCTGCTTGCGGCAGATCGTGCCGATCGTGCGCTCCAGGTTGCGAACACCCGCCTCGCGCGTGTAGTGGCGAATCACATAGCTGACGGTTTCTTCCGGAAACTCGATCTGCTCTTTCGTGATTCCGTTTTCGTCAATCTGACGAGGAATCAAATATTGGAACGCAATGTGAATTTTTTCTTCTTCGGTGTAGCCTTGCAACTCGATGATCTCCATGCGGTCGCGCAGCGGCTCCGCAATCGGGTCGAGCATGTTGGCCGTTGTAATGAACAGCACCTTCGAAAGATCGAACGTCACATCCAGATAGTTGTCGCGGAAGGTCGCGTTCTGCTCCGGGTCGAGAGCTTCCAGCAAAGCCGACGCCGGATCGCCCCTAAAATCGCGCCCGACCTTGTCGATTTCGTCCAGCATGAACACCGGATCCTTCGTTTCCGCTCGCCGTATGCCCTGAATGATCTGCCCCGGCAGCGCGCCAATGTAGGTGCGCCGGTGACCGCGAATCTCAGCCTCGTCGTGCACGCCGCCTAATGAAAGACGCGTGAACTTGCGCCCCAGCGCGCGGGCAATTGATTTCCCGAGCGAGGTCTTCCCCACTCCCGGCGGGCCAACAAAGCACAGAATTGGGCCTTTCATATTCGGCTTGAGGCGCCGAACCGAAAGGTAGTCGAGGATGCGGTCTTTCACCTTTTGCAGATCGTAGTGGTCGGCATCGAGGATTTCCTTCGCCTTTGGAATCTCGATCTCCACGCCCGATGTTTTTTGCCACGGCAATATCGCCAGCCACTCAATGTAATTCCGGGTGACCGAGTAATCGGCCGCCATCGGCGACATGCGCGACAGCCTCCCCAATTCCTTCAGCGCTTCCTTCTTCACGTCGTCGGGCATGCCCGCCGCTTCAATTTTCTGTTTCAGATCTTCGGTCTCGCGCTGCCCCTCGTCCTGCTCGCCCAGTTCCTTCTGGATCGCCTTCATCTGCTCGCGCAGA
>Ga0326728_10015476_pt1 | contig 15852 bp, 14 predicted proteins | sample MB3enrmetagenome_FD_207602 | JGI IMG/M metagenome (GOLD analysis project Ga0326728, IMG submission 207602) | Lab enriched peat soil microbial communities from McLean, Ithaca, NY, United States - MB31MN | ecosystem: Environmental > Terrestrial > Soil > Wetlands > Peat | place: USA: New York...
TTCCCTGCCTTCCTTCGCGGCCAAACTTCTTCCCTGCGCCCCCCGCCTCGCTTTCTTCAACCCGCAATCCGCAATCCACAATGGGGGAAATGGCGGGAGTGGCGGGGCTCGAACCCGTAACCTCTGCCGTGACAGGGCAGCGCTCTAACCAATTGAGCTACACCCCCGATGGGGATGCGTAAAATTAGTGAATCCGGCCCCGTCCGTCAACGTCCAAGCGAAGAAAAAACAGTTCGGGCAGCAGACGCCAAGGAGGTGGGGGTGGGGAACCCCGCTGAAGAAACGTGCCGCTACCCGAACCAAATCCTGAATCAGCTTAGAACTTTGCCGGGATTTGTCAATGCCCAATCGGCGGAAAAAACGCATGGGGCCGTGTAGGGGATTCCCTGACATCGCGCCCGCCCCTTGCTCAAACAATGGGCAGACATTGACTTTTCCCCAAAACTCATTCTACTGGCTGGGAATGTTTTTCCAATGACCCATGAAACCGCCGGTTGATTTGACGAAATTAAAAGTCTTTCCCCTGGCCGAACGCGCCAGCGAGACGCGGCTGGAGGACATCCTGGTGCCGCCGGATTCGAATCCTCCGCCCTGCTCTCCCGGCAACGAGGCCCTGATCCGGCAATGCGCCCGGCGCTTCGCCCTGGCCCGCCAACGCCAGGCCGCCGTCATGCTCATCTACGGGGCGCACCTGATCAAGAATGGCGCGGCCAGGATTCTGATCCGCCTTTTGCAAGGCGGCTGGATCACCCATCTGGCCACCAACGGCGCGGGCGTCATCCACGACTGGGAATTTTCCTTCCTCGGCCTTTCCACCGAAAATGTCAGGAGCAATGTCGCCGCCGGGACCTTTGGCGCCTGGGAGGAAACCGGGCGCAACCTGCATCTCGCCCTGCTCGGCGGCGCGCTGGAGGAGCGCGGCTTTGGCAGCGCCGTTGGCAAATTCGCCGCTGGCGACGGCCTGACCCTTCCCTCCGTGGAATGGCTCGAAGCCGCCCTGCGCTCCGAACCTTCCCATCCGCTGGCCCCCGCCCGCGCCGATCTGCTCCAGGCCATGCGCGTTCACCGCCTGGCGGCCGGACGGCACGAGGTCAAACATCCCTGGAAAGAAACCTGCGTCCTGGCGCAAAGTTTCCACCGGAACATTCCCCACACCGTTCATCCCGGCATCGGCTATGACATCATTGCCAACCATCCCATGTTCAACGGCGCGGCCATCGGACGCGCCGCCGAAATTGATTTCCGCCTTTTCGTCGCCTCCGTGGACGGGCTGGATGACGGCGTCGTGCTTTCCGTCGGCTCGGCCATCATGGGCCCGCAGGTTTTTGAAAAGAGCCTGAGTTGTGTCAACAATTTGCGCCTGCAAGGCGGGCGTCCGATCGTGCGCGGCCACGCCTTTTACGTGGTGGATTTGCAGGATGGCGGCCGCTGGGACTGGACGCAGGGGGAACCGCCCAAGGACAATCCGGCCTACTATTTGCGTTTTTGCAAGAGCTACTCCCGGATGGGAGGCCGCATGGACTATTTGCAATGCGACAACGTGGCCTTCGTCCACCGTCTCCTGCGCGAACTGGAAAACGCCGGCTGAGGCGCAGTGCGGGCAATTCACTTCGCAATCAATGATTCCTCACTTTATCGGTGAATCACAAAGTCCTGGATTGTCATCCCGATATCCCTGGCAATCTGGCGCAGCAGAAATGGCGAAATATCGCGTCCCGAATGAAATGGCACCGTCGTGCCCCGGCCGTCTGGATGCCGGTATTGTTTATGGGAACCGCGCTGCCTGACGACGCAGAAGCCAAGGCTTTCCAGAATGCGGCCAACCTCCCGCGCTTTGAGAACCGGGATCGCGCCCATGGCTAAGGCACGGTGACGGTTTGTGTGCCGAGAAACTCAGCCTCCAGCCGGGGTTCGCCATCCTCTGTCAGCATAGCGATGACTTCCTTAAGATTCTGATTCATCTCATCCAGCGTCGCGGCTTGGGAATGAGCGCCTGGGAAACCAGGAACGTAGCCCACCAGGAGTCCAGTCTCAGGACATCGCTCAACGATCGCGGTATATGTTCTCATATTCGAATTCCAGAGTATTGGAATCTTATCACCTTTTCCGCTGTTGTCACCAGTCGAACCGGGCCGAACAGGCCGGAAACCATGAGGGGCGTCCGCCGGGTCAGCTTGCGGACGTTGGTCTGCGCCACGCGCCGGGCCTCGGGCAGGAACTGGTCGCCGATGACGCGGTTGGCGCCAAGAAGCCAATGATCTACTGGGCGGGCAGCCCCAGGATTTTGAGCGCTTCCGCAGTCGGGTCGGATTCCGTTCGATTGAACAGGTTGTAAGTGGTGACGAAGGCCATGGACTGGCCGACCATCAAGTTCGTCCACGGCGAAAAGAATTCCAATTCGCAATATGGCACAGGGTCGGGATTGGTGTAAACGGAGGTGCTGCAGCCGCTGTTGGGATAATTGGTTTTGGTCAAACCGGCCACCCGCGGGCCGTCAATTCGCATGGACCAAGTCGCCCCAACCCAGGCCAGGGAACCGGCTTCGAACCCCATTTCGCACTGCGACGTGGTATTGCGGGTGAAGGAAACCAAACCGTTGGCGTCAGTGAAATTGGGCGGCATGGTCGCTGGAGACTCGCGTTGCAACCAATTGGTGGGGGCGAAAATAGAATTAGACGGCAAAGGCACGGGCACATAAATGCCCACCGGATCGCTGACCTGGGTAATGGTCCAGATCCCGACGGGATTGCCAAAAGTGGAACTGACGCGGTGGAAAACCGTATTGATCTGCATGACCGGCTCATCGAACAGCAACTGGATGGTTCGAGTGCATTGAATCCCATAGCTGCTGTCAACCGGGCTGGTAATGGTCACGACCCCATTGGTGAATCCATAGGTGTAAGGCTCCCCGTCAAACCCGGTGGGCGGCGGCCAACCCCCATCGGCCCAAGTCGTTTGCGGGGAGGGCCAGGCCTTGTCTCCGCCAAACGCGCCCGTCGTGTTCCAGTTATTTGCCGTGGAGGTTTGTCCGACCATCACCGAATTCACCCAAAACGGCCCGTCGTTGGTCCCGGCGAAGCAGAACTGCATCACCCGTCCGGCACTGGGAACGATAAATGCCTGCACCAGTCCATTGCTCAACAAGATGGCATTGGTCCAGTCATTATAGGTTGTGATCACCGCCGTGTTGGGCAAATCCGCTTTGGCGCGGAAGAACTGCGTTCCGGACGGCGTGGAAATGGCATTGGTCCAGCTTAGAATTTCCCCGGTCGCATAGACGGAGTTGAGCGATGTCCAATCGGACAGGTTGCTCGAAGATTGCATGGTGTAGTAATAACCCGGTCTTGCGGTCGTGGTGAGAACCAAATTGGTCCGGCTGTTGGATGGCGCGATCTGAACCGCCGGCGGCGGCGGCTGGCTCATCAAACTGCCGCCGGAAAAGACAGCCATTATCCCCAACCACATGGCCAACCAGCTCCCTGCCTTCAGACCCATTCCCCGGCATCCCCTTCTTGACAGGGAAAGAACCCGGCGCAACGCCGGTCTGAAACGATTGAACATGCCTGACCGTATCATGGCCCGGACACCCGCGTCAACACCTTTATAGGCCTTTGGCAGGGAGTCTCCACCGCCAAAGAAATTGCATTTGCAGGCTTGATTTATTGGGCCAGACAGTGGAAAAAGACGGCCCATGACACCAAATCCATTTCTGGGCGTGTTCCTGCATTGGCTGGGCGGGCTGGCTTCGGGCAGCTTTTATGTGCCTTACAAGGGAGTGAAAAAATGGTCGTGGGAAACGTACTGGCTGGTCGGCGGGATTTTCTCCTGGATTCTTTGCCCGTGGGCCTTTGCCTATTTCATGACCAACGATCTGATGGGCGTATTGCGGCAGCAGAGTTGGAGCACCCTGGGGTGGACGTATCTGTTCGGCTTGCTCTGGGGTTTCGGGGGGCTGACCTACGGCTTGACGATGCGCTATCTGGGATTGTCCCTGGGCACGGGGGTGGCGCTGGGATACTGCGCGGCGTTTGGCACGATGGTGCCGCCGATTTGCAAAGCGATCTTCCCGGATTTTTTTGTGTTCGCCAACAGCGCCAGCATTGTGGAAATCGTGAAATCCACTTCCGGACAAATAACCCTGGCGGGAGTGGTGGTCTGCATGGCGGGCATTGGCATCGCGGCGCTGGCGGGCTACACCAAGGAATCCGAGATGCCAGAAGAACAGAAGAAGAAAACCATCAAGGAATTTAGCTTCAAAAAGGGCATTCTCGTCGCCACTTTTTGCGGCATCATGAGCGCCTGCTTTGCCTACGCCTTGCAGGCGGGCAAATCCATCAATGCGGCGTCGCTCCAGGCGGGGACCAGCCCGATTTGGACCGGCCTGCCCGCGCTCCCCGTGTTGTTGCTGGGCGGCTTCACCACGAATTTCATCTGGTGCCTGTATCTGAACTGCAAGAACCGGACCGGCTATCAATACCTCGCCTCGGAAGTCCGCCCGGAACACGCCCATCACAGCGGCAGCGGCGGAGGCGAACACAGCGCGGCGGAGGCAGCCGCCGCCGGCGGCGGGACGCTGGACCTGAAGATTCCGGTGCTGGGCAATTACTTGTTCTCCGCGGCGGCGGGGACCTGCTGGTATTTCCAGTTTTTCTTCTACACGATGGGGGCGACGCAGATGGGCAAATTCGATTTCGCCTCGTGGACGCTGCACATGGCGAGCATCATTATTTTCGCCACGATGTGGGGCTGGATTTTCCACGAATGGAAAGGATCCAGCAAGAAGGCCCATCTCCTCATCGCCGGCGGCGTCGCCACTTTAGTCCTTTCCACCATCGTCATTGGCGCAGGGGTCGGTTGGACAAAGCTGTTGGACTTCGTGCATTCGCTTTGACAAAGGCATTGGGCCTGGACGCGGCGCTTCAGCAGACGCGGATGACTTCCATCCGCAGGAGCTGTCCGAGCTTGCCGATTTTGTCCGCGAGGCGGCCTGTGCCGACGGCGCAATGGTGGGCGGGACCGTGGCTGCTCCAATCGTTGACAAACTGGCGCGCGCCCATGCGGAACCGATAACGGCTGTTGGTGTTGCCAATCTCCAGGATGGGACCCGCCACCGATTCCGCCTCCGCCACGAGAAATTTCAATGTCCCACAGGCGGACTGCGCGACGGAAAGAAGCGTGACCGGCCCCTGCCTGACGGACATCTCCACGGAGAGTCCCCGGCCCGTTTTGCCGTGATAAACCTGGAGCGGGCGCAGCCTGGCCTTGCCCTCGGCGATGCCAAGGTGGCCCGGGCCGTCGTGGCCCATGAGCACCACGTCGTCCTGGAAGTCCAGGGCGTAGAATTCGGTGAAGGAACCGCCCGCCTGGAAGCTGTCCATGATCTTCATGGCCTGGACGTTCTTGATTTCGTATTCGCCGGCCACGGGGATGCCGCGGGCGGTGAGAAGGCTGTTGCCCGGAATGATCGAACGGATGGCGTCCTGGTTTTCCGCGTTGCCGGCGCCCGAGTAATAATAGGCGAGCGAGCCGAGATCGTGCCGCCGGACCAGGCGATCCAGCGCGACGGAGGTGCGCGCGGCGCGCTCCAGTTCACGCGGCGGGCAATCGGGTTGCACGGCGAAGACCCGGCGGAACCGGGCCACGCGCGCCTGGATTTGCGCGGGGGACACCTGGCGGCGCAGGGCGGCCAGTTCGTCCACTTCGATGTCCTCTATATGGCCGCCGAAGGTGGCGCAATGCTGGGTGAGATCGGAATAAACATCCAGCATGCCGCCGTAATAATGGCCCATCAAGCCCAGGCGATTATGGGACATGACGTGGGCGACGCGGGCGGCTTGGATCCATGCCTCCACCTCATTCCAGCAAGGCGGATCGTCGCGCAACAGGCCGGTGATCTGGTGGAAGGCAATGCCGCAGCGCTGGAACACGCTGGCGATTTCCGGCATCGGGCAGGCGCCGCAATGGGCCAGCCATTCGCCCGTCATGGCCGCGCGGTCCTTCATTTGGTTGAATGCCGGGTAGTCAATGGCCGGCGCCGGTTGCAGATTGAGCACAATCACCGGCACGCGGGCGCGTTGCACCACCGGCAGGACCGTCGAGGAGAGCGCATAAGTGGTGGCGTGGAGAAAGATCAGGTCCACATCCTCCCGGCGGAAGCGATGCCCGGCTTCCATCGCTTTGGGCGGAGAGTCAATGAGGCCCAGGTTGACAATTTCCACCCCGGGCCGGGCCAATTGGTTCGCCACGATCTGAACATAACCTGCCAGCCGCCTTTTCAATCCCTTGAACTGCCTCCAATAATTGTCCAGTCCAATGCCGAACAAGCCGACGCGCAAGGGACGGGGGGGCGGCGGAATTGCGGATTGTGGATTGCGGATTGCGGATTGAAGAGGAAGCGTTGGCGTGGATTGGCGATGGTTCATCCAGGCAGCCTTATACTCCAACTTCCTGTGGCAGCGCAAGAGAGCATGGCGCAGTCGGGCAGGATGGGGCGCAGGACAATATTCTTCGCCTTCCTGGTAGGGCAGAGCCGCCGCTCTGCCCTAAAATCTTGGGCGGCGCAGCAGCGCCGCCCTACCAAGGACATGAAGAATTCTGTCCCGCGCCGGGCGTCATGAAAATCCCGCCACCAACGGCTTGGTTCCACCGGTGTGAAAAAGTGGTGAATAAAATGTGAATAATTCGCTTGACCCTTGGCGCTCAATCTGTTAGAAGCCAGTCAATGTCCTTGGCAAGCTCTGTGCCAATTGTTTCACTGGCTCATTCTTTGGTGACGGGGATGGGGAACTGGCGACAAAAAGAGGGGACGCCTTCGGGCCTTCTCACCACGGAACTCATGGTCTTTGCCTTGATGCTGGCGCCACCGGACGGCGCCGCAGGAGGGCAAAAGATTCCGCAGCGGGTCAAATGGAGGTTTCCATTCCAGAACGGAGCGCAATTTAAGCGAATGAATTGGCAACCGATGGTAAGGATTATGGCCGTGACGGGATTATTATTATCAATACCATGCTGACGATTCAATCAGTCCAGGCATTTAAGGTTGTGGCCGGGATTACCCCCGGCATTCAAATCGGACCTCGGAGAGCCAATTTGGCCGGCTGCCAAAATCCGAGTACGAGAAGCCATCAAAACAAATGAGCATTGACTGCGCGCAGCGCCGGGTTGTGATTACGGGGATGGGTGTCATCTCTCCCTGCGGGCAGGATCTTGTCCGATTTTGGGAAAACGTGCGGGGAGGCATCAGCGCGGCGGCGCCCATAGGCCGGTTCGACGCCAGCAAACTGCCGGTCAAAATTGGGGCGGAGGTCAAAGGCTTTGACGTGGGCCGTTTCGTCAAGAGCAGGAAATTGGTCCGGTTGGATTTGTCAGTCCAATATGGCGTCGCCGCCGCCTCGTTGGCGATCAAGGATTCGGGCGTTGATCTTGCAAAAATGGATTCCGACCGCGTGGGTGTCGTCGAAGGAACCACCATCAGCGGGGCGGAAAGCATCATCAAGGCCCGCGACAGTTTCACCTCCAGCAACCACAATTTCCGCGCCCTCCATCCCTACAACGTGGTGGGCGGCTACTGCGGCGAAGGCAGCAGCGCCATCAGCCTCCACCTGGGCATTCACGGCAACGCGGTGACCTATTGTTCCGGCTGCGCCTCCGGCAACGACGCCATCGGTTATGCCGCCCAAATGATCCGGTGTGACGATGTGGACGCGGTCGTGGCCGGCGGCGCCGAGGAAATGATGGAGATGCTGCACGTCGGCTTTTGCCGGGTTCAAGCCATGACCGCGCAAGGGGGCGATCCGGCCAGGGCCATGCGGCCTTTTGACCATTCCCGCGACGGCTTTGTGCTGGGGGAAGGCGCCGCCTTCCTCGTCGTCGAAGAACTTTCCCATGCCTTGGGCCGGGGCGCGCGCATTTACGCCGAAATCGCCGGACACGGGCGGAGTTGTGAAGCTTATCACCCCACCGATCCGCACCCGGACGGCCTGGGCTACAAACGGTCCCTGGAAAAGGCCCTGCGTCAGGCCGAAGTCAACCCCGACGAAGTGGATTACATCAACGCGCATGGTTCCGCCACGCCTTTGAATGATCCCATCGAAACCACCGCCATCAAATGCGTTTTCCAGGATCATGCCTGGCGGATGGCCGTCAGCGCCACCAAACCGGTGACAGGCCATCTCATGGGCGCGTCCGGGGCCATTGAAACGGTCATCAGCGCCCTGGCCATTTCCCGGCAGGAAATTCCGCCGACGATCAATCTGGAGGAGCCGGACGAGGGTTGCGATTTGGATTATGTCCCCGGCCAGGGCCGGTCCTATCCGGTGCGGGTTGCCATTAACCTGAACGCCGGTTTTGGCGGACGTTACGCCTGTCTTGTGTTAAAACGATTCTGAAACCGCTGTGCAATTATTTGAAGTAGTAAAAATTACAGCCCTGATGGCGACGATCTTCAACGTCGCCCTCACTTTGCTGGTGCTCGGACGGGACTTGAAATCCAGGATGCACCGGGTGTACCTTCTGTGGGGAATCTCGGTGACGCTGTGGAATCTGGGCGTTTACCAACTGAGCCGGGGGATGACGGACGAGCAACCGGCATTTTTTTGGGCCAAAGTATTGCAGTTGGGCGTCATTTTCATGCCGGTGACGCTGTTCCACCTCTGCGCCATTATTTCCGGTGTCAAGACGAACTGGTTGCTCCCGGCCCTTTATGTCATCCACGGCGGATTTGCGGCCAGCCTTTTCCTGGGCTGGTTCATCGTCGGGGTGCGCGCGACTCCGGCCGGCTATTGGTCGGTGCCGGGACCGGCCTTCAAATGGTATGGGGTTTGCTACATCATTATCACCATCGCCTTGGTGACGATGTTATATCAGAAGCAGAAATCAAGCCCTCCAACCCAGCGCACACGCTTGCGCGCCCTGCTCCTGGCCATTGTCGGGCTGTGGGTGTTTGGCAGCAACGATCTGTTGCCCATTTTGGGCTACGACAAATATCCCATCATTGACATCCCGTTTTATCCCATGGGAAGCCTGGCCGCCCTGTTTTACGTGGTCATTATTGGCTACAGTGTTTTGCAGCACCGGCTCCTGGACATTCATGTGACCCTGAGCCGCTTTGCGGCGCAACTGGTCCGGCTGGTCTTCATGTTTCTTACCGGGGTGACGCTCCTCCTGGTCATTGGACATTTCGCGCCGGTTTTTGACCCGGTTTCCTTCGGCGCCGCCATCGGGGTCCTGCTGGCCAGCGCGCTGGTGACCTCGTTCTTTTTCCCGCAATTCTTCGGCAAGGGGACCGATCGGCTGGAGCGGAGAATCCTGGGGGACCGCTTCGAATATCATGCCCGGGTGCAGAGCGTGATCGAGACCATCCGCTCGTTGCCGGAACCGCAATTGGCCCTGCAGGAGTTGAACGACCTGCTGGCCATTACCATCCGGGTGCGCAGTTATCAGATCATCCTCCTGGACGAGGCCACCCGGGGCTTTGTCCTGTTCCACTCCCATCCGCCGCGGCCGGAAATGTCGCTTTCCGACTGGCAGATTGAATCGCCTGTCTTCCGCTATTTCCAGCAGACGCGGGTGAAGTATTTGTCGTGCAATCCGCTTTATGAAAGCGACCGCGAATCCCTGCTGCAGCGGGGCGCCCGCCAGCAATTGGGCCTGTTCGAGCCGGAGTTTTGTTTTCCGTTTTTTTCCGGGGACGATCTGGTGGGGTTCATGTTGCTGGGCGCCAAGACCAGCGGGGACCTGTTCACGCCGCACGACCTGCGCCTGCTGACCGAGCTTTCTTCCAGCCTGGGGCTGTTGCTCAATCAAATCCGGCTGCGCCACCAATTGCAGGTGGTGTATGAGCAGGATTTGCTGGGCCGGATGTCGCGCGGGCTGGCCCACGACCTGAATAATTTGTTGACCCCCGTGCAAACCCTTCTGCAACTCCTGGACGAATCGGCCCTCAACCAGGCGACCATTGACGAGTTGCTGCCCGTCGGCCTGCGCAATCTGGAAACCGTCCGCACTTATGTCAACGAAGCGCTCTTTTTTTCCCGCGCCTCGCAATTGCAGGGCAGGCCCGGCTTGCTCAATGCCACCGTGCGCGAAGCCGTCGCCCTGGTCCAGCCCGCCGCGGGAGCCAAGGGGATTGAAATCCATTTCGACAACGGCGCGGATGTGATGGTGGAAATGGATGCCGTCTTGATCAAGCGCTTGATTTGCAACCTCCTGTCCAACGCGGTGGACGCCTCGCATCCCGGGGGCCGCATTGAAATCCAACTGGCCCCGCTGCCCAAGACCGAGTTGAGCCGCGACTGGCACCGGCTCAAGATCATTGACCACGGCGAAGGCATCAGAGCCGAACACCTGCCGCGTGTTTTCACCCCTTATTTCACCACCAAGAACACGGGGGACGGCAAGCGCGGCTTCGGCCTGGGCCTGGCGATTGCCCGGCAAATCGTCCATTTGCACGGCGGCACGCTGAGCATTGCCAGCCAGGTGAAAAAAGGCGCCACGGTGCAGGTGGATTTGCCCAGCAAACTGCATCCGGCCCCAAACAGCCTCCGCCAGAAGGTGGAGACCAACGGGGAGGCCATCCCGGCATGAACACCATCCTGGTCATCGCGCCCCAGTCCGAACTGGCCGCCGCCGTGCGCGCCGCCTTGGATCCCTCGCTCTATCGCGTGATCGAGCAGGCCGGTTTAAGCGAGGATGAGATGAGGCTCGCCGCCGCCTCCCTGGACGCCTGTATATGCGAGGTTGATTTGACGACAGTCAAGCCCATCCGCGCCCTGGAGCGTCTGCGCCGCATTCTGCCTCATTGTCCCTTGATCCTTTACGCGGCGGCCCCGGGCCTGGAATGGGAGGAGGAGGCCTACGTTTTGGGGACAAGCCAAATCCTGGTCAAGCCGGTGCGGGCCCGTTTGCTCCGTGCCGTGCTGGAGCGCCTGCTGTCCGGCAAGGCGGCGCAGGAACTTTCCGCGGCCAAACCGCCCCCTGGCGCCGGGGCGGGGCCCGCGGCCGGGGCGAGCCAGATCCCGGGGCCTACGCTGGAGTTGTTGCGCAATTATTCCTCGATCCTGCTGCACGATTTCAACGCCGAATCGTTGCTCAAGGAGTTTCTGCTCTCGCTGCGGAAAATCATCGGTGTCAACCGGGCGGCCATTTTCCTCCGGCAGCCGGCGGGGTCCCTGGCCGACACGCCGGAACCGGCCGGCGGGCCGCGATTGCACCTGGCGTGCGCCATTGGGCTGGCCCCGGCAATGCTGGAACATTTTGAACTGTCGCTGGAATCGGGCCTGGGCGGCCATCTCTTCCGCCACGGACGGATTCTGCGCCGGGACGGCCCGGAGGCGGAGCGCGACTTGCAGATGCGCAAGGAATTCGACTTGTTGAGCGCGCAGGCGGCCATTCCGGTCTTGGACCGCGAATCGCTGGTGGGCCTGGCGGTCTTTGACGGGCGCGTCACGGGCGAGAGCCTGACCCAGGAGGAATTGCAACTGCTGTTTCATCTGCTGGAACAACTGGGCCAATCCATCCGGAATATCTGGTTGCACGAACAGATCGCGTTCGACCACGACATGATGTCGGACATCCTGCACCAATTCAGCAGCGGCTGCGTGGTGGTGGGCCGGGACTTGACCGTGCTGCATGCCAACGAGATGGCGCGCCACTGCTTCCCGCGGGCCGGAGGCGCGCCGGACGCCTTGGATTTCAACGATCTGCCCCAGCCCATCGGCAGCCGCGTTTTTGAGGTGCTCAAGACCGGGGCGACCCTGCCTCCCTATCGCTATCAGCCGCCGGGCCTGCCGGAGAAGCATTTTCTCGTCACCGCCACCCCTTTCAAGAAGCGCCAATCCGCCGCCCCCAACGCGGTGCTGCTGATCATCGAAGATTGCAGCCAGACGGACCGCCTGCGGCAATTGGAAGTCGAGACGGCGAATTTGCGGCTGGTGCAGCAAATGGCGGAGCGGCTGGCCCACGAAATTGGCAACGCGGTCCTGCCCATTTCCACCCACCAGCAATTGTTGAAGGAGCGCATGGAGGACCCCGACTTCCAACAGTCGCTGGCCGGCGCCTTGGAGGAGGGGGTCAAACGCGTCTCCCGGCTGGTCAGCCAGATGCGCTACCTGGCGCGCGAGCGCATGGAACTGGCCGAACCGGTGCCGGTGAAGGAATTGATCGAAGAAGCCTTCCGCGAAGCCCGTTCCTATCATCCGGCCAACACGGTCCTGTTGCATTTCGAATCCAACGAACTGCTCACCGTGGCGTGCGACCGGCCGGGCCTGCGCCATGCCTTTGCGGAAATCATTTTGAATGCCCTCCAGGCCAACACCCAGTCCTGCCAGGTGCGGGTCCGGTCCCGGTCTGAAACCGATGCCGCCGGCTCGCGCTGGGCGCGCATCGAGGTGCAGGACAGCGGGGCGGGATTCAGCGCCGAGGCGGCGGACAAGGCCTCGAAGCCGTTTTTCACCACGCGCAACGTCGGGCTGGGCCTGGGGCTGACTGTCACCAATAAAATCATCCAGACCCACAGCGGCAAGATGGAAATCCCCCCGCCCCAGGACGGGCAGCCCGGCTTGGTGCGCATCTCCCTGCCCCTGGATCCGCTTCCCGGCCCGCCGCGCCCTTGAGCGGAGGGGGTGGCCCGCCGCCTTTTCCCGATCCGGGGTATTTTCAATAAAGCCGCCGCCACAACACTTCGCCGGGACGCGAACTGCGTCCCCGATTCAGCTACGGGGAGAATATGGGTTTTCCCTCTGAGCATCAAGAACAATTTGGCTTAACCCGCCACTATTCTTCATTACTGCTTCAGTATTTTCACTGACAGTTTCACTGACAGTCCCCGCCGGTTTCAAATGGATGATCCCTACGCCCAGACCCGGCGAATGGAATAAGCGTCGAAGGCCGGGTCGGCACTAACAATTGGAAGGTCCTCGATCTGGCATTGGGCGGCCATCAGGCGGTCAAATGGGTCTCGATGATGAAAGGGCATCGCCACGACCGCAGCCACATGCGGCAACTCAATGGCGAGCACCTCGATCTGGTTCAATTGAAGCTGGCGGGGTATGAACTGGTCGAAAGGTTGCGCCAGCGCGAGTTTGCCGAGGCTGACCTTGATCGCTATCTCCCACAAACTGGCCATGCTGAACAGGCGGCGGTTTCCAGGATCCTGAATCAAGGATTGCGCCCGGCTGCTGAGGCGGGGATCGTTGGCGATGAACCAAAGGAACGCGTGGGTGTCCAGCAGCAGGTTCATTTCATGTAAGCCTCAAAATCCGCCAACGGCGCGTCGAAGTCTTCCGCCATGCTGACCAACCCTTGTGCGCTGCCAGGCTCGATGCGAGCCAGCGTCTTGACAGATGGCTGCTTGGCCAGCAACTCCACAAGCTGCAACACCGCCGTCTGCGCCGAATCGGGCAGCGTCTTGGCCTTCGAGTAAATTAATTCCGCTGTGCTCATGGGGCTAATCTAAACGCTGGCTGGCTGACATGCAAGCTCCGGGACCGTGGCCGGTTGAGTGGAGCGGGCGCGCGTCGGCGGGTCACTATTCCGTCACAATTCGGCTTAACTCTCCCACTACTCGCTGACTCCGGGCCGCCGGTTTCATTCATTCTTGCGGGTGAATGAAAAATGTTAGGACGCAAAGCAGCACGGCAGAACGAGCAGAACCGGACAGCGAGCACCACTGCTCGCCGGTTCTGCGGCGGAGTGGCGCCCAGCGCCACCCGCCGCCTCCGCTGGGCTTGTCTAAAGCGCATATTCCGGCGCGACAACGAAAGGGGACTTTCTTTTCGGTGTCCCCTGGCGGTTTCGCTTCAAAGAGGAGCGTGGGGAATCCGCGCGCCTGCGCCGGGCCTGGCGGACGCATCGAAATTGGTGCGCCCCATTGAGAGCCCAAAAGCAGACTTTCTGAACAGGAGGAAACATCCCGATTCAGAATCGGGACTGTTCAAAATTACTTCGCGATGCGGCGTTACCGTTTGGCGAACACGCCCCCGGAGAAGCGGAAATACCTGCGCAAGAGCCAACTGTGGTCGGAAGATTTCACGGCCAAGCTCTATTGCAGCGTCGAGTTCTGGGTGGAACGTCTGCCGAAACCGATGGAGTATTTGCCGGAATTCGAGCGTCTCGTTGCGGTGGGGGGGAATCCTGTTGCCGCGAGCTCGGCCATGTTTGCCAACCCTGAAAAACCTTTGCGTCCACCCTCGTTGACCGCATGTTGAATTTCATGGGTCCGCTCTATCTCATAGCTTACGTCGTGGTTGTCGGTTTGCTGAATCGCGCGTATATACGACGGCCTTAGAGATGTCTCGCTCACTTCGAGAATTTTCGGGACTCCCGCCTGAGCTTCCGCGAGGATTCGTTCGCCTGGAAACGTCAGCGCCATATAATCACGGATATATCAGGCGGAAGAACATTTGTCTGCCAGAGGTGACATTGGTCACCACGTTATTAGTGGCGAGGACGACCGGGGCGGCGGAAACGGCGCTCCAGTTCGGTGTAAGGAGGTTGGTGGCGGATTGCAACGTGAATCCCGCGCCATTGGTTGGCCACGTTATAACAGTATCAGCCCCCGATCTAATAATGGCAAGCTCTGGCAGGAGGCCCGCGTAAAAATTACTGCCCGTATTGGCGCCCGCAGGGACGCCAACACCCCCGCCTGACCAGCCCCCCACGACGAAAGTCAACGGCGGATTGGAACCCCAACTGGCGATGGAATAGCTGGCGACAGGAGTTCCGTCATAATATCCCGTCAAAGTATCAGTTGATGCGTCGAAGGTGAGGGTCAGAATCCCGCTGGCGATGCCGATGGATTCGGTCGCAGCCGATGTATTTGTTCCTCCAGATAAAACCAGCACGCTGTGCCCCTGAACAGAAACACTAGCGCCCAGTGGCGTGGTGACATCGTCGGTCGCATTTGTTTGAGCTGAGAACGATGCCACTGTTCCATAAAAGTTGTTTGGAAAGTGTTCGGCGGTGCTTCCCGTGTTATTAACCTGGACTAAGCCAAAAATAGCCGAAAAGTCATTGAGGCTCATGGATATGACGCCAAGACCCAAGCCGTCACGAGGCGATTCAGTGCCTGTGGCGGTCATTGATGTCGCGGGGAGGTTTGCGGCGAGCGAAGCGGTCCATCCGTTTGACGTCGTGATAAAACTAGCGGCGGGGCCGGTGAGAGGAAGATAGGCATTGTCTTTTGATGAATTGGTGGCGTCGATATATTCGAACATGCCGGTGCCGGAATTGTACGTGATGCTGGCCGTGTTCGTGCTCTGGACTTGAGGGCCGAATGTGTACGTCTGCGCCGCTACCCGCCCCCCCAGCATCAAGCCGAGACTGGCAACCAGCATGGGCACGAAAAATAGATTTTTAATGGGAATTTTCATGGTGTTTCCTTTGGTTTTGGTGTTTGAGGACGAGACGGGATACGACGGGAACTTGCTGAAATATCCTGTTGCCTTGGAACGTCCCCGTCTCTCCCTCAACCTGCGCACTGTGCAGACCGCATGACGCGAATGCCTTCACCTGAGATTTTCCATTTGGTTTCTTGCCCACGACCCGCGCGGGCCTTTTTCGTGATTCTCTTCCTGTTCCACCGGTTTGCAAGAACTTTTTTCCAGTCCGTTCCGGTTATTCTCTGGCACAGGGCTGTTTCGATGCCACTTTTGCCTCCCAATGCGATGATCCCCGCAACGTCCGTTCGGTCCCGTCTGTCTGCTAACGGAACGAAACGATGCGGCCGACAGGCGAACGCATTTGTTGTGTTTGTGCCGCGATTACAAAGACGGCACTCACCGAAAAGCGGTCACGAACGGCGCAAGCCCTTCCTGGTGATGGCGGCATTGTCACCAGCGTTGCGAGGGCAGCGGG
>Ga0326728_10015478_pt1 | contig 15850 bp, 15 predicted proteins | sample MB3enrmetagenome_FD_207602 | JGI IMG/M metagenome (GOLD analysis project Ga0326728, IMG submission 207602) | Lab enriched peat soil microbial communities from McLean, Ithaca, NY, United States - MB31MN | ecosystem: Environmental > Terrestrial > Soil > Wetlands > Peat | place: USA: New York...
AGACGTTACGCGATACCTTGTTGCGCACCTTGGAAGATATTTGTCGACACCCAGCCCAGATTCGCAACCTCCTGGTGCCCTTCTTTTGACCCATTATGTCGAATTACTTATGCGCGGCTATATAGCACCACCTTTTCATTCGGCGTTTATTGAACAACGCCCAAATAAGAAAGACAAGGCCGGCCCCAAAGTAAATACAGCCGACCAACGACCAGGTCATGGTAACAGCCCAAAGATGCTTATAAGCGGCATCCCGATCAATTGGTATCTCGATTCGTTCTGTCATTGATGCCTAACAATAGACAGTCTGTATAAACCGGTAAACGCAGACTGTCCCGGTCTGTGTAAACAGTCGAACGCTTCAGCGTGCTTTGCTGCAATCCGTTCACACGCGAGACGTTTCATCTGAAGGCCCTTTCGGTGCCTCTGTGTTACGTAGTCTGTATAAACCTTCCAGCGGCGCAGCGTCAAGCGGGCTTCTGCCGCCGGTTCGCCTGCCATTCCCGCCGACCTCCGGCAGCCGCCTCTAATACTGGATGCCGCAAAATCGTTTGAACGTCCGGGCACACCTTGTCTTGAACCTTTCCCCCATCCGAGACACTTGGCGCAGATGGATCGTCCTGTTCTCCACGCGCCGGGACTCCGCTAAAACCCTATCGGCCCCGCCGCAACGCCCCGCGCATTCCGGCCATGCCGACCAAGTGCGCGAATTGTTGGATGCTTATGTCACACGCCACCCACCCTCAGAAGCAACTCTTTTAATCTGCTCGATAAAGGCATCACCGGATCGCTTCTCTCTCACAGTCCCGGCATCCGTTGCAGCCCAGCGGTAAATCTGCTCGATGCCCTATGCATCAATATCGAACTGTGTATTGCCAGACCTCTGAAAGCTCCGAGGGGACCAGAATCCAGCCCCATGAGAATAGCACTAGCCATAAACGCCACAGATATCTGCCGAGTACCGGTCTCTCCCTGCGAAACGCCGCTATAATGAGAGAAGCAAGCGCCCACCCAGCCACTGGAGAGGGGGCAAAACCTGACAACAAAGCGATAGGGGCAAGTGGATAACGCAGGTATCCAAGGCCAGCGGCATCCAACTTGTCCTCGATCTTCAGAATTACGCAACCCGGCAAGTGGATTGGAATCGTCCAAGCTCGGTCTGTCCCTCCAAATTCAGTCCATCCGTTTGGCATCTTCCGAACACCGCCTCGCAGCTCAAAGAGACGTAAGCCAATGAAATAATAGTAAAACACGTGGGCGACCGCCAATCCCACCGTAAGCGAAAGGAGGATTACTCGTTTTTTCCTCTTGGTGCCTGAACCCATCTTCGCCCCTAGCTCTAACGCTCAAGCTGAGACGCGCGGCGGAGCCGCGTTGCCTCCAGCGTTTGGTTCGGCCTCCTTCCGTGTCCCACGCGCCAACACCCAAAGACCCGCCACGAGAATCGCCGCACCCAACGGAATGGGTATGCTGATCCGCCCCGCAGAGGGATAGGGACGGGGATACTTCTGCTCAAGAAGCTTCAACTCGCGGAAATACGCCTCGTCCGCCTCGGATGCAACCGCGTGCTCGGCCTGCCAGCGCTTGTATCTAGCCGTATTGATCGCCGGGATCACCGTCAAACTAATGACAGCGAGCAAGAAGTAGATCGCAACCACGATGTAGCCCCGCTTGCGACCAACCGAGTATGCCCAACAAGCCACAACAAGCCCTGCCAAATGCACCAGTGGATTGACCCACCCTAGCACGGTGTACATTTCGTTGAATCTCCTTTCGCCGAACAGTGTGGATCTGCGTGGTTGCGTTTAGGCTCGAACCGTTTCACGTTCGGATTATGAACCGTTTACCGATGCGGTGCAAGCTTGGCCCCGCCTCGCGCAGCACCGGCGACACGGGCGAATCCACCGCCTCGTACCCGCACGCGCGGATGGTGTCAGCGGTCGAATTAAAACCAGTCAGCAACACTTCCGTAAGCATTCCCAGAAGCGATGGCGAAGGTCGCAATCAAACGTGGTGAGTGCTGGTTTGAGATTTGAGCACCGACGTGCTAGGCTTCGCACGGCGTGAACATCCAAACCTCAGGAGGATTCCTATGAGTGTCAGATTGTGCAGGATCGGATTGATGGCGTGCGCTGTGGCGGTCGCGCTTGTGGCGAACACGGTGCGGGCAGCCGAAGTGAAGAAAGCGGTGGCCGTGTTGCAGCCCACCAAGGGTAGTACCGTCAACGGCATCGTCAGGTTCACGAAGGTTGAGGGCGGCGTGCGTGTCGTCGCCGACATCGAAGGGCTTACGCCCGGCGAGCACGGGTTTCACATCCATGATTTTGGCGATTGCAGTTCGCCCTATGCAACCTCGGTGGGCGGCCACTTCAATCCCGACGGACACAAGCACGGCGCGCCCAATGCCGAGATGCGTCACGTCGGCGACCTCGGCAACGTCACCGCTGATGCCGGCGGCAAAGCTCACTACGACCGCGTGGACAAACAACTCGCGCTGGAAGGCGATCATTCCATCATCGGTCGGAGCGTGATCGTTCACGAGCAAGCGGACGACTTGAAGTCGCAACCGACGGGCAACGCGGGGGCGCGACTGGCCTGCGGCGCTATCGGCGTGGCCAAGGAATGAACTGACGCCGGTCGGCTTCCGCACGATGGCTATCGTTGCGAAGTATCTTCCCCGCCCCGGACGCCTCAGGGCGCGCAACGCCTCCCAAGGTGAGGGACGCGGCGAAGCCCCGTTCGGCTCATCGGCTTGTTAGAAAATGGGCTTGTCATCGGCCTTCGGTGTTGTCGTCTCGCTGTCTGCGGGCGGCTCGGGCTCGGGATAACTGTATTTGACCAAGTGCGGCGCTCCCGCGACAAAATACGCTGCAGCCACCAGGTACACGCCACAGAAGACGAGATTGTATCCCAATTCCCCTTGCTGCTGCAACCGCGAATGACCTAGATACCAGTAGTCGTAAGCGCACGCGAGACCACTCCGCCCCAAGAAGAGACCAAAAAGGCGCACTCCGAGACCAAAGAGTTCTTTAGGTTTCATATTAATCTCCCTTGTCTAACACTGTTGACCTGCATGGTTGCGTTTACGCTCCAACCGTTTCACATTCGGATTATGAAGCGTTTGCCGATGGCGGTGCAAGTCTGCCGCCGGTTCGCCTGCCATTCCCGCCGACCTCCGGCAGCCGCCTCTAATACTGGATGCCGCAAAATCATTGGCACCTCTGGACCCACCTTGTCTTCAAGCCACCCTGAATTGTCACGTCGCAAACATCTTTACCGATGCGATCTTCGAAGCCGACCGGCGCGGGATCGATCTGGCCGAATCCATGATCATGCTCTCCGCAATGATGCAGTATGGCCTCCGAGATCCCCACAGAAAACAGCCCGCCGGCTCCAAACAGGAGACCTTAGAAACTCATACAGCGCCCTCCGCCGCCGCTCCTCGTAGCCTGTCTTGGGTGCCTTCCGGCACCCTCCACAGTCCCTCTTTCTTCCCCGAAGGTGCGCGTTTCCCGAACCCGCCCCTCACTCGCCCCATGTCTCGCAACGCGCTCCCTTCCATCTCCTTCCGCCTTCTTCCGTCAGTTTCCGCTTACCGAATCTTCTCTCCCTTCGAGTACGCCAGCGGCAATGCCGATTCAAACGGCAGGGGTCAATTCTGGATGCAGCAAGGTCTGCGGCACTTGGCGGCACTGGTCGAAGTCGTGCCGAACGGCCTCTGGGACGAACTCTGGCAGGCCAACTAACGGTGGTGGTATCAAGATGCGCACCGCGAATCACGGGGATGGGAGTGGAGACGAGGCCGGGTTTGTGACGGCAGGAACCGTGTTCGACAGAGCCGGAGACGGCACCGGTGTGACCGCGGCGGCAGGCGGTGCGTTAGTCGATGCGGGAGCTACCGCGGACAATGTCGTCACGATTGGCTTGGTAAACGGTTCAAGGTTCACTGTCTCGACGGTAAACACCAGAGGCGGATCGCTCCATAGCGCATATTGCAGCCCGTCCTCGGCCGGTTTACCCAAGGCGAGGGTGTACGTTTTGTCGCCGACCTGGGCGCTTAGAGTGAACTCAGGCGCATCGAGTCCGTATCCGCCCATGTCATCGCGTCCTTGGCGGACAAAATCCACGGACTGCAATTGGGTGACGGCGTTTAACAGGCCCTTCAGCGCGTCGTTGTCGAGAACGCCTTGCGACGGCTCCAGAAGTTTCCATTTTCCATCAAAGCTGCGTTCCAACGCGACACGACCGTTGGCTCTCTGCAGCGTGAGCTTGGTGATTTGATCGGGCTTCAGCTCGACAAGCCGACGCTCGCGCAGCGCGAGCGGACCGGCAGGCAGCCACTCGACGACGTTGGTTTCAACGCCGCAGATGAACGGTTCGTCGCCACGCTTGACGTAGCGGATGGCGTTCGTCTCGCTGAGGCCGCCGACGAGCAGTTGGGCGAGCGCTTTGGTGCCGTCTCCGAGCAGCGTGATCGTAGCGATTGGCGCAGCCAAGCCGTATCGGTCTAGGTCGGTGGCAACGTCGGCAGTGAACTGCGTAGCGGTCAGATTGCCGAGCTTGTCGAGAAAACCGGTCACCTTGGTTTCCTCGGCAGCAATGGCGAGCGGGCTCGTGATGTTCCAGCCGGTGTTGGTGCGGGTGAGCACGGTTTTCTCTCCGCCGCGCACCAGTTCAATACTGCGGACATCTGGCTGCGAGAACGTCAGCACTTGGCGGTCGCGCAAGTCGTTGATCTGAACTGCAAACTTCTTGGCCTGTTCTGCGGAAACCGTGAAGATGGAGTCGGCGCTCTTCAGTTTCGCGTAAACCTTGCCCGGATTGTTGGTAAGCGTGCGGCCAATCAGCAAGGTTTTCCCGGCATCACCCGTCCAAGCTGTCACCTCGCGTTCAGGATCTTCGAGTTGGTAAGTGTGCGTGTCTTTCGGATCTTCGCTGACGAAGTCCTGAATTCGCAGATCGCTGAGATCACCGACCAATTCGCTCACTTTACCCTGATCAGCGCGCGCCGCCAACGGGCGAATGATTGCCCAACGCGGCTCGGCGTTCGTCTTGGCAGAGGTCTTGGCAAGTTCAATCACGCGATCGACGCTCTTCAGTTCCAACCGCGTCGCCGCAGAGGGCATGAATTCCATGGCCACACGGCTCCGCAGGTTGTCCAAACCCGTGTTCAGCCTATCGAGGAGGGATTTTGCAGTGATGTCGATCTGCTTCTGACCCTGCAACTGAACGTAGACTGCGTCTTTGGTCGGCGTCTCCCTGCCGACCAACAGGGTCATCGGTCCCTTCTTGCGCTGGAGCGTGACGCGAATCCGGGGATGATCGAGACCGAAATCAGCGAGACTAACGCCCTTCAATTCTTTTTCAGAGAGAGCGCGGTTGCGCTCCGCGAATTCGAGATCGGACAGAATCGAATTCACCGCGCCGCCATCCGCACGCACGGACAATGGCTGCTTGATGTCCCATTTGTCGTCCGACTTTTCGAGGACGACGGTCTGGTTGGTGTGGGCTAATTCCAGCCGCGTGACGTCGTCGGATTTGAAACTGAGAATGTGCTTCTCCTTCTCCGCTGCGTCTTCGGTGGAAGTGCCTCGGTAATGATCCCAAACGACCACGATGCCGACGATGACTACAAGAGCAACCAGAATGAATGTCGTGTGCGATTTCATCACCAGAGAGCGTTGTTACTTCCTGCGTCTTGTCCAAACGAACAGTCCGACGATGGCCACCGCCAGCGGCAGACCGATGGTCGCGAACGCGTCAACGGCGCCCACTTGCTGCGGGGACATGTCGAGCCGGAATTCCTCAGGCACTTTCGGTCCGACGGCGATCAATTGCTCGCGCTGTAGCAACCAGTTCAGCGCGTTCATGAAGAAATCGAGATTGCCACCTGTGAGGCTGCTGTTATCAGCAAAACTCGATGTGCCAACAACAACCATCCGCGTCACGCCGATATCGACGTTTGCACCCTGCGGCTTGCCAGCTTCGACCGCCACGGCCAGCGGCAACGGACCAGCGATGTCCGTGGCAGGATTGAACACGGCGCGCTCGGTGTCGGGACTGGTCTCACCCCAGTAGGCGGACGATGTCTTGAGAAGTTCGGTCACGCGCGGTTGGTCGTTGCCACTTTGACTGCGTTCCAAGCCACGGATCGAACGGGCGTAGGGAAATTCGGTGTTAATGTTCTGCTCTTGGAGTTTGCTGGTAATGGGATGGGGCGCGTATTCTGCGGCGATGGCGTTGACATCGAGCAACTCGGTGCCGAGCAGGCTGCCGGCTTTGCGAAGCGCGAGGTCATCGTCGACCTGTACGCCCCAGCGTTGCAGGAATGTTTCCAGCCCACTGCGCGCGTGCGGGTCGAGCATCACAAACAGGCGGCCCTTATTCTTGAGAAATTGGTCGAGAGCGTTGATTTCGATTTCGTCGAAATTCTTCTTCGGACCAGCGACAACAATCGCGGTCGCGTTCGTGGGGAGCGTCTGTCGCTCCAGCAAATTCCATTTGGCGACGGTAATGTTGTCACGTTTGATAAAAGTGGCCAACGTTGAATAACCGTTGCGCGGATCGAAGCTCTCTGGATCGCGCTCGCCGTGACCCGTGAGGAAGCAGATCGTCGGCGGTTGTTCTTCGGTCACGGTCTGGATTGCTGAGAGGAACGCACCCTCGGCCTTGAACGCGCGAATGCGAGAGACCTGACCGTAGCCTTCCATGTCGAACTCGATCATGTCGTTCATGCCCACATATTTGTTGCGCGGGCCGTTGGCGAAGATCACCAGGGCTGGTTCGCGCACGTCAAATTTGTATTCCTCCACGATTTGCTGCGCGCGGGCGATGTCCCGGTAGGGATCAACGTACTCGACCAAAAGTTTGTCTTTCCCGAAAAACTGAAACTCTTTGAGCAAGTTCCGAACGTCCTGATAAAGCATCTCCTGATATTCATGCTCGGCGGTCGGCTGGAGATAAACAACGACCTTGATTGGCTCCTGCAGATGCTGCAGCACCTGCTTGGTCTTGTCGGAGATCTTGTAGTAACCCGACTTCGTCCAATCGAAGCGCGTGTAGTGACGGTAGACCAGCCAGTTGACCATCACCATCAGGACGAACACGGCAACAATCTGCACCAGCACATTGGTGCTGATCAGCAAGCGGCGATGCCGAAGCGTGGGAGCGGCGTCAGCAGCCATGACTACCTCCACTTCCTTGATTCGACGACTCGCGTCGCCACAAACAACGCCCACACCGCGCCGCTCAGGTAGAGCATGACCGGACGCAGATCGACGATACCGCGCGAGAAATCCTCCATGTGATCAGACGGCGACAACGCTCGCACGATCTTGTTCACCGGCCCGCCCTGAAACAAATAGCCCAACCAGTTCAAAACAATAAGAATCAGGAAAATCAGTGCGAACGACATTAATGCGGCAGCCACCTGATTCTTCGTCATCGACGATGCCAGCAGGCCGATGGCAATCAGAAACTGGCCGATGACGAGCACGCCGATGTAGCCTGTGGCGATTGGCCCGAGATCCAGCGCGGCTGTTCCGCCCGAGAAGTGGTGCAGGATCAACACGTACAACACCGTCAGCGCCCACATCAACGTGTACAACACCACCGCCCCCAGCCACTTCGCGAACACCACTTCAAAATCCGTCACGGGTGCCGTCATCAACATCTCCAGTGTGCCCGCGCGTTTTTCCTCGGCGAGTAACCGCATCGTGATCATCGGAATCACCACCAGTGACGGCAACCAGAACATGCTGAACATGATCTTCATCGCCGTCATTTGCGTCGGCCCGCGGTTGAGATAGCTTACGATCACCGCAAATGTCACGCCCATCACCACCAAGAAAAACATCAACACGATGTACCCCAGCACCGAAGCGAAGTACGCATTCAACTCGCGTCGCAGCAAGGTCGGCACGTTTTTCATCGCAACAGACTCCTCCGCTGCTCCCGTCGTTCCTCCTCGGCTTCGTCCTCGTCGCGAGTGATCTGCACGAAAATGTCTTCCAGCGTCGTGCGCGTCCGCGACAATTCACGCAACGCCCAGCCGCTGCCGGCAACCACCCTGTAGATTCCTTCCCGTGGATCAGCGCCCGCTTTGGGCTCAACCGTCACGCGCACGTAGCCGTCTTCGCCCGCTCGCGTCTGCAATGAGTTCACGCCGTCCACCCCGCGAAGCTTCGCCTGCACTTCCGACTCCGAACCGCGCACCTCGACGTTGATCAGTCCGCCCGCATTCAGCGTCTTCATCAAATTCTCCGGCGCGTCGGAAGCGAGAATCCGACCGTGGTGGATGATGATCACGCGGTTGCACGTCATCTCCACTTCGGGTAGGATGTGCGACGAAAGCAAAATGGTGTGACGCTTGCCGAGGTCTTTGATCAGTTGACGCACTTGGCGAATCTGCACGGGGTCGAGTCCGATGGTCGGCTCGTCGAGTATTAGCAAATCAGGCTCGGCTAAGAGCGCATCCGCCAGCCCGACGCGTTGCCGATACCCCTTCGAGAGATGGCCAATGACACGGTTGCGCACGTCCGTCAGACCACACAACTGCAGGACTGCTTGAATGTGATCTTTGCGGTCGGCGTGGGGAACGCCTTTGAGTTTCGCGCGGAACTTGAAGTACTCGTTCACGCGCATGTCCACGTACAGCGGATTGTTCTCCGCCATGTAACCGACATGGCGGCGCACCTCCAGCGAATCATCAAACACATCAAGTCCCGCCACTTCGGCGCGTCCCGACGACGCGGGAATGAATCCCGTCAGGATGCGCATCGTCGTGCTCTTGCCCGCCCCATTTGGGCCGAGGAAACCGACGATCTCGCCGCGGTTCACCTCAAACGAAACATTGTTCAACGCGGTCACTCCCGCGTATCGCTTTGTCAGATTCTCGACTTTAATCATCGACTGCATATGGAAACGGCCAGCGATCAACTCTCAGTCATCGGCTTTGCACCGGCTCCTTGGTTGTTGCCGTTCCGGCTGAAGGCTACCAGCCGAAAGCTGAGGATTACTGCATACCACACAGCATTGGACTTTTGCAAGAGGTTGAGCGTTCAAACGCCGCCGAGGTTGCATACTTTTTGTGGAGGCGCTTGCTCCGGTCCAGTTTACCGTCCGCGTTCAAATCGCGTAGGAGCATTTTTTCAATATCAGGCCATGTCACTTTGATACACTTGGTATTGTCGAAGCTGTCTCGCCGCGCCCTAGCCTGACTTATTCTCGAAAATCCGCGTTTGGTGGAGAATAAATTGGGAAATCCTTTGGAAATCCTGTACAAGCAGGGTTGAAATGAATCCGGGGAGGATTTCCCAAAGCCTTATTCTGCCCGACAGTCTGTCTGGTTTTCAGACATGTTTACGAAGCCCGTGTTGGTCGAGTCTACCGTCCAACCGATGAGCAACGATGGTGGCGCGATCCTGCTTATCCCCATCGATCGGGAGCTGCAACTGACCGAGTCGTTGGCCGCGGCGATGAACGACTCGCGTCAAGCTGGCAAGGTGGCGCACGCTCGGGTCGAACAGACGCGCCAACGGGTCTTTGCGATTGCGCACGGTTATCTCCCGACGCCAACGGCGCTACGGCATTGGCCAGGGATCCGGCGCTGCTGTTGGCCTGCCAGCGTTCGGCGCTGGGCACGGATCCTCTGGCTTCGCAACCGACGCTTTCGCGTTTCGAGAATGCCGCCAACCTGCGGACGCTGTTGGCGATGGCCGAATCGCTGTGTCGGAGCGTCCTGAGTTACCAGCAACAATGCCGGTGCAGTCGGCGGACCCGCTTGATTCGCATTGATCTGGATCCCACCTGCGATTCGAGCTGCGGGCAACAGCAGTTCAGTGTCTTGAATGGGTTCTACGGCACCAGTTGTTAATCTGCCGCTGTTGGTCACTGTCAGTTTCGATGCCGAACCGACCAAGTATTTGGTCGCGGCGGTGCTGTGGCCGGGCAATGCCAGCAGCCGCACCGGCACCCTCGGCGTCTTGCGGCGACAGGTTGAATTGCTGCAGGAATACTTTCGGAAGGCGCGCCTGCGGTTGCGGGCTGACAGCGCGTTTGCCATGCCCGAGTTGCTGGACTGTTGGGAGACCGCGAGTCTGGAATCCGTGATCGGGATGCCCACCAATGCCGTGTTGGCACGCTCTTCGCATCGCTTGATGGTCCAGGCACGGAGACGCTCTGCCGGCGGTCGGGACGCAAGGTGAGCCTGTATAGCCAAGTACGCTACCGAGCAGGCAGTTGGTCGCGGTCGCGACGGGTCGTGTACAAGGCCGAGGTGGTGGTCCATCCCGAGCGGGAGCCGCGGGACAATGACCGCCATGTGGTGACCAACTTGCAGCGTGGGCCGCGCGCAGTGTTCACCGGGTTCCAGGGCCATCATGACATGGAAAAGCGGATGAAAGAGACGAAACTGGATCTGCGGCTGGACAAGACCAGTTGCGAAAGCCTTGCAGAGAATCAGTTTCGGGTGCTGTTGAGCTTGGCGGCGGGGATGTTGTTGCAGGCGTTCCAACAAAAGCTCACAGCCGACGAAGAGTTCGCCGGCGCGCAAATGGTGACGATTCGGGAACGGCTGTTCAAACGGGCGGTGTGAGTGATGGTATCGGCCCGACGCATCGCTTGGCAGTTTAGCCGGCATTATCCGTGGGCGGCAGGCGCCATCGGCGGATAGCCGAACGCACCCCGCGTTTTCCTAAGATTTCTCACAGCTTTGGTGTCGCCACAACACTCTTGGGGTGAGCGCCTGTTTCGTTCCGGCGCGCAGCCATGACGGCGAGCGCACAATATTCGGCTCACAACACTTCCCGGAGGCGATTACAGTTTCCGGTTCGAGCCGCCGTTCCATCTGGATCGACTTCGGGGGCGCTGATCCGCTCCCACAACCCTCTTTCACGTATAAGTCAAGCTAGATTGGTCTGAATCGGCACCAAGCGCCGTTGGGCGATCTTAGCCTTCTTGGCTTTCACCTCCACGAACCCTTGGGCGAAACGAACGTCCTCCCATTCCAGACGCAGGAGTTCGGCACGTGGCGGACCGGGAAACGCCCCAATGGCGAGAAAACGGCACCAGCTTCGCATCCGCCTGCACAATTAACTTTGCAAAATCCTCGGGCGGGATGATCTCGATCTCTGCGCCATTATCCTTTGTGCGGGGCAGCATGTCCGCTTCCGTGGCGAAATATCCACGCCGGCGCCCGAATCGCCAGAGCGTGACAACCAGGCACCGATAATTGTTTCGTGAGCGCAAGGAGCCTGGCAGCGACCGCAGCCAATCTTCAATCCGGCCGTGCGTCACTAGCCCGATTGGATCTGAGAACGCAGCGGCGATATGCGGCAGCCGGGTGTTCAGGTCTTTGAGGTACACGGTCGCGCCAGATGCCATTCTGGTGCATCGTTTGCTCTGGACGACGCGGCTGCCACTTGCGGGCTTGCAGTCGGCGCAGGTCGAGCCGCTTCCCGTTTGGCTGGTCATTCGCATCGGCAACGGTGGTTTCTTTTCCTGCACTGGTTGGCGCTACAGCCCGGGCTTAGGCTTCTACCGTGTCTTTGTCACCGACCATCGTCAGGCGGTGGTGGTGCGCTACCCCAACCGCACGGTGGCAATCTCGCCTGCTGCACCGGAGGAGTTCGTTCACGACCTCACTATTCCAAGCCATGCTACCTAATCGGGCAGGGGCGAGTGATTAGCTCGGCCTCATCACGCCACCGGACATGCGGGGCCGCATCCGGCGGTTCGCAATTGAACTTATGAAGGTTTACCGGGGATTCAAAGACGTTTCAGAATCGGCCGGGTTATCCGGTATCGATCGACACAAGGTGATGCAAGCTGGTTTCTGAAAATTTGGCTTCAGTCATTGACAGTGTTCGCCGGGACTATTGGCCTTCTTGGTGATTGGCCTTGTGGGATAGAGCCGACCCGCCATTGTGTCGCTGCGCGGGAGGGAGCTTTGGACAAGATTCAGCGTCCCGTCATTTCGTTTTTCAACGGCTCGGTTGTTCAGCTACTTCAGCTTTTGGAATTGTTTGGCAACCTGCGGGAACTGCCGTTTGTCTGACAATGAGATGCTGAGCGCGCACGCCAGAATGTTGTCCTTGCCGAGAACGAAACATTTCTCGCGGCTGACCATGATGCCAACCAGTTTGCCGTCCGGCGTCACGACGTAGTCGCCGACATCGGGGCGATAGGCCGGGTTTTCAAACCAGGAGGCAACACCACGCAGCGGGCGTTTTACGACCAGGTAGCTGGAAGCGGACAGGTCGGGCGCCGCATCGATTTCGAAACTCAATCCCGCCTCCGTGCTCTTGAACACGTGCAGCCGGGCCTGATCGCTGTGAAAGAGGTCGTTCGAGCCGGCGAGTTGCATCGCGCTGAGGCCGGGCATGAGGCTCTTCAGTTCAATCGCGACGACGCGCGGATCGTCGCGCAGCGCGCACGCGGAACCGAGCAACAGCATTGACGACAGCGCCTCGCCGCGCCGCCCGACGGTGTATTTGAGTTCCGTCACTTCACTCATCGTCGGGTCAATCGCCTGCGCCCATGCGATTCCCAGACGTTGATAGCCGGCCACGATGAAAAACCGGTCGCCGACCTTGAAGACGGGCGGGTAAGCAGCGTTGCTGAATCGCGACGTGGTGGAGTCGTAATCGTTTCGCTTCACAACCGACGCGCGCAACTCCAGCCGCGCGTTTTTCACCGCTTGGAACGGACCGGGTTTGCGCGCCTGAATCGCTTCCACTTGCTCCGCCAAGCGGGCGGTCTGCTGGCGAAGGGCATCCTGTCCGCTCTGGATCGCGTTCAGGCCTTGCGTGATCTGGCCGCTGCCTTGCGCATTGAGCAAGCCGGCCAATTGCGACTGGAGATCCTGCTGCCCTTTTGCCACTCCGGCGATGGCTTGTAGAAGATTCGTCTGCTCGTTGTTCTGGAGGTCGGCCTGCAGGTCGTGCAGCCCCTCATCGAGCGCCGCGATGTTCTCCTGCAATGCGCGTTGCTGTTCTTTAACGTCGGCGACGTTGTATTGGATCGTGGAGGGCAACGTGCGGGCGAACTCGTCCAGTCGCCCCAGCGTCGTGGTCATCTGCTGCTGCTCGCGGGCGAAGTCTGCAAACTGCGTCTCCATTTTCACCTGCGAGACGCGCACTCCCTCGCTCAGCGTCTGGATGGTCGCCTGTTGGCTGGCGATGGTTTGCCCCAACTGTTCCGCGCGCTTTTCCAGGTTTACCTTCTCCTGCTGGAGTCTGCTCCGTTCCTCGCTGGCAAGGGCGAGTTGCGATTCCGTGGAGTTCAACGTCTGTTCGATCTGGCGCTTCTGTTGTTCGACTTTTCCCTTTTCCTGCGAAAGGGATTGCAGGCTCTCGTTGAGCGTGCGGATGCTTTCTTCGCGCTGGGCGGTCAACGTTTTCAGTTGACGGGCTTCCTGCTCGCGCTCGGCGAGGGTCGCGCTTGTTTCCTCCAGGCGACTGGAAAGAGATTGAACCGTGCCGCGCAGTTGTTCGTTTTCGGTGGTTTGGGTGCTGAGCCTGGCGAGGAGCGATTGCTGCTCGTAGTCCCGATTCCATTGCTGCTGCATTGTCTCGATCGCGGCGGGAGAAAACTCCTCGTGGACCGCCATTGCCGGCGCAGCCGGCGCCGAAGTGGCAAACCGCGTCTGCTTCCCGCCCGTGCCGATCACAAACAACAGGAGCGAGCACACTAGGAAATCCAACATGACGACGAGAATGGATGGTTTCACGGCACGCCACCGGTTATTGGGCCCGTATCAATCTTTCCTTCAGCGGATACAAATACCGAATCCGCAACGAGACGGCCGAAATAATGCCGACCGCCGTGGACGCATACGCGAAATGACGGCTCATGCCCGCGTCCAGCGTGATGAGGATGAACGCGATGATGGTCAATGTCAGCCCGCAAAACAGCGGCAAATCCAGGAAGATGTCGAGGTTCTCAAGCCGCTTCAGACGCAACGCGACGGTTGTGGCCTCGTCATCCTCAACCTCGCGAATCTTGCTCCTCACGAAAAACCAGATGACCGCGTGAATCGCCAGCGACATCAGCACCACGGTTCCCGAGAGCAAGCCGTTGTCCGTCTTGGCGACGCCCGTTGCCGCGCCGAGTTCGACGCCGGCAGCGGCCGCAGCGTCCACGGACGCCGCGCGCATCGCCATGGACAACACGTATGCAGTCCCGCTCAACACCGCGCCGAAAGCCAGCGCCATGAGCAGGTGATGCACGGCGCTCGTTTCTGATGCGACGCGTGCGTTTGTCGGTACGCTGGCGATGAGTTTTTCAAAGTACGCTCCGGGAACAATGACCAGGATCACAAGGCCAAACAGAACGGCAACCGTCAGATATTTCCCCGCAGCCACAATGGGGCCGTAATGGCGCCGAAGCGATTGGTAGGCGCTTTGCAGCCGGCCCAATCCAGAACTCTGCGCCTCGGCGTTGGCGACCAGAGTTTGTGGCGTCAAAGCCGGGTGATCGGTAACGAATTTCAACCCCGCCACACCTTTACCCGCCGCCGTATAGAAAACGTCCACGCTCTTCGGCCCCTGCCGCATAATGTAATCCAGGCACGTCAGCGTAGCTGGCCGTCCCTCGGTTGCAGCCAGAGCGAGCACTTCACTCAGGCGCCTGGGGGCAGTGTCCGCGGCGCTCACCATTTTCGTCAGTACCTTGACTTGGTCCGGACTGTCGGCCTGCTGCAAAATCGTTTGAAACTCGCCCCATGTCCGGCATTTCCGCGATAGCTCGAAGATGGGCATGATGTTTTCCCGGAACTTGTCCACCGACAACGCGGACTTCGGATCCGGCTGAATCAGGGAAACGATGTGCCGCAGTTGCGCGCCCAACGATTGATTGATCGCACCGGTCAGCTTGGCGGCTTTTACAAGCGCGATCGCGCTAGCCGCAGGGGGAAACACGTCACCAATTGCGCTCAGGCCGTTCAGCGTGGCGACGAGTTCGTCCTGCTTGTTCTCGAACGCGTCCCGCTGCGCCAACTCGGCGATCTCGCCGTAAAGAACTGAGTCTGCAACAGTGGTGCCGGCCAGATTTTCAAACGAACCCGCCCCGCCTGCCAGCGCCGTCCATCCCGTGGCCCTGAGCCGCGCGACCGGAGAATTGTCGGCCAGCAACTTTGAAAAAACGCTTCGACGCAGCGCCAATGCTTCTGGTTTGCCCGCGGGATCGTTTTCCGCGACGTAATCCAGCAACAGCAACGCGGCATCCTGACGCCCTGCCGCGCCCTCGGTTTGCGCGACGCCGCGAAGATCTGCATTGGGGAGTCTTTGAAATTCTGCCGTCGGCGAATCCTTCGGGGAATCCGCGAGCTGGAGGATGATGACCAAAGCCGCCAACAACACCAGAGCAGCCCCCAGTTTCAACATCTTCATATCACACCTCTCTTGGTCCCGCTTCGGGCGGGATTGTTGCTTGACCGTCCCGTCGGATGGCGCATGAGGCGTCCATCGCGTCACGAACACGACGAAGACTAACTATTCCCTTTCCAATCTGAAATCAACATCATTTACCCTCCTCCACAATCTTGATCTCTTCCTCCGTCAGACCGTAAAGCTAATAAACCAACTTGTTGATGGCGTTGTCCGTTGTGTCGATCTCGGCTTCGACGGCGGCGAGATCGGCTGTGCCGACTTCTTTGGCGACCGACTTCATCAGGTCGCGGATGGTGCGGAGGTTGTCGGCGGCGTTCGGCTGGAAGAACGCTAACAGCCCGTTAAAGAACTCACTGATTTTGGAGATGGCGTGAACCGCTGATCGCAGTCGCCACACGGTGTGGATGGCAGCCCAAGGACAAACGGTTGGGTCAGCCAGTCTCCGAGTCGCTCCCACAGCC
>Ga0326728_10015479_pt1 | contig 15850 bp, 10 predicted proteins | sample MB3enrmetagenome_FD_207602 | JGI IMG/M metagenome (GOLD analysis project Ga0326728, IMG submission 207602) | Lab enriched peat soil microbial communities from McLean, Ithaca, NY, United States - MB31MN | ecosystem: Environmental > Terrestrial > Soil > Wetlands > Peat | place: USA: New York...
GCTCCGGGAAAGCGCGAGCTGCGCGTGGCATCGCCGCAAGGGATCTCGAACCCGCTGATTTTCTGCGTGGGCCAATTGCCGGAGTTCCGCGAGAAGGAAAGCATTACGGTGGTGCAGCCTCCGGGCGACTCCAAGAATATCAACCAGCTACAGATCACGCAGCCGCCCACCGACATGGCGATCACGCTGCCGGCCATCGTCAACGGGCGCATCAAGCCGCGACTCGCCAAGCCGCAGGGAGGGCGGCCGGAGCGTCCGTTCACGCCGGGCGACGCCGATCGCTACCGCTTTTCGGCGCGCCAGGGACAGAGCCTGACGATCGCCGCCAGTGCGCGCGAGCTGATGCCCTACCTGGCCGACGCGGTGCCTGGCTGGTTTCAGGCGGTGCTCACGCTCTACGATGCGACCGGGAAAGAAGTGGCCTACGATGACGATTTCCGCTTCCACCCCGACCCGGTGCTCCACTATGTAGTACCCGCCGATGGCGAATATACCGTCGAGATCCGGGACGCGCTGTATCGCGGGCGGGAGGACTTCGTCTATCGCATCGCCATCGGCGAGCTGCCCTTCTTGACGGACATCTTCCCGCTGGGCGGCCGGACGGGAGCGCGCACCACGGTGGAACTGAGCGGTTGGAACCTGCCGCAGAAGCGGGTGACTTTCGACGCGCGGGGCAAAGCTCCGGGGATTTACCAGGTGGCTGGCCAGCCGTTCCAGGTGGAGGCGCTGCCGGAAGTCGCGGAGAATGCCAAGAGGATCAAGCTGCCCGTGGTGGTGAACGGACGCATCGGTCGGCCAGGCGAGTGGGATGTTTTTCGTTTCGAGGGCCGCGCCGGCCAGATCGTGGTGGCCGAAGTGTTCGCGCGGCGGCTCGATTCGCCGCTCGATTCGGTATTGCGGCTGACCGACGCCCGAGGGAATCAGCTGGCTTACAATGACGACGCTCCGGACGAAGGCGCGGGCCTGGAGACGCACCATGCCGATTCGCGTTTGATGGTGACGCTGCCGGCCGGCGGAAGTTATGCGCTTTCGATCGGCGATGCCCAGCAGAAGGGCGGGCCGGAGTACGCCTATCGGCTGCGGATCGGCGCGCCGCGGCCCGATTTCGAACTGCGGGTGACGCCGTCGGCGGTGAATGCCGGGGTGAATGCGAACGTGCCGCTCACGGTGCACGCGTTGCGCAAGGACGGGTTCGCGGGTGCTATCGCACTTTCGCTGAAGGACGCGCCGCGCGGGGTTATGCTGGCGGGCGCGACGATTCCGGCGGGAAGCGATCAGGTGCGCATCACGTTGTCGCCCGCGCAGATGGAGCGGGAGCCGGTCCGGCTGGTGCTGGAAGGGCGAGCCATGGTGGGTGGCAAAGAAGTCGTGCGGCAGGCAGTGGCGGCGGAGGACATGATGCAGGCCTTCTTTTACCGGCACCTGGTTTCGGAGAGCGAGCTGAAGCTGGCGGTCCGCCGGGGCGCCGCTTTTCGGACCGCCCCTCGAACGGTGGGACCGCGGGTGCTGGAAATACCGGCTGGGGGCGCGATCGGCCTGCGGGTGGAGGCGACGCTTCCGCCGAAGAGCCAGATCGAGAATCTGCACTACGAGTTGAACGATCCGCCGCCGGGAATCTCGATTCAGCGGATTTCACAGAATGCCGGCGGGACGGAGATCTTTCTGCGATGCGACGCAGCGAAGGCCAAGGTGGGATTGCAGGGGAACCTGATCGTGGATATCTCGGGCGAACGGACGCCTCCCGCCGCTAACGGCAGGCCGGCCGGCGCGCGGCAGAGGGTACCCCTGGGGACGCTGCCGGCCGTGCCGTTCGAAGTGGTGAGCGGCGCGACGAAGACGGCTATGCGTTAAAGGCTGCGCCGAAGAAACCCAAGCGCTTAGGAAAATCCATACAATGGAATCGCGCCGACGGTTCTGAGGTTTGCCGGACGACGGGTTGTGATTTATCCAAATGACCGTCGGCCGGCTCACGTTCACGTAATCGGCCGCGGCTGTGAGGCGGTCTTTTACCTGAACTGTCCAAGGGGGCCGGTGGAACTGAGGGAGAACTACGGATTCTCTCGTCGAGAACGTAGTCACATAAGGAAGGTCCTGGCGCGGAAATCGGGGGTGTTGTGCCGGGCATCGGAGGAAATTCATGGCGTCGTGTGACGATTTCGAGCGTGCAGGCGAGCGTGCTAGGGATCTCCAGGCACGTGTTCCGCATGCGGTTTCCGCTCATTACGATCGTAAGACCGGCAGGATCGTGATCGATCTCAGCTCGAAAGTGACCATGAGTGTATCACCGGGCGACGTCGAGGGGCTCGAAAATGCCCGTCCCTCGCAGCTTGCTGAAATCGAGATTAGTCCCTCAGGTTTCGGTCTCCACTTTCCAGCAATAGACGCGGACCTGTACGTGCCGGGCCTGCTAGAGGGCATTCTGGGCTCCAAGTCTTGGATGGCCGCCAGATTAGGTCAAATCGGTGGCCGGTCGCGAAGTAGGGCTAAGAAAACTGCCTCTCGATCTAATGGAAAACTGGGAGGCAGGCCGAGGAAGGCTCGCGCTACGCGCAGGGCACGGCCAAGTCGCGCCGGCCGGGTTGTTCGGACTGGTGCCGGACGCGCCGCAACTCCCCGCAGGCGACAGCCGGCAAGTTGAAGCGGCGGCCGGTAAGGGGGAGCGCGCCGGCGAGCGGGTGGGCGGTGAGGCGACCGCGGCCTCTTTGCCTTCCACCCCCTCGCCATCGCATCATGAGAAAGATGGCGGAGCCTGAAGCGGCAGTGGCGATTGTGCGGGCGCGGGCGCCGGAGGAATCGATTCTCCTGATGCGGCGCACGGAGCGGGTGGGCGACCCGTGGTCGGGGCACTGGTCGCTGCCGGGCGGCCGGCGCGAACCGGAGGACGCCGACCTGCTGCACACGGCGCTGCGCGAACTGGCCGAGGAATGCGCCATTCTGCTGACGCCCGAGCAATTGGAATGTGCCCTTCCGGCCGCGAGCGTGGGGCGCCTGCGGGGACCGCGCATGCTGGTGGCGCCGTTCGTTTTTTCAGTGGACCGCGAGCTGCCGGCCATCGCCGACCCGGAAGAGGCGGTGGAAACTCTCTGGCTCCCGGTGCGCGTCCTGCGCGATCCCACCCGCCACGCCGTGCAATCGGTGCCTGGAATGCCGCCCGACATGCAATTCCCCGCCATCGAACTGAACGGCGTGCCCCTGTGGGGCTTTACCTATTCGCTGGTGACCGGTTGGTTAGGAGTGAAATGATGCGGCTTTTGCTGGCGGGGATGCTTCTGGCGGGAGGTCTGATGGCGGATTCCGATTTCGACCAGGCGCAGGCGGCGCGCTTCGCCCGCCTGGCGCTCGACTGCGTGCACAAGGAGTACCCCAACAAAATCGCGCACTCGCTGAATTCGGATGCCGACGTGCAGCCTCCGCGCCTGCTCACGCCGGCGTTCTATGGGTGCTACGACTGGCACTCTTCGGTGCACGGCCATTGGCTGCTGGTTCGGCTGGCGCGTCTTTTTCCGCAGGCGCCGTTCGCGCCGGAAGCGCGGCGCGCGGTGGCGCAGAGTCTGACTCCGGCCAATATCGCGCAGGAAGTGAAGTACCTCAACGCCGAGGGGCGGACGACCTTCGAGCGGCCTTACGGGCTGGCGTGGCTGCTGCAATTGGCGGCGGAGCTGCGGGAGTGGGACGATCCGCAGGCGCGGGAATGGTCCGCCACGCTGCGCCCGCTCGAGCAGGCGGCGATCGTGCGAGTCTCCGGCTGGCTTCCAAAGCTCGCACATCCGATACGCACGGGGGAGCACAATAATACGGCGTTCGGTCTCGGACTGATGATCGACTACGCCCGTATAGCGGGGAATGGCGAGTTCGGCAAGCTGCTGGAAGCGCGCGGCCGCGATTATTACCTCAAAGACACAAGTTGCCCGCTGGCGTACGAGCCCTCGGGCGAAGATTTTCTTTCGCCGTGCCTGGCGGAGGCCGACGCCATGCGGCGCATCCTTCCGCGGGAGGAATTCGCCGCCTGGTTCCCGGCGTTCCTGCCACGGGTGGATCTGGAGCCCACGCGGGTGGCCGATGTGACAGACGGGAAGTTGTACCACCTGGCCGGTCTGAATCTCAGCCGGGCGTGGATGCTGGAAGGGATCGTCTCGCGGTTAGCGGCTAACGATTCGCGGCGCGCGCCGCTTACGGCGCTGGCCGGGCGGCTGAAGCAGGCGGGGTTGGAGAGCATCAAGAGCGAACATTACGAAGGCGGCCATTGGCTGGGTAGTTTCGCGGTCTACCTGGTAAGCGGCCGCGGATTGCAGGAGGGTGATCGATGATCAAGAATCGTTCCGCGCCCCCCGGGACCATTGTCCCGTGGCTGTCTTATCCGGATGTCGACCGGGCCATCACCTGGCTGTGCGGGGCGTTTGGATTTACCGAACGGCTGAGGACGCCGCCGGAGCCCGACGGCTCGATCCATCATGCGCAATTGGCGGTGGGCCAAGGGAGCGTGGTGCTGACGTCGGCGCCGGCGGCGCGACCAGGGGTGTCCTTGTTCGTGCCGGTGGAGGACGTAGACGCGCATTACGAACGGGCGCGGCAATTCGGGGCGCGCATCGTGAGTGCGCCGAGGACCTGCGAGTTCGGCGAACGGCAATATGGCGTGGAAGATCCGGCCGGCTATGGCTGGACGTTCTCGCAGTCCGTGGCGGACGTGAATCCCGAGGACTGGGGCGCGATGGTGGCGAATCAGAGCTGAGCGCCCCCCCACCCGTTCACAGACCGGCCGCACCAGCCCCTACGGTAGATGAGGCAGTCCGGAATGGCTGGCTGGGAGAGATCTTTAGCAATCCGATGAGGAGCCTACGGGAGCGCCATATGCCGCCGGTCTTGCCCGGTATTCAGCTGGTTGATCGGGACGGGGAAGCAGGCGAGCGCTCAGGCGTCATCCGAACGGCGGCGATCCCACGGGCCGGTTGACCGGCGGCGCCACTTTTGTAAGGACACCCACCCTTTGCAACGGGCGGGAAGGGCACCGCGCCCCACCCATCGCACGTGCCGAAGATTCCCTTATCGCGTGGCAACCTTCGCCACCAGCGCCGGCCTGCCGGCCAGGCCGGAATAGATGAGCTGCACGTCAAAGGCGGTGAAGGGAAGCGGCTTATAGCGCATGGCGTCGTAATCCGTGTTGTTCCAATTGGCCTTCATGACTCCAGTGGCCGAGTGCCGGTCGACGCCCTGAAGAAGATGGGTAATTTCGTGCACCAGCACATGCGCCAGCAGGATACCGGTAGACTCTATCGATGCGACCCGGTCGTAAAAAACCGTGAGGTGGCTGCCCTCAAAAGGCAGGGCATACGCCAGCGCGCCAGGCCTCAGGCTTTCCGGCGTCGCGGTGGCCAATTCGACGAAGATGGGCGGCTGCGAGGATTCGATGGCTGGCTTTGCGTTCGCCCACACGAGAGAAATGCCGATATCGGCGAACATCCTGCCGGCCATCCACGTTGCCCGGATCAGGACCGGGCCCGGAACCGCCGCGGTGTTTCGCACATAGATAATCAGTTTCGGTTGCGGTTGGTCGGCATAAGCTGCCGTACCTGCCACAAACACCGCCAGAGCCATCGCCGTCTTCCTCATGCTCCCTGCTTGACGAGCCCGGCGATTTCCTTCAAGCCTTGGTCGTCCGGTTTGACCGCGCCCACGATGGCGCCTCCAACGGCATTCGCGCCCTTGCTGACCTCGGCCGCTGCAGTTTTCGGCCGTCGATGCGGCCGCCGACGCCACACTCGACACCGGATCGGTCACAGACGAGCCTGCCGGCTCGGCGTTCGACACGATGCTCGCCACATCGACGTCAAACGTGCTTTCAATCCAGGAATTCCGGTCCGCTGCCATAAAACGCTCCTTCTCCGTCTTGTTGGGTGGGCCTACCGGTGATGGTTTGCGACATCTGCGTCGGGCTCGACGCCGATACCTGCCGCAGACTGCACTTCACGCCGAGCGGATTCGAAGTCAGGAGCTTTGTGTGCGGCCGGACCGGCACGCCCCTAATCTCGGCTTCGGATGCATTGAAGGAACAATACCAGTAGAAACCGCGAAACCAACCTGCCTGTTGGTGTAGGAATCAGCGGACCAACCCGAGCCGCAGCGCCTTGGCCACGGCTTCGGACTTGGAGTGCACTTGCAGTTTTTCGTAGATGTTCCGCGTGTGAAAGGAGATGCCGTGGACCGACACACCCATCTCCTGCGCGGCGGTCTTGAAGTTATGTCCGTCCACCAACAGGTGCAGCAGGCGCAGTTCATGCGGCGTCAATGCCGCCGTCGAGGGCTCCTGCGGAAGGATCTGCCGGAAGATCGCGAGCACCTTGCTGGCGATTTTGGGCGAGATCGGCGCACCCCCCGACGCGGCCTCACGGATCGCGGCCAGCAGTTCGGCCGGCGGCGTGTTCTTCAGCAGGTACCCGCACGCCCCCGCGCAAATAGCCTGGAAGACCCGCTCGTCGTCGTCGTACACCGACAGCACCAGTGCCTGCATCTTGGGGAGCAGCTGTCGCAGCCGTTGAATCCCCTCGATCCCGGACATGCCGGGAAGTCCGAGGTCGACAAGGGCAATGTCCGGCCGCGCGCGCTCGATTTCGGGCAGCGCCTCCTCCATCGACCGATAGGCCGCCACGCACTCGTAGCCTTCGGTGTACGCGATCAGCGTTTTGATTCCATCGCGGATCTCGCGCCGGTCTTCGATGATGACGATGCGAATGGAAGGTTCCGGCATCTGAGATTACGCAGGCTCGACCTTCAACCGTAACAGGTCCAACGGCGCCGCGACCCTACTCATCCCTGTAGGGTACCGAAGAGCCGCGGCTTCTTCCAGGGGACTCGCAGTTCCACCTCCGTGCCCGTCCCCGCGCCGGAACGAATCGCCAGTCTTCCGTTGAGCGACGCGGCGCGGGCCCGCATGCCGGGCAGACCGTTGCCTTCCTCGGGCGACTCCATTCCCTTGCCGTTGTCCGCAACCTTCAGTACAAGATTGCAGCCATCCACCCTCATGGAAATCGCAACCGCCGTCGCGCGCGAATGGCGGACGGTATTGTGGACCGCCTCTTTATATATGAGGTACACCTGGCGCCGCGTATTGGGATCCGGGGCGAGATGCCGGACTTCCTCCGAAAAATCAAACGACACGTCGATCTGGCGCGAGGTAAGCGCATCGCTGCCGACCCGCCGGATACGCTGCAGAAGGTCGCCTTCCTTCTGCGGCCGGATGCTCCAAACGATATCGCTGATGCATTCCACGGTGTCGCGCGCGGTTTCGGCAATGCGGGCCAGAGGTTCCAGCGCACGCGAGCCGGCGCCCGCCTCGCGCATCGCGATTTCGCTGAAGATGGTGATCTGCGCCAGGTTCGAGGCGATGTCGTCATGCAGATCGAGCGCAATATTGGAACGTACCCGTTCGATTTCGAGCAGCCTGGCGGCGCGCGCGCGATGCACCGAGAGTGCGCCGCCCACAGCTGCCGACAGGAGAAGCAGCTGAAACCAGGCGCGTCTCCACAGCGGCGGAGACACCAGAAATTCCACCGTGGCCGGCGCGGCGCTGGCCTCGCCTTCGGAGTTGATGGCGCGCACCGCGAAACGGTATTCGCCCGGTGTGAGCGCGCCGTACTCTACCGAGCGCGATGCGATGGGCGCGCTCCAGGCCTCGTCCCCGAGGCGGTACTGATAACGCAAAATGTTGCCCGGGGAGTAGCTCAGGCCCACAAAATCGAACTGGATGTGTTCCTGTCCGGGCCGCACCTCGACTCCACGAATGCTCGCTTCACCGGCGTCCGAGACCGGCGCGCGGCGGCCTGCAATCGAGACTCCGGTGATCCATACCGGCGGCGGATCGCTGGCGGCTCCGGTGCCGGGAACGAATTGCGTGAGTCCGTGATTGGTGCCGAACCAGATGGCGCCGGTGCGGTCGCGAAAGGCCGCGTTCACTTCCCCTTGAGCGATGCCGTCGGCGAAAGTATAGTGCCGCACGTGCGCCAGATCCGCATCCAGACGGTCGACTCCGCCTCCGGTTCCGATATAGATAGAGCCGTTGCGGTCCTCGGCGAGGCTGTGCAGGTTCAGGCTGGACAGGCCGTCGGAATATCCATATCGCCGGAACGGGGGAATAGCCGCGGCCGGCTGGTCGAAGCGCAGCAGACCTTCTCCACCGGTCGCCACCCACAGACGCCCCGCGCGATCCGATAGAAAACTGTGAATGGTTACTTTCAGGTCGGGCCCGGCCACCAGCAAAGCGCGTCCCGCGTGTACTCTCCACAGCTGTCCCTGGACATCGCCGATCCAAAGTTGCCCGGCCGCGTCTTCGCCAAACGTGGAGGCGAAACCGGGGACGCCATCGGCAGGGACTCCGATAAACTTCTGCGCGCTACCGCTCCAGTAGGCGAACATCCCGGTTTCTGTGCCCACCCAGATATTCCCGCCCCTGTCCTCATACAGCCGGATCACCACATTCCCGGGCAACCCATCGCGGGTGGTATAAATCGCCCTAGGCAGGGTGTGGGCGAGCTGCGAAGCGTGCTCCAGGCGAGGATACCGGCAGAGTCCCTGACTGCTTGCCAGCCACCATTCGCCGGCATGATCCTGCAGAATCACGCGCGATGGCCGCCAGCCAAAATAACGGATTTCCTCAGGAACGCGCGGCGCGATCGCCCGAAAAGCATCGGCCGAACGAATCCCGATGCGAAAACCCTCCGACTCCAGGCGGCCCCCAAAGAACAATTCGCCGGCGAGCGTTTTGCCAATTGAAATCACGCCATCCACACCGATCCCGTCTTCAGCCGTGTAGGTCAGCATGCCGCCCGCCGCCAATTTGAACAGGCCCTGATCGCCGGTTCCCATCCACAAATTCCCGTCACGGTCCTGTCCCAGGGCACCGACGCCCCGGCTGGGCAGGCCGTTCTCCTTGGTCCACACATGGGCCCGCGATCCGTCCGCGGGAAATTGGGCCAGGCATCGATACATTCCCACCCAGACCTGGCCGTCGCGCGATTCGAATATGTCGAAGACGCGACCCGGTGGCGGGCCGCCGTTCTGTCCGGAGAGACGTTCGAACCCGTTCCCGCCAGGGTGCGGAGCAGGCTTTGACCGGTAGAGACTATTTCCCCTCCCCACCCATATAAGGCCGCTTCGGTCTACGAGGAGATGCATGACAGTCTCCTGGATACCGGTTTCGAATGATGTGTACCGCGCGATTTGCCCGGCGGGCTGGCGTCGATACAAGTTCCCATCGACCGCGCCGATCCAGAGTCCGCCCTCCGCATCTTCCGCCAAGGTGCTCACTTCCGAATCGCCCCAGGAGACCCCTGGCAGTCCGGCCCGCACTTCGACCAACTCAGATGTTCGGCTGGCGGTGTCTTCGATCGCATACAGACCGGCGTCCGTCCCGCACCAGAGCTTCCCATTGCGATCTTCCAGCAGCGCCAGGATTTCGGCGGTCTTCGCTTTGCCGTTCGGTCGGATGACCGCCATTCGATCCGGGTTCGACGGCGGAAGATCGGGCCGGAACCGGACCAGACCCCCCTCAGTGGCGAGCCAGTAATTGCCGTGGCGGCCGATAATCATTTGGTTAATGATGCCGTGCGGTAAGCCCGTGCTCTCCGTCTGATTCGCAAATCCGAATCCGTCAAAGCGCGAGAGTCCTTCCCCGGTGGCAAACCAGAGAAAACCGCGCGCATCCGAGACAATGCTGTAGACGGCGTTGTTCGCCAGACCGTCAGCGGTAGTGTAACGGCGGAGCGGAAGTTGCGCCCCGCAGACGGGCCAGCAACTCGTGAGCAGTCCCACCGTAAGACCCCGGCAACGTGCGGAGGCGCGCATGTAGGACCCTATTATATGGTGTTCGTCATTACAGGGTGTTTCGTCCTCTGGGACGGCATTAAAGCTGAACACGAGAAACTTCCGTTCCCGCGGTCGTGCCACCGCGCTCTTCGCCCGATTCACCTTGAGCTTGAGCCGTCATTTTCGAGGAAATGTCGGCATAACCGACTCTGGAGCCCTTCCCCGCCCAGCGGTGCTTCGCTAACCGTACTTTTTGCAACAGGCGGGAAGGGCGCGTATCATGGGAACACATGGAAAGGAATTCCGCGGGTTTCCTAGTCTGCTACCATTTCTATAGGGGGCGCCGTCAAAGTCTAAGACTCAGGGTGGATGCGGTTCGTTCTTTCCACCGTCCGGCAAAAACATGAAGATGAAAAAAACACTCCTAGCCGCCCTGGTGGTTGCATCGGCAGCCGTTCTAGCGCCGCTTTATGGTCCCGGAATTCTGGCCCGTGCCGCAACGCCCGGCGGCGACGATCTCGATCCCGCGGTGAGGGCGGTCACCACGGCCTTCGCACTGGTGCAGGAGAATGCCGCGGAGCCGGTGAATACCGAAACCAGCTTCTACGCCGGTGTGATCCCCGGCATGCTGCATGCGCTCGACCCGCATTCCAACTTCATTGAGCCGAAGGAATACAAGGAAATGATGCGCAAGCAGCAGGCGCATTATTACGGCGTCGGCATGCAGATCACGGTGGACGGACCGAAGGTTGTGGTGATGGAGCCTTTCCCCGGCTCTCCGGCCAGCAACGCGGATTTGCGGCGCGGCGACTGGATTACGGCAGTGGACGGCAAGGACACCACCGGGATGGACACCCAGCAGGTGGCCGATATGCTGCGCGGTCCGCGCGGAACCCAGGTGCGGGTAAGCGTCCGAAGGGAAGGCGCGACCGATCCCTACACCACTACGGTGACGCGCGACGCCATCGAGACGAGCGTGGTGGATGTTTTCTGGCTGAAGCCCGGCGTGGCCTACCTGGGAGTGAGCACGTTCGAAGCTTCCAGTATCGAACGCGACGTGCAGGCCGGGATGAGAGCGCTCGACGAATCGAAGGTCAATTCGCTGGTCCTCGACCTGCGCGACAACCTGGGCGGCCTGGTGAACGAAGCCGTTTTTCTGGCCGGCCGGTTTCTGCGCGACGGACAGGTGGTCGTCTCGCAGCACGGGCGGGTGGATGCCGACCAGACTTATAAGGCGAAGGCCAAGGATTCCAAGGACCCGGCGCTGAAGTACCCCATCGTGGTGCTGGTGAACCGCAATTCGGCATCGGCCTCCGAGATTGTGTCGGGGGCGTTGCAGGACCACGACCGCGCCCTCATCATGGGCGAAACCACGTTCGGCAAGGGGCTGGTGCAGGCGCAATTCCAGCTGCAGGACGGTTCCGCGCTGCTGCTCACCATCGCGCACTACTATACCCCCAGCGGCCGGTTGATTCAGCGCGACTACTCGCATACCTCGATGTGGGAATACTACACCGCGCGCCCGAAGACCGATACGCCGGCCCCCACCGACGACGTGAAGTCGACCGATAGCGGCCGCAAAGTGTATGGCGGCGGCGGTATCACGCCCGATGAGAAGTACCCGGGGCTGCATTACAATCTGTTCCAGCGCCACGTGCTCACCACCGGAGGCCAACCGTTGCAGGATATCTTCTGGCACTTCGCCGACAACTACTTCGGGACGCGAAAGGCGGCGGTTTCCGGAGAAACCTGGATGCCGGATGGCGACGTGATGAATCGCTTCAGGGAATTCCTGCATTCCAGGCAGATTACGTTCACGGATGCGGAGTGGGCCGCGAACGAGACCTGGGTGCGCGACAAGATCCGCCACGAGTTCCTGTTCCGTGCGTACAGCAAAAAGGTCGCCAACCAGGCAACCAGTCAGACTGACGCGGAAGTGCTGGCGGCGATCGACAATATGCCGAAGGCGGAATCTCTGCTAAAGGAATCGAATCGCGCTTACGCCATGCGGGCGGCGAAGTAAGGCGATGGGGGACATGCTTCAGCTTGTCCTCTGAGAAGCTCCAAAATCTGCAAAGGGCGTGCGCTCGCCGGGCAAGCTGAAGCATACCCCACGGGCAAGCTGAGGCTCGCCCCCACCTGATACAATCGTTCACTGGATGGGTAGTAGACGGGTGTCGCTGTTCGTGACCTGTATGGTGGACCAGCTCTTCCCACAGGTGGGCATGGCGATGGCCGATGTCCTGGAACGCGCAGGATGCCAGGTGGATTTTCCGGAAGACCAGACCTGCTGCGGGCAGCCGGCATTCAACACCGGATATCGCGCCGAGGCGCGGACGGTGGCGCGCCACTTCCTCGATACCTTCGAAGCGAGCGAGGCGATTGTCGTGCCGTCGGGGTCCTGCACGGCGATGATCGTTCACCATTTCGCGGAGCTGTTCCACAAGGAGCCGGAAACGCTCAAGCGCGTGCATTCGCTCGAAAAGCGCGTTTGGGAATTCTCCACATTTCTGACGCAGGTTGCCGGGGTGGAAGATGTGGGCGCACGGCTGGATCGCGTGGTGACGTTCCACGACGGCTGCCACGGCCTTCGTGAGCTGGGAGTGAAGGACGCGCCTCGCCGTCTGCTGGCGCGCGTGCGCGGCTTGGAACTACGCGAGATGACGCCGGCGGAGGAATGCTGCGGCTTCGGCGGCACGTTCGCGGTGAAATTGTCCGAGCTCTCGGGCGCCATGGCGCGCACCAAGATCGACGCCATCCAGCGGACCGGCGCGAGCACCGTGGTGTCGGCCGATCCGAGCTGCCTGATGCAGATTCAAGGCGCTCTCTCGCGGGCGGGATCGAATATCGGCACGCTGCACCTGGCAGAAGTGCTGGCGAGCCGCTGACCTTATGTTTACCGAGTTTGCCCAAAAATCGCACGAAACTCTGGTGGACCCGAAGCTCCAACTGGCCATCTATACCGCCACGGGACGGCTCAAGGAAAAACGCGTCGAGGCGGTTTGCGATGACGCGCTGCCCGATTATCAGGAATTGCGCGCGCAAGCCAACGCCATCAAGAAGCACACTATCGATAATCTCGACCATTACCTGGAAGAATTCGAGCGCAACGTGGAAGCTCACGGCGGCAAGGTGGTCTATTGCAAGGACGGGACGGAAGTTTCGGATTTCGTGCTGAGCCTGGCGAAGGAGCGTGGGGCGCACCTGATCGTGAAATCGAAGTCGATGACCACCGAGGAAGTGGACCTCAACGAGCGGTTGGAGCACCACGGGCTGGAATCGGTGGAGACCGATCTGGGCGAGTACATCCTGCAGCTGGCGCACCAGCGGCCGTACCATATCGTGGCGCCGGCGCTTCACATGACACGCTACCAGGTGGCCGACCTGTTCGAGCGCGAGCTGCACGTGCCGCAGGAGACGGTGATCGAGAAGCAGACCGCGCTGGCCCGTGCGGTGCTGCGGCAGAAGTTCCTGGCGGCGGATATCGGCATCAGCGGCGCCAATTTCCTGGTGGCCGATTCGGGCGCGGTGGCGATCGTGGAGAACGAAGGCAACGCGCGCCTCACCACGTCGGCGCCGAAGATTCACATTACGGTGGCGGGCATCGAGAAAGTGATCCCGCGGGCGCAAGACCTGGCGACCTTCCTGAAATTGCTGGCGCGCAGCGCTACCGGGCAACTGCTTACGGTGTACACGTCGTTCCTCAGCGGGCCGCGGCGCGCGGGCGAGATCGACGGGCCGGACGAGTTTTACGTGGTGCTGCTGGATAACGGCCGCACGCGGCTGCTGCCCGACAAAAACAAGCGGCAATCGCTGTATTGCATTCGCTGCGGGGCGTGTTTGAACGCCTGCCCGGTGTACCGCAAGATCGGCGGGCATAGTTTTCCGTGGGTGTATTCGGGGCCGATCGGCACCATCCTGACGCCGCAATTCATGGGCCTGCAACACGAGCCGGCGCTGCCGTTCGCCTCCAGCCTGTGCGGGGCGTGCGGCGAAGTGTGCCCGGTGAAGATCGATATCCCCAAGATCCTGCTGGAGCTGCGGTCGGAGGTCAAGAAGTCGGACGCGCGCGAAGGGCGGAATCGGCTGGAGAAGCTGGGATTCCGGGCGTTCGCGTGGCTGATGACGCACCCGCGCATGTTCGAAATGGCGGGACGGATCGGCCGCTCGATGGGATGGCCCACGAGCAGGAAAGGCCCGCTGGGTGCGTGGTTGAGCGAACGCGACTTGCCGCCGCTGCCCGCGCACAGCTTCCGTGAACTGTGGAGGCGGCGCTAGTGTCGCGCGACAACGTATTGCACAAAATCCGTACGGCGCTTGGGCGCGGGGCGGGGCAGGCGGTGCCCGATCCGCCAGGAGCGCGGATTCGCATTCCGCAGGTTTCGATGGAAGCGCGGATAGCTTCGATGCTGGAGCGCGTGCGCGCGCTGGCTGGCGAAGCGGTGGCGACGGATGACCCGCGCGCGTGGGTCGCGGAGGCGATAGCGGGGAAGACGGCGGTGGCATCGAACGCACCGTTTCTGGCGGAGTGCGGAATTACGGGATTGCCGGGAGTGCGATCGGCGATTACGGATCGCGAAGAACTGCGGGAGCTGTGCGCGACGGTGGACGTGGGCATCACGAGCGCGGATTACGCGCTGGCGGACACGGGGACGCTGGTGATGCTGGCGAGCCCGCAGGAGGCGCGGATGATTTCGCTGCTGCCGCCGGCGCATATCGCGGTAGTGCCGCGGGGGCGCATTCTGACCGGATTGGACGAACTCTTTTCCCTGCTGCCGAACGCCGCGGAGTCGACCAGCTCGATGGTGTTGATCACGGGCCCGAGCCGCACGGCGGATATCGAGCAGATTCTGGTGCGCGGGGTGCACGGTCCGGGGCTGTTGAGCGTGGTGGTGGTGTGAACGAAGCAGATTTGGCCGCAGATGAGCACGGATAAGACCCGGCGATTTTCTTATCTGTGTTCATCTGTGTTCATCCGCGGCCAATAGTGTTTGCCGCGACGTGTGGCACACCTATCCGGCTGCCCCGTAGTGCTCCAGCTCACAGCGGGAAATCTGCCCGCAGTGGCCGTGCGGGTCGGCCTGGATTGCGGCCCGAAAATGCTCGATGGCTTCCGGTATGCGCTCGACGGCCGCTAGTGCTTTGCCTACCTTCCAGTGCACACTGGCGGCCACGGCTTTCTGGGCGGGGTTGATTCCGTGGACCGCGGTGGAGATCGATTCGCCCATCTCTTGTAGTCTTCCGATGAGCGCGAGGGCCCACGCTTTGCTGCCCATGCGGTCCGCAAAAACCAATTTGGGCAGGCGGATCCGCATGGCCTGATCGATCAACCCCAGCGCCTTCTCCGGCTCTTTGGCCTGCACCAGCAAAAGATCCGCGATCCCCATGCGCGCGCCGCCGGTCTTGTCGCCGAGTTCGATCACGGTTTCGAAACAACGCTGCGCTTCGTCATAGCGGGCCATCTCGGTTAAGGTGAACCCCAGGCAACACAGAACGCTGCGGCGGAACTCGGGGCTGGAACTGCCGGCGGAACTGAGGGCCCGCCGGTAGCATGCTTCCGCTTCGGCCTGCCGGCCCGCGGTGCTGAGGACGGTGCCTTCCACCTGCAGCATCACGGCGGTCGGGCGTCCCGCCATCTTCAGCCAGCGCAGACGGCGAAGGGCGCGATCGTATTGGCCGGAGAGCCACAGTTGCTTCGTCCCGTACACCGCGAGAATGTTGCGCAGCTGCAGCAGGACAATGAACGCTAAGATTCCCGGCACCCACAGCCAGTCCGTATTCACCCAGCGGGGAAGCGGCAGACGGCGGAAAAAGAAGAAGAATACCGCGAAGAACAATACCAGCCAGATTTCGCTGCCGATGAGAGACGGCCCGGACTGCTTCCGCCTGCGAAACCACCGCACCGCCAGAAACGATACCGCTAGCGCGATGGGAGACAGCACCGCGGCCAAGGAGACCCACTCCGGCGCGCCCGGCCACTTTCCACGCAGGTAGGTTCGCCCCCATGCGAGGCCGGTCACTACGAACGGAAAGCCGATCAGGAACGCGGGCACCG
>Ga0326728_10015480_pt1 | contig 15849 bp, 13 predicted proteins | sample MB3enrmetagenome_FD_207602 | JGI IMG/M metagenome (GOLD analysis project Ga0326728, IMG submission 207602) | Lab enriched peat soil microbial communities from McLean, Ithaca, NY, United States - MB31MN | ecosystem: Environmental > Terrestrial > Soil > Wetlands > Peat | place: USA: New York...
GGTACGCTCCTACACCATCGATCTGAGCAACAACCCTTCGAGCAATGTGCCCCTGCAGCCGGCCACTGAAAGTGCGACGCCTGCGGCGGCTGCCCCTGCAGTGACACCTGCGCCCGCGCCGGCGGCCGCAAGGGGGCCCGCGCCGACACAGGCGCAGGCACCGTCGTCGCCTCCCTCCCAGACGCATCCAGTTCCTGTTCCCGAGCCGTCCGCCGCCCCCGTAGCGGCGCCCCGGGCAGCGCCTGCGGCGCCCCATGCGGCAGGGGAGTGGAGCGTGCAGCTGGGCCTGTTCGCGCAGCATGACAATGCGGAGAGGCTCCTGCACTCGGTCCAGTCCAAGGGCTTCAATGCTGCGTTGACTGACCGGGATGCCAAGGGTCTCTACCATGTGCAGATCGCCCACCTGAGCGACCGCGGTGCAGCGCTCGCCATGCAATCCCGTTTGCGCGAGCAGGGCCTCGCGGCCGCGGTGATCCCGCCGCATTGAGCCTGTGGCATTTGTGACCTGAGCCTCCTGCCAGGAGTCTCTGCGCAGCTAGAATCGTCGGGATGAATGGGCTCGACTACCTGCTGTTCGCGCTGGTCGCGATATCGGTCATTGCCGGCGTGATGCGCGGCCTGCTGCGGGAAATCGTGTCTCTTGTGACGTGGATCACAGCCGTATGGCTTGCGTGGCGCTATGCGCCCATCGTGGAGCCGCACCTCGGCGGACTGCTCGCCTATGAGGGCGTGCGCACCTGGGTGGCGCGCGGCGTCGTGTTCATCATCGTGGTTCTGGCCGGATCGATCGCTGCTCTGATCGTCAACCGGCTCGTACGGCTTTCCCTGTTCAGCGGCACGGACCGCGCCTTCGGCGGCCTTTTCGGCCTGCTGCGCGGACTGATCGCGCTGGGGCTGTTTGTCATCCTGTGCCACGCCGTTCGCCTCGAGAGCGAGTCCTGGTGGCGCGGCTCGACGCTCGTGCCTTATGCCGAGCAGGTCGCGAATGTGCTGCGATCACTGGTCGGCGAGCGTAAAATGCTCACCGGCAAATCGGTTACGGCGACCTCCTGAAGGCGTCAAGGATCAGGTCCAGCCATGTGCGGTATCGTCGGGATGGTCGGCACCAGCCCGGTCAATCAGCGTCTGTATGATGCCCTGACGGTCCTGCAGCATCGCGGCCAGGATGCGGCCGGTATCATGACGGCCTTCGAAGGCCGGCTCTGCTCCCGCAAGGGTGCGGGACTGGTGCGCGACGTGTTCGAGCAGCAGCACATGCTGGAGCTCGCAGGCAACGTCGGCATCGGTCACGTGCGCTATCCCACGGCGGGCTGCGACAGTGCCTCGGAAGCGCAGCCATTCTTCGTCAATGCACCCTATGGCATCTGCCTGGCCCACAACGGCAACCTCACCAACGCGCAGGAGCTCGCCGAGGTGCTGATTCGCGAGGATCGACGACACCTCAACACGGAGTCTGACTCCGAGGTGCTGCTCAATGTGTTTGCCTCCGAGCTGCAGCGAGTCGGCACGCCGCGCGTGACGCCCGCGGACATCTTTGCTGCGGCCAGCGCGGTCTACCGGCGTTGCCGCGGCGGCTATGCGGTGGTCGCCATGGTCATCGGTCACGGCATTCTCGGATTCCGCGACCCCAACGGCATTCGGCCGCTCGTGCTCGGCCAGCGGCGCACCTCGCGCGGCAATGAGTACATGCTGGCCTCGGAGAACGTGGCGCTCGACATGCTGTCGTTCGAGCTCGTGCGGGATATCGCGCCGGGCGAGGCCGTGTTCATCGACGAGCATGGCAGGCTGCACTCGCAGCAGTGTGTTGCCACGGTGCGGCATACCCCGTGCATCTTCGAGTACGTGTATTTCGCGCGGCCCGACTCGATCATGGACAACATTTCCGTGTACCGGGCGCGCATGCGCATGGGCGAGAAGCTCGCCGCCAAGATCCTGCGCGAGCAACCGCGCCACGACATCGACGTCATAATCCCGATCCCGGATACCAGCCGGACGAGCGCGTTGCAGATGGCGCAGATCCTGGGCATCAAGTACCGGGAGGGATTTACCAAGAATCGCTATATCGGACGGACCTTCATCATGCCGGGCCAGGAGCAGCGCGAGCGCCAGGTGCGGCGCAAGCTCAATGCAATCGAACTGGAATTCCGTGGCAAGAACGTGCTGCTGGTCGACGATTCGATCGTACGCGGAACCACCTCGGCGCAGATCATCGATCTGGCGCGCGAGGCAGGGGCCAGGAAGGTGTACTTCGCTTCGGCGGCGCCGGCCGTGCGCTTCCCCAACGTATACGGCATCGACATGCCAGCGAGCAGTGAGCTCGTGGCCGCTGGCCGGAGTGTCGAGGAAGTCTGCCAGCTCATCGGCGCGGACTGGCTGATCTACCAGGATCTCGATGATCTCATTACCGCGTGTCGTCACGACAATGCGCAGATAGAGGAGTTCGACACCTCCTGCTTCTCCGGGGAATACGTGACTGGCGATGTCTCCTACGAGTACCTGGACCGGTTGCAGCGCGCGCGTTCGGACGAGGCGAAGATCCGGCGGCGCATGGGACGCGGCGGCCTCAAGGCCGTTGGCGAGCCCTGATCCGCGCGCCACCGGATCCGCATGCGGCTGCTGCTGGTCGAGGAAGACCCTAAAGTCCGCTCCCTGCTGCGGCATCACCTCAGCTGCCGCTGGCCGGATGTGCAGATGACGGCGCATCCGCCGCTGCAGCGCGGACCGCTGGCGCCGGAGTTCCTGGCCCAGGGCTATGATGCCGTGCTGCTGGCACCGGCCTCGGACGAGGAGGACGGCATAGCGACGCTGCACGAGCTGCGCTCGCGCCCGGGGTTTGCCCCCGTCATCTACCTGAGCTCCGCCGACCAGCCCGCGTTGCGCGAGCGAGCCATGGAAGCCGGGGCCTATGGGGTCGTGGTCAAGAGCCGCATCGATCACGAGGCGTTTCTGCGCATGCTCGATGCCGCCAGCCGCGAGCACCGGCGGGCCCTCGCGGACTGGCGAATCTCGCCCGAGGCCATCGAATCGCGCCGCTTTGGCGAGGCGCGTATTCCGGAGTACCGACGCGCACGGCTGCTGGCGCGCGGATCGGTCTCGCAGCTTTACGTGGCCGAAAGCGAGAAGGCCGGTACGCTCGTCGTGCTCAAGGTGACTCCGTCCCAGCGGGACGAGTCGGGCATCGACCAGGTGTTCGCGCGCTTCCTGCAGGAATATGAAATCGCGCAGCGTGTGCGCCATCCCAACATCGTGCGGCTCTACGAGCTCGGCGTGGCCGATGATCATGCCTACCTGGCGATGGAGTACTTTCCGCGCGGCGACCTGCGCCGCCGCATGCGTGCGGGGGTTTCGCCGTCGGAGTCTCTCGGTTACGCCTCGCAGATTGCGCGTGCGCTCAGCGCTCTGCATGCGGCTGGCATCCTGCATCGCGACCTCAAGCCCGGCAACGTCATGCTGCGCTCGGACGGGCAGATTGCGTTGATCGACTTCGGCCTGGCCAAGCATGAGGCCCTGGATTTCGACATCACCGATACCGGCATGATCTTCGGCACACCGCATTACATGAGTCCGGAGCAGGGCCATGGGCAGGATCTCGACCCGCGCAGCGATCTGTACAGCCTCGGTGTGATGCTGTTCGAGATGCTGACGGGGCGCAAACCCTACACGGCCGACAACCCCATGGCCATCATCTACATGCACCGCAACGCACCCACGCCTCGTCTGCCGGAGCATCTGGTCGAGCTGCAACCGCTGCTCGACAGTCTGCTCGGCAAGCAGGCGCGCGAGCGCTTCCGCAATGCGGCCGAGGCGATGCGCGAGATCGATGCGGCGCGCGCGGCGTGGCTGACCCGGGGCGCGCTGGCGTGAGTGTCGGATACGCCGGGATCCTGGCCGCCCGCACCGGGGCGGACTGGGTGGAGGAGGCTTGCGAGCAGTGGCGCGTGCTGCTGGTCGATCATGCCAATTGCGAGAAAAAAGCGGCGTCGAGCGCGTTGGCGCTGATGTTTGCCTATCCGGAGGATACTGCGCTCGCGAGGGCCCTTTCACGACTGGCACGCGAGGAATTGCGTCACTTCGAACAGGTGGCCTCGCTCATGCAACGTCTGGGTGTGAGCCACGAGCGTTTGCAGCCCGGCCGCTACGCCTCCGGGCTGCGCGCGGCACTCCGGGCCCACGAGCCGCAGCGCAAGCTCGATCTGCTGCTCTCCAATGCACTCATCGAGGCACGCTCGTGCGAGCGTTTCGAGCTGCTGGCGCCGCGGCTGCCCGAGCCGATCGCGGGGTTCTACGGATCCCTGGCACGCTCCGAGGCACGGCACTTCGAGCTGTACCTGCGCCTGGCTTCCGGCCTCGAGCATTCCGCAGCAGGCAGCTGGCGCGTGCGGCTGCGCGAGCTTGCGGACCTGGAGGCCGGCCTGATCACGCGGCCGGATGAGGCGTTGAGGTTTCACTCCGGGCCGCTGCTGCGCGTGGCAGCTCTTCCAGCCTGACTCCATCCGGGCCCCAGGACAGGCAGCTGCCCTGGCCGTGCCATGCGCCGAGCACGATGCGCTGCGCAGGCTGCCCATCGAGTTCGAAGCGGTGGATGCCCGGCCGGTGCGTATGGCCGTGAATCAATGAACGCACCCCGCAGGCGCGCATGCACGCATGGACCGCCTCGTCGTCGACGTCCATGATATCGGCCGAAGTGTGTTCCGTGTGTTCCCGACTGCCCGCTCTCGCCTGCTGCGCCAGCGCCCATCGTACATCGAGCGGCAGATGCAGGAAGCGCCGTTGCCACTGTAAATTCCGCACCACGCCACGCAGCAGCTGGTAGGAACGGTCGGCGGTGCAGAGCGCATCTCCATGCGTGAGCAGGACGCGCTCGCCGTACAGGTCCACGACCACCGGGTCGGGCAGCAGGTTCGTTCCGCTGCGCTGCTCGAAGCCCTGCTGCAGCAGGAAGTCCCGATTGCCATGCATGACATAGCACGGCACTCCATGGACCGCCAGGCCGCGCAGCGCCTCGCAGATGCGCTCCCGGTAGGGATCTGGATCGTCGTCACCGATCCATGCCTCGAACAGATCCCCCAGGATGTAGAGCGCGTCGCAAGTGGCTGCGCGTTGACGCAGGAATCCCAGAAACTGCTCGCCGGCAGCGGGATCGAGCGCATCGAGATGCAGATCGGACACGAACAGCGTGGTCACGGCGGTCGCTCGGGCTGTGCGATTTAGGCTACATTGTACGGATGTCCCACGCTCCCGTCGTGACGCGCTTTGCCCCGAGTCCCACCGGTGAACTGCACCTGGGCAACGCCCGCACGGCGTTGTTCAACTGGCTGCTCGCGCGCGCCTGCGGTGGCCGGTTCGCACTGCGCATCGAGGATACGGACCTCGAGCGCAGCCAGGAGCGGTACGTGGAAGCGCTGAGCCGCGATCTGCAGTGGCTCGGCCTGCACTGGGATGGGGAAATCATCCGGCAGTCCGCGCGCGCCGATATCTATGCGGGCTACTTCGAGCGGCTGCAGCACATGGATCTCGTGTACCCGTGCTTCTGCACGCCGCTCGAGCTCGATCTGTCCCGGCGCAGCCAGCTCGCTGCTGGACGCCCACCGCGCTACGCAGGCACGTGCCGGGAACTGGACCGCACAGTGATCGCCACACGGCGCGCCGCCGGGCAGCGCGCGAGTCTTCGCTTCAGGGTGCCGCTCGGCAGGCACCTTCAGTTCGAGGATCTCGTGCATGGGTCCCAAAGCTTCCTCACGGACGACATAGGCGATTTCATCATCCGCCGCGAGGATGGCTCGGCAGCATTCTTCTTCAGCAACGCCGTGGATGATGCGCTCATGGGCGTTACACAGGTGCTGCGCGGCGAGGATCACCTGAGCAATACCCCGCGGCAGCGGCTGCTGCTCGAGGCACTAGGCCTGCCGTTGCCGCAGTATGGCCACGTGTCCCTGCTCATCGGGCCCGATGGTGCGCCCCTGTCCAAGCGGCACGGCGCCACCACGCTGCGGGAGCTGCGCGAGCTGGGCTATGCGCCCGCGGCGGTCTGCAACCATCTCTTCCGGCTCGGGCATTCCTCGCCGATCAACCTGCTGCTGGGCAGCGCCGAGATGGCCGCCACGTTCGACCTCGCACATCTGCAGCGCGCGCCCGCGCATTTCGACTTTGCGCATCTCATGCACTGGCAGCGCGAATGGGTGCACCGGCTCACTCCCGGGCAGGCGGAGGACTGGCTGGCGCCGGTGCTGGCCGACCTCGATCCCAGGCGACGCGACGCCTTCATTCGCGCCGTGCTGCCCAATGTGGTGTTGCCCGAGGACGCGAGGCTGTGGCGGCAGATCGTCTTTGGCGATGCGCTTTCCTACGAGGCGCCGGCGCTGCGCGCCGCCGAGGAGGCGGGCCCGGATTTCTTCGCTGCGGCTGCGGGCGCCGTGCAGGCGGCCGTCGATCTCGGCGCGCTGCGTGGCGCAACCGGCCGAAGGGGCGCCGCCCTGTTCATGCCGCTGCGCGCGGCGCTCACCGGACGCCTGCACGGCCCGGAGCTCGCGCCGCTACTGGCCGCCATGCCGGCCGAGCGCGTGCGTGAGCGGCTGTTGCAGTTCGCGCATCCGCGCACCTGAGGCTGGGGATACCCGGGATTCCGATGCTGCAGATCCACAACAGCCTCAGCGGCCGCAAGGAAGTCTTGCAACCCATCGAGCCGGGTCGCGTGCGCATGTACGTGTGCGGAGTCACGGTCTATGACTATTGCCACGTCGGGCATGCACGCTGCTATGTGGTCTTCGATGTGATCCAGCGCTGGCTTCGCCACCGCGGATTCGCCGTCAACTACGTCCGCAACATCACGGACATCGACGACAAGATCATCGTCCGCGCGGCCGGGAACGGCGAGTCCATCGAGGCGCTCACGGCGCGGTTCATCGCGGCGATGCACGAGGATTTCGATGCCCTGGGGATCGAGCGTCCCGACCATGAGCCGCGCGCTACGCAACACCTGCCCGGCATCGTCGCGCTGATCGGGCGGCTCATCGAGCGCGGCTTCGCCTACGTGGGCGGGAGTGGGGACGTGCTCTACGCCGTGGCGCGCTTCCCGGGCTATGGACGCCTGTCAGGCAAGCGCATCGAGGATCTGCGCGCCGGTGCGCGGGTGGAGGTGGACGAGAACAAGCGCGATCCTCTGGATTTCGTGCTCTGGAAGCGGGCCAAGCCCGGGGAGCCCTCCTGGCCATCGCCGTGGGGCGAAGGTCGGCCTGGCTGGCACATCGAATGCTCCGCGATGTCCGAGGCGCTGCTCGGCACGCATTTCGATCTGCACGGCGGAGGCATGGACCTGAAATTCCCGCATCACGAGAACGAGATCGCACAGTCCTGCGCAGCGCACGACGGCGGATTCGTCAATCTGTGGGTGCACAACGGCTTCGTGAATGTCGACAACGAGAAGATGTCGAAATCGCTCGGTAACTTCTTCACGATCCGCGAGGTGCTGCCAAGACTGCGGCATCCGGAAGTCATGCGCGCGTTCCTGCTGTCCAGTCACTACCGCGGCCCGATCAACTACAGTCCCGTACAGCTCGAGCAGGCCGATGCCGCGCTGACGCGACTGTACACGGCATTGCGTGGCCTGGATCCGCCCGCGGATGCGTCCTCATTGCGAAGCGAGGATCCAAGGATTGCCGCGATGCTGCTCGAGCACCGCGCCCGCTTCGAGGAATCTCTCGACGACGATTTCAATACGCCGGAGGCCCTGGCGGTGCTGCAGGGACTCGCGCGCGAACTCAACGGCGCCCGCGCCGGCGGCGCAGGCGAGGCGGCGACGGCGCTTTCCGGCGAGCTGCATCGGCTCGCGGCGCTTCTGGGGTTGCTGAGGGTGCCTCCGGAGCAGTGGTTCCGGCTCACGGCTGCACGTCCCCTGGGCGGCGATGATCACGCCGCAGCCCCAGCCGTCGGCGACGCCGAGATCGAATCGATGATCGTGGCCCGCAGGACGGCGCGGGCCGCCCGTGATTTCGCGGCTGCCGATCGCATCCGGGAGCAGCTGGCTGCCGGCGGCGTGGTTCTGGAGGATCAGCCGGGTGGTGGGACGCTCTGGAAGCGTGTCTGACGCAGGAGCTGCTCATAGGCGGCGAGCGTCTCGCGCGCCACCGTGTCGATCAGATAGGCCGACAGATCCACGCGTCGCCGGGGCGTGCGTGCCTCCCAGTGATGTCGCAGCCGGGCTGCGAGCGCCGATGCGTCCGCCGGCGGCACCAGATCCCCGCCATGGCGGCCGACCAGCTCGGCCGGACCCTGCGTGGCGGTCGCGAGCACCGGCGCGCCGGCATCGAGTGCCTCGAGCACCACACGCCCGAGCGGCTCGCGTCGCGAAGGGCAGACGAAAAGATCGAAAGCCTGGTAGTAATCCTTGACGTTCGAACGAAAGCCAGCCATCAGGACGCCCGGACCGGCCCGGTGCGCCAGGCGCTCGAGGCGCGCCCGCTCGCGGCCATCGCCCAGGATGGCCAGCCGCGCGCGGGGGAGTGCGGCGCGCTCGAAGGCCTTGATGAGCACGTCGAATCCTTTGCTCTTCGCGAGCCTGCCTACGCCACCGATGAGGTAGTCATCAGGCCCGGCACCGAGCTCTGCGCGGCGTGCTGCGACGGTGGCCGCATCCAGGCGCGAAGCGGGAATCATCGATTCATTGATCATGAACACCTGGCCGCGATAGCCCGCGGGAATGGCGCGACGCTGCCATTCGGCGATGCAGATGAGCCCTCCCATGTCGGCAAAATGAGGCCCGTTGACCGTGAGATGCAGCGTGGCAATGGTCGCGGCGGGGGGCCTGATCTGCGCCAGCAGCCGCGTCGAGCGGCGAAGATGCGCATGGATGACGTCGGGCGCAAAGCGCTCGAGCGTGCCGCGCACGGCCGGACGCGGCCACCAGCGCGTGACTTCGGCGACTTCCACGGCCGGATCCAGCCGGTCGCGTATGCTCGCTCCGCCGGCACCCCGGTGATCCTGCCGCAGGATCAGCAGCACCTGGTGCTCCCGGCTGTGGGCATTGCACATTTCCGCTGTGGCGCGCTCGGTACCGGCGAAGCCGCGGGAGAGCAGCATGTGGGCAATGCGCATGCAAGTATGATAGCGACATTCGATACGGTATTTTGGCGGCGCGGCGCCTCGCGCCGGAGGGACTTTAAGCGTTCATGGCGCCTTCGACCCAGTCCGATGCCGCACCGCTACGCGGCCCCCTGCGGGTGCGCCTGATCGGCAAAGCCAACGGTGTGGGACTGTCGCGGGACCTGGAGCTGCTCGCGGGCGCCCTGCGAGCCTGCGGCTGCAGCGTCACGGTGCGCGGCTGCGAGAAGCGCGATCGCAAGCGGCGTCGCAATGTGCTGACGCGCCTGAACGCCCGGTGGTATGAGCTGCGGCGCCGTTTGGTCGGACCGCCTGCGGCGGCCTACGACATCAATCTGATGCTCGAGCACGTCTGGCCGCAGTTCCTGCATGAGGCAGCCAGCAATGTACTGGTGCCCAATCCGGAGTGGTTCGATCGTCGTGATCTCGCCTTTCTCGGTGCTGCCAGCCGCGTCTGGGCCAAGACCGCGCACGCGGAGCGGATCTTCACCGCACGCGGCAGTGCGGCCACACGCATCGGATTTGACAGCGAGGATCGCTGGGACGGCGCGGTCGCGCGGCAGCCGCACTTCCTGCACCTGGCAGGCCGCAGCCCGCTCAAGGGAACTCAGCGGCTGCACGCTCTGTGGCTGCGGCATCCGCAGTGGCCGATGCTGACGATCGTGCAGGATGGGGTGGCCCTGCGAGAAGCGTCAAACCTGAAGGCCTGTCGCGGATACCTGGACGATGCGGCTCTGCGCACCCTGCAGAATGCGCATCGTTTCCACATCTGCACCTCGGAGGCAGAGGGGTGGGGACACTATATCGCCGAGGCCATGAGCGTGGGCGCGATCACGCTGACGTGCGATGCCGCGCCCATGAACGAACTGGTGACCGCCGAGCGCGGCATGCTGGTAGCGGCGCAGGAAGGCGAGCCGCACAATCTCGCGCGGCTGATTCGATTCGACGAGGCTGCGCTCGAGGCCGCGGTGGTGCGTGCGCTGGGAATGTCCGACGCGCAGTGCGAGGCCATGGGCTCGGCCGCGCGCGGCTGGTTCCTCGACAACAAGCAGGGTTTCGTCGGCAGGGTGTGCCGGGCCGTCGCTGAGATTGCGAGCCCATGAGCACGGGGGCTACGCTGCCCGTCAGCCTGCTGGTGCTGACCTACAACGAAGCGCACAACATCGCGCGCTGCCTGGACAGCGTGCCGTTTGCGCAGGAGAAGCTCGTCGTCGACTCTGGCAGCAGCGACGGCACGGTGGCCATCGCGAACGAGCATGGGGCGCGCGTGGTGCACCAGCCGTGGCTGGGCTTCGGGCCGCAGCGCCGCGCTGCCACGCGTATGACGCAGTTTCCGTGGATACTGTGCCTGGATGCCGATGAGTGGCTCTCGCCCGAGCTGGCCGCCGAGCTTGCGCAGCGACTGCCCCAGCTCATGCAGGGAACCATGGCAGGTGCGTTCCTGCGTCGATCGGCTTTCTTCATGGGTGCGCGCATGCGCTGGTACCGGCCGCTGGCGCATGAGCGCATCGAGCGGCTTTATCATCGCGACCGTGCACACTGGACGGCGGCCACCGTGCACGAGGCTCTTCGATTCGATGCCCCGGCCATCGATCTGCATGCACCTCTTCTGCATGCCTATACGCCCACGATCGTTCACCGCGCGCTGAAGGATCTCTACTATGCGGAACTGCGCGCTCGCGACTGGAATGCACGCGATCGGCCGAGCCGGCTGTGGATGGCGCCCTGGGTATTCCTGGCCACGTTTCTCAAGGATTATCTGCTGCGCCTGGCGGTGCTCGACGGGGCGCGCGGCTACATCGCTGCGCATCTGGCGGCCACTTATGCCGTGTACAAGCGCCTGCGACGGCACGAGATGAAGGTCTGTCCGGAGACGGTGGACGCGGGTCAGGAGGCGCTCGTGCGCCATGGGCTCGAGCGCGCGCGTCCAGTTCCCGACGCTGATGGGGCCGATGGTTCCGCTTGAAGACCTCCCTATCCGCACATACCCGCGCCCATCCTCTGGTGTGTCCTTTATACTGGCTCGATGATGCGGCGCGGCCCCAGGAACAATGCACATCTGCAATCAGCGCTCGCGATCGTATCGCTGGCTTTGAGCTTGAGCTTTGCAGCAGCCGATAGCAGGGCGAACGGTGCGACCCCCTATCTGCCGCTGAATCTTTCGCCGGAAATCGAGCGTCAGGTCGAGCGCGTGCTGATCCTGGGCGGCCGGCCGGCCATGACGCGCCCGGTGCCCGTTGCGACGGTGCTCGAGGCGCTGCCGAAGGCCTGCAGACGCGACGCCGCGCTGTGCCGGCGCGTCAGGCAGTACCTGGACCGTTATTTCGGGGCGGCTGGCGTGAGTTCCGCGAGCATCGAGGTGGCGGCAGCCTCACATTCAACCACCACGGTGCCGAATGCGCGCGGAGAGCGGCTCGACTCTCCCATCGATGGATCGGTCTCGGCATTCTATCGGCCGGCGGATCATCTGCTGCTGAGTGCGGGCGGCGTCGCCTATGCGGGCACCGACGGACGTTTCATTCCGGATGGCACCATGGCCAGCCTGGGCAACCAGTACTTCCAGCTCGATGCCGGCTGGCGCAGCCAGTGGCTCTCGCCGATGACGGACAGCAGCATGCTCGTGAGCACGGAGGCGCCGACCATTCCCTCCATCACGGTCTCCAACCAGGAACCCATCGGGGCGCTCGGATTTCAGTACGAAATGTTTCTGGGGCGCATGAGCGATTCAAACCATATCCTGTGGGAGGGCGAGCAGCGAACGGGATACCCCAAGCTTGCCGGTCTGCACCTGGGCTTCGAGCCCGCCCAGGGCTGGAGCATCGCGGGCAATTCGCTCTGGCAGTTCGGGGGCGGCGGGCGACCCGGTTCGTTCGGGAAGTTCTTCAGGAATCTGTTCCAGTCGACGAATTTCGGCGGCAGCAGCGCGCCGAATCTGGACAATCGCTTCAGCAACCGCTCGGTTTCGCTCACGAGCACATACGTGGTCCCGACCCGCTCGCCGTTCGAGGTCTATGTGGAGTACGCGGGGCGCGATACCTTTCACGGCGAGGCTTACCGGTTTCGGGAGACTGATCTGTCCGCGGGATTGCATTTTCCCGAGGTGCTCGGCCGTTTCGATCTCACGGTCGAGGCCTCGGAGTGGCAGAACGGCTGGTACACCGACTATGTGTGGCTCAACGGCATGACGGTCGACGGCTACGTGACCGGCAACTGGGGCGCGGACTGGCGCACCCCGGGGGACGATGTCGGGGCCCAGTCGGCGATGATCGCCCTGGGCTGGCCGCTCAGCTCGGGCGATGAGGTCTATACGCGCCTGCGCACGCTGCAGAACGCGCACTATCCCTCGTCGGTGAGTGCGCTCTACCCCACGCCGATTCTCGAGAGCTACTCGCGGGCGCTCATGCTGACGCTCGAATACGACCAGCCGCGCGATGGCTACACGCGCGGCGTGCAGCTGGACACCGGCCGGGATTCCTTCGGCAGCGGCTTCGTCCGCCTCGCCGGCTTCCTGCGCTTCGATGGCGGCAATCCACATGCCGGAAGCGGTGCGGATGAGGATAGCTCTGCCGACGATGACGACGTGGAGGAGGCCGTGGCACGTGAGGATCAGAAGTATCAACGCTTCGTGGATCTCGGCGTCAGCGGCGGTCGGCTCGGCCTGGATCTCGGTGGATTCAGCCGTGCGCAGGAGACTGCGCCGCTGGCCTATCGTGACGTGGCCTCGCCGCATCTGGGGATCGGCGTACGACGTGCGGTGACGAGCAATGGAGATCTGGGCGTGCGCGCGGAGTTCGACGATTTTCGTGGCGCCATGATTGCGCTCCGGGCGCTGGACTACCGATATCGGGTGGACCCGCACCTGGCGCTCGGTGCTTTTTTCGGCTTCGCCCGTTATTCCGGCCCGACGCCCGCGCAGGGCTACTATGTGGGCGCGGGCCTGACCTGGCGGGAGCTGCTGCCGAAATGGGACCTGAGCGTGGAGACGCGCACCTTCGATCATGTACAGCGGAACAAGCTGCTCGCATCGGATCCGGTCAACGGCGACACCGTGGAGTGGTACTCGATGCAGGCGGCCAGCCTGTATCTCACGCGACGGTTCTGAGCATGAGTGCCGCGGACCGATCAGGCCGTGCGGCGATGCTGCGCGAGCAGGCCCTTGACCTCGAAGTCATCGACCTGGTCGAAATTCGCGTAGAACTCGCCCACCGCATATAGCCGCATCGGAACACTCAGCATGCTCACGCGGTCGGCCTCGGCTTCGATGAGCTCCACCGCATCGGCGGATGCGACCGGCGCCGCGACCACGATGGCGCTCGCCCCCGCCTGCCGTGCGGCACGTATCCCGGCCAGCATGGTCGAGCCCGTGGCGAGGCCGTCATCGACGAGAATCGCCGTCTGGCCGCTCAGGTCGAGCGGCGGGAGAGCGTGACGAAACAGTCGCTCCGCTCGCATCAGCTCACGCCGCTGGCTATCGGCGAGATCTTCGAACTGGCGCGTGAAGGCGCGCGAAGTGGCTTCGAATCGCGGCTCGTGCACCACGATGCCGCCGCAGGCTATCGCGCCGATTGCCACCTCCGGCTGTCCGGGCATGCCGACTTTTCTGACCAGCATGACGTCGAGCGGCGCTCGCAGGGCGCTTGCGATCTCGTGTGCGACCGGCACCCCGCCGCGAGGCAGCCCGAGGACGATGATGGGCGGCTCCAGGGACAGACGCTGCAGCTCCGTAGCCAAGACCCGACCAGCGCTCTTGCGATCCGGGAATATCACTCACCGACGATGTTGAAGATTCCGGACCGGGGAAATAGGCAGATCTACGGATGAGCAGACCCGGCGTCGCGTGTCGGCCTTGCTTGCGCGTCCGGGTGAACCTGCTAGGATCCCGGGCCCGGTCGGGGCATGGCGCAGTCTGGTAGCGCATCTGCTTTGGGAGCAGAGGGTCGCAGGTTCAAATCCTGCTGCCCCGACCAATTCCCTCGGGTCGGGTGCTAGCCGGGGCCTGCCTGACTCACGAGCTCCTTGAGCAGCGCGGAAGCGCCGATTCGAAAGCTGGTCGATTGCGCGCTCCCCTCGCCGAACCGTCGCTCATACAAATCCAGGTACTCCACCGCCTGCGCCAGCGAACGGATGCCGCCGGAGACCTTCAGGCCCACCGTTCGACCCCGGCGCGCCGCGGCAGCGATTGCATCGAGCAATACCGCCGCAGCCTCGGGCGTGGCACCGGGTTGTGTCTTGCCGGTGGATGTCTTCAGGAACTGTGCGCCGCCCTCGACGGCGATGTCGGCCGCCTGACGGATCTGCGTTCGGCTGAGCTGTCCCGTCTCGAGGATCACCTTGAGCAGTGTGCGTTCCCCGCAGACGCGACGGCAGGCTGCGACCAGTTCGAGTCCGCTCTCCGGGCGGCCGCCCAGCAGCGCGCGATAGGGAAACACCAGGTCCACCTCATCCGCTCCGGCTGCGATTGCCTCGGCCGTTTCCTGAGCCGCGGCCGCCGCGTCGGCGGCACCCTCGGGAAAGTTGGCGACGGCGGCGAGCTTGATGGCAGGCTCGCCGAGCGCCTGGCGTGCAGCGGGTACGAGGCGTGTCCAGGTGCAAAATGCAGCGACGCGACCGGCAGCCGTATGGGACCAACGGGCCAGTTCGCGCACGGTCGCATCGTCATCCGACTCGTTGAGCGTGGTCAGGTCCACCAGTCCGATCAGACGGCGGGCCATTTCAGGGGGGGAGGGCATCAGCGCCGTGATCCTCAAAGCCTCCTCGACATTCCATAGTATCGCCAGGTGCCTGATTGTGCGCCAGAATCCTGCCCCGCCCCCCGCCAGTCCGCGCCTCGGCGGTTGACGGCCCGTGGGTCTGCGGCTAACGTACCCGGCCGCCCGCAATGGGGCGGTTTGGTGGTTTTCTTCGGCGGATTCCGGGCTTTACGAGCGATCGGATGGGGTCGGGGGTCTGGGGCCGACCCGACACACGAATCCTGAGCGCCCGTAGCTCAGCTGGATAGAGCACCGGCCTTCTAAGCCGGTGGTCGCAGGTTCGAGTCCTGCCGGGCGCGCCAACGATCGACGGTGGACGTAGCTCAGTTGGTAGAGTCCCGGATTGTGATTCCGGCTGTCGCGGGTTCGAGTCCCGTCGTCCACCCCATTCCCTGATTTCCGTGCGCCTAGGCACCCAGCGCGGGATAGTCGGTATAGCCCTTGGGCCCCGGCGTGTAGAAAGTAGACGTATCAGGCGCATTCAATGCCGCTGCTGAACGCATGCGCTCGACCAGGTCGGGATTCGCCAGGAAGGCGCGAGCGAAAGCGATCAGGTCCGCGCGACCCTCCTGCAAAGCCACCTCGGCGCTCGCGCGGTCAAAACCGCCGGCGAGAATGAATGGCCCTTTGAAGTGCGCTCGCAGGGTCGTCTTCAATTCCGTCGGCACCGGTGGCGCGCCCATCGCCGAGTGATCCAGCACATGAACATACAGCAGGCCGATCCTGGAGAGCTCATCGAGCAGCGCTGTGTACTGAGCGTCGACCTCGGCGAAGGCACCGGTGCCATTGAATACGCCACACGGTGAGAGTCGGATGCCCACCCGATCGGCGCCGATTCCCGACGCTGCCGCGCGGGCCGCCTCGAGCGCGAAGCGATTGCGTCCCTGCAGCGTTGCGCCGTAACCATCGGTGCGTTGGTTGACGTTTGGATTGAGGAATTGTTCGATCAGGTAGCCGTTGGCCGCATGCAATTCGATTCCATCGAAGCCGGCATCCATCGCGA
>Ga0326728_10015482_pt1 | contig 15848 bp, 11 predicted proteins | sample MB3enrmetagenome_FD_207602 | JGI IMG/M metagenome (GOLD analysis project Ga0326728, IMG submission 207602) | Lab enriched peat soil microbial communities from McLean, Ithaca, NY, United States - MB31MN | ecosystem: Environmental > Terrestrial > Soil > Wetlands > Peat | place: USA: New York...
CCCGCTGACGCAGGCGGCCCACGAAGGGCGCGACTGGCTGCTGAACCACGCGGCGCCGCTGTGGGCGCCGTCGCCGCGCGCGGCGGGCCAACTGTTCCCCGAACGCATGTCGATCGACGGCGTGAAAGACGAATGTCCGCGTCGGCTGTTCGTTCAGGCCCGCCATGTCTATTCCTATTGCGAGATCGGGCGGATGGGCTGGAGCGGCCCTTGGCGCGACTATGTCGAAGGCGGCGTCGATCTGTTGTTGAGCAAGGGGCGGCGGCCTGACGGCCTCTACATCCACAAGTTCGCCCCCGACGGCGGCGTCTTCGATTCGCGCGCCGATCTCTATGACCAGGCGTTCATGCTGCTCGCCCTCGCTTGCGCGGGCGCCGCGACGCGGCGCGCGGATCTGTTCGAGGCCGCGGAGGCGCTCGACGACGCGCTCGAGGCCCATTGGCGCTCGCCGCACGGCGGATACGACGAGGGCGAGATCGCCGCGTGTCCGCCCTTCCGGCAGAACCCGCACATGCATATGCTCGAGGCGTTCATCGCGCTTCACGGCGCCTCGGGCGCCGAGCGGTGGCGCCGCAGGGCCGAACAAGTATTCGCGCTGTGCGCGAGGTTCTTCGTCGACCGCGACAGCGGCGCGCTGCTCGAGTATTTCGACGGCGCGCTCACGCCCCTCGCGGGCGCCGCGGGCCGCGTCGCCGAGCCGGGCCATGGCCTCGAGTGGGCGTGGCTGTTCGAGATCGCCGCGCCGTGGCTGGGCGCCGAGGCGATCGGCCTGTCGGACCGGCTCGTGCGCTTCGCCCGGCGGTTCGGGCTTGATCCCGAGCGGAACGTCGTCATCAACGAAACGAGCAAGGACGGCGGCGCGCTCAACCGCGACGCGCGTCTGTGGCCGCAGAGCGAGCGCCTGAAGACGGCGCTCGCGCGGTTCCGACGCACCGGCGAGGCGACGGAGCGCGATGAAGCGCTCTCGGCCTATCAGGGGCTGATGAAGTATCTCGACGTCCCGAAGCGCGGCGCGTGGCGCGACAAGCTGCGGGCCGACGGCGGGTGGATCGTCGAGCCGGCCCCCGGCAGCTCGCTCTATCACATCGTCTGCGCGTTGGCGGAGCTTCGCCGAACCGTCGGCCTCTGATCCGCCGCCGGACGCGGCGCGGCGGCGCGCGCTCGGCCAATTCGAGGTCGATCAGGCGAAGCTGCAGCCACAGCGCGCGCCGCGATCTCATCCGGCTCGCTCTCGACCTGGTAGTGAAAAATGAGGTTCGGCATCAGATTCCTTTCCCGGGAAAGAGCGCGGCGAGACCGTCGGCCGTCGCCTTGCAGACGCCGCGCTCGGTGACGAGCGCGGTGACGTAGCGAGCCGGCGTTACGTCGAAGCCGTAGTTGGCGACCGGCGTTCCCTCGGGAACGATCGACACGGTCTGCAGCGAGCCGTCGGCCGCCTTGCCCGTCACCTTGGCGACCTCGTCGGCGGCGCGCCGCTCGATGGGGATTTCGTTCACGCCGTCTTCGATCGTCCAGTCGATGGTCGAGCTCGGCAGGGCGACATAGAACGGGACGCGATTGTCGTGGGCGGCGAGGGCCTTGAGATAAGTGCCGATCTTGTTGCAGACGTCGCCCCGCGCGCTGACGCGGTCGGCGCCGACGACGCACAGGTCGACCTCGCCGCGCTGCATTAGGTGTCCGCCGGCGTTGTCGACGATGACGGTGTGCGGCACGCCGTGCTGGCCGAGCTCCCACGCCGTCAGGCTGGCGCCCTGGTTGCGCGGCCGCGTCTCGTCGACCCAGACATGGAGGGGCAAGCCCGCCTCGTGCGCCTTGTAGATCGGCGCCAGCGCGGTGCCCCAGTCGACGCAAGCGAGCCAGCCGGCGTTGCAATGGGTGAGAACGTTCAGCCGCCCCGAGCCCTTGCGCGCGAAGCCGGCGCTGAGCAGCGCGAGGCCGTTGTCGCCGATCGTCTCGTTGGTCGCCGCGTCTTCGTCGCAGATGCGTCGCGCCTCCGCGCGCGCCGCCGCGAAGCGGTCGACGAGCGGGACGGGCCTCAGCGCCGCGCGCATGCGGTCGAGCGCCCAACGCAGGTTGACGGCGGTCGGGCGCGTCGCCAGCAGCGCGTCATAGGCGGAGGCTAGCGCGGCGTCGGAGGCGTCCGCCCGCGTTTGCAACGCCACGCCGTAGGCCGCGGTCGCGCCGATCAAAGGCGCGCCGCGCACGATCATCGCCTTGATGGCGTGGGCCGCGTCCTGCATCGAACGCAGGCGCGCCGTCTCGAAGGCGTGGGGAAGCCGCGTCTGGTCGATCACCTCGACCGCGAGCCCGTCGTCCGTCTCCCAGATCGTGCGGAAATGTCTGTCTCCCACCCTCATTGCATTCTCTCCGAGTGAAAACGCCGAGCGGCGGGGGCTCGGGAATCGATCGGCGTCGCGGCCCATTGGGAGCCTGCGACGCCCTCAGGTCAAACGGCGGCGAGCGTCTAGCGCTATATTTCTAGCATGTCTCTAGACAACATCGTACATTCATGCCGGAGCATCCTGCAATCAGGTCGACGCGCGCCGGCCGACCCTCTGCGCCGTCGATCGCCTTCGCCCGTTCCGGAGAAAGCGAGACGAGGACGCGGGCCGATTCGACGAGAGCGCAGGAAGCTCTAGTTCCCGCTCCCGAACTCGGCGGGCGGCATGAGCGACCCTTAGCGCGCGACGAAGCGATCCGGGGCCGAGAGCCGCCCCCCGGGATTGCCGAGCCGCGTCGTCGGCGTTTCGACGCCGTGCGGAAAGCCGCGCAACCCTCGCCCTTGCGCGCGTTTCCGCACGGTCGAGATAACCGCGCGGCGCGTCGAGGCGATCATCGCGGCCCTGTTTTTTCACCCCTTCGGGCGCGGCGGCCTGTTCTCTTTTCGACCATCGCGCAGATAGTGTTCGAGCGCCGGCCGGCCGCTCGCGGCGACGTCGGGATTGGCGCTTAGATACCATTGCTCATCGAAGGCGCCGGCGGCGCGCAGCGCGCGCGCCTCGCGCGCCAGCCGTCGCCCGCTGCGGCGACGAAAGAATTCGAGCGTAAGCCGGCGCCAAGGCGAGGCGGCGAGCGCAAGGAGTTCAGCCGCCCGCAACCCGTCGGCGAGGGCCCAGGTTCGATACCGCATGGGGTCGAGCGGCGAGCGCGGCCGGCCGTCCTCGTCGCGCGCGGAATCGACTCGGCATTCGGCGAAGGGGCGCTGTATCGCGACCATCGGCGACAGCGCGTACATTTCCGGTCGGTTGGCGAGCGCCGCGTCGATCGAAACGCCAATCCAATGGACCGGAATTTCGGGATCGAGAGGCTCGGCGCTGGCGAGCCATTCGAGCAATGGCCGATTGGCGATATAGGCGTGCGTCGTGGCCGAGCGCGTGCGCGCGAGTCCTTTGGCGACCTTGAACATTTGCAGCGGCGCATGTCCCAAGTACAGACCGCGCCAGGACGCAGGCAGGCTCGCGAAGGCGCGCGATAGACGCCGTCGCAACTCCGACGCGCCGATGAGGAAGTGAGCGTCGTCCTCCAGCATCAAGACGCGCTGGAAGCCTTGATCGAGCGCGTGGCGCGCCATTTTGCGGTGGCTGGCCCAGATCTCTCGCGGCGCATGGCCGCCGCGGCGCTCCAGGTTGAAAATCAGTCGGTCGGCGAAGCCGAGTTCGCTGAAATGCGCCTCGGCCGCGGCCCGCCGCAACGGTCGCTCCTCCAGCGAAAGACAATAGGCGGCGTCGAAAAAAGGCGAGTAGAGAAAAGGCGCGTCCGCCGCGCCTTCGCTCGCGAAACGTTCGAACCGGCCCAAATCGGCGCCTCCCACGTTCAGTCGGAACTGCGGGGAATTGTTGCGCTAGCCTAACGGAGTTACTGCGTCAATTTGACGACCTGGGCGAATCCGGCGAGGCGAACGCCTCCTCTGGGGCCGACTATCCGCTCGTGAAGATGGAGCCGTTTCGGCCAGGGACGCCGCCGCCGCGGCGGAGGCCGAGGATGCTCCTGGCCTGTCCCCGCCAAGCGATCCGGGTTCGATGTCAGCGCGTCAGACCGCCTGAGGCCGCGGATGGGGCGGGCGGGCGCGCTCGCCCACGGCGCGACGGAATCGATCTCGGCGCGCAAAACGACGGCGGCGGCTTGAGCCGTCCGCGCCGCCGCGCTTTGTGCGCGCGAAGCGTCCGCCGTTCGGTCCTCTTACGCCTCGAGCTTGACCCAGGCGCCGTTCGCCTTCGACGACCGCGCCGCCGCGTCGACGAAGGCGACGCCTTTGACGCCGTCGACGATGGTGGGGAAGTCGCACTCGGCGGGCGGCTTCGCCCCGGCGCGCGCCGCTTTGATCGCCAGCGCGACCTCCGAATAGATGTTGGCGAAGCCCTCCAAATAGCCCTCCGGGTGGCCGCCCGGGGTGCGGGTGACGCGCGCCGCCGCGGCGCCCGCGCCGGGGCCGGCGCGGGTGATGATGCGCGTCGGCTCGCCGAGCGGCGACCAGCGCAGCTCGTTGGGGTTCTCCTGCGCCCAATGGAGGCCGCCCTTCGTTCCGTAGACGCGCAATCTCAGGCCGTTCTCGTTGCCGGGAGCGACCTGGCTCGCCCACAGGGCGCCGCGCGCGCCGCCCACGTAGCGCAACAGGATCTGCGCGTTGTCGTCGAGCCTGCGGCCGGCGACGAACGTGGTGAGGTCGGCGAGGAGTTCGGCGACCTCGAGTCCCGTCACGTAGTCGGCGAGATTGAAGGCGTGCGTGCCGATGTCGCCGAGCGAGCCGCCGCCGCCGGCGCGCGCCGGATCGACGCGCCACTCGGCCTGCTTGTTGCCGGTCGTCTCGGTCGGGCCGGTCAGCCAGTCCTGCGGATATTCGACCTGCGCCAGCCTCAGCTCGCCGAGCTCGCCCGCGCGGACCATCTGCCGCATGCAGCGGACCAGCGGATAGCCGGTGTAGTTGTGGGTGAGCGCGAAGATGCGGCCCGACGCCGCCACCGCCGCCTGCATGCGCTTGGCCTCGGCGAGCGAGACGGTGAGCGGCTTGTCGCAGATGACGTGGACGCCCGCCTTGAGGAAGGCCACGGCCGCTGGGGCGTGGACGTGGTTCGGCGTCACGATCGCCACCGCCTCGATCCCGTCGGGGCGGGCGCCTTCCGCCTTGGCCATCGTCTCGAAGTCGTCGTAGATGCGGTCGGGCGCGAGACCGAGCGCCTGGCCGGAGCGGCGCGCCTTCTCCGGCGTCGACGACAAGGCGCCGGCGATGAGCTCGTAATGGTCGTCGATACGCGAGGCGATGCGATGCACCGCGCCGATGAAGGCGCCTTCGCCGCCGCCCACCATGCCGAGCCGGATCCGTCCGCCCAGCTTGGCGTCGCTGCGTCCCTCGATGGTCATCGAGATGTCTCCTTCATTTCAGCCCGAGCGTGCGCCGAATCATCGCCTGGTCGTCCGACCCGCCGGCGAAATCGTCGAACGCCTTCTCGGTCACGCGGATGATGTGACGCTTGATGAACTCCGCGCCTTCGCGCGCGCCGTCCTCGGGATGCTTGAGGCAGCACTCCCATTCGAGCACCGCCCACGACGAGAAGCCGTACTGCGCCAGCTTGGAGAAGATGCCGCCGAAATCGACCTGCCCGTCGCCGAGCGAGCGGAAGCGCCCGGCGCGCTCGACCCATGGCGCGTAGCCCGAATAGACGCCCTGGCGCCCGGTCGGGTTGAACTCGGCGTCCTTGACGTGAAACGCCTTGATCCGCTCGTGGTAGATGTCGAGGTAGGCGAGATAGTCGAGCTGCTGCAGCACGAAATGCGAGGGGTCGTACAGGATGTTGCAGCGCTTGTGGCCGCCGACCGCCGCGAGGAAGCGCTCGAAGGTCGTTCCGTCGAACAGGTCTTCGCCGGGATGGATCTCGTAGGCGACGTCGCAGCCGGCTTCGTCGAAGGCGTCGAGGATCGGCCGCCAGCGGCGCGCGAGCTCCGCGAACGCCGTCTCGATCAGCCCCGGCGCGCGCTGCGGCCAGGGATAGACGAACGGCCAGGCGAGCGAGCCGGAGAAGGTCGCGTGCGCTTTGAGGCCCAGGCGCTTCGAAGCCTTGGCGGCGTTGAGCATCTGCTCGACCGCCCATTGCTGGCGCGCGGCCGGCTTGCCCTGCGCCTCCGGCGGCGCGAAGGCGTCGAACGCCTCGTCGAAGGCCGGGTTCACCGCGACGAGCTGGCCTTGCAGGTGGGTGGCGAGCTCGGTGATCGCGAGCCCGTGGCTCGCCGCGATCCCCTTGAGCTCGTCGCAATAGGCCTCGGACGAAGCGGCCTTGGCGAGGTCGATCAGCCGCCCGTCCCAGGCGGGAATCTGCACGCCCTTATATCCGAGCGAAGCCGCCCATCTGCAGATCGAATCGAATGAATTGAACGGCGCCGCGTCGCCGGCGAACTGCGCCAGGAAAATCGCCGGACCCTTTACCGTCGCAGCCATAACCCCTCCTTAGCGCGCATTGCTTTCGCGCTTCGTCTCCCGTCGAAAAAAGGGGGAGCGCGTCAAGACGCGCTCCCCCGGCGCGCATCGCCTCAGAACGGCGACTTCGGGTCGGTAAATTCCTTCGCATTCTCCTTGGTGATCAGCGGCGCGGCGATGATATAGGTGCCGCGCACCGGCGCTGGCGTGTAGAAATGCGCCGCCGTCAATTGCATCGCCGTCGCGATCATCGCCGGCGGATAGAGCACGTCGACGGGCACCTGCTTGTCGCCCGCGGCCACCTTGTTGATGAACTCCTGCATGCCGGCGCCGCCGACCACCCACATCTCGCCCTCGCGATGCGCTTGCTTGATCGCCTCCAGCACGCCGATCGCGATGTCGTCGTCCTGCGCCCACACCGCGTCGATGTGCTTGAAGCGGGTCAAGAAGTCCTGCATCACCTTGAAGCCGTCGTCACGGTTCCAGTTGGCGAACTGGTTGGCGAGGATCTTGATGTCGGTGCCCTTGATGGCGTCGACGAACGCGTCGTAGCGTTGCGTGTCGATCACGGTGGGGATGCCGCGCAGGACGACGATGTCGCCTTTGCCGCCCAGCGCCTTCTTGAAGTACTCGCCCGAGACGCGGCCGAGCCCAGGGTTATCGCCCGCAACGTAGAGATCCTGAATAGTCGGGTCCTTCAGCCCACGATCCACCACCGTGATGAAGGCGCCCGTCTTCGTCTTGAACTCGGCGACCGGCCCGGTCAGCGGGTCAGACTGCACCGGCAGCACGACCAGCGCGTTCACCTTCTGGACGGTGGCGAAGTCCTCCAGGTCGTTGGCCTGCTGACCGGGATCGGCCCAGGCGCCGGCTTTCACGACCACCTTCAGGCCGGGATACTGCTTTTCCAGCGCCTTTGCCGTTTCGGCCGCGTAGTAGTTGATCCCGCCTGTCCAACCGTGGTCGGCCGAGGGAATCGAGACGCCGATGGTCACGTTCTGTGCAAGAGCCGGCGCGGCCATTAACGCCATGGCCATCGCCACCGGCAGAGCGACTCGCTTGAGCATGTGTCCTTCTCCCTAACTATTGACGACGCGCGTCAGTTTACTGATGTCGCCCGCATCGCAAATAACAACATCAGATCAATAAGTTGGCCGCATTGTTCTCCATCAATTCACGACGATGCATCCCTTCAGCGGCGGGTCGCCACGCCCCGTTGCAATAGCACGGCGGCGATGACGATCGCGCCCTGCACCGCGCCATTCAGATAAACGCTGACCGCGCTGGAAAGGTTCATGATGTTGCCGATCACCGTCAGAATGATGGCGCCCACCAGCGAGCCGCCGATGCGCCCGTAACCGCCCTTCAGCGCCGTGCCGCCGACGATCACCGCCGCGATCGCCTCCAGCTCCCACCCGAGCCCCGTGGTGGAGGAGGCGGAGCCGAGGCGCGGCACATAGATGTCGCACGCTAGGCCGACGCATGCGCCTTGCAAAACGTAGGTCCACGTGCGCACCGCGTCGAGCGAGATTCCAGAATAGCGGGCGACCTCATCGTTGGAGCCGATGGCCACGCAGTACCGCCCAAACGGCGTGGCGTACAGCAACGCGGCGCCGGCCGCCGCGACGGCGATCAGCAGCAGCACCGGATAGGGAACGCCGACCAGCGTGTCGTAGAACACCGGCCGGTAGAGGGCGCGCACGTCGTTGCCGAGGGTCAGCGTGCCGCCGTTGGCGACATACACCAGCACCGATCGGAAGATGCCCATCGTGCCGAGCGTGACGATGAACGGCTCGATGCGGCCTCGCGTAACCAGCAGGCCGTTAAGCAGCCCGGCGAATGCGCCAAGCGCGAGCCCCGCCGCGAGCACGATGGCGACTGTGCCCGCGCCGGCGCCGAGCACGTCGGCAAGCTCGTTCAGCAGCAGGATGATGACGCCGGAGACGATGGCCGCCATTGAGCCCACCGACAGATCAATGCCGCCGGCGGTGATGACGAAGGTGGCCCCGACCGCGATGATGCCGGTGAACGCGCTGCGCGTCAGGACGTTGGCGATGTTGCCGGCGCTGAGGAAGTCGGCGTTGATCGCGGTCCCGAACGCGGCCAGCGCGATCAAGGCGATCAACGGCCCGGCCTGCCGCGGGTCGATGCGGCGCAGCAGCCACCTGGCAGGGCGGCTCGGCGGGTCGCCAGTCTCCGGCAGGACGGCGTCGGGCATCACTCAGGCAGCTCCCTTTAGGCCGGTGGCGTGGCGGACGATTTCGTCCTCGGTGATGGAATCGCCCTCCAGCACGCCGGCGATCCGCCCCGCGCGCATCACGGCGACGCGATGGCAGACGCCAATCAGTTCCGGCATTTCCGAGGACACGACGATCACGCCTTTGCCGGCGGCGGCGAGGTCGGCGATAAAACGGTAAATGTGCTGCTTGGTGCCGACGTCCACGCCGCGCGTTGGCTCGTCTACGATCACCACGCGCGGATCGGCCTGGAGCACCTTGGCGAACAGCAGTTTCTGCTGGTTGCCGCCCGACAACGAGAGCACCGGATTGGCCCGGTCGCCAACCTTGATGTCGAACGTCTCGACTGCGCGGTCGAGCGCCACATCCTCGGCGGCCGTGTTGATGAACGGCCCGCGCAGGAAACTCTCGAGCGTGGCCAACGTGAGGTTCGGGCGCGGCGCCAGCCGCAGCAGCAGCCCTTTGCCCCGCCGGTCCTCGGTGAGGTAAGCGAGGCCGGCTGCGGCCGCCGCGCGCGGGGAGTATGCGGGCAGCGCCCGCCCCGCGACCCGCACCGCGCCGGCGGTCCGCGGGCGCAGCCCGACCACGGCTTCCATCAGTTCCGTCCGGCCTGCGCCAATCAGGCCGGCGAAGCCGAGTATCTCGCCTCGGCGCAATGCGAAGCTCGCGGACGCCACCCAGCGCGGCGCGACGAGGCCTTCGACGTCGAGCAGCGTCTCGGCGTCCGGCGCTGGCGGGCGTTTGTCGGGGTACAAACCCGCCAGCGGCCGACCGACCATCAGTTGCGCGATGTCGTCCTCACTGAGGTCGACCGCCGGACGCGTGGCGATAAGGCGGCCGTCGCGCAGCACCGTCACGCGATCCGCGATCGCTTTCACCTCGCCGAGCTTGTGACTGATGAACACGATTGCGACGCCACGGGCGCGCAACTTGCGCAACAGGCCGAAAAGAATCGCCGTCTCCGTCTCGGTCAGCGCGGAGGTCGGCTCGTCGAGCACGAGCACCCGTGCGTCGTGGTCGGTCGCCTTGGCGATCTCGACCATCTGACGCTGCGAGACGGGCAGCGAGCGGACAGTCGCGGTAGGGGCCAGGTCACAGTGCACATCGGCCAGCAGTTTCGCCGTGTGCGCGCGCATACGCGGCTTGTCGAGCAGCCAACCGCGCCTCCACTCGCGGCCAAGGAAGATGTTTTCTTCGACCGTCAAGCCCTCGGCAAGGTTGAGTTCTTGGTGCAGCAGCACAAGGCCGTGGCGCTCGCCGTCGATGCTGCTGACGAGCGAGATCTCCTCGCCGTCGAGCAACAACGCGCCCGAGGAGGGCGTGTACACGCCGCACATCACCTTCATCAGGGTGGACTTGCCGGCGCCGTTCTCGCCGACCAGCGCATGGATTTCGCCGGGTAGCAGATCGAGGCTGACGCCGTGGAGCACCTCGACGGGTCCGAAGGACTTGGTCACGGCCCGCACCGAGAGAACAGCCCCCGACCCCGCGTCTTTCCCCGCCGCGCCGCCTGCGGTCTCCGCCAATTCTTGAGACTCCCGCGGCCGCGGCATCGTTCGATTCCTCCCGCTCGGCCACCGCGCCGCGCCGATCGGACAGCGATGGTTCATGCGCGCGGATATTTCTCCGCCGTAGTGAACGTTGCGCATTGCGATCTGTCAACTGCGCCGTTGCGCGGCGAAGACCGACGATCGCAAATTGTTCCCCATGAGGACCTCATGGCGTCGCCGAGATGAGGTCCCTCATCGTCGGACCGGCGCCGCCGTTATTGGTTCTCGCCGACCCGACGCCGCGCCGGTCGCCGGGACGGCGGCGGTCGATTGACGCCCTCAGGCTTTTGCGGGAGCTTTCAACGAATGGGGGTAGTCGCGCGCCCCGCGAAGCTCGGGCTCGCGCTCTTGCCCTGCGGCGTCTTCGCCAACACAATCCGCGTCCTGGCGCCGCCGATCGCCTCGGACGCAGCGGTCGACGAGGGGCCCGAGCGCCTCGAAGCGGCTTTCGATGCGCGACAACCGGAGCGGATGGCGAGGCGAAACGAGGAAGGTCGATGAAGACAAACGCGCAAGCGAGCCAGGCCGCCGACATCGGCTTGGGCGACCCGTCGCTGCTGAAAGACAAGTGCTACGTCGACGGCGCCTGGGTCGGCGGGGCGGCGACGCTCACGGTGACCAACCCGGCCGACGACAGCCTGGTCGGCTATGTCCCGAAGCTCGGCGCGGCGGAGACGCGGCGCGCCATCGAGGCGGCCGAGCGGGCGCAGAGGGCGTGGGCGCGCAAGACGGCGAAGGAGCGCGCCGGAACCTTGCGCAAGTGGTTCGAGCTGATGATGGCCAATCAGGACGACCTCGCGCGCATCATGACCGCCGAGCAGGGCAAGCCGCTCGCCGAGGCGCGGGGCGAGGTGGCCTACGGCGCCTCGTTCGTGGAGTTCTTCGCCGAGGAGGCCAAGCGCGTCTACGGCGAGACCATTCCCTCGCCGTGGCCGAACGCGCGCATGGTGGCGATCAAGCAGCCGCTCGGCGTCGTCGCGGCGATCACGCCGTGGAACTTCCCCAACGCGATGATCACGCGCAAGGCCGGCCCGGCGCTCGCCGTCGGCTGCGCCTTCGTCTGCAAGCCCGCCAGCGAGACGCCGCTCTCGGCGCTCGCCCTGGCCGAGCTCGCCGAGCGGGCGGGGATTCCGCCCGGCGTGTTCTCGATCGTCACCGGCTTATCGAGCGAGATCGGCGCGGAGATGACTTCCAACCCGATCGTGCGCGGCCTCTCCTTCACCGGCTCGACCGAGATCGGGCGCAAGCTGATGGCCCAATGCGCGCCGACGATCAAGAAGGTCGGCCTCGAGCTCGGCGGCAACGCGCCGTTCATCGTCTTCGACGACGCCGACCTCGACGCGGCGGTTCAGGGCGCGATCGCCTCAAAGTACCGCAACGCCGGCCAGACCTGCGTCTGCGCCAACCGGCTCCTGGTTCAGGACAGCGTCTACGACGTCTTCGCCGAGAAGCTCGCCGAGGCGGTGAAGCGGCTCAAGGTCGGCCCCGGGGCCGCGCCGGGCGTGGCGATCGGGCCGCTGATCAACCGCGCCGCCGTCGCCAAGGTCAGCGAGCACGTCGAGGACGCGGTCGCCAAGGGCGCGCATGTCGTGGTCGGCGGAAAGCCGCTCGGCGGCAATTTCTTCGCCCCGACGCTGCTCACTGAAGTCACGTCGGCGATGGCGGTGGCGCGCGAGGAGACCTTCGGGCCGGTGGCGCCGCTGTTCCGCTTCAAGGACGAAGAAGAGGCGATCGCGCTCGCCAACGCCACCGAGTTCGGCCTCGCCTGCTATTTCTACGCGCGCGACCTCGGCCGGGTGTGGCGGGTCGCCGAAGCGCTCGAATACGGCATGGTGGGGATCAACGAGGGCGTCATCTCGACCGCCGAGGCGCCGTTCGGCGGCGTCAAGGAAAGCGGCCTCGGCCGCGAGGGCTCGCATCACGGCGTCGAGGAATACCTCGAGATGAAATACCTGCTGATGGGCGGGCTCGGGCGATAGCCGCGGACGGGACGCCCTACCGCGCGCGCTCGAACAGCCGGAAGCGCGACTGCGGCGTGCGGCCTTCGGCGGCGAGCGCGTAGCCGGCGGCGAGCGCGGCGTCGATCGCGTTCGCGTAGGCGGCGGGTTCGCAGGTCGGCCGCCGGTCGGGGTTCTCGAACACGACGTAGCGCGGCTTGGCGGCGAGATCGGCGGCGAGCGCCGGCAAGCCGGCGCCGGGAAAGTCGCACAGAATGTGCGCCCAGTGGAAGTAGGGCGTCGGCGGCCTCAGGTCGGCGACGATGTTGGCGAAGGCGGAGCCGTTGATCGTCAGCAGCCGGTCGTCGGGCCGCGGCCCGGTTGCGTCGACTGCGGCCTTAATCTGGTCGAGCAGCGCGTAATCGAGCGCCGGCGTCTTCGCTAGGACGGCCGCGCCGCGGCCCGCCATGGCGGTCCACAACACGGCCGCGGCGAACGCGACCAGAGCGGCGGCGCGGCGGCGCGGCCGCTCGGCGCCAAACCGCGCGCTTACCGCGATCGCGGCGATGATCAAGGCCGGGGCGACAAGCGGCGTGACGTAAACGCTGCAGCCCGCCTTTTGCGCCGCCAGCCCCGCCAGCTCGAGCCCCAGCCAAACGGCGACCGCGCGCAAGGGGAATCGCGCTTCGATCTCGGCGGCCCGCGGCTGCGCCGCCGCCGCGACGATCAGCGCCGGCGCGATTGGGAACAAGCATTCCGCCCAGGCGCGCAGGGCGGCGGCGAACGGCGCGTCGGGGTTGCGCCGCAAGGCGGCGAAGACGACGTCGGCGAGGAAGACGCCCGCATCGCCCCGACAGGCGTAGTAAAGGAAAAAGCCGGCCGGCGCGATCGGCAGCGCGAAGGCGAAAGCGGCGAGGGCGCGCCGGCGTTCGGCCCTCGGCGCGTCCTTCGCCCACAGGACGTAAGCCGCCGCCAGCGCGTCGAGGGCGCAGGTCTGCTTGATCGCGCAGGCCAGGCCGATCGCCAGCCCCGCCGCGGCGGCCCTTCGGCGATCGAGCGGCTCGGCGAAGGCGAGCGCGAAGGCGACGAGCAGCGTCGCGTTCATCGTCTGGTAGACGACGTCGCCGCAGACGACCATCAGCACGGGGTAGAGCGCGACGCAGGCGACCGCGGCGGCGCGGTCATATCGCTGGACGATGCGATAGAGCGCCGTCGCGGCGAGGCTCGAAGCGGCGATGCTCAGAACCTTCAGCGTCGACAGCGTCGGGCCGAGCAGCGCCGCCGCCGCCGCGAGGAAGGTGAATCCGGCCGGACCCTTGACGTCGTAGGTCGCGACATAGGGCGGCAGCCCCTCCGTCCACAGCCGCGCCGCTTCGAGGAAGAAGCCGTCGTCGGCGTCCTCGCGGCCGAAGGTCGGAAGATTGACCAGAGCGGTCCAGACCGCGATGGCGGCGAAGGCGGCGAAGAGCCGCGCCGACTCGGGCAGACGGATTGAGCGCGCGCGCGGCGCCGCCGCGGCGACTGGCGGCGTCCGGCCGACGGCGTAAGGGGTCATGCGAGGCGTCTCGACTGCGAAGGCCCTGTCGCCTTCGCTTACGCCAGCGCCGGTTAACATCGCCTCACCGGACGGCGCGGGGCCTCGCCTTCACGCCCAACTCTCTCCCGCGTAGGGCGTCCGAAGGACGTCGGTCCTCGATGGACGATGCGGGAGAAGAAGCGCGGCGCGAGGCGCGCGTTGTCGACGCGCTCGGCGAGCGCGTTCGCGCCGGCGGATCAGGCGCGGCCGACGGCGCTTTCCGCCGATCCCCTTCTCTCCCTGCGGAGGAGGCCGGATGAGGGGCCGGAGCGACGCGGCGGACTCGCAATCCGCTCTACGCCGCCAGCGGGCGCTGCTCGTCGAGGCCCATGGCGACGAGGAGCGGCGCGCTCTCTTGCCTCGCCTGGAAGTCGGCCTTCGAGGCCATGCCGCGCCAATCGGCGAGGATCAGGGCCTGCGCGACCGCGCCGCCGAGCGTCGTTCCCGGCCCGAGGACGACGAACAGGTCGGGGGCGAACTCGCGCGCGGCGACATGGATCGCGCGGGTGAAGTCGTAAGGCGCGGTGACCTGGCGGCCGAAGGTGTAGTCCCACAGCGCCTTGGGGTCGGTCGCGTGGGGCCAGGCGATCGCGCCGCGCCCGTCGATCAGCGGCAGGCGCGGCGAGGCGAACCGCCCCGCGGATAGGCGCGCGCGCCCCTTCTCGGCGACCGGCGCCTGCAGCGGCGTGTGGAACGCCGCGTGGTTGGCGAGCCGCAGGGGGAAGCGCCCCCGCCGCGGCGAAACGGCGGCCTCGAACGCCGCGAGGCCCGCCTCGTTTCCGGCGACGACCAGCATGCCGCCGAAGTCGATCGACAGCGCGAGCGCGTACGCATCCCGCCGGCCGATCTCCTCGACCAGGGCGAGGAGCTCGGCTTTGCGCCCCGGGTTCGGCGCCCAGTCGTCGTCGACGAAGGGATAGACGATCTGGCCGCCGATCAGGCTCTCCTGCATCAGCGCGCCCATCGTGTTGGCGACCTCGAAGCCCGCTTCCGGCGTCAGCGCGCCGGCGCAGGCGAGCGCCGTGTACCAGCCCATCGAATTGCCAGTCACGGCGACGATATCGATCCGGCCGCGGTCGATCGACAGGAAGTCGGCGAGGGAGGCGGCGTAGATGAGGGCGGAGGCGCTGTCGCCGCGCGTGTGGACCGCGGCCGAATACGCCTCGGCGCCGTCGAGCGCGGCGAGGGTCGCCTGGCCGAGGCGGCGGCGCTCCGATTCAAACGACGCGAACAGCGCCGCCTTGTCGGCGTGGCGCCGGGCGAGATAGCCGAGTTCGCCCTGGTTGTAGACGCCGCGGCCCGGGCAGACGACGACAGCCGTTTTCATTGCGCGCTCGCGATCAATTGCTTGGCCGCTTGGTAGATGGCGTCGGCGGAGGGCAGCGTCGCCGCATAGGCGGGGCCGGTGGCGATGAAGCTGTCCTCGGCGACGACGCGCGCGGCGGGAATCTCGCCGCGCTCGGCGAAGAGGGTGATCAGCGCCTCGGCCTGGCCGCCCGTGCGCCGGCACTCGTCGACGACGAGAACCCGCCGGCGGCCTTGAATCGCCTTGAGGACGGCTTCTTCCGGCAGCGGCGCGAGCCAGCGCATGTCGACGACCGTCGCCGCCACGCCGTCCGCGGCGAGCCGGGCCTCGGCCTGGCGCGAGAGATAGTAGCCGTTGCCATAAGTGACGATCGCGAGGTCGCGGCCGTCGCCGAATGCGCCAACCTCGCCGAGCGCGATCCGCTCGACGGGGTCGGGATAGGTCGCCATCCAGCCGCCGTCGCCGGCGGCGTGAAGATCGCGCATCGGATAGAGCGCGATCGGCTCGAGGAAGACGACGACGCGCTGCTCCTCGCGCGCGAGCCGCGCGCATTCGCGCAGCATCCTCGCCGCGTCGGCGCCGTTCGAGGGGCAGGCGATGACGATTCCGGGGACGTCGCGCAGCGCGGCGATCGAATTGTCGTTGTGGAAGTGGCCGCCGAAGCCGCGCTGGTAGCCGAGGCCGGCGATGCGCACGATCATCGGGTTGGCGTATTGGCCGTTGGAGAAGAACGGCAGCGTCGCCGCCTCGCCGCGGATCTGATCCTCGGCGTTGTGGAGATAGGCGAGGAACTGGATTTCGGGAATCGGCAGGAAGCCGTTATGGGCGAGGCC
>Ga0326728_10015483_pt1 | contig 15845 bp, 15 predicted proteins | sample MB3enrmetagenome_FD_207602 | JGI IMG/M metagenome (GOLD analysis project Ga0326728, IMG submission 207602) | Lab enriched peat soil microbial communities from McLean, Ithaca, NY, United States - MB31MN | ecosystem: Environmental > Terrestrial > Soil > Wetlands > Peat | place: USA: New York...
TGCCCTCGACGACGTATTGAACGCCGAGTTCGCGCGCGACCTTTTTCACATCCACCGACTGTCCCTTGAATTTGAACGAGGTGTTGCGCGAAATCACGAACAGCTCGCGGAAGCGCGACAGGTCGGTCAGGATGTCCTCGGTCAGGCCGTCGGCGAAGTACTCCTGCTCCGGCGCGCCGCTCATGTTGGCAAAGGGCAGCACGAGGATGGAGGGTCTCGCGGAGCCCGTCGCGGGCGCGAGCGCAGGGGCGGGGCCGGCGGCCGTGCCCGCACCGTTGGTGTCGGCGCCATCGGTGCGGATGCGGTACACCCTGACGCGCGCCGCGATGTTCTTCAACTCGTGCTCTCCCAGGTCCTCGAAGGCGAGCTCGAGCTTGCGGCACACTTCCTCGTGCACCTTTCCCGACACGCAGATGCCGCCCGCCGGCGCGAGCGACTCGATACGCGCCGCAACGTTCACGCCGTCGCCGTAGATCCGGTTGTCCTCGGTGATGATGTCGCCGAGATTGACGCCGACGCGGAACGTCATGCGGCGCGCTTCGGAAAGCCGCGCGTTGCGCAAAGCCAGTTCGCGCTGCATGGCGAGCGCCGCCTCGACCGCATCGATCGCACTGCCGAACTCGGCGAGGAGGTTGTCGCCCGGCATGTCCACGACGCGTCCGTGGTGGGCGGCGACGATTTCGGAGATCGCGGCGCGGTATTCGGACAAGGTGCGGATGGTCGCAACCTCGTTGTCGCCCATCAGACGGCTGTAGCCCGCGACGTCGGCGCTCAGAATCGCCGCCAGCCGGCGCTGCAGCCGAACCTGCTCACTCATCTTCGATCTCCGAACACGCGGCAAAATCTAGGCCGCTGCAGACAGAGGGTCAAGGCAGCCCGGGAGTCTCGGGCAAGCAACGCCGTCTGTGGTAACGGTGTTGTGGAAGCGGGAGCAGCGTGCGATCCGGGTAGCGTCCGCAGCGACGGCGACGCTGACAAGACCGGTAACAACCAAAGGGTTCCCTCTCCCTCCGGAGATTGTCGATAAATGACCGGCCGCTGGTTTCGTACGCCGAATTTTCCACGTGCTTGCGTAGCGGCGCAGCATGCTGCGCCCCTACATTCGGAGGAGATCGACAGTCTCTCCGGGAGTGAGGGGACGAGATGTCCCACGAAGTCTCATTTGTCACCGTAATTGGTGAGATGCCGTACTAAGCCGCCGCGGCAGAGGCGGGCGGCAGCGTGCGGCGCCTTTGCGGGAATTGTCGTTCGGAGGGCAGCGCCGCAGGGTGGAGTGCGGTGCGGCACGCTGATGACCGGGGAGCGCTTGAGGTGTTAACCAGCCTGGCGCGGCGGGTTAAGACAGCGCGGAATCACACAACGGAGGAACGCCCAACTGTTTGAATCCATGGTGGAGTCTAGTGTATGAGCGGCACACGAAAGCGGCGGCGTCAACCCGCCAGCGTCGGCGTGGGTCGTCGGTTTCATTGATACGCCCGAATTCAAAGTTAGACCCCAGTGTCGCTCTGCGGTAACGTAGCGTGATGACGCCAAGTGTGTACGTCGAAACAACGATCGTGAGCTACCTCACGGCGCGCCCGAGTCGCGACCTCGTTCAACGAGCGCACCAGCAACTCACGCGGCGATGGTGGCGTATACGGCGCTCGCAGTTCGATCTCTACGTATCTCCGGCGGTTGTTCAGGAAGCAGCGGGCGGCAATCCTTTTCGTACACAGAAGCGACTTGCTGCCCTGAAGGCAATACCTGTACTTGAAGCCACGGCGGAGGCCATGCGATTGGCCGCTGCTCTCGTTGCAAGAGGTGCAATTCCGAAGGAAGCGGCTGGGGATGCAACGCACGTCGCGATTGCAACTGCCCACGGTGTGGATTACCTCCTGACATGGAACTGTGCGCACATCGCAAACGCCGCGATACGGAGCAGCATCGAGAGCATCTGTCGCAACGCCGGCTACGAACCGCCCATTTTGTGCACGCCCGAGGAACTCATGGAGGACTGAGGTGATGGCGAAGGATCCGATTGTCGAAGAGGTGCGGCGCATTCGTCAGCAGTATGCCGCACGATTCAACTACGATTTGGCCGCGATATTCCGCGACCTGCAGGAGCGACAAGCGCGCGGCGAGTTTACCGTCGTGCGCCGCAAACCGCGGCGTCTGCGTGTGCAGCCTCCCGGGCAAAGACGCCGTGCGGTGTCACCGGGCCTAGCTCGGGGATCGAGACCGACGCAATAAGGGCGCGCAGCTCAGGCGCAAGCCGTTTGGGAGGCAAGGGGACTGCGATGTCACTTCTGATTCGCGACGCGCTTCCGAGCGATCTTCCGGCCATCGTTGATATCTACAACTCCTCCATCCCTGGCCGCTCGGCTACCGCTGACACCGTTCCGGTCTCCGTAGAAAGCCGCGAGCCGTGGTTCAAAGAACATACTCCGGATCTCCGACCCCTGTGGGTTACCACCCTAAACGACTCGGTCGTCGGCTGGCTCAGCTTTCAGTCCTTCTATGGCCGTCCGGCCTACCATGCGACCGCGGAAATCAGCGTGTACGTCGACCCACACCACCACCGTCAAGGTATCGCGTGCGCTCTGCTGGCGAGAGCGATCGAGCGCGGTCCTGTTTTCGGGCTTCGAACTCTTCTCGGTTTCATCTTCGGGCATAACGAACCCAGCTTACGGCTCTTTCAGTCCTTCGGTTTCGATCGGTGGGCTTTGCTGCCACGGGTTGCTGAGCTCGACAATGTCGAACGCGACCTGGTCATTGTCGGACGACGGGTGTCGGGATGATCGCTCGCTTAGCTGCTCTCCAAGGAGCATCCGGTAGGGCGTTTCAAAGTGGAGTGCGGTGCGGTGCGGTGATGGCGGGGGGGCGTTTAAGGTGTCAACCGCGCCAAGCGCGGCGGGTTAAGACAGCGCGGAATCACATAAAGGAGGGAACGCCCAACTGCTTGAATCCATGGTGGAGTCTAGTGTATGAGCGGCACATGAAAGCGGCGGTGTTAACCCGCGAGGGCTGGCGTGGGTTGGCGGTTTCATTGATACGCCGAAATCAAAGTAGGTGCCGAGCGATGGAGGTCGAACGACGATGACCATTGGGGAGACTCTTAGCCTTATCGCTATCGTCGCAGGTCCAGTCTCTGCCGTCCTAATCTCGCTATGGCTTCAGCGCCGGCAGCGCTTGCTCGACGCGCGACGCGGTATACTCACCACGCTCGTCGCAAATCGGCATCAGATCATAGCCCCAGATACAGTTCGGGCGCTGAATCTGATCGATCTTGTCTTTCACGATGGGCCGACCGTTCGCAGGCTCTGGAAGGAATACTTCGAGATGCTCGGGAATGAGGGCCTCAACAATCCGGTCGGATGGGAGCAACGCAGCAAGAAGAACGTGGAACTTATTACCGAGATGGCGAAGCTGGTGGGTTTTGGGAAGGACATCACCCATCTCGACATTCAGCGGATCTACTCTCCGGTAGGCCTCGGTCAGCAGGAAGCGCGGCTCATCGAGCTACAGACCGAATTGATCCGGGTGCTCAAAGGTACGGAGCGGCTTCAGGCTGAAAAGCGGAATCCGGGTGGCTGAGCGCAGCGTCGGCTGGAACGGACGGGGGTTGCCCGCCGTCAGCCGTGGCGTTCGCCTCGGACTGAACGGTGGCGACCGGAACCGGATTGAAGTGTGATTCGGGCGCATGGAGCGCACATAGATCCCTGAGACGCCCGGCTTCGCTGATCTCTCGAAGGTGAAAGCGGTATGACAGGGGGCCTGTAACTGCGATCGATGAACTTAGATGTGCTGCGCCGTGCTCCGCTCTGGGCCTGCGTCGGCGCGAGTCTGGCGATCGAGTGCTGCGAGGGCGACTGTGGATCCCAGACAGCTTGCTGCTCAATGTGGTGATGCCTCTATCCGATTGCCGCCCTGAAGAGCTGGCAACTCTACGGAGCCGCCGGATTCTGACCAACGTGCCCGCGTCAGCTGGTGGTGACGGCGCAGCGGGAGTAACCTGCTCTCCATGAGGATGAAATCCGCACCGCGTGGAAAGCCCACTTCGGCCGTTGAGGTCACCAACGTTTCGAAGCACGGGTTCTGGCTCTTGTTCGGGGAGCAGGAGCGCTTCCTGCCCTTCGAGCACTTCCCCTGGTTCCGACAGGTTTCGATCGGCGAGCTCTGCAACGTCGAGCTGCCGCATCCGCACCATCTGTATTGGCCCGATCTCGATGTCGACGTGGCGGTCGAGTCCATCGATCACCCCGAGCGCTTCCCGTTGGTGAGTCGTGTGCGACCCAACAAGGACTCTGCACCCGCCCGCGGCCCGGGTCGGGGTCGGGCGAAGCGCGCGGCATCAGATCTCGGCCGCGGCGGGCGAGCGCCAAGGCGCCGTTAGCCTCGGACCGAACGGTGGCGACCGGAACCGGATTGAAGTGTGATTCGTGCGCATGGAGCAGACATCGATCCCTGAGACGCCCGCCTTCGCTGATCTCTCGGGGACAGCTACCGCTCGCCCGAAGACGATAGAAAACAACCTCCCCTTGCCCCTCCTTGGTATGGACTGTCGATTTTCTCCGAATCGGCCCTTCGAGACGCGGCCAAAAGAAGGCCGCTCCTCAGAAGGGCGAGCGGAAGATTCTCCTTTGGATTCAATAGCAACACCGCTCGGGCTGAGGAGGCCCCTCCTGAGCAGGCGCGCAGCGCCGTGTCGAAGGGTTTCCAGGGGCCGTCTCGAAGCCCGCCCGCTGAGCTTATCGACAGTCTCGGTAAGGAGGGGAATCGGAGGCAGGCTTTTCCCCTCCTTGCCATGGAGGGGGTCAGAGGGAGGTCGACCGGACGCCCGGCGAATTTCCGAAGGAGGTATGAGAATGAACCGATCGGCAGCTAGACTGGGTAGTCACGCGTTGGGGGTGGGGATATCTACGGCGCTCCTCCCTGTCCTGCTCTCGGTCGCCAGCGCGCACATGGCGGGGGCGGCTGGTGTGGTCGGCACAGGCACGGCAGCCAGTTGCACGGACGCGGCCTTCAACGGTGCCCTGACCGGTGGAGGGGTGGTGACCTTCGACTGCGGTGGCGCCGCCACGATTACCGTCACCAGCACCAAGACCATCAGCACCGACACCACCATTGATGGGGGTGGTGTGATCACGATCAGCGGCGGGCACAGCGTGGGCGTCTTCTCCGTGAACGCTGGTGTCAAGTTCACGGTCCAGAACCTGACCATCGCCAACGGCAGCAGCACGAGCCACGGCGGCGGCGGCATCGGCAACGGCGGCACGCTGACGGTGACCAACAGCACTTTCTCCGGCAATAGCTCGGACTACAACGGCGGCGGCATCGCCAACAGCGGCACGGCGACCGTCACCAGCAGCACCTTCTCCGGCAATAGCGCGGCCGGCACCACCGGCGGCGGCGGCGGCATCGGCAACAGCGGCACGCTGACGGTCACCAACAGCACTTTCTCAAGCAACAACAGCGCCGGCGGCGGCGGTGCCATCGGCATCTCCAGCACCGGCACGGCCACCGTCACCAACAGCACCTTCTCCGACAATGGCTCGGCCGGCACCACCGCTGGCGGCGGCGGCGTCGGCAACAGCGGCATGCTGAGGGTCACCAACAGCACTTTCTCCGGCAATCGCGCGGACTACGACGGCGGCGGCATCGGCAGCAGCGGCGCGGCCACCGTGACCAACAGCACTTTCTCCGGCAATAGCTCGGCCAGCACCACCGGTGGCGGCGGCGGCATCGGCAACGGCGGTACGCTGACGGTAACCAACAGCACCTTCTCCGGCAATCGCGCGGACTACGACGGCGGCGGCATCGGCAGCAGCGGCACCGGCACCGTCACCAACAGCACCTTCTCCGGTAATAGCGCGGTCCACGGCGGCGGCATCGCCGCCGGCGCCACGCTCACGGTCACCAACACGATCGTCGCCAAGAGCACCTCGGGCGGCAATTGCACCGGCAGCGTCACTGATGGCGGCCACAACATCGACGACGGCACGACGTGCGGCTTCACGGGCACCGGCTGTACCACCACGACTGGCAGCTCGTTCTGTAACACGAACCCCGTTCTCGACCCCACCGGGCTCCAGAACAACGGCGGGCCGACGCAGACGATCGCCCTCTGTACAGGCCCAGGTGCCCCCAGCGCTGGATGCACGGGGGCGAGCCCCGCGATTGATGCCGGCGACGAGAGCGTATGTTCGACGACCACCGGTACTGCGCCGGTCGACAATCTCGACCAACGCGGCTTCGTCCGGCCCGGTGCGGGCGCCGTCAACTGCTCCGTCGGTGCCTTCGAGGCGAACTCGGCGTCGCCATGTGTCGGCGATTGCAACGGGAACGGCCAGGTCACCGTGGACGAGATCCTCACGATGGTGAACATCGCCCTCGGGAACACGCCAGTGACAACGTGCGAAGCCGGAGACGCCAACCACGATGGCGAGATCACCGTTGATGAGATCCTCACAGCGGTGAACAACGCGCTGAACGGGTGCGGCGGCTGATCCGCCGTCCCGTTGTAATCGAGCCTGGGGCCTGCAGACTGCTGCTACCGTCGCCGGGGTGTCGGGTTACTGTCACACCCAGAGACACCTCTGCCCGTCGGGGGGCGGGGAGCCCACCCTTCGACCGAGCTCAGGGCAAGCTCCGGTGGGCTTCTCTACGCCAGGCTGTTCGATCGCGGCAGCCGGCCAAACGGCAAGCGCGTCAAACCGGCGCCTGAACCCGCACCCGGACCCGCGCCCGCGGTCGACCCGGCCGCACCGGCGCAGCCGACGCAACGTGAGGGACGACAGCTACCGCTCGCCCGGGTTCTGCAACCCGTGCCGAACGCTGTCGAGCGCAGCCCTTGCCCCCGCTCCGCTCCCGGGCTGCGGCAGTGCCGCCTCGCCTGCCATGATATCATCGGGCGCATGTTCCCACTGCCGCACCGGACCACCGCCCGACGACTGAACCCCTTGGCCTCCGGAACTCAGCAACCGTCCCCACTGCGTGCCTGCCAGGTTCGACCTGTTCCATAGGAAGAGTGCGACAAAGACGATAAAGGCCAACAGCAACAGCTTCCTCATGGTACAGCGTCCTCCTGGATGAATGGTACACCGGGTGGAACACCTGCGCCAGCGCGAAGTACCCACCCGCCACGTGCGCGACAGTGGCCATGGGGATCCTGCTCGAGCTGGCGCTCACGCTGTGGATACTAGACAGCTTACTGCTCAATGTAGTGATGCTCATCTATCCGATTGCCGCCGTGAAGAGCTGGCAACTCCACCGAGCCGTCGGATTCTGACCAACGTACCCGCGTCAGCTGGTCATGACGGACGGACCGGCCGGTTCGATGCGCATGTAGTTGTCGCGCCAGGACTGGTCCTCGCTCCAAACGAACGGGGTCTGCACCGTCGTACGCGGGGCACGGGCGCTCTCCACGAGATCGAGGGCGAAGCCGACGATGCTCCGCTGCATCGCGACGTCGTACGGCTTTCCGCAGGGGTTGCCGAGCGGGAAATCGGTGAAGACGAAACGCGCCACGCCGCAGTGCTCGACAACGTCGCGGGCGGAGCCGAGGATCACGGTGGCGATCCCTTGGGCCTCCAGGTGCCGGGCGACCAGACTCACGGTCTGGTGGCATACCGGTCAGAGCGGCACGAGCAAGGCAGCGTCGACGCAATCCTCCTGACAGCGACGCAGGACCTCCGGCGCATCGCGCTCGATGGTCTTCCGCTGGCTGTACTCGGTGGGCACACCGTGTAGCCGCCGCGCCAAGCGCCCGATGCGCCCGGCACGCACGAACTCCTCCAGCCGGTGCACGGGGAAGAAGGAGTCCAGGTCTTCAGTATGGGTCGCCAGCCTGTCCCAGAACAGACCGTCGGTGCTGAGGCTGGTCGGGGCAGGCGCGGTGGGGATGGAATAGGCGCTGCGGAACGACGGCGCATCGACACCCTCATGTGCGGTCGTGATCAGCGTCACGACGCTTTGCGACAGCGGCCGCTTCGGAGGGGCAAAGGGCACTTCGTCGAAGCACGACCAACGGTACGGGTTGCCGTAGTTGCGCGCCAGGTAGTATTCGCGGCTCTTGTCGATATAACTCACAAACGTCCTGTGGGTCGGATCGACCCCGCGCGGATCACTCATGATCGGCGCCCGCGCTCCTCAGGCCTGCACATGAGTACGTTCATGTCTGGCACAGCGACAAGGACGCACCGCCCGCCGCGTGGCCGTAGCCAGTACGTTCTTCCGGTCCGGCGATATGGCATGGGCGATAAGCCCGACGCGGCGGCTATTGCCAGGCGTTCGCCACTTCGGCTTGCCCGGCGTGCTCGGCACGCAGTTCCTTCGGCTTGTTGTGCGCGTCGACGAAGACCAAGTGCGGGGTCCAATCGTGTGCCTCCGCTTCGGTCATCACACTGAAGCTGGCGATGATGACGAGGTCGCCCTTGCGCGCCTTGTGCGCAGCGGCGCCGTTGATGCACAGCACGCCGGAGCCGCGCTGGCCGGGCACGGCGTAGGTCTGGAAACGCTCACCGTTGGTGATGTTCCAGATGTCCACCTGTTGGTGGGGCAGGATATCGGCCCGCTCCAACAGATCTGAATCGATGGTGACGCTGCCTTCGTAGTGCAAGTCGGCGCCGGTGACGGTGGCGCGGTGGATCTTGCCTCGGAGCATGGTGCGCATAAAAACCTCCGGTACAGTTTATGGTCGATAGTCCATAGTCGATAGTGCCTCACCGACCTTCGGCGGGCTCTTCCTGTCGACTATCAACTGTCGACTTAGTATACAATTATCGATGAGTCGTGTTTTGCCGACGTGCGCAGCTAAGGCGAGCAGCGTTGGCCCTCGTACAGCCGCCACCTCTTCCAGGGTGTCGGGATCGGCCAGGGTGGCGTACTCGAGCCGGGCGAGTGGCTCGTCGGCGATCACCCGGCGCGCGGTGGCCAGGAGGCGCAAGCCGTCCGCGTCACCGCGCTGCACCAGCGCCTCAGCAATCGCCAGCGCCTTTGGCAGACATAGGGCGGCCTGCCGCTCCGCGGCCGACAAGTAGGCGTTGCGCGAGCTCATGGCCAGGCCGTCGGGCTCACGCACGATCGGCGCGCCGATGATCTCGATGTCCATGTCGAGGTCCGAAACCATGCGCCGGATGGTCACGAATTGCTGGAAATCCTTGCGGCCAAAGACCGCGACGTGCGGCTTCACGATGTGGAACAGCTTGGCCACGACGGTGGTCACGCCTGGGAAGTGCGTCGGCCGCGACGCGCCGCAGAGCCCGCGTGTCATCCGGTCGACTTTCACCGTGGTTTGAAAGCCTTCCGGGTACATTGCGGCGGCCTCGGGCACGAACAGCACGTCAGTGCCGGCCTCGGTAAGCAGCCTGGTGTCACGCTCAAGGTCGCGCGGGTAGCGGTCGAGATCCTCATTGGCGCCGAACTGGATCGGATTCACGAAGATGGATGCGACGGTCACTTCGCTATGCTGCCGCGCCACGGCTACCAAGCTGAGATGACCGGCGTGCAGGTAACCCATGGTGGGGACCAGACCGATTCGCTGGCCGCGGGCGCGCGCCGCATCAGCCCATTGCTGCATCTGGCGAATGTCGGTGATGACTTCCATAGAGGAAACTGGCCAACAGGAGACCGGAAACCGGGAATGCACAACCGGCCCCGTCCCTGCGAACATTGACCGGCTTCGCGTTTCTCATTTCCTGTTTCCGGTTTCTCATTCTCACGGCGATTCTTGTTCTTATCCCTCCGCGACCGCTTTCTCCTCGCGCTGCAGCGCTACCAACGAGTGGAACGAATGCTCGTCCGCCGGGAAAGCGCGTGCGCTCACGTCACTGGCGTAGGCGCGGATGGCATCGCCGGCTGTTTGCCATAGGTTGGCGTAACGTTTGGCGAACTTCGGAGCGAGGCGATCACACAGTCCCAGCACATCGTGCAGCACCAAGATCTGTCCGTCGCAATGTGGGCCGGCGCCGATACCGATGGTCGGGATGGTGAGGCGGTCGCTGATCTCCGCCGCCAGATCCAGCGGAATGCCTTCGAGCACAATGGCGAAAGCACCGGCGTCTTCGACCGCCAGCGCGTCCTCGATCAAACGGTCGCGCTGGCCCGGGCGCTCGCCGCGCCGTTGCCCCTGCACCTTGTGGCCGCCCATGCGGTGCACCGACTGCGGCGTCAGGCCGATATGACCCATCACCGGGATGTCGACGCTGGCAATCGCACGAATGGTATCGGCAACCGGCAGCCCGCCTTCGAGCTTGACGGCCTCGGCGCCGCCTTCCTTGATCAGCCGGCCGGCGTTGGCGACCGCCTCCGGGATCGATACCTGATAGGACAAGAACGGCAGGTCGCCCACCAGCAACGCGCGCCGGCGCGCCCGGGCGACCATGCGGCAATGATACACCATCTCATCCATGGTGACCGGCAAGGTGTTCTCCTGTCCTTGCACTACCATGCCGAGGGAATCGCCGACGAGGATGAGGTCGACGCCGGCCTCGTCAGCGATGCGGCCGAACGGGAAGTCGTACGCGGTCAGCGCCACGATCGGGTCGCCGCCCTTCCGCTTCACAATGTCCGGTACCGTGACTTTGCGGTCCATAAAAAAAGCCCTCCTGGGACCGAAGCCCGGAGGGCCTAGACCTGACCGGTCTAATGGATGCTTCGCGATGGGGATTCACCCTGCACAGCAGAGTCGGCACCCGTTGCCGCTCGGCGAAGTCGAATCACTCAATCACGAACCCCTCTGTGAGGGGCGCTCCGTCTCGGTCCACTCTCCCCGACGTGTCGTCAGGGTCTATCTGGATCCAAGCGGTATATAGTGTTGCACTCCTTGCCCCATGTCCCTGATCTCCCGTATCAGGTCAGTCACCTCCTCCGGATGCGTCACGAAGTCCACATCCGAGCTGTTGACCACCAACAGGGGCGTCTCATCATAGTAGAAGAAAAAGGCCCGATATGCCTCCGCTATGCGCTCTACGTACTCCGGCGCAATGCGCCGCTCGTAGTCGCGGTCGCGCTTGCGCAATCTTTCTATAAGCACATTCCCGCGTGCTTGTAAATAGACGACCAGGTCGGGCTTCGGCAAGCGGGCATCGAGCAGGCCAAATAGCTGGCGATAGAGCGTCAGCTCATCGGCCTCCAGGTTGACCTGGGCGAAGATCTGGTCCTTGGCGAACAGGTAGTCGGCCACCGTGTGCTGCGCAAACAGGTCCTGCTGCATGAGAGCGCACTGTTGCCGGTAGCGGCTGAGGAGGAAGAAGAGCTGGGTTTGAAAGGCATAGGCGCGCGGATCATCGTAGAATTTCTTCAGGAACGGATTATCCTCGACCTGCTCGAAGATTGGCCGCGCGTTGAATTCCTCGGCCAAGAGACGGGCCAATGTGGTCTTCCCGACCCCCAGCGGCCCTTCCACGACGATGTAGCGGGCGCCTTTCACCACACACCCCGTTCGCAGTCGGCGCTACGTAGCACAAAGATCCCGCGGTCAGCAATCAGGTGTCAGCGCTCAGGAAGAGAGAGGTCCCAGGCTGAGTGTCGGCGCCCCGGCCGCCCTATACGCTCTTCCTTGACTCGCTGGGGTGTCTCGGTTAAGCGACTCACGTTTGGTGGTGCAGCTGCGTGGAAGCCGAATCCGATCTCATTGCGACGCGACGCCGCAAGCTGGACGAACTGCGCGGGCGCGGCGTCAACCCCTATCCCAACGACTTTCGGCCAGCCGATACGGCCGTCGCCGTCCAGCAACGCTTCGGGACGCGTAGCCGCGAGCAGCTGGAGGGGTGCACGGACACGGTGCGCGTCGCCGGCCGCATCGTCGGCTTGCGTGACTTCGGGCGCGCCTCGTTTCTGCACCTGCAGGACCGTACCGGTAAGATCCAGGCGTACGTCAAGCGTGAGACCGTTGGGGAGGAGGCGTTCGCCACCTTCAAGGCCATGGACCTGGGAGACTTCGCCGGCATCGTGGGTCACCCGTTTCGCACCCGCACCAACGAGCTGACCATCGCCGCGCAACAAATCCGCCTCCTGGCCAAGGCGCTGCGGCCGCTGCCGGAGAAGTGGCACGGGCTGACCGACGTGGAAGCCCGCTACCGCCAACGCTATCTCGATCTCATCGCGAACCCAGAGGCGCGGGACGTGTTCCAGATGCGCTCGCGCATGACCGAGCGCATTCGCGCCTTTTTCACCGCGCGTGAATTCCTCGAGGTCGAGACGCCGGTGATGCAGCCGCTCTTCGGCGGTGCGGCGGCGCGGCCGTTCGTCACGCACCACAACGCCCTGGACATGGATCTCTATCTGCGCATCGCCCCCGAGCTGTACCTGAAGCGGCTGCTGGTCGGCGGCTTTGAACGGGTGTTCGAGCTGGCACGGGTGTTTCGCAACGAGGGCGTGTCCGTGCGTCACAATCCCGAATTCACCATGCTGGAGTTTTACTGGGCGTACGCCAGCTACGAGGACCTGATGCAGCTTACCGAAGAGCTGGTGGTTTGGCTGGCCGATGAGCTGCTGCGCCGGCGCACGCTCACGTATGGTGACTGGACCATCGACCTCACGCCACCGTGGCGGCGCCTCTCCATGCCGGAGTACGTCGCCGAGCGCGCCAAGGTGTCACTCGAGGCAGTCCTGGCGTTGGATCTCGATACGCTGAAGAGCGCCGCGGCGAAGCTGAAGGTGCAAGTGGATCACGACTATGTGGCCCACCGCGGGCCGGGTGCGGCGGGCTACTTGCTGAACGACATCTTCGAGGCAATCGCCGAGCCGGAGCTGATCCAGCCGACCTTCGTGTATCAGTATCCGGTGGCGGTGTCGCCGCTGGCCCGCCGCAATGCCGAGCGGCCGCAGTTCGTCGATCGGTTCGAGCCCTTCATCGCCATGCGCGAGATCGGCAACGCCTTCTCGGAGCTGAACGACCCGGACGATCAGCGCGCCCGCTTCGAAGAGCAGCTGCGGGCGCGGGCCGCCGGCGACGAGGAGGCGCATGTGATGGATGAGGATTTCGTGCACGCGCTCGAGCATGGCATGCCGCCGGCGGCGGGCGAGGGCATCGGCATCGACCGCCTGGTGATGCTGTTCACCAACTCGCCCTCGATTCGCGACGTCATCCTGTTCCCGCACATGCGACCGGAGAGGAAGCAATAGGGGGTTCAAGGGTTCGCGGGTTCAAGGGCAGCCCTGACTCGGACCCTAGAACCCTTGAACCCTTGAACTCTGGAACAGTTCAACCCTAGACGATGCGCTACGAGCTGTTCATCGGTCTGCGTTACCTGCGTGCCAAGCGCAAGGAAGCATTCATCTCGCTCATCACCCTCATCTCCATGCTCGGGGTGATGATTGGGGTGATGACGTTGAACATCGTCCTCTCCGTGATGACCGGCTTCGAGGAGGACCTGCGCGACCGCATCCTCGGCTTCAACCCGCAGATAGTGGTCCTGAGCTTCAACGGCACCATCACCGACTACGAAGCGGTGGTGCAGCGCGTGGAGAAGGTGGCGGGCGTGGCGGCGGCGGCGCCGTTCATCTACGGGCAGGTGATGCTGTCGGCACGGCAGAACGTCACCGGCGCGGTGGTGCGCGGCGTGACGCCGGCCTCCGAAGCCGTGATCGACCTGCAGCGCCATTTGAAGGAGGGCGAGGTCAGCGAGCTCGGCAAGCTGCACGACGTGCCACTGGACGACGGCAAGAAGGGAACCGTCGAGCTGCCGGGGATCATCGTCGGCAAGGACGTGGCGCGCCAGCTCGGGCTGGCCATTGGCGATCCCGTCAACGTCATCTCGCCGATCGCCACCCCGACCGCGGTCGGGATGGTGCCGCGGGTGAAGCGGTTCGTCGTCGTCGGCTGGTTCGATTCCGGCATGGCCGAGTACGACGCCTCGTTGGTGTATATGGACCTGGCCAGCGCCCAGCACTTCTTCGACCTCGACGACACGGTCACCGGGATCGAGGCGCGGGTGCACGACGTCTACGCCGCCAAGGAGGTGGCGGACCGGATCTCCGCCGCCTTGGGCTTTCCGTTTCGGGTGCGCGACTGGATGGAGGTGAATCACAACCTGTTCTCGGCCTTGAAATTGGAAAAGACGGTCTACTTCATCGTCCTGCTGCTCATCGTGCTGGTGGCCGCCTTCAACATCGTGGCGACCTTGATCATGGTGGTGATGGAGAAGCGCAAGGACATCGCCATTCTCAAATCGATGGGGGCGACGCGCGGCGGGGTGGGGCGCATCTTCATCTTCAAAGGCATGATCATCGGGATGGTGGGGACGTTGATCGGCAACGTCGGTGGGTATTGCGCCTGCTGGTTGCTGAAGCGCTACCAGTTCATCGAGCTGCCGAAGGATGTGTTCTACGTGAACACGCTGCCGGTGAAGATGTACCCGGAGTATTTCGCTGCGGTCACCGTGGCGTCGCTGTTGATCTGCCTGCTGGCGACCGTGTATCCGGCGCGGCAAGCCGCGCGGCTCGCTCCTGTGGATGTCATTCGGTACGAGTGAGAACGGCTGATGGCATTATCGCGGAGGGCCTATCGTCAGAGGTATGCGGCTTGCGCTGTCGCTCCGGCCGACATGCGATCAGCGATGAGCGATAGGCTAATTGATGACTGAGCCGCTGCTTCAGGCTGTCGGATTGTGCAAGAGCTACACCGACGGCCGCCGCATCGATGTGTTAGTCGATCTGGACCTGCACGTGGCTGCCGGCGAAGCGGTGGCGATTGTCGGGCAGTCGGGCGTAGGCAAGAGCACGCTCTTGCACGTGCTCGGGACTCTCGACCAACCGACGGGGGGCAAGGTGCTCTTCGACGGCGTCGATCTGTTTGGCTTGCGCGAGCGTGAGCAGGCGTTGTTACGCAACCGCGAGATCGGTTTCATCTTCCAGTTCCACCATCTCCTGCCTGACTTCACCGCCCTGGAGAACGTGATGATGCCGGCGTTGATTCGCGGCATGAGCCTGGGCGAGGCCGAGCCGCGCGCCCGCGCCGTGCTGGAACGGGTCGGGCTGGGCGAACGGCTCACGCACAAGCCTGGCGAGCTGTCCGGCGGCGAGCAGCAGCGTGTGGCCGTGGCGCGAGCGGTTGCGCTGTCGCCGCGGGTGGTGCTCGCCGATGAGCCGACCGGCAACCTCGATCCCACGACGGGCGCCGAGGTGCAGCGCCTGCTGACGGAACTCAACCGGGAGCAGCACATCACGCTGATCATCGTTACCCACAACGAGGCGTTCGGGACCTCGGCGCATCGCACATTGCGCCTGCAAGATGGCCGGCTGCGGTGACGCCACGCGCCGTCAGGGACTCCGGCTCGCCATGCACTGTGAATCGTGTCATGCCGAGCCAGCGCATTTCTGCGGTGAGGAGCCTCTTGGTGGCCACCCAGCGACAAGAAGATTTTGACCGTAGTCTCAGGGTTTACACCCTGACTGCCGTCTGGTAGGCGTATGCGCCGGTCGATTCTGTAGGAGCAATGGATGCGGACGCTGTCGGTGGTGACGGGGCTAGCCTTCCTGCTGGGCCTTGTGACCTTCGCGACAGCTCAGGAACGTATCCCGCCCAACAGTCCCGGACTGGGACCGCGCCTGGACCGCGTCGTCATCACCGGCAACCAGCGCGTCGACGAGGAGGCCATCCGGGTGCAGTTGCGCTCACAGCCGGGCACCCGCTTCAATGAGGAGAGCGTCGACAACGACATCCGTGCCCTCTACCGTATGGGCTTCTTCGACAACGTCGAAGCCAATCTGAACCAGGAAGGGGAACTCTGGGTCCTGACCTTCCACGTCACCGAACGGCCGCTGATCAAGGAGGTCAAGGTCGAAGGCAACAAGAAGATCAAGCGCGAGGATCTCGATGGGGCCTTCAAGGTTCGCCCCAACACGATCTTCAATCCCGAGAAGGT
>Ga0326728_10015484_pt1 | contig 15844 bp, 11 predicted proteins | sample MB3enrmetagenome_FD_207602 | JGI IMG/M metagenome (GOLD analysis project Ga0326728, IMG submission 207602) | Lab enriched peat soil microbial communities from McLean, Ithaca, NY, United States - MB31MN | ecosystem: Environmental > Terrestrial > Soil > Wetlands > Peat | place: USA: New York...
GGTTTGAAGCCGATCGCGTACTGCTCACGACCATCGATCTTCGCGGCAACGGATACAGGCCGGAGCGCCGGGCCGCCGTGTTCCGGCAAATTCTGGAGAGCCTCCGCAAAATGCCGGGCGTGCGCGCCGCGAGTATTTCCGACTTTACACCGATGCTTCCGCCCAGGCGGATCCACGAACTGGCGATCGATGGCGCCGCCCGGTCGCGCGAGGATTCGCAGGTGTTCTTCAACGCCGCGAGCGACGGATATTTCGCCACGATGGGCACCCCGCTCATAGCGGGGCGCGACTTCAACGGGCACGACACCCCCGCGTCGCCCGCGGTCGCCATTGTCAATCAAACCATGGTGAAGAAGTATTTCCACGGCGCCAATCCGATCGGCAAGAGCTTTCGCATCCGGGCGGGCGACACGCTGGGCGATCCCATCGAGATTGTGGGGGTTGTGAAGGACGCGAAGTATAACGACTTGCGGCAGGAGATCCCGCCCACCGCTTACACCGCGTGGAGCCAGACCGAGAAGCTTTTTCCAGTCACCAATATCGAAGTGCGCGCGGCCGGGGGCGCGCCCACCGCGTTGATCGCCGGGGTGAAGGCCGCCATCGCATCGGCCGATCGCAACGCCTCGATCGAGTTCACTACGCTGGCGGCGCAGGTGGAGAAATCGCTCGAGCGTGAACAGTTGCTGGCGATGCTGGCGGGCTTCTTCGGCGGGCTGGCTCTGCTGCTGGCTACCATCGGACTGTACGGCGTGATGTCCTACAACGTGGCGCGCCGGCGGAACGAAATCGGAATCCGCATGGCGCTGGGCGCGGAGAAAAGCCGGGTATTGCGAATGGTGATGGGCGAAGCGGCGGTCCTGATTGGAGCCGGGCTGGCGGCGGGTCTGGGCGTCACTCTGGCGGCGACACGCCTGGTCGAGAGCTTCCTGTACGGAGTGCAGCCGAACGATCCCCTGACGCTGTTTTTGGCGGCGGGGGTGATGGCGGCAGCGGCAGGGGCAGCGGGCTACTGGCCGGCGCGGCGGGCGTCACGGCTGGATCCCATGATGTCCCTGCGCGAAGAATAAGAGGTGAAGCATGTTGGACAAAAGCAGCGTGGATAAAGAGCTGGCGCGAAGGCTTTGCGCGGCCTTCGTAAGTTATCAAATGGGCGTCACCGTGGCGACCCAGTACAAGAGGATGCCGGAAGACGTGGGCGACCTGTGGTACTTCCTGGCCGCCCTGGCAACCGAACTGGCGAGAGCGGGCCAGAACGAAATGTACCCGAACCTGGGACGCCTGGCGACGAACATCATTCAATAACGGCGGAAACTCCTCTGGTGCGCGGGCCTGCAATGTAATAGTGTAATAGCATACAGGCCAGGAGCGTCATACGATGGTTCGCCGTCAAGTGCTTCGCCTGGCGCCGGCAGCCTTGCTGGCGGCAGCAACCGCGGCTCAAACGCGGCGCGGCAAAGAAAAGCTGCTCTACTTCACGCGGAGCGTTGGTTTCGAGCACTCCGTGGTGAAACGATCGGGAGCGGAACTCAGCCACTCGGAAAAGGTCATGATGGAGATGGGCCGGCGGGACGGGTTTGACGTCGAGTGCACCAAGGATGGCCGCGTCTTCGACGGCGACCTGGAGCCATATGCCGCGTTCCTCTTTTACACTACAGGCGATCTCACGCTGCCCGCGCAAGACGGGTCGCCGGCGATGTCCGCCTCCGGCAAGCGCCGTTTCCTGGAGGCGATCGCCGCGGGCAAAGGGTTCGCCGGCTTTCATTCCGCCACCGACACCTTTCACTCCAAAGGACCGCAAAACGAGAACCAGGCGGAGGTGGACCCCTACATTGCGATGATCGGGGGCGAGTTCGTCACCCACGGCGAGCAGCAGGAGGCCTCGCTGTACACCCCTTCGACTTTCTTCTCCAGGAACGTCGGGGTGCCCTCCGAAGGCCTGTCGTTCACCGAAGAGTGGTACGCATTGAAGAACTTCGCCAAGGACCTGCACGTGCTTCTGGTGCAGGAAACCAGGTACATGAAGGGCGACGCCTATCGCCGCCCGGACTATCCGCAGACTTGGGCGCGGATGCACGGAAAAGGCCGCGTATTCTACACTTCGCTGGGGCACCGCGAAGACGTGTGGACGAATCCGTTTTTCCAGGCCATAACCCAAGGGGGAATCGCCTGGGCGATGGGCCGGTTTGATTTCGACATGAAGCCCAACATCGACGCGGCGACGCCCGGCGCAAATGTGCTGAAGAGTTGACGGGAGGAGCAGATGGACAGCCAGAGTTCACGGCGCGGTTTCATGCTGACCGCGGCGGGTGTAAGCGGCGCGGCGGTTCTGCGCGGCCGGGGTCTCGAGGGCCCAGCGGAGGACGTCCGCAAGACTCGCAGCTATAACGAGAACATGGAATATCGCCGGCTCGGGCGGACGGGGCTGATGATTTCCGCCATCAGTATCGGCGGCCACTGGAAGCGCATCCCGTTCAAGTCCGGCTCCGACGAGTTTCGCAAGAACCGGCGCGAAGTGATGAATGCCTGCCTGGACCACGGGATCAATTACGTGGACGCCTGCAGCGCGGGCGAAGTCATGGTTTACGCCGAAGCCGTGAAGGACCGGCGCGAAGAAGTCTTCATGGGCTTCGATTGGACCATGGCGCGCGATCCCGCCATCGCCGGTTCCGAGGAACGTTTGAAACAGGGGCTGGATGAAGGCTTGAAGAAGTCCGGCCTGGATTATGTGGATCTCTGGCGCATCACCCTGCACGAGCAGACGACCAAAAATTCGGAGCGCGAAATCGAGAACGTGATGGCCGTGCTCGCCTGGGGCAAGAAGACGGGCAAAGCGCGAGCGACGGGCATCGCCACGCATCACCGACCCTGGATCGCGGAAGCGGTGGCGAAGTATCCGCAGATCGAGGTGGTGGTCACACCTTACAGCGCCGGCAGCAAAGAGAAGCCGGTGGGCAGCATGTTCGACGCACTGCGGAAGCAGGAAGTGGGGATGATCGGGATCAAGCCCTTTGCCAGCGGGAACCTGTTCGCCTCGCGCGGGACGCCCGACTCTCCCACCAAGGGGGACGACGACCAGCGCGCGCGGATGGCGTTGCGCTACGTGCTCTCGTCGGACGTGCTCAGCGCTTCCATTCCCGGCCTCATCACCGTGGACCAGGTGAGAAACGCCGCGGCTGCGGTCAAAGAGCGCCGCCGGTTCGAGAGTGCGGAAGCCAGGCGGTACGAGAGACTCACGGGCGATATGTGGCAGCGGCTGCCGGCCGACTACGGCTGGCTGCGCGGCTGGGAGTGGGTGTAACGGGGGGCGGGATTACGGAGTGGTGGCCGCGCCGGCAACTGCCGCGAGCGGCGTCTCCCGCGAGTAATGTGGCTGCCTCATGGCCACTGAATCGACTGGCCGGGACGCCCGTGCTCATCGGTCACGGATTCGACGGGCATGTTATGGAAGTCGTTAACCGGGTAAGTCTCCTGCTGCCAGCCGTCCGGGTTGAGATATTGCTGGAAGTGACCTCCCTGGTACAACAGCCCCACGCCCACCAGCGGAACACGCAAATCACTCGCTGATTTCAGGTGATCTCCGGCTAATATGCCCAAACCACCGGCATAATTCGGGCTACATTTCGTCAAACTGAACTCCGCCGAGAAATAGGCTACGCGCAGCGACGCCGCCTCCGGGTGGGCCCGCGCAAACCATCCCGCGCTGCCCAGGTAGGTCTTCAGGCTCTCCCAGACCCGGTCCATACCAGCTCCGTGCGCTCTTTCACTTGATGATGTCAATGAGCAGTCCATTGACCCTGTGTTGAAAACCCACAAAGTGTCCAAAGTCGGGAGACGCGATATTGTTGAGCACATCGTGCGGGTTCCAGTGGTTCGTGAGATTCATGGAATACACACCGATACGCAAACGATGATCTCTGATGCGGCCGACGAAGGCGGGGAGCTGAAAATCCTTGTATACCTTCAGGTTCAGGGAGAAGAACGTCGGAAACCGTTGGCTGTTGGGCGTGCCGACGTAGTTTTGCAGCACATCCACGTCGGAGTAGCGGTATCCCGTATGAAGATCCACCACAGGGCTGACGGTCAGATTCCAGGGGAGCTGAAGAACGCCGGAACTCAGCAGCCTGTCCGGTATATCCGAGGCCAGATAGCCGTTGGTGTTTGGGCGGATGACGGGCTGCTCGAAGGGCACGAAGGTGTCGGATAAGGTGTTCAGGTCGCCTTTGGACCGGCTGTGAATGTAGGCGGAATTCAATTCGATTCGTTGGCTGGGCCGGTAGTGGACGGACGCTTGGAACTCACGGTAATGCGAGTTGCCTGTGTGGGTGAGAGCGAGCAACGAGTTCTCCCCTGTCGTCTCCGGGTTGACCACAAAGAGGTCGCTTGTTTGGCTCTGCAGATAGTTAAGCCGGAGTGTCAAGCCGGAGCGCAATTGACGGTCGACCCCAACATTCCATGTGGCATTGCGGGGGCTGGTGCCGGGGTCCCGGCTGTCGCCGATTACCATTTGGCCCCCTTTTGTTTCCAGGTAGGCGTTTTGAAAGGGCACGGGGGCGCCAATAATCAGACCGGCCTCATTATAGAAACTATCCACTCTGGTGGGGTTCTGCGAAAAACTGGTGGCCAGCAGGGGGACCCGGTCATAGAAAATCCCTGCCCCTACATGCAAAACTGTTTTGTTTGCTCGATCGAGCGAATAGGTCAGCCCGGTGCGAGGTGCTAACGCCGCCGAACGGCCGTTGGACTGAGTCGACAAGCGAAGTCCGGAATCGACGGCCAAGCGGTCGGTAAGCACCCAGTGATCTTGGGCGAACTCTGAAACTTCGGTATCCTCCCCATTCAGCCGGTTCGGCCCTTGGAAATTAATCTGTTCGGCGAGCGAGCCATCTTCGCGCAGCACCTCGATGGGACGCGACTGGTTCGACCCAGTATAGGATTGGTGCAGGACATCCACGCCAACCTTTAGATCGTGACTGCCGTGCCAGTTCTTACGAGTCAATTGAAAGGTGGGCAAACCTTCAAACTGATTTGCCGTTCTGTTCCACGAATTAAAGAAGTTGCCCCCCCATCCCCCCGGAGTCACCAGCATATCCTCGCTGCCTTGGCCATAGGCATTGCTGTCGAAGCGCGTATAGCGAAACGTCGTCGCGAGCGTTCCAGCTTCCAACTGATAGCTGTCGCTCAGGCTGGCGGAAACGCCCTTCGAGCCGGAGTTGGAGGAGGCGCTTTGTGGCACCAAAGCGTTGATGTCCGCAAATTGGGTACGCATCGAGAAAGCGGCCACATTGGCCGTCAGCAGGTGTTTCGGCGACAGAATGGCCTGGAGGGTAGTAAAGGAAGTGAACCCCCTCGTCTTGACCTCATCAACAGGCCATGGCAACCCGCGGACTGGGCTGTTTTTCACGACGTAGTCAAAGGCCTCCGAAATGTTCAGCTTGTCCTTCAGTAGTGGACCACCCGCGAATAATCTGGGGGTCTCGGCGGAAACACCGGAGATTTGTCTATTTTTCATCCGGAGACCCGGGACGAAATCCATGACTGAGTACTGCCACTGGCCCGGAGGCGCTTTGGTTTCGATGGTGGCGAGTCCGCCGGAGAAACCGCCGTACTGGGCATTGTAGGGGGTCTCGTAGACGTTGAGCGTCTCGACGGCCGCCAGCGGAATTGCGGTCGCAAAGCTGCCGGTGACGGGATCGACAAGTTGCGCCGAATCCACCAACAGCATTCCCTGGCCCTCCACCTCGCCTTTAATGTTCAGCTTGCCGTCCATCGTTCGAACCACACCGGGAACCAGGGGCAGGGCTTCCCTGGCTGTCTGTTGGGCCATAGGCAAAGCCGGAAATTCACGGTCGCCGAGCGTGGCATCCGGATCTGCGCTGTGCGCCGCGACTTCGGATGCCTGGGCCTGAACTTCTACGCTCTGAGACACGGTCTCCAGTTCCAAGCCAATATCCTCAACTCGCGTCTCCCTCTCATGCAGAACGACTTTTCTAGTGAACGGCTGGAATTCCGGCAGGTTCACCTCTAACAAGTAGTCGCCTGCATCCAGTTGTGGAAATTCGAAGCGGCCCTCGGCGTCGGTGAGCGTTGACAGCGGTTGTGCTCGTCGTGAATCGCTCAACTTCACGGGTATACTCGCAAGGGCGGTGGACTGCCCTTGCAGATCGACATGGGTGACAACCCCATGGACTGCGCTCGCCGCCGAAGCCCCCTCAACGCCCTTTGAGTCCTGGGCAAGCGCGACACCCGAAAGGAATGGGCACGCAACCAGCAGCATCGCCGTTAAGAACACCTGGATACCTCCGAGAGACATCTGCGCAAACTCTAACCGCTTGATCAGCTCGGCCGTGATGGGTCTTCGTCTGGCGTTCATTCGCTCACGGACAACGTTGTGCCCGAGGGCGTCAGTGGCGGCCCGTCGCCCGGCGCATTCGGGGACGTAGCGCTTTCCGCGATCTCCATTTGCAAGCCCGCGACAAAAGCTGTCGCTCCAACTGGCAAGCCAGCGGGCCGCCAGAGTAGCCGGACCGATGAAAGGACCTTCTCGAGAAAACATACGTCTACGCAGGATGCAAGTCGGTAACCACCTGGAGGCCGGAGCATATCGGCGCTGAGTACCGCAATATCGGCATTTGCCGCGGCCCTGCCTGCGGGCCGATGGCATCAACCCGTGGGATCCATCCCCTTCCAAGCGCTTCCTCTCCACGGAAAAGGCATCTCTGCAGCTTCGCGTAGAAGTGTATAGCGTCCTCAACCACCCGGTGTTCGCGGCTCCCGGCGCCACGGCAGGCAATAGTGCCTTCGGCACGATCAACGCTGCTGCCAACCGGTTCCGGACGCTCCAGTTGGGCGCCCGCATCGTTATTCTAAGCGGCAGCGGAATGTGCTGGGCAGATCCCAGCCTGCCCCGCACGGGAGGTCGCCCCCCATAGCCGCGCGCCCGCCTTTTCACACTGGGTCGACCCGCCCGCGGGGCCGGGGGCAGTAACGCCAGCCCGCGATCACGTTCACTCTGGCGCTGTCTTCGTCCTCAACTACGGCGGCCGACGCCGAAGTTCGGCAGGTGCCTCAGCAATCGCCGAGTTCTCGGTGGCTTTTCCCGCTCCCGCCCTGGGACGCTGAAATCGTGAACCAGGTTTGTAAGCCCTGGGGGAGAACTGTCTCATTGCCACTGTCTATGCTGTCAGAGACCCGGGAAGCGACAGCGCCGCATTGGCTCGGTGTCGTGAGTGGATTGGACCGCAGAGTGCGATATCACTTGGCGAGGAGGTGATCCGCCATTTTCAGAGTAAGCGAATTCGACGGCCGGGCCCGCACGGTCATCATTATCGATGGACAACTCGCCGGCGACGACGTTCGGATCGCCGAGAAAAGCTGTAAGCAGGCGATATCTTCGGGAAAACGCGTTCACGTCCTTCTACGCGATGTCACTGTAGTGGACGAAGCCGGCGCTGCTCTGCTGCGCTTGTTCGCGCCCGCAGGCTGCCACCCGCACGCTATCGGAGTCTACAACTCGCACATGGTGCAGACGCTACAGCCGGCAGCACCGAGATGGCGAAAGATGGCGGCGATGGGTGGACCGATGCCCGCAAAACGAGGAGGAACCGATGAACGCTAACACGCGAAGTGCGCCAGTGAGCCCAATACCGGCGCCGGCCTACGCGGACCTGTTTGAAATCGTAGCGCGATCAGGACCGGACGCACAGGTGAGCATAGCGACCGATCGGAGCATCGATGTTTATACGTTGGGGGCGAGCATCACTAGCCTACTCCGTCACACCGTTCAAGAACCTTATTCAGTAACCGCCCAGTGCACCGCGGAGAGTCGATCGGGGATCGAGTACGGGAACTGGAGCGCTTTGGGAGTGCTGTACTTATGCGAATAATTATGCTCATCACCTTCTCCGTCTTCTGGCTCCTGATCCCCTGCTTTGCGGAAAACGCAGAGGTTACGACCGGCTCGATCCGTGGAGATGTCTTCACCAAAACTGAAGGCGAGGAACCATTCCTTTTCCCGGGTGCGCGGGTCGCCCTTTACGGACCGGTGGCTAAAGAAACACAAGCGGACGAGAAGGGGGACTATGTGTTCGATTCGGTTCCGCCCGGAACTTACACCGTCAAAGCTCAGGCGCCGGGGTTGAGCGCGAGCTTCGAGCTCGAGGTCAAAGCCGGCGGAACCACGGTAGCGCCACTGGAATTACGGGTCGACGAAGTAAAGAGCACGGTAACCGTCACGGCAGAGGCTCCTAGTCCGGTCGCAGAGTCTTCACAAAATACGACGATTAACCAATCGACAGTCGAGATAGCCCCGAATCACAACGAACGCTTTGAGAGTCTGCTGCCCCTGGTTCCCGGAGTCCTCCGCGGACCGGATGGGCGGATCAACATGAAAGGAGCACGCTCCACGCAAAGCGGGTGGCTGGTGAACTCGGCCAACGTGACGGACCCGGCTACCGGGAGCGAAGCGATCAACCTGCCGATCGACGTGGTTTCCTCCGTTCAGGTGATTTCCAATCCTTACGACCCCGAGTACGGAAAGTTTACGGGGGCGATATCCAGCGTCGAAACCAGAATCGGCAACCTGGAGAATTTTCACATCTCCGTACAAAACGTGATTCCACGAGCCCGGGTTCGCGATGGCGACGTAGTGGGGATCGAGTCCTTTACTCCGCGCGTCACGGTTACCGGGCCACTCGTGAAGGATAAAATCGCTTTTACCCAGTCCATCGAATACCGCTTCGTCCGCACTCCGGTACAAAGTCTTCCCCCTATGCAGCGCGACACGAAGCTGGAAAGCTTCGATTCGTTCAGCCAGATGGACCTGAAGATCAGCCAGAGCCAGACAGCCACCGTCACCTTCGCCGACTTCCCGCAAAAGCTCGCGGGTCTGGGTCTGAACACGTTCACTCCTCAACCCTCCACATCAGACCTGCACGAACGTGGATACCAAGGTTCTTTCCAGCACCGTTACATCACAGAATCGGGAGGGCTAGTCAGTTCGCAGGTCACATATGAGAGCTTCGATGCCGACGTGCTCCCCAACAGTACAGATCCCTACCGGCTCCTGGTGGAGACAACGACCGGCGGCTTCTTCGACCGTCAACGCCGGCAAAGCGACCGCGTCGAATGGCAGGAGATGTATGAATCAGGCCCAAGACACTTTCACGGCACCCACCAGATAAAGGCCGGGGCCGACTTTTCGCATAGCTCCTATGACGGTCATCGCCAGTTTCTGCCGGTGGACATTGTCGGCACGTCGGGTTACGCAATCGAGCAAATCCAGTTCGGAGCGCCGGCAATCTACTCCGTTCACCAAAACGAGTTTGCCTGGTTTGTGGGTGATCAGTGGACTCCCGCCTCGCGCCTGAGTTTCGATCTGGGCCTGCGCTTCGACCGTGACTCGATCACCGACTCGACCCACGCGGCTCCCCGGGCCGGCTTGACACTGGCATTGACCGGCGATCGAAGAACCCTGCTGAAAGCCGGCGCAGGGCTGTTCTACGACCGCGTGCCTTTGAACATCCCGACGTTCCCGCTTCTCCCCGATCGCACGATACTGATGCTCGACCCCGCGGGCCAGGTGCTGAGTTCGACGCCTTACGCAAACGTGATTTCCGGTGGACTTCGCAATCCGCGAAGCACGGCCTGGAATGTCGAGCTCGACCGGCAGGTCTCGACGAAACTGTTGGTCCGGGCCGCTTACCAGCAGCGGAACACCACCAACAGCTTTGTGGTGATGCCGACCACAACCGCCGGGAGCGCGTTGTTGTCCCTGTCGAACTCCGGGAGCGACTCTTACCGGGAGTTCCAGCTCACGGGTGTCTACCAGGCGCGCCGGTATACGCTCAACGCGTCATACGTAAGATCCAGAGCTTATGGCGACCTGAACGACTTCAACCAGTTCTTCGGGAATAATCCACAGCCAATCATCCAGCCGGACGCGCGCGCGCGGCTGCCGTTCGATGCGCCCAACCGTTTCTTGACCTGGGGAGAGATCCGAGGGCCCAAGAAAATAACCTTAATGCCGGTCCTGGACCTACACACCGGATTTCCCTACTCCACCGAAAACCAGATGCGCGAGTTTGTCGGTCCAAGAAACGATCAAAGATTTCCACGCTTCGTTTCCTTCGACCTTCAGGTGCAGAAGGCAATCAGATTGCCTTTAAGCAAGAATCACAGGGCAAAAGTGGGATTCGGGGTGTTCAACCTCTTCAATCATTTCGACCCCAGGGACGTACAAAACGATCTGGACAGTTACCGCTTCGGCGCCCTTTTTAACGGGGTGCCGCGCACATTTAGGGGAAAGTTTGTTGTGGACTTCTAATCACATGGCAAAAATCAATCAGTGTCTGATTCTCGCCGCCGGCAACGGGACGCGCCTGAGGCCCGTATCTGCGGGGCTGCCCAAGCCCCTTGTGCAGTTTCGCGGCAGGCCCATTCTCGAGCACGTGATCCTCAGGGCTCACCAGGCCCGGATCGACAATTTCGTGATCGTCGTAGGATATCGCGCCGACGTGATCCGCCGCTGGTTTGACAGCCGGTGGCACGGCGATGTGTCCGTGACGTGGGTCGAAAACCCGGACTATCACAAGCAGAACGGCATCTCCGCTCTAAAGGCCAGAAATGAACTCCACGATAACTTCCTTTTACTGATGGCGGACCATCTCTTTGAGCCGGAGACAGTAAAGGCACTGACGCAGCAGCCGCTTGCGCCAGGTGAGGTCATTCTGGCGGTGGATTCGAATATCGACCGGGTTTTTGACCTCGACGATGCAACCAAGGTTCGGCGGAACGGAAGGTTTATCGTCGACATCGGTAAAGCGATCCCGAACTACGATGCACTGGACACGGGGATGTTCCTGTGCAGCCCGGCGCTATTTGACGAGCTGGACTCCGCGGCGAGGGATGGGAACTGCTCGCTCTCCGACGGCATGCGCCAACTGGCCCGGGAACGAAGGCTGCGCGCCTTGGAGATTGGCGATGCAAGCTGGCAGGACATCGACACGCCCGAAGCTCTGGCGCATGCCGAGGGCGTCTTCGGCGGGCGCTTCTGTCCGGAGCCGATGGCGGAGACGTTGGCCTATGTCTAACGTCCGAGCTAGAACGCAACTGCCGCGCCGGTTGTTGGCTGCGCTCTTTGGCGTTCTGCTGCTGGCGCATTTGGTCCGCCGGGCCGGCCCCGCGAAGCTTCTGGAAAGCATTGCCGCGCTGGGATGGAAAATCGGTCTGGTCATTGCCCTGGGCGGACTGGCGCACCTTGTGAAGACTTGGGCCTGGCAAATTACGCTACTGGATGAGAAGCGCCAGGTTTCGTTTCTTCGCATGTTCGGGCTGCGGCTGGGATCGGAGGCAGTGGGACAGTTCGGCATTCTAGGCCAGGTATTTGGCGACACCTTGCGGGTCTCCCTCCTGGACTCGACAATGTCAGCCGCCAGCAAAATCACGTCGGTAACGCTGGATCGCGCGCTGTTCACCCTTAGCGCCGCTTTGGTGACCGCAGCCGGCATGATAGCCGCCCTGGCCGTCTTGCCGCTGCCCCATAACATCCCTTTGTACGCGGGGCTTTTTACATTCACTGTCCTGGGTCTCCTCCTCGTGACGGTGGTCGCGATACGAAAACGTTGGGCTGTGTTGTCGGGAACGGCACGGGTACTGGGCCGTGTCGGGCATTTTGCCGGCTGGATGGAACGCCAGCGTTCCTTGATTCACTCTATTGAAGGCAAGCTGCTTGACTTTTGTCACCACACTCCCGCGGCGTTTTGGGCCAGCTTCGGTCTGAATCTGGCATGCCACGCTGCGGCAGTGCTCGAGGTCTATCTCACCCTCTGGCTTATGGGGGCCAAAGTCAGCCTCCTGGCTGCACTGGGCGTCGAGGCGTTGACCAAGCTCGTCAATATCCTGGGAATATTCAATCCAGGAAATGTCGGCACGTATGAAGGTGGAAATATGCTTATCGCGAAACTGCTCGGACTCAGCGGAGCCGCCGGATTGACTGTCGCGATCATTCGACGAATTCGCGCCCTTTTCTGGGCGGCGGTTGGGGTCCTCTGCCTGATCCTGTTGTCAAAATCCAAACAGAAGAGCGGCCTGAGGGACACCGTTCAGGGCCGCACCCCGGCCCCAGAGAGCCAAACGCCGGAACCGGCCGCCCGGAACAAGAGTGAGTTTGCCGGTCACTCGCACGCCGTTGTCATCCTTGCCGCCAACTTGCAATGCGATGCCAATTTCGGGTCGGCACTTCCCGAGGTTGGCGCCCTCCCCGTACTGCTGCGTATCATTTTAGGAGCCTGCAATGCGGGTGCGGCGCGAATCGTGGTTGTGGTTGACGGGGCATCCGGGGCATCGGTGAGGCGCGGCCTGCAAAGCACGCGCCGGCTTCCGGCGTCCATTGAGTGGGTGGAACTTGGCGGCGGCGAGACCCCTCTCCCTTCCCTATTAGCGCAACTCGCCGGCGGGGAGGAACAGTTGGTGGTGATCGCCGGCGACCGTATCTATCATCCTTCCTTGCACCGGCGCGCCGCCAACTGGAGTGGCAACGCCGACGCCCTGGCGCTAACCACCGGCACGGACGTGGTTGGCATCTATGCGATATCCAGCGCACGGTTGCGGGATCTTGCCGAACGCCGCCCATCAAACGCCAGCAGACTTGAGGAACTCCATGACTGGCTCATTTCGACGGGTTCCGTCGAATGCGAGGAGGCGCCCGAAGACAAATGGCAGCGCATCCTCACCCCGCCAGATATCCTGTCGGCGGAGAACAAACTGGACAGTTGGCTCGTCAAGTCCACGGACGGCATTTTTGCAAGAATGAATCGCAAAGTTTCCGTGCCGATCAGCCGCCAGGCAATTCGCTTCCCAATCACAGCCAATATGGTCAGTCTGTTTACGCTTGGCGTCAGTTTTCTTTCCGGGATGCTCTACGCGTTCGGCGGCTACAAAAACATGTTGTTCGGCGCGCTTCTGTCCGTGTCCGCAAGCATTCTCGACGGATGTGACGGTGAGGTCGCTCGCCTGAAACTGCAGGAATCCGACTTCGGCTGCTGGTTGGACACGATATGTGACAATCTCTACTACTTATTCGTTTTCGGCGGTATGGGAATAGGGTTGCTCAGGACTTCAGGCACGCAACTTTATCTGGCATGGAGTGGAGTGCTTCTTTTTGGAGCAGGGGCCAGCCTCCTGACCACGGGGTTGCAGCGGCATCGACTGGCGGCCGGACGTCCCGAGCAGTATTTGAAGATCTGGCAGGCGCAGGCATCGCGCCGCCAGTCGAACCCATGGCTTTACCTCGGGCGGCATACCGAGTTCATCGTACGGCGCTGCTTTTTGCCCTATGCTCTTTTGTTCTTTGCTCTGTTCAACATCACGAACGTGGCTTTCATCCTCGCCGCTCTGGGTTCCAACCTGGTCTGGCCAATCGCCCTTTACACGTATTGCACCTTTGCCGCGGCCCAACCTTCAACGTCGGCGAGTCCCGCGGCCTCTGCTTAGTGCTCGGATTCCCGGCTAACGCCCGACTCGAGTACCTCTCCCATGAATAAAGCGATCAATGGCGGATTCACGACTGGCTCCAGACAGCCCTGGTCACGCGATTCCATACGCGTTGTGAGTTGGAATGTCGAGCGCGGCTTGCAGTTTTCAGCGATCCTCGACTTTCTGGGCTCCGCCGAGGCTGACTTGATTCTCTTACAAGAAGTGGACCGGAACGCGCGGCGCACAAGGCATCTTGATGTAGCCCGCGAGCTCGCACGGCCGCTCGGCTTGAACTACGTTTTCGGTACGGAATTCCAGGAACTGAGCGAGGGTTCGGAACGCTGGCCCGCCCACCACGGGCTGGCGACGCTTTCCCCATGGCCTCTATCGAAGGGGCGGATCATTCGCTTTCAGCATCAGTCCAGTTTCTGGGAGCCCCGTTGGTATGTGCCACAGATCAGCTTCTTTCAACGACGAATCGGGGGGCGGATCGCCCTGGTCAGTGAGGCACTGATTGATCGCCAAAGACTCACATCCTACAACGTGCACCTGGAGAGCAGAGGGAGAGACGTGCTGCGCCTGCAGCAGTTGCAGGAAGTACTGGACGATAACGAACAGCATACGGAATCTCCTCTGGTCATCATAGGTGGGGACTTCAACCTGAACGCTGGCAAGGGCGGCGCCGCGGCGATGCTTCACAGAGCTGGATTCCATGATGCCGTGCGATTGCCCGATATCGGTACTACAACTGCCCGCGTTCCATTCCGACATTCGCGTCCGATCGATTGGATTTACATTGCGGGGGCAGTACAGTCGGAGGGGCTAATCCACGAGCATATTCGGGCCTCAGACCATTATCCTCTTTCCGCTACGTTTGCGGTTCGTGACAGAGCGGAGATACGGAACCGCCTGTTGACTCGCCGGCCTGCATCTGGAAGCTGCTGAACAGCTATGCGAATCAGCGCCGCTTACGTCCTGGGCAGCAACGCGTCGGATGAAGAAAGCCGCGTGGCGACGCGGACAAGGCCATTGATCTCGCCGCGCGAATAAATGTGCGGGACGCGACGCGTTTTCCGGTAGCCGAAGTGGTTCGCTGGTGGCGACTCGTGCTGGGATTCTTCCACTCGCAGGTACTGAGCGAACCGGCAGACGGTCTGGTAGCAGATGTGTCGTTGCGCGACCGATGCCGCTTGGCCAGCCCACTCGATAGTTGTAGCTGTGCGGATGTGCGTCTGCTTTCGATCGGCCGGTGGTCGAACGGCGGGATGCCGTGCGCGGCTGATGGCGGAGAGAGAGGGATTCGAACCCTCGATAGAGTTTCCCCTATACACGCTTTCCAAGCGTGCGCCTTCAACCACTCGGCCATCTCTCCGGTTCGGAAAACAGAGGCGTTCCGCTTTCGAGCAGAGTGGATCGCTCCCCTCAGAATAACATGCACGATCGCAGACCAGCAGATTCGTCAACCCGCCCGCAATGCTCGCCCGCCCGGCCCCCGAAGCTGTTCGCCGCAACCGGACCGCATGATATGCTTTACCAATGCGTTGCCGACTTGCGGGCCAAAGGCGTCCAGGCCTATGGTTTCGGACCGATCATCGACGAATCCGAAGTCGCCCTCGGTGGCGGCGCCCACGGCGACGACGAGCGGCTGAAGGAGGTCTCCCTGTACCAGGAGGTTCAGTTCCTCTGGCGCAGCGTGACCCAGGTAGTCAATTCACAATAGGTAGGTCAATATGAAGACACTCGCATTGCGAATTTTCGTCTCGGTACTCTGCCCGGCGGCGGGCCTGCTGGCGGCCGATTCCGCTTCCCTTTCCCCTGCCTGGAGCAAGCCGGCAGCCGCCTATCTCGATGCGCGAGCCGCGTGGTGGAGCACCTGGCCGCAGTCCGCCCGCGATCACGACACGTTCTGCGTGTCTTGTCACACCGTATTGCCCTACGCCGTGGGACGCCCTGCATTGCGCGCCGCATTGGGCGAGCCAGGCCCGTCCCCCAACGAACGCAAAGTCCTGGACAACGTCACTAAACGCGTGCGCCTGTGGAAGGAGGTCGAACCCTTCTACCCCGACGCCAAGCGAGGCGTGCCCAAAACCGCCGAATCGCGCGGCACCGAGTCCATCATGAACGCCTTGATCCTGGCCGGTTACGACGCCCCTTCCGGCCGGCTCGGCCCCGATGCGCGCCTGGCCCTCGACAACATGTGGGCCGAACAACTGAAGACGGGAGATGCCACAGGGGGTTGGGCCTGGCTTCAGTTTCACAACTCTCCCTGGGAAGGCGACTCCCAATACTGGGGATCCACGCTTGCCGCGCTCGCCGTCGGCATCGCTCCCGGTAATTACCGCTCCGCGCCCGAGATCCAGAATGGCTTGAAACT
>Ga0326728_10015485_pt1 | contig 15843 bp, 15 predicted proteins | sample MB3enrmetagenome_FD_207602 | JGI IMG/M metagenome (GOLD analysis project Ga0326728, IMG submission 207602) | Lab enriched peat soil microbial communities from McLean, Ithaca, NY, United States - MB31MN | ecosystem: Environmental > Terrestrial > Soil > Wetlands > Peat | place: USA: New York...
CGGAGAGTATGCAGTTCTCGCAGCCGCAGACAGAGACGGCGGAGACCGCGCTGACGGAGCCGCTGTAGTGGGCGGGAGTCGGTGGGTTGTGGTTTCCCTCCAGGGACGAGAACCTGTCCGTGGGGACCCCCCTTGCCGCAAACAACGCGGCGAGTTACCCCAACGAGTGCGTTATTTTGATTCGGCGGGGGCGGGGTTGTCGGTGGTGATTCCTTCGGCGACTTCGCTTTCGTGGGTGACTTTGCGCAGGCTCACGTGCTCGAACTGGGCCCAGATGAGACCTGCGGGGATGATGCTGATGAAGGTGACGAGCAGCAGGGAAGCCGCACAGGCGGTGGAGGCTTCAGGGGACGCACCGAGGAGCCCCGTCAACGCCGCGGCCACGATTCCGATCTGTGTAAACCAGCCGAGCACGGGCAACTGGAAGATGCTGGCTCCGCCGCTCGCAATCATGAGCAGCACGCATTTTGCGGGAGTGAGGTCGGAGAGTTCAGGACTGCCGCTGAATGCCCGGCAGGTGACGAAGTAGGCGAAGGCGATCAGGACCCACATTCCGAGAGAGAGCGCCGCGGTTGCTGCGAACTCGGAGAAGGTGCGCATGGTGTCGAGACCGGAGTGGAAGGTGCGGATCTTTTCTCCCACGGCGGCGCCGAGCTTCGTTGAAACCAGTCCAAATGCCTGCTCGAAGAAGGTGGCGACTGCTGTTCCCCACAGGCGGACGGCGACGAGGAAGAGCGCGCCGGCGAGCGTGAGGACGAGCCCTCCGTATCGGGCAAACAACGTGGCCAGCAAGGGAGAGTGCTGCTCCATGGAGACGACCATTCTGGAGTGGCCAGTGGCCCTGACGATATCGGCCTCTGGGATCCAGAGCATGGCAACAGAGAAGATCAACGCCATGGAGCCGGCGTCGAAGAGGCGCTCGACGATATAGACGGCGATCTGGGAACTGAGCGGCAGGCCGGTCTTCTTGGAAACCAGGTAGGGGCGAACCGGGTCGGCGACGCGGCCGATGAGCGCGACGGCCGTAAAGCCGATGATCTGTGTGCCGATAAGAGAGAGGGGTGGCACCTTCTTGTTGTGCTTGAGCAGGCGGGCCCAGCGGACGGATCGGAAGACGTAGGCGAAATAGATGCAACCGATGCCGAGGGCGATCATGCGCCAGTCGGCCTGGGCTACCTGATCCAGGAACACGTGAAAGTTGAAGTGGAATTTTTGCCGGCCCCAGAGAAAGAGGCCCACGAGTGCCGCCAGCACCACCAACCCCAGGATCAGTTGCCGTTTGTTCAAGCGATCTCCGTTTCGAGCTTTGTTTCCATTGTATGGTGCCGTTTCTAATGGGTTGAAGCTGGAGCGGGGAAATGACGCGGCTGCACCAGTTTAGGAAGCGGTCTACCGGGTTGGGGAAGCCTGAATTGCGGCTGGGGGTTGGCCCTGGCGGGCCTGCAGTTCACGCGCGACCACGCGCCGGTTGAACTCGTGGATGACGCGCGCCACGTAGGCCCGAGTCTCGTGGTAGGGCGGGATGCCGTGGTACCTGTCGACCGCGGCGGGACCGGCGTTGTAGGCGGCGAGGGCAAGGGCGATATTATCGTGATAGCGCACGAGCAGCTCATCGAGGTAAGCCGAGCCGCCACGTACGTTTTCGTCGGGACAGAAGCTATCGCTGACGCCTTCATTGGTTGCCGTTTTCGGCATGAGCTGCATGAGGCCGCGGGCACCGGCACGGCTGACCGCGCGCGTGTTGCCGTCGCTTTCAGCCTTGACCACGCTGGCAAGAAGGTCGGCGTCGAGGTTGTGCTGCTGCCCGGCCGCTGCGAGCATCTCGTGCAGGTCGGCGGGGCTGAGCTTTGTGTCGGCCTTTGCCCCGGGTGCGACGGGGGTCGGCGGCGGATCGGGGACGGTCTCGAAGCTGGTGATCTCTTCCGGACGGAACTCGATGTAGCTGCTTTCGCCGCGGCTCATGTAGAGCCGGATCATGGAACCGACCTGGGCATGATGATCGCAGCTCATATCGAAGCCGTTAGTGAGCACGACGCGTTCAGCGGAGAACGCCGGGTGCGCTACGGCGGCGAGGGCGACGATGAGTAGATGGCGAATCCGCACGGTTGTTTCCTGATTATCCTCAAACTCTAGCAGAAGCGCGCCGCGCCAACGCCATCTCCAAAGTCACCGCCACCCCGTCCTCATCGTTGGGCGGGGCCTGTTTCCAGCCGTTGGTCTTTGCCAGGGTCCGCAAGTCCTGTGCAGCGTTTGCCATGATGACAGCCTGGCCAGCCCATTCAAGCATATCGACGTCGTTCCAGTTGTCTCCGATGGCCATGGTTTCCTTACGATCGACGCCGAGGCGGGTGGCGAGCCGCTCGAGTGCCCAGCCTTTGGAGACGCCGGGCGGGAGCAGGTCGAGGATGGAGAGATCGCGCGCGGGATACTCGGTGCGAACCGCTTCGCATTGCCGGGTCAAATGGCTGTTTTTCAGGGCATCTTCTGCTTCGCGCATCTTGTGGACTGCGCCAGTGACCATGCCCTGGATGGGGTCATTACCGTCGTGGAGCGCGTCTTCGAGCGGCTTCACGATCTCGATCGCGTTGCGATTGGCCTCGACCCACAGGGCGATTCGCTGGTGGGCGCGCTCAAAGTCTTCGAGGACCAGTTCGCCGCGACCGACCTGGTCGAATGTGAAAACCAGCGTTCCAAAAGGCCTTAGCAGCCCGCAGAGGCCGCGCGCCACCCGCGCTTCGAGGTGAGAGCGATCGAGCGGATCGCCGCCCAGGGTGCGAGTCACTGCACCATTCGACGTGATGAGTGGCGTATCCGCTCGCAGGCCGAGGCCTTCGAGCAGGGGAGCGGTGTAGGCGGTCCGGCGACCCGTGGCAATGGCGACCGTAACTCCTGCATTCTGCGCGGCCTTGAGGGCCTGTGCGTTGCGGGGGCTGATTCTCTGGCTGAAGGTCGGCAGGAGGGTGCCGTCCATGTCAATCGCCACCAGGCGAACGGGGGGATGCATATGGGTAGTGTACCGGGATGCGCAAGAGGGGGCGGGGATGGCCGGATTTGCCTTGCGCTTGTGACCGCGGGCACGCCCCGCGAGATGGAAGCAGAGCAGAATGGCGTAAACCGGAGAAGAAATATGCAGCCCGAGTTTCTTGTTGCGTATGTGACGCGCAGCGGCTCAACCGGAGAGGTCGCCGAATTTGTAGCCGAGACTCTAAGCGAGGCCGGCGCGCCAGCCAAGGCGAAGCAGACGGTAGACGTGCAGTCAATCCTGGATGATGCGCCGGTGATCCTCGGCGCCGCGCTCTACGCCGGTCATTTTCCAAAGGAGTTTCACAAGTTCATTGTTCGTTTTCAGCGGAAACTCTCCAACGCGCCCCCGTGGATATTTGTTCTGGGACCGACGGACAAGGAGCCCAAGCACTTTGCGGCAGCTGAGGAGGAGGCTCGCAAGGATTTGGCCAGGTATCCGTGGTTGCATCCGGCGGATGTGCGCGTTCTCGGCGGCAAGTTTGATCCGCATAACCTCAAGCTCGCATTTCCATTCAGCCTGGTGAAGATGCTCCCTGGCAATCCCTTCAAAAAGTTGCCACCGTCCGATGTTCGGGACTGGGATCTGATTCGCAACTGGGCCAGGACGATTGCCGATCATCTGAATGCGGCAGTGTAAGAGTGGTTGGGCGGGTTGAGTACACTGGCTGCATGGAGCGGATCTGTACGCATTGCCACGCTGTATTGGCGCCGGAGACCAAGGCCGATTGGTGCCCGGCGTGCGGGGGCGCGCTGACGGAGCGGCCCGAGCTGGAATCGGATGCGGCGAAGGCTGCGAAGGCCGAAGTAGACCATCGCGGCATTGTGTTGCCGCGGCGGCACGCTGTGGGTGGGATCATCACGCCGCAATAGTTCCGTCAGCTCTTCGCGCGAGAGCCTGCCACTCGCATGGGATAGAACTCGAAGCGATTCAAGCCGGCACGGACCGACGGATCGTTTTCGCCGAACTGCATCGCCTCTGCCTCTTCCTCTACCTCCAGTATTCCTAAACCGAAGGCTCCACCAGGCGCCATTACCGGGCCATAGAGAAGGAGTCGGCCCGCGTCAAAGTGCTGCCCGAAATAATCAGAGTGCTCTTGCATCAAGGCGCTTTCTTCCTGGGTGATGTCTTGGGGGAAGCTCGTCCGGGGAGGAATCAATTTGAAGTAATAGTGCTTCTTTTCCATGGCGAGGATAGATTAAAGCACTTTCCCGGTTTGTGTGCTGTTTCTTGCGCGGCGATTGAGTTTCTACTCGTAGCGCAGCGCTTCGGCGGGGCGGATTCCTGCGGCGGCGGAGGAAGGATACAGCGTGGCGAGAAGCGAGATTCCTACCGAGACGATGGAGACAATGACTCCGTCGAGAAAGCGCGGGGCGAAAGGAAGGGTGTCGATAGCGTAGACGTCGGCGGAGAGATGGATGAAGTGATAGTGGCCGCCGGCCCACGCGGCGATGTAGCCGAGGATGAGGCCGAGCACGGTGCCAACCACGCTGATAAGGAAGCCCTGCAACAGAAAGATGCGGCGCACCTGTCCGGGATCGACGCCGAAGCTCATGAGCACGGCGATGTCGCGCGTCTTTTCCATCACCATCATGGTGAGGGCGATGAGGATGTTGAGGGCGGCGACGATGACGATGAGAGTGATGACGATGAATGTGACGACCTGTTCGAGCTTGAGGGCGCGAAAGAGTTCGCGGTTCTGCTCCATCCAGTTGTCGGTCATGAAGCCGGGGCCGGCCGCTTTCTCGATTTCCTGTGCGATTGCTGGCGCGTTATTCAGGTTATCGACCCTGAAGCTGATGACGGAGACGAGGTCAGGCTCGTCGTAGAGGCGCTGGGAGTCGGCGAGGCGAACGTGGCCCCAGGCAGAGTCGTACTGGTAGAAGCCGGTGTGGTAGGTGCCGACGAGGCGGAAGTGAACATACTTGGGGATGATGCCGATCGGTGTCAGATCGCCCTGGGGACTGACCAGCATGACGGAGTCGCCGACACTGGCGCCGATAGATTCTGCGAGATCCTTGCCGAGGATGATGGGCGGCAAAGGTGCGTTTGCCGGGGGCTCCGACTCAGGTGTTGGATCGATGGCGCGCACCGCGGCAGGAGGAGCATTCGACAGAACGGTGCTGACCTTCTCTTCTTCGTTGGGCACGACGCCCTGGATCAATGCGAAGCCGGCGCGGGCGCCGTTGGCGACCATTACCTGCTCGTCGAGTTCGGGCGCGGCGGCGACAACGTGGGGCAGCTTGGCCAGTCTGTCGATTAGCGGGCGCCAGTCGCGGATACCAAGGTCCTTGACGCGCATGAGCTGTATGTGGGCGCTGGAGTCGACGAGGCGGTCCTGGAGGTCGCGGCGCATGCCGTTGGTGATGGCGAGAGCGATGATGAGCGCGGCAACGCCGGCGGTGATTCCGGTGATGGAGATGGCGGTAACCACGCCGACGACAGCCTGGCGCCGCTTGGCTTTCAGGTACCGGGCCGCCACGTAAAGCTCAAATCGCATCGTGCCTGCTTCTTACTTTGCCGCCGGCGAAGTGAATACTGTCTTCGCCACGCCGACGTTTTCGTGCCTGTCATAGACGCGCACGGTGATGAGGTGCTCGCCGGTTTTGCCTTCGAGCGCCTTGGCGGGAATCTCGAAGTCGTAGTGTTCGCGTTTTGAATCGGAGAGCTTGCCGACTGGGTCGATGTACTGCCACGGGCCGGCATCGAGCGAGTACTCGGCGCGGGCGATCGGTGAGGCTGCGTCTTCAGCATCGAAAACCACGTGAGCGGGCTCGGGACAAGGAGGCTGCGCGCATTTTGCGAGAGCCTGTTCTGCTTTCAACGCGCTCACGACCGGAGGCGTGGTGTCGATTTCGAAACGTTCGCTGATTTTGGAGCCGGTGAGTGCTTCGCCGGGGCTATGCGACGGCGCATCGGAGGCAACGACTTTGACGCGATAGCCGCCATCGGGGATGAGCGCCGCGTCGAAGCTATATGCCTTGTCGGTAATGCCGTCCTTGAGCAGGTGCCAGTCGTGTTCGCCGTCGCCACGCAGATAGAGCGAGTAGACGAGATCGTCGCCGTTTTCATCGTGAGCGGCCCAGCGAACCGTCACGGCAGTGCGATCCTTGATGGCCTGGAGGGGCGTACTGGCGCTTCCTGCGTCGACCGGAACGACCATTGCCTGGTTTGCAGAGGGGAAGCTGATATTCACGGTCTGTTGCGGGCTGGCAGCAGACGCCAGCGGGTTGAGACGGGCGCCGGGCGCGACGACGAGATCGTCCACTTCGGGCGCGGCATTCACGGGCAGGTAATTCACGCCGACGCCGGAGAGTTTGCCGCCGTCGTGCAGGATGGCTTTCCACTGCAGAAAGCGGCCGGCGGGGGATTGGATGGAGCCATTCTGTAACGGCTGCCACTCGGACCATCCCCAGTCGCCATGACCGCGGGCGGGCTGCTCGACATTGCCGGTGCGGGTGAGGATCTCGTAGTTCTGCGAGTCGGGATCGACCTCGATGCGGCCAAAGCGTGCGTATGCTCCGGCATCGAGCACGTCGCTGCCGTATTCATGTTTCTCCGACTTGCCCAGTGCGTAGAGTCTGCCGGTGTTGCCGGCGCCGATAACCACCGTGTCTCCGGCGCTTCTGTGAACATCGGCAAGGCTCAGGCCCTGCTGTGCTTCGAGGTGCGCGATATCGGCGTAGTCGCCATTCTCCTGGATATGGAAGATGTGGCCACGATTGCCGCTGATGGCGAGGATTCCATCGGGGCGGGTGTCGAGTGCGTAGACGATATCGTCTTTGGCGGACCAGATCTTGCGCGGAGCCTGGTCGGGTGCGAGGGCGTAGATGTCGGTGCCCTCGGGCGCGGAGGTGCTGGCGTTTGCGGCCTGAAGGGAACCCGGCTGCACGATGGTGAAAGTGACGGTTCCGACGCCCTGCACTGGAAGGGGTGGAAGCGGATTGCGGCTCTTGTCGCCGACACTGGCCGCGTAAATGGTGCCGTCGGCGCCGACAGCAACGGAGGTGATCTCGCGGCGCGGGGCTTCATAGACCACGTAGCCCTTGCCTTGCGGGTTGATGCGATAGACGAGGCCGGAGCCATCGGAGCCGGCGATCAGGTTGCCTTTCGCGTCCCACGCCAGGGTGCGAATGTGCTGCTCGTCGCACTTGAAGAAGGCTTCAGGCCTGGAGTCGGGCTGGGCATCAGCATGGGAAGGGTCGATGCGGTAGATTGCCCCAGGGCCGCCGACGGCGATGTAGAGCCTGCCGGCCGAGTCGAATGTCATGTCCCAGACGTAGTGCGATTTCGATTCGCGATTTGATTTCGAGGTTGAATCGCTTGCGGAACCGGCGGGGGCTTCGGCCCTGGCCGCGTCGAAGACGACATGGGCACTCGACTCATCCTGCTTTGCGGTTGCGTTGGGATTGAGCTTGTAGACCTTGCCGCTGGGCACGGTGGCGGCGTAGAGAGAGCCGTCGGGGCCGATGCGCACAACCTGCACGCTCACGTCGTGCGATTCAAACAGCGTGAAGGGCTTCGAGTCTTTCTGCATGCTGCCGCGCAGAACAGTGGCGGGCGATCCGGTGCCGAGGAAGGGCGTGCCGTTTTTATCGACGGCGACGGACCAGACAAAGGTGGAGGGAGTGATCAGGATGTCGGTGAGGCCGGGGCCTTCGCGGAGGTTTCCGTTGCTGCTGATGGCAACGCCCTGTGGTGTGCCTTTTTCGAATTCGTCGATGCGGGACTGAGTCCAGAGGTGCGTGCCCTGCGCGCGCAGCGGCTGCACCGCGAAGGATGCGGTGAGTGCACCGAGAGCGGCGAACGCACATGCGAAAAAGCGGCGGGAAGGCTTAGATGTCGCAGCAAACATTCTGTGGTTGAGTCTACTAAATCGGCCCGGTGGGCGATGCGGGCCCAGGGATATAGGGAGTAGGGAGCAACAAGCGCTGGCGGCCTTGTCGTCGCACGAAGGTGAGAACGACAACCGCATAGCCCTCGACTCCCTACGGTCGCTCGGGATGACAGTGTTTTGGGTGAGGATACCTAGCGGCCGCTGCGGAACTGGATGATGCGGCGGCGGTCGCGCTTGGAGGGGCGGCGCTCGGGCAGCGGAGCGTACTGCTGCATCGCCTTGCGTTCGGCGACTTCGCGGAGGCGCTGCTGCTTGCTCTCCTCGGTTTCGCGATAGAGCATTTGCGCGACGGCGGCGGGGCCGCGGATCTCGCTGAGTTCGAGAACTTCGATGTGGAATTCGCCACCCTCGTTTTTCACGCGCAGCATGTCGCCGACGCGCACATCGCGCGCGGGTTTGGCTTCGATTTCGTTGGAGCGTATGCGGCCGAGTTCACAGGCCTTGGCGGCGAGGGCACGCGTCTTGAAGAATCGCGCAGCCCAAAGCCACTTGTCGATGCGAACGGAATTCCGGGTTTGCTCAGCGGTCACGGTTGTGTCCGTCAGGATGCCTTCGAGGAAAGTTCTCCTGCCGTCAAGCATAATACTCACAACCTTCCCATCGCCTGTAAACTTCTGAAAACTAACAATCTCGGGAGCTGCTGATGAATCGGGGCTTCAAATCGCGGGGCAAAGAGATGCCCCGTATGGAATGAAACCTGCTAGGGTATTTCGAGAGGTGAATAGACGTGAGCAAGAACAAGACTCTCCCCACTGTTCCGCTCAAGGAAGTTCCCACCCAATCTGATGAAAAGAGAGCCGGAGGACACCGGAGGGTGGTGCTGGTAGTCGATGACCAGAGCGTGATTGCCGATACGTTGGCTGAGATACTCTCTCGAAACGGCTACCAGGGAATCGCGGCATACGACGGAGACAGTGCGCTGGAAACCGCGCTGCTGACGCCGCCGGAGATGTTGATCGCCGACGTAGTTCTGCCCGGCGTTACGGGCATTGAACTGGCCATCAAAGTACGGCGCATCTTCCCCGAATGCAAGATCATTCTGTTCTCAGGGCAGGCATCGACCGCCGATCTGCTGGCAAGCGCACGTGCTGACGGACATCACTTCACCCTGTTGAACAAGCCCCTTCATCCGCAGGATCTGCTGCGGAGGGTATCTGAAGGGCTGAAACCGCGCAAGCCGATTCCGGTTGAAGCGCGATAGACTTGCCGCACACAACGCACGAATCGCGACACAGAGATAGGTTGGGCGCCCTTGCGGGGCGCCCGTTTCATTTTCAGTTGCCCAACACAGCCCTGTAGCGCACCTTGTTCTTTTTGACCTTTTCGATGGCCTCGTTGGCCTTGGCCATCGCGAACAATTCGGTTGTGGCTTTCACCTCGTGGCGAGCTGCGACGTCGAGCATTTCGCGAATTCGCTGCGGACTGCCGATGGGGCTGCCGGTCACGGTGCGAATTCCGGAGATGAGCGGGAAGGCATGCAGCGACACGGGCGAGGGCGGCACGCCGACGAAACATAGTGTGCCGGTCGGGCGCAGCGCCTGAATGTAGACATTCCAATCCTGGTCGGCGTTGGCAGTGTTCAGGATGAAGTCGAGCGAGCCGGCGACTTCTTTCATGGCCTTTGATTCACGCGAATTCACGAAGTGGTGAGCGCCGAGGGAACGTGCCTCTTCTTCCTTTGCGATCGAAGTGGAGAACGCGATGACTTCCGCTCCGAAGACGCGGGCGAACTGAATGGCGATGTGGCCGAGGCCGCCGATTCCGACAATGCCAACGCGAGAGGAGGGATTGATGCCATGGTCGCGCAGCGGGCTGTAGACAGTGATCCCGCCGCAGAGGAGCGGCGCCGCCTGCTCGCTGGGCAGGGCATCGGGAATGCGCACGACAAAGCGCGCGTTGGCGCGGACTCGGTCGGCATATCCGCCGTTGCGATGAACGCATGTGGCTTCCGTGGAGGGGCACAGGTTATCGAGGCCGCGGCTGCACCACTCGCACTCGCCGCAGGAATTCGACTGCCAGCCGAGGCCGACGCGCTGCCCGTGTTTGAGCGTGTGAACTCCGGAGCCTACGGAGGTGACGGTGCCGATGATCTCGTGCCCAGGGATGAAGGGATACTGGCTCATTCCCCAGTCGTTCGAAATGAGGTGAAGGTCGCTATGACAAATGCCGCAGTGGGTTATGCCGATTTCGACTTCCTGCATGCCCAGTTCACCCGGGTCATAGCGAAAAGGCAAAAGCTCGGCGCCCGCTGCGTGAGCTGCTAATCCTTGAATTGGGGCCATGGTCGTTACGCAGTCCTCACTTGGGTCGTAAAAAGGGCCAAAAAAACACCAGGCCGGAACGAGTACGACAGATTCACGTAAAGCGATGCAGGTCAAGTCTAGTTTAAACCGCCGCCGGGCTCGATGTGCAGATTGAGGATTTGAAATCCGCTGAGCATTCCGCCTGCGGGTGCGTCGCCGGCCACGACGGCAGATTCGCCGTTTAGGGTGACGTCCTTGGCAGTGCGCAGCGGTTCGAAGGCGTTGGCGACGGATAGCGGAAGGGTGGAGAGTGTCTGGCCATCGACGCCGGCCTGGGCATCGGGCAGCAGAAGGCTGACGAAGATGCGATCGGCGGGATGTTGATTGCGCGCCTGGGCCAACACTGTTTCGAGGTCAACGTTTCGATTGAACATGCGGGGCGGATTCAGAGCCCGGTCGAGGGTTCCGGCATCGGAAACGAGCAGGCGCACGGTCCCAGCGGGAAGTCCCTGGGGAAGGCTGATGGGTATTCGGATGTTCCGCTTGGGCTGCTGCCAGGGGCGCACCGTGGCCTCAACCACGACAGTGTCGCCGGCGTGCACGATGTTGCCGGTGTCGATGCGCGCTGTTTCGAGCTCCACCTGTGCGCGCCTGGGGATGGAATCGACGTCGAGGTCGATGGATCTGATTGCTCCCTGGCGTGCGCCGTTGGCGTAGAGCAGGGCGAAGCTCTGGTCAGCCTGCATGGCGGCTGAGAGCTGCGCAGAACCCTGGTCGCCGGCAGGAGCCCACAGGTCGAGCGGCGATGGTGGATAGCCCTCGATGTCAACGCTACCCTTTACGTGGTAGCTGGTCTCGAGACTGCTCTGGTTGTTTTCAAGCAGCGCATCGTAGAGCGAAACCAGCACAGCCTGGGGCGTTAGCGAGGGAAGATCCACGACCTCGATGTTCAGACTTCGATCGGCACCCTCGCTACGCACGGTGATGTGGACCGGGATCATGTGCGGCCTGGCTCCGAGCACGCCGCGAATTGCGGAGTCGCGGTCGTCGGTGAATGTGCCGATCGGGTCGCCGGTGTTGATGATCTTGAATGCATTGAGGGGAGAGGCAAGAGTTTCGACGACCTCAGCGGTTGTCATGGGAAGCGAGACGGAGCCGGCCTGGAGGATGGGGTGTCCGCAGGCGAGCAACTGCCTGGGATCGACGTAGGTGACGGTGCAGGTGGCGGAGATCTCGAGATCGCCGCGCACAAGCTGGGCGCTAACGGCTGAACCGGGGACGACGCTGGCGATGGCGGAGCGCGAGATGCCGTCGAAGGAGCCGGCGGAATCCCGCTTCGATGAGCCGCTGCCGCCGGCCGCTATGACGTCGAGCCCGGTGCCGGCCATTTCTTTCTGCCAGAGCCGGATCGCCTCGGGGCGGAAGCCGCTCATCACGAGCGGCGTTTCCATGGCCTGAAAGGTCATTCCACCGGACAAAACGGTATCGGGTTGCGAGCCGGGATTGGCGGGTGATGTCAAGGCCCACTGTGTGCTGACCGGCATGTCTTTGACCTCGAGCATCTGCTCGATGGGGGTGATGCCGGCGATGGGGTCCTTGGCGAACTGGCCGATACGGTAAGAGAGGGAGCCGAGAAGCTTGTTGCCGATGTAGACTGGGCTTCCGCTCATGCCGGCGACGACGCCTGTGTATTCAGGCTTGGCACCGTGGAGTTGGGCGAGGATCATGTCCTGCCCGGGCCCGCGGGCACCGCGAAGCACGCCAAGGATTTCGACCTGCATGGGCTCGGGCATGGTGCCGGTGAAGACGGTCCAGGCAGTGGCCATCTGGCCGCGATGGACCTGGCTGACGGGGTAAAAACCCCCGCCGGAGGGCGGCGGCGCAGAGGGCGCGGGGGAGTTTTGCGCCCGAATAGATGCCGCAAGCGCCAGGGCGAACAGGAAAACGGCCAGAGTTCGAGTTAGAGGCAGGATCGCCTTGGGGCAGGGATTCACGTCTATAAGAGTAAACCGGCGATGCATTGCGTCGGGAGATTTGAGTTTCTTTCGATTTGCCATGCTCAATGGTTTCGACGCCCAAAGCTGAAAGTTGTTTCCGCGCTCGACTGCGCCGCTTGCCGATTACTTTGGGCAGTCCCTATGCTGTGAACACAGAGGTTGTCATGTCAACGAACCGCCCGTACCAGATCGTTCGATTGTATTTTGCTCCATTTACGCTGCTGGCTGCCATGGGGCTGGCTTCGGTGGCCTGGGCCCAGAGCACGCCGCAGACCCAGCCGCAGCAGCCACAGCAGCAGCAACAACAGGATCAGGCTGCCCCGGATGCTGGCGGTCCGGGCGCAGATAACGGCGCGATTGCTATACCGAAAAAGAAAGACAAGCCGGACGACACCCCACCGCCTGCGCCGGCGCAGCCGAAGTTCAAGAATCCGGAGGGGGCAGGGAACTATTCGCTGCGCGTGGATGTGCCCGAAGTGACGGTGGATGTGGGCGTTCTGCTGGAGAAGACCGGGCAATTCGTTCCGGGGCTGAAGCCATCGAATTTCAAGCTCTACGAGGATGGCGTGGAGCAGAAGATTTCTGGGTTCAAGCGCGTCGAGGCGCCGATCACTGCGCTGCTGCTGTGCGAGTTCGCAAACAGCAACTACACGTACAGGTTCCTTTACGATATGCAGAATGCGGCGTGGGAGTTCGCGCAACAGCTTCGGCCGCAGGACTACGTTGCTTTGATGACCTTTGATATGCGCACCCAGATCTGGCTGGATTTTACGCAGGATAAGGGGCAGGTTCTGAATGCGATTCGGTCGCTCGTGATTCCCGGATTCAACGAGCGCAACCTGTTCGACGCGCTTTACGAAGCGGAAGATCGACTGACCCGGATCGAGGGGCACAAGTACATCATTCTCATCGCTTCGGGCCGCGACACGTTCTCGAAGATTACGCTCGACAAAATCTATCAGAAAGTGAAGACCACGCCGGATATCACGATATTTGCGATTTCGACGGGTGGGGCGCTGCGCGCCATGACGGAGGGCGGAGGGGGCTTCAGCCAGCAGATGCGGGACATCGATTATCTGCAGGCAGATAACCAGATGAAGACCTTCGCCAAGATGACGGGCGGGATGTTTTTCGCGCCGCGATTTGTGGGGGAGATGCCCGATATCTTCTCGGATATCAACAAGGCGATCCGTTCGAAGTACGAACTGGTCTACCATCCAAGCAATCCAAAACAGGATGGAAGCTATCGCAAGCTGCGCGTGGAGCTGGTTGACGATGAGGGGAAACCGTTGCACTTCCAGGATGAGAAGAAAAAGCCGCTGAAGTACGAGATCATCGCGCGGGATGGCTACCGTGCGAAGCAGGAAGTGGAGTAGGGCTGGGAAGGAAAGTCAGGAAAGCAAAGAGGGACACGGGACAGCCCATGGGCTGTCCCGTGCCGTTTGAGGGAGACGGCAACTGGCCTATTTGAACTGGTTCATTACATCAATCACGTAATAGCCGATAACGAAAAGCGTCGCAACCGCAGCAACGATCTCCGAAACCTTGATGAGAGGCTGAACCTTGCTTACCTTGGCGGTGATAGCGGCCTGTGTTGCCTTCTCATGGCTGAAGGAGTCATCGAGAAAAATCTGATCTTCCTCGTCACGGGTGAGGCGCGAACGATAAATGAACATGATCGCCATCAGCAGAATCGTCAAGCCCCAAACGGTCCACATAACAGGAACAAACGTCATAACACCTACCTCCACCGAATTCCCCACTCATCGCCGCGGCCGCTCGAGATCGCCGCGGACTCCCGGTGGGTTTACGGCTAGAATCATAGCCCTCTGCCGGGACGCCGCCCGTGACACGAATCACAGGGAATTTCGACAGAGCAGACTTCGAGTGAAGTTAGATTCAGTTGGGAGCAGAGGGGTTGTTCCTGCTCGTGGGGGGAAGCGATTGTTGCGACCTTGGCACCCCTTTTGGCATCCAAATGCATGAGTTACCAATGGAGCTTGTATCGACCTCTTCGAGGGCAGTACAGTAACATCAGGGTAGAGTCAGGAGAACCGGAGAAATCATGGCGACAACAACGACAGCACCGACGCAGGAAACGGAAAAGAAAGTCCCCCTCACGCTTACGCCGCAGGCGGTTGCCAAGGTGCGTGAAATCATGGCTACGCAGGACCCGCTTCCTGCCGGTTTGCGGATCGGCGTCGTGGGCGGTGGCTGCTCGGGGTTCCAGTATTCGATGGCCTTTGAGAACCAGGCTGGGATGATGGACAAGGTCTTCAACTTTGACGACCTGAAAGTCTTTGTTGATGCCACATCATTGATGTATCTGAACGGCTGTATTGTCGATTACGTGGAGACGCTGGAGGCGGCAGGCTTCAAGTTTGACAATCCCCAGGTGAAGAGCACCTGCGGATGCGGATCTTCATTCAGTGTGTAAACCTGGCGCGAGTTAAAGCATGAAGAAAGCTCGTCCGATGGACGGGCTTTCGTGTGTCTGGAGAAAGCTGCCGCGGACTACAACTGTTCCGCAGTTCCTCTGTCCCGAGGCCACTCCTGCAGAGCGGCTAATTCGACAAGAAAAAGCCACCTCGAGCTGAAGCCGGAAATGGCCACACCAACTGCGAACCGCTCTATTGCTGCGGGGAGACGGGAGCCGTCGGCGAAGTCGGCGTCGTGGGTGTCGTCGTTGGTCCCCCGCCGATGGGAGTTGTGGAACTGCCGGCGGGCTGGCCAACGGTTCCGGCGTTTCCGCCCGCCATGGTCCGCTGATCCATCAGCGGGCTGTAGAGGAACTCCCACTCGTTGTAATGGTTTTTCTTTTTATAGAGAAGGATCGACTGCTTGGGGCTCTGGGGCGAAAAGCCTATAATCCCGCCGCCGCCGAAGGTCTGGCCGCTGCCGGTTGGGTTGTTGGACGAGCCGAATGCAGAGCCGGACGAACCCGTGGTGCCGGTGGTTGTGGTGCCGCCGGTCTGGTTTCCGTTGGCGTCGGTGCCGCCAGTTCCGGTCTGGCCGCCAGCGGTGGCGGTTCCTGCATCGGTGGAACCGGAGTTGGAGCTGAAGATTCCGCCGCCGGCTGAGCTGTTTACGCCACCGATACCGGCGGTTGGGCCGGTGATGCCGGTGTTGCCGCCGCCTGGCCCGGTGCCTCCACCGACCGCTGCAGCCAAGGGCTGACCGAAGAAGCCCATAGCCATCGGCGTCTTGTTCTGACCCCAGAGAACCGGCTTCCATTCATCCTTGCCGGTGGTGGGGTCGGTGTACTTCTTGCGCAAGAAGCGGATGTCGTTGGTCTTTACGAGCGCATCGACGTTGGGCGGATAGGCGTGGAATTTGCGGTAATAGAGCTGGATGGCGCGAATGTACTGCCTGCCGCGCTGCATGGTCTCCTCGTCGCGGTCGCGCTGAATGCTCTCACGTACGCGCGGCACTGCAACCGCAAGCGAGAGGATGAGGATGGCCATCATGAAGACCACGGCGACGAGGACGTAGCCGTCTTCGGAAGGGCGCCTGCGACGCTTTGGGAAAACCTGATGCATGCGATCTAGTTTGCCGATAGGGGCACGGTCTGCGTGTTGTTGTAGCCGAGGTCGGTAATCTGCACGGCCCCGGGCATTATGGAATCGACCTTGTAGCGGTGATCGACGATATCGCCGGCTCGCGCCATGAAGATGTCGTCGCCGC
>Ga0326728_10015486_pt1 | contig 15843 bp, 15 predicted proteins | sample MB3enrmetagenome_FD_207602 | JGI IMG/M metagenome (GOLD analysis project Ga0326728, IMG submission 207602) | Lab enriched peat soil microbial communities from McLean, Ithaca, NY, United States - MB31MN | ecosystem: Environmental > Terrestrial > Soil > Wetlands > Peat | place: USA: New York...
CCGTGCAGTTACGGGGTTCGCAATCATTGGGCCTTAAGCGCCCCCTCGACCGGCAAAGCCGATGGAGCCTCCCCGCTCATCCACCTGTCTTGGGGGGGTGCCCACGCCATACCACCTCTCGACGTGCTCCCCACAAGGCTACGTGGGTCGCCCGGTTCAGCACGCCCACACCGGGGAGTGAGCCCACCGAGCCTCCCCGCTCACCGCCGGGCCCCTGGCTTCGCCTCTTGACACGAACGGTCAAGGGGTTCTAAAATAGCGGATGCCACGAAGGCTAGGGAGGCCGGTCCGGAGACCGGCCGGATCCTTCTGTGGCTTTTTTTGTCTCCCCACAACAGGGCGCACCTCTTTCGAAAGGAGAGGTCCGCGCTTCTTCCGCAAGGACGACAAAGGGACTTATGAGAGATACGATCAGCGTAAAACGTACGATTCCCCCTTTTCTGCTCTCAAAGCACGAAGCGCCGGCGCATACCGCCCATTCCGGCTTCCGCCGGCCCTTCGTGGATGGGGCGCTCCGTACCATCGGCTCGGTCGTCACCTCCACCTTCGTCCAATGGGAATTCGCGTCAAAAAGGGGCCTCCTCCAATCAATCGACGCCCGGGTTAATATCATCTGTCTGGCCTTTCTGCTCATTGTCGGCACCTTGAAGAGCGCAATGCTTCCCCTTTTGCTCCTGGCCTGCCTCTTTTTCCTACTCGTAGCCCTCTCCCGGCTCGATCTGCGCTTCTTCTATTGCCGCGTCTTCGGCCTAGCGCTCCTCTTCGGCTTGCTTACCGCCCTTCCTGCGGCTCTGAACATCATCACACCGGGCAGGATCATTCTTCCCCTCATCACGCTTCCAAAGGCCTCAAGCTGGCGCATCATCGCCATGCCGGCAACCCTGGGCATCACGGCCGAGGGCCTGATGATCGTCGCCCGTCTCTTCCTTCGCGTCACGGACTGCCTGTCTGCCTCTTTTCTTTTGCTCTATACGACGCCCCTCCACAAGATCATAAGATCGCTCAAAGTATTCCGGGTCCCCGACACCGTGCTTATCATCTTCTTTCTCACTTACAAGTACATCTTTCTCTTCTCCACGATGCTTCAGGATATGTACCTCGCCGTTCGGAGCCGACTACCTGGTCCGTTGAGTAAAAGGGAGGCGAGAGGGTGGGCGGCAGGCAGAAGCGCACTCCTTTTCCGCAAAACCCAGATGAGGTGCGAAGACTTATTCCGTGCCATGACGTCGAGGGGCCTCGGCAGGGACATCACGCTCTCAGAAGGTGGTCCCTTGAGGACCATTGACGTGGCTTGGGGCTTGTGCCTCATCGCGGGCGGGAGTTTCCTGCTATGGATGTGAGCAAGAACGGTCACAAGGAGATCATGCGTATCGAGGAGGTCCGTTACGCCTATTACGGAAAGATCGGAGCCCTATGCGGCATCACTTTCGGGATTCCGCAAGGCGTGATATTCGCCGTCATAGGCTCGAACGGCAGTGGGAAATCGACGCTCCTCCACGTGCTGGACGGGCTCGTCTATCCTGCCTCGGGTAAGGTGCTCTACAAAGGCGCCGAGGTGAGCGAGCAATCCCTCAAAAATCCGCAATTCCTCCGCGCCTTCAGGGGACAGGTCGGCTATCTCTTCCAAGATTCCGACGTGCAGCTCTTCTGCCCGACAGTTCTTGACGAGCTGAAGTTCGGACCCCTCCAGCTGGGCCTCGGCGAGAAGGAGGCGCAGACAAGATCGACCCAGATACTAGATATGCTCGAAATGGAGAATCTGGCGGACAGGCCGCCCTACATGCTTTCATCCGGCGAAAAGAAGAGGGTGGCCCTGGGCACGGTCCTCACCATGAACCCCGAGGTCCTTCTCCTCGATGAGCCGACGAACGGCCTCGATCCAAGGACGCAATGCTTCCTCGTGGAGTTGATCCTGGCCCTGAACGAAGCGGGCAAGACCATAGTTATCGCCACCCACGATCTTTCTCTTGTGAGCGAGCTGCGCTGCCGGGTGGCGGTGCTCTCGGAAGAGCACGCAATCGAGCGCGTTGGCGACGCCGATGACATACTCAACGACGAGCGGCTCCTTCTGAAAGTGAACCTCATTCACGAGCACGTGCACTACCACGGAGAGATTGCCCACCGCCACATCCATTCCCACTACCTCTTTCACCGGCACGAACGGCGAGAAGGCGGAGGACCTGATTGAAACCTGTATACAAATGCAGAAACGAATATGGTAAAATAATGATGTTTCTTTATGGTAAAATCAATGTTACTTACCTTATCGGGTGGCGGAGGGGACGGATCGCGGTAGGATGAAGTGGCCGGTTGGCTTGCCTTCCCTCCCGCTAGCTTACGCCGGCCGGTTATAGAGGTGTTTCGATATGGTCACGCTCAGTTATTTTCCCGGCTGCTCTCTGAAGACAGGAAGCAAGTTCTACGAGACGTCCGTGAGGAAGGTTTTCTCCTTCTACGGCATTGAGCTCAAGGAGATCGACGACTGGTCGTGCTGCGGGGCGTCGGCCGCTCACACCGTGGACGAGGAGCTTGCCCACGCCCTGGTGGCGAGGAATCTTGCTCTCGCCGAAAGGGAGGATGCGCCGTTCTTTGCGCCCTGCTCGGCATGCTACAGCCGCTCGAAGATCACGAACGACACAGTAAAGATGGATTCGGAGCTGCAGAACAAGGTAAACAGTCTCATCGGTCCCCTCGAATGCACGGGCTCTCTGGAGATAAAGAACATCATCGAGGTGCTGGACGACCACGTCGGTCTGTCCGCAATCGCCAAGCAGCGGAAGTATGACCTGTCCGGCGTGAAGGTCGTCCCTTATTACGGGTGCGTGCTGACCCGCCTCATGCGGGTGAAGCCCTACGACGACCGCGAGAACCCGGAGTCCATGGATCGGCTCCTCGAGGCTCTTGGCGTCGAGGTTCTGCCGTGGCCTTTCAAGATGGAGTGCTGCGGGGCTTCCAAGACCCTCACCGACAGGGAAATGACCGTCCGCCTATCCGAGCGCATCATGGAGCGGGCCTGCCTCACGGGGGCCGACGCCATCGTCACTCCGTGCCCGTTGTGCCAGATGAACCTCGATCTCCTCCCCAGCCTCGGCAGCACGAAGCCCTTCGTTCCGGTGCTTTTCCTCTCCGAGGTCTTCGAGCTCGCCCTTTATGGCCAGCTGGTGGGCCTACGCTCGCACCTGCTCGCCGCGAATGCGGTCTTGAGCAAGATCAGGGAGGCATGATCCGTGGAGAATGAAGAGAAACTCCTGTTTATCAAGTCCATAGACCCGGAAGGGGGGGAGCGCCTCCGCCGGCTCATTGAGCGCAAATCCTTTCTCCTCGACAAGAACGTCTATGGCGAGCGCTTTACGGAGAGGCAGTTCAACCTCGTCTTCGACCCGCTCCTCACTTCCGCCTTCGAGAAGGCGCAGATATTGGAGCTTCTGGGCGAGGAGAACCGGACCGTGGCAAAGCTCGCAGAAAGGCTTTCCATGGACAAGGCCCGGGTATTCGATCATCTGAAGGACTTGCTTAAGAAAAACATGGTAGAGATCGCAGGGTTCGAGGAAAGACACCCTGTGTTCAGGAAGAGGTGAAGAAGGTTATGGATAAGGTTGGAAAAGTCCTCGTCATCGGGGGCGGGATCGGCGGCATGGAGGCCTCCCTCAATCTCGTCGAGGCGGGATTCAAGGTCTATCTGGTGGATGAAAAGCCGAACATCGGCGGCAAGATGGCGCAGCTCGACAAGACATTCCCCACCAATGACTGCTCCATGTGCATCATGGCCCCCAAGCTCGTCGAGGTGGGGAGGAACCCGAACGTAGAGCTCCTCATGAGCAGTGAGGTAGTAGCCCTGGACGGCGAACCCGGCAATTTCGTCGCCACGGTCAAGAGACGGCCGCGGAGGATCCTCAAAGAGAAATGCACGTCGTGCGGCCTGTGCGCGCCCCAGTGCCCCCTCGAAGTGCCGGCCGACTACAATGAGGAGCTTTCGAGGAGAAGTGCCGCCTACATCAATTTTCCCCAGGCCATTCCCTCAACATACTCCATCGACAGGGAGATTCCCCCGTGCGTGAACCGCTGTCCCATCAACCTGAACGCCCGGGACTATGTCGGTCTCATCGCGGAAGGAAAGTTCCTCGACGCCCTCGACGTGATACGGGAGAAGCTTCCTTTCCCTGGGACGATCGGCCGCATCTGCAACCATCCCTGCGAGGATGTATGCCTGAGGGGTGAAAAGGTGGACCAGCCCCTCGCCATCTGCGCGCTCAAGCGTTTTGCCGCGGACTATGAGGTAGGCCGGCGCGAGATGCCTGTGCCCGAGAAGGCACCGGACAAAGGGAAGAAGGTCGCGATCGTGGGCGGAGGGCCGTCAGGCATGGCCTGCGCCATTGCCTTGCGGAAAGAGGGCTACGGAGTCACGCTCTTCGAGGCCCACGAGAAGCTCGGCGGCATGCTCTACTGGGGCATCCCCTCCTACAGACTTCCCAAGGACATTCTCGAACGGGAGACCACCCTCGTCACGCGCCTGGGGGTCGAGGTGCGGTACAACACCCGCGTGGGAAAAGACATCTCGTTGAAGGATATCAGGGATACTTTTGACGCGGTCTACATCGCGTGCGGGGCCCAGGGCGGCAGAAAACTCGGCCTCACAAACGAGGAGACCCCCGGCGTGATGAGCGGAGTCGAGTTCCTGCGGCTCACCAATAAGCAGCAAGCACCGGCAGTCCGGGGGAAGGTCCTCGTGGTAGGCGGCGGCAACGTCGCCGTGGACGTGGCGCTCACCGCGCGGCGCCTTGGCGCCTCCCAGGTCCGTATGGTCTGCCTGGAGAAAAGGGAGGAAATGCCCGCCAGTTCCTGGGAGATCGAGCAGGCTCTGGAAGAAGGCGTGAAGATCCATCCGTCCTGGGGGCCGAGGGCCATCCGGGTCCAAGACGGCAAAGTGGCGGGCCTCGAGGTGCAGCGCTGCAGCGAGGTCTTCGATGAGGCGGGAAGGTTCAACCCCACCTTCAACGAGTGCATCCTGAAGGGCTTCGACGCTGACATGGTCATCCTCGCCATCGGACAGTCGCCTGAGACGGCTTTCCTGCGCGATATCCCCGAGCTCAATGCGGGCCGGACCGGCTGGATCATGGCGGACGCCCTCTCGCTCACCACGTCCGTGCCCGGCATATTCGCTGGCGGTGACATCGTGACAGGCCCTAAGACGGCCATAGAAGCAATCAACCAGGGGCAGGAAGCGGCCGAGTCGATAAGGCGGTACCTGGAGGGGAAAGACCTGAAAGAAGGACGGTGCGCCAAAGAGAGCGATCTGGTCATCCATGTGCCCATCGACATAGAGCGGCGCTTCAGGGCTGCCATTCCCACAACACCCATCGATACGAGAAAGGGGTTCGAGGAAGTGGAGCTTGTCCTCGATGAGGTGGCGGCACGACAAGAGGCGGAGAGGTGCCTCAACTGCCGGCGGTGCCTCGGATGCAAAATCTGCGAAGAGGCCTGCAAGCCCGGCGCGATCGACTACTTCCAGGAGCCCGAGGAAGTGCGCATCAACGTTGGCAGCATCATCCTCGCCACGGGCTTAGACGAGTACGATCCCTCGAACAAGCCGGAATTGGGCTACGGATTCTACAAGAACGTGGTGACGAGCACCGAGTTCGAGCGCACCCTCTCAGCGACCGGACCGACGTCGAGCATCGTGCTGCGGCCCTCCGACGGGATGATCCCGAAGAAAGTGGCCTGGCTCCAGTGCGTGGGAAGCAGGGACAAGACGCACGAGTACTGCTCTTCCGTCTGCTGCATGTATGCGACGAAAGAGGCCATCATCGCCAAGGAGCATCAGAACGACATAGAGCCGACCATCTTCTACATGGATGTCCGTGCCTTCGGCAAGGGTTTCGATCAGTACTACGAGCGGGCCAAACACGAGCACGGCGTCCGCTACGTGAAGTCCGCCATATCACGGATCCTAGAGAACCCCGAGACCAAGGACCTGGAAGTCATCTATGTGGATGAAGACGGCTCCTTGCGGTCTGAATGGTTCGACATGGTCGTCCTTTCGGTGGGCATGCGGCCCGCGAAGAGCCTCGCAAGCCTGGCCAGGGTGCTAGATATCGGGCTCAACGAGTATGGATTCGTCAAGTCCGCTCCGAGAAACCCCCTGGTAACGACGCGGGAGGGGATCTACGTGAGCGGCGCCTCGGAGGCCCCAAAAGACATACCCGAAACGGTAACGCAGGCATCAGGAGCAGCCTGCGAGGCAGCTTCCATCATCGCTGAGGCGCGGGGCAAAGACCTCGTCATCCCGGCCCTTCCCGAGGAGCGCAACGTGCTCGTAACCGAGGAGCCGCGCATAGGCGTCTTCATCTGCCACTGCGGGGTGAACATAGGGGCCGTGGTCAATGTGCCCGAGGTCAAGGAATACGCAAAATCCCTGCCGAACGTGGTCATCGCCGATGAGAACCTTTTCACGTGCTCTCAGGACACTCAGGAGAAGATGAAGCATGTGATCAACGAATATAACCTCAATAGGGTGGTGGTAGCCTCCTGCTCACCCAGAACCCACGAATTCCTCTTCCGCACGACCATCAGGGAGGCCGGCCTCAACAAGTACCTTTTTGAAATGGCCAACATCCGCGACCAGTGCTCGTGGGTCCACATGAAGGACCACGAAGGGGCCACGGAAAAGGCAAAGAGCCTCGTGAGGATGGCGGTTGCCAACGCCAACTACATAAAGCCCCTGAAAGAGGTCCCCATCGATGTCACCAAGACCGCCCTCGTGGTAGGGGGTGGCCTTGCCGGTATGACCGCGGCCCTCAAGTTCGCCAGGCAGAACTTCGAGGTCTTCCTCGTGGAAAAGGAGGCCCAGCTCGGGGGCAACCTTCGCCACATCTATACTACCCTCGACGGAATCGACGTGCCTGAGTTCCTCGAAAACCTCACTGAGCAGGTCGTGAGCCACCCGCTCATCCACACGCTCACCGAGACCATCGTGGTCGATCATTCGGGCTTCAAGGGGAACTTCGAGACCGGGCTCCTTCACGGTCCCACGATGGCGGCCAGGAAGCTGAAGCACGGGGTTATCGTGCTGGCGACGGGAGGGGAGGAGTTGAAGCCCCGAGGCCTTTACAACTACGGGGAGGATGACCGGATCCTTACCCAGATGGAGCTGGAGAAGAGGCTCGCCGAAAAGGACCTTCCCAAGGTCGGCCGGGTGGCAATGATCCAGTGCGTAGGGTCGAGGAATGAAGAGCGGCCGTACTGCAGCCGCGTCTGCTGCTCGAATGCCATAAAGAATGCCCTTCATCTCAAGGAAGTCGATCCTGACTGCGACGTGGTGATCCTCTTCAGGGATGTGATGACCTACGGCTTCCTCGAGAAGCACTATCTCCGGGCGAGGCGGGCCGGGGTGCGGTTCATGAGGTACGACAAGGAACGGCCGCCGGTCCTCGCGAAGATGAACGGCAGGCTTGCTCTGAGCTGTTACGATCCTTCCGTGATGGAGGAGGTCACCTTCGACGCGGACCTCCTTGCTTTGAGCGCGGCGACCATAGCCGGGCAGAACGAGGAATTGGCCAACCTGCTGAAGGTGCCCCGCACCCTGGAGGGCTTTCTCCTCGAGGCGCACATGAAGTTGAGACCCGTCGATTTTGCGTCCGATGGCATCTACCTTTGCGGCCTTGCCCACTCGCCCAAGAACATCCGCGAGACCATCACCCAGGCCGAGGCCGCCGTAGCAAAGGCATGCACGCTCCTGTCGAAAGAAAAGATCCTCGTAGGGGGAATCGTGGCCGAGGTCCAGGGTGAGAAGTGCGCCGCCTGCCTCTCCTGCGTGCGGGCATGTCCCTACGGCGTGCCGGTCATCAACGCAAAGGGAGAGGCTGAGATCGACATCAGCAAGTGCAAGGGGTGCGGCACGTGCGCTGCTGAGTGCCCTGCCAAGGCCATCGACCTGATGCATTTCACGGATATACAGATCATCCATAAGGAAGGCGCTCTGACGTTGGCGGAAGGAGGATGCGATGTCGTTTGAGCCGGATATTGTCGCCTTTTGTTGCGAGCACTGAGCGTACACCGCCGCGGACCTGGCAGGTTCGATGAGGCTTACGTACCCGACGAACGTGAAGATCGTCAAGGTGCCGTGTACGGGGAGGGTGGATATCATCCACATGCTGAAGGCCTTCGAGCAAGGGGCCGACGGTGTCTATCTGGCCGGCTGCCTCGAGGGGGAGTGCCACTTCCTCCGGGGAAACCTGCGGGCCAAGCAACGGGTGGCCCATGTGAAAGAACTCTTGAACGAGTGCGGCATCGGCGGGGAACGCATAGCCATGTACAACCTTTCCTCCGCACAGGGTCAGCGTTTCGCCGAGATAGCGAAGGAGATGACGGAGAAGGTGAGGGGCCTGGGTCCGAACCCGGCCAAGAACAGCAGGACGGGGGAGAAAAAATGATAGTAGCGAACAGGAAGCCCTTTGAGGAGATCGTGGAGCTGATAAGGCCGTATAAGAAGATCGTACTCCTCGGCTGCAACGAGTGCGTGACCGTATGCGCGACAGGAGGAGCGAAGGAGGTCGAGGTGCTCGCCTCGGAATTGCGCATGTATCGCGAGAAGGAGGGGCAGCCCATCGAGATCAAGGAGCACGTGCCCGAGCGCAATTGCGATCCCGAGTACGTGGAGCCTCTGGGTGCGATCATAGCGGATGCCGAAGCGGCCCTTTCCATGGCGTGCGGCTGCGGCATACAATTCGTGGGCGAGCACTACATTGACAAGCCCGTGCTTCCTGCGGTCAACACCACGTTCGACGGCGTCACCCTTGAGCACGGCGTCTGGTCGGAGCGATGTCTGGGATGCGGCAACTGCATCCTCGACAAGACCCTCGGGATCTGTCCCGTCACCCGGTGCGCCAAGAGCCTCTTCAACGGACCATGCGGAGGCTCTCACGATGGCAAGTGTGAGGTAAACGCTGAGACGCCCTGCGCCTGGCAGCTCATCGTCGACCGCTACAAAGAGAGGAACATGCTCGACAAGTACCTCGAGATCCAACCCCTGAAGAACTGGTCGACAGCGCACCATGGGGGGCCGAGAACGAGGGTTCGGGAGGATCTGAAGCTATGAGCGCGAGTAACCTGGAAAGAGTCCTTAGGTCAGGTGCATTTGCCGTTACGAGCGAGTGCGGCCCTCCCAGAGGGGCGGATGGGGAAGTCATCAAGAAAAAGGCCGGGCTCCTGAAAGGGTATGTCGATGCCATCAACATCACGGACAACCAGACGAGCGTGGTCCGGATGTCAAGCGCAGCTTCATGCTTTATCCTGAAAGGCCTCGGTTTTGACCCTGTTCTACAAATGGTCTGCAGGGACAGGAACCGGATCGCCCTCCAGAGCGACATCCTCGGCGCTGCGGCCGTGGGCATAAGCAACATCCTCTGCCTCTCCGGGGACCACCAGTGCTTCGGGGACCACGCCGGCGCCAAGAACGTCTTCGACATAGACTCGATCCAGCTTGTCGCCGCGGTGAAGCAACTCCGCGACGAGGGCAAATTCTTGGGCGGAGAGGAGTTGAAGGCAGCCAGACCGGACATGTTCATCGGATGCGCGGAGAACCCCTTTGGCGATCCTTTCGAGATCCGCGCCATGCGCCTCGCGAAGAAGGCAGCCGCGGGCGCCCAGTTCGTCCAGACCCAATGCATCTTCAACGTGCCCAAGTTCGAGAAATGGATGGAGATGGTCCGCGACATTGGCGTTCACGAGAAGATGTACATCCTTGCCGGCATCACGCCCTTCAAATCCATCGGCATGGCCCGCTACATGCAAAAGTCCGTGCCCGGCATGGACGTGCCCGAAGACCAGATCGAGAGGCTCAAAGGGGTGCCGAAGGAAAAAGTGGCGGAGGAAGGCATCAAGATCGCCATCGAGACCATCCAAAGGCTCCGCCAGGTCAAGGGCGTGGCAGGCGTGCACATCATGGCCATCGAGTGGGAAGAGAAGGTGCCGGAGATCGTGGAGGGGGCGAAGCTCCTTCCGAGACCCTGACATCGGCCGTGCCTTCTTAGCCCTATGGCCGCGTGAGCGGCTTCCCCGGGGGCTTGACAAGGAAGGGGAGGGCGATTATTGTACCTATGGATTGAGTGCTTAGGTATTAAAGCCTAAGTAGCGCCTTTCCAATGTGCTCCGGAGGGGCTGCGAGAGGCGGGTGGTTGACGGATAGCCAGTGAGAGCCATTCTCGGTGGCCTAAGAGGCGTGGCCCATGAGGTTCCTTCCGTCATCCTCGCGGAGACTCGCTCCACTTTGGAGGAAGGAGGGTGCTATGAGAACATTGTTCGTTCTCGGAGTGTTGTTACTGCTGGCGCTCGTGGCCGTGAGTCCTGCGATGGCTGACCGGGGGGGTCATGGGGGAGGACACTTCGGGGGAGGACACTTCCATCACTTCGGCCATCCCCGCGTCTTCATCGGCGGATACTTCGGATATCCATATTATTCGAACCCCTATTGGTACTCCCCGTATGCGTATGCTTACCCATATCCGTATGCGTATCCCTATGGATACCCCAATTATCCTCCGCCGGGCGCTTATGCGCAGCCTGATGTTTACGCGGAGCCGCCGGCTGGCGGTATGCCGGATTAGGACGGGAACGGGGTACCGGGCCAGGGCTTGTAGCTGACCAGCGCGCCTCGAAGCCTATGGGCTCATAGAGGCTCGTCCGAAAGAACTACCCTCGAATCCGCCGGATCAGGAGAAGATGGTTCCGGCGGGTCGATGGTTGCCTACCGAGAAAAGGCCCGCCCACTTTCTCGTCCACACTGAACGCGAATATCCTCTTTGTCTTTTCGCAATCCCACCGTGAATGTGGAACCTCTTGCCGTGGTCTGGTAGACTTGAACTGGTCCGGGGAGCTTTTCTTCAATAGAGCTGACAAAAAGAACGGAAGCTGCGCTCCTTACGGGGGAAATCCGATTCGCTTGCGGCCCGGGTCCGCTCGCCGGATCAGGGAGGACGGTCGGGAATTGAATCCAGGCAGGAACGAGGGAACGGATTCTCATCGTATGCCCTTGCGGGCGATGGCACTGATGTCCTTCATGTGTCTCCTTTGGGGAGGGAACATGGTCAGCATCAAGGTCAGCAGCCGGGGCCTCCCGCCCATCCTGGCGGCGACCCTCCGCGATGCGGTAGCGTCGATGTGCCTTTTTGTCTATGCGAGACTCAAGGGAGAGAGGCTCTTTTTCGACAGGGCTGACTTCAAGCACAGCGCCATGCTGGGCGGAATCTTCGGCATCAACTTCTTACTGCTTTACTGGGGGACGGCCTACACCGACGCATCGAGGGCTATCATCTTTCTCTATACGCAGCCCTTGTGGATTGCCCTCGGCGCCCACCTCCTCCTGCCCGCCGAAAGGCTCACCCTTTCTAAAGCTGCCGGTCTTTCCGTGGCGTTCCTCGGGCTTATTATGGTTTTCGGGTCTCACTCGCCGGAGCTTGCCAGCGGGCATTGGCTAGGCGATTTTATGGAACTTGGGGCCGCCCTCTTTTGGGCCGCGAGCATCCTCTACATCAAGAAGTTTCTGACCTACCGTCGGGTCAGCCAGTTTCAGACCCTTTTCGTACAGCTCTTCTTTTCGATCCCCATCCTCGCAATCAGCGCCCTGATCTTCGAAAAGGGCCAGCCCCTTGCCCTCACTTCCCTCGTCCTGGCCAACTTCTTCTATCAGTCTGTGCTCATTGCATTCGTCACCTATGTGCTCTACCTGTGGATGGTGCACACATATCCGGTGAGTCGGCTCGCTTCCTTCAGCTTTCTGACCCCCATCATGGGTGTGATTTCAGGCGCCGTTCTCCTCGGTGAAGGCATCACGGCCATCTTGGTAGCCGGACTCGTGTGCGTCCTTGCCGGCATCTACATGGTGAACAGGCCGGCTAAGGTACCTTCCTCTTAAGCGTCAGCGTCTTATGGCATTGAGATAAGTGTTGACCTTGTCTTCCGCCCCCACCGGTACTATGTGTACTCCATCGCAGATCTCCTTCAGGCCGTTCACCAGTTCCGTAAAGATCTCCACGCTCGCCTTCTCTTTGTTCGGCGCCCTCATGAGCCGTTCTATGACGTGGGAAGGAACGAGGTTCGGTCTCACATATTTGTTCATCAGCTGGCCCATGCCGGCGGACCTGATAAGGATCACCTCCGCGATGACGGGTACCTTGAACTGATGCACCCTATCGTAGAACTGGCTGAACTCGTTGAGGTCAAAGACCGGTGTGGTGATGAAGAACCTCGTGCCCATCTCGACCATGTGCTCGATCTCTCTGAGCTCCAGGTCCGGAACCTTCTTGCCCCAGCCCGCATCGATGCCGGCCCCGACGGAGAACTCGTAGGCGCTCCGCAGCTCCTTTCCTCTCACGTCCATTCCCTCCTTCAGGGAGTCGAGGACGGAGAAGAGCTTGCCTGAGTCGACGTGGAAGAACATCATCTCATTCAGGCTGTCGCCGGTGATGCGGTAGTCCCGTGTAAAGGCGAGAAGGCTGTTGATGCCCGCGTCAGCCGCCTTGATGAACTGGGATTGCAGCTCTATCCGGTTCTTCTCCCTGGTCGTCGTCTCGAAAAGCGGGCTGTAGCCGCCTTCCTTCAGGGCGCTGCAGATGGGAACCGAGTCGCAGGCTACTCCCTCGATCTCCGCCTCCGTCACGATGAGCCCGTCGATCCTGCCCTTGATGCGCTTCAGGCTTCCCAGGATGCTTTCCGCATCGGTCTCCACCGACACCTGCACCTCAGAGGTAATGATGAATTTGTTCCGCTCCAGTTTCTCCGAGAAAGACATGATGGCCTCCCCTAGAACGCTAGTTGATTGGTCTTATGGGTCTGCCCAACGGCGCCTGTTGTGCTAAACCCCCAGGAGCTTCGCTACCTCCCTCTTCAAGTCGGGCAAGGGCAGCGGCTTGGAAAAACACGCATCAGCCCCGAAAGCCTTCATCTTCCGGAAATTCTCTTCTTCCAGATAAGCGGACAGGACGATCACCTTGGTGCTCTGCGTTTCAGGGTTCGACTTGATGCGTTTGCACACTTCGTAGCCGTTGATGTCAGGCATCATGATGTCGAGGATGACAATATCCGGCTTGAAGTGCTCCAGTTGCATGCCAGCCTCGAATCCGTCGGCCGACGAGATCACCTCGTAGCCGTGCTCGTCCTCCTCGAAGGCGAGAACGAGGGTCTCCACAATAATCCTGTCGTCGTCAACAATGAGGATTCTCTTGCGGCCGTTACCTTTCTCACCCTCCGGCAGGGGAATCTTGTGCTCTGCCATGAAACTGTAAAGGTCCTCTCTCAGTATGCGCCTATGTCCGCCGACAGTCCTATGTGCCTTGATGTGGCCTTGCTCGATCCAGTTCGCGATGGTCTTGAGGGATACCCCGCATAGTTTACTCGCCTCGGAGACTGTCAACACGTCCATGGTCATCACCCCATTTGTCCGGCGCCGATTTTTTTCTATTTTTACCTATTTTAACTATATTACCGATATTATAATTATTACCGATATTATGAATTTGTCAACAAATTTCTTCATGAAAATGCGCTGCCCTATGGAGCAACGGCCTTCCGCCATAAAAGGGTTGCGGAAAACGCCGATCAGGTTTATCTTTGAAACATGACAAACGAAGAGAGAAAACTTGTCACGAAGCACGCGGATCAGGTCTTCCACGGGCAAACAATCCGGCAGGAATTACCAACCTGTGAATGCGGCAAGGTCTATGGTGAGAGCGATCTCGGGGATGCGCCAGGCGTCTTTTTCACCGATGTGGAGGTATTCGGCAGGAAGTTCACGTTGATCGAGCCCGTCTGCCCGCGGTGTAACAGAAAGATCGCCGCGCACTTCAACGTTCTCAACTAAAGACAGGCGCATCATCGGCACCGGGCTTGAGGCAATGGCTTTCAAGGTAAAAAGCCAGTAGGCTCGCCGATGTAAGTGTCAGGTCCCGTCCTGAGCAGCTCCAGGAGAAGCCTATCGGGGGGCGGTCGGTTCGGTGCCGGGCTGCGGCCCATTGAGTCTCTTTGTGAGCGTTTCGTTCGCCTTGAGAACTTCAGTTACGTCTTTGCCGTCTATCTCCCAACTGTAGAAGTCGCCCTTCCCGTCTTTCTTCAGTTTGATCCTGATGTCTCCCTTGAGGGTCTTTCTTATCTCTTCCAGCTCCTTCTTATACTGATCCTCCTTCTGGGCGTCCGGGACCACGGGTTTTGCAGGCACTGCTTCCGGGGGCTTTGTGCAGCCGAGAAAGACTGCTACAAGGACGAAGATGATTGAAAGAAGCCTCATGCTGTCATACTATAACGGCCCGATCTGCTTTTTCAACAGTTTTTCACTTCAAAATCTGGGCCGAAGGCATCTCTACACCCGAAGGGCTTCCGGGGTATCTTAGTGGAGCCAACCGGGACTCGACATTGGCGCGGGTCCCTGATGGGCCTCGCATGGCAGCGCTTGAGAAGCCGGGAGTGGCAGGCCGGGGGATGGTGCCATTCGCAGCTCGTCGATGAGCCCCCTCATCTCGTCAGGAGTGCTCACGAGCACCGCCTTCGGTCTGAAGAGCCTCGTGTTCTTCAGACCCTTCGTGTACCATATGAAGAACTTGCGGAAATCGATCACCCCCAGCGCCTCTCCGTGGCTCTCTACGGACAGGCGGAGGTGCTCCCTCATCACCCTCGTCAGCTCTTCTACGCTCGGCCGCGAAGGATTCGCGCCCTTCCCATAAGTTTCCGCTATTTCGCGGAATATCCAGGGATTACCGAGGGCTCCCCGGGCCACCATGACAGCGTCGCACCCCGTTTCCCGCTTCACCTTCTCCATGGCTTCCACGGAGAATAGGTCCCCGCTCGCAATGACCGGGATGCTCACAGCCTCTTTGACCGACCTGATGACGTCCGGGTCTGCCTTTCCCCCGTAGCCCTGGCTCCTCGTCCTGCCGTGGACGCACACTGCATCGGCCCCCGCATCGGCGATTCTCGCGGCTATCTCGCGGGCATTCACGCTTGCGTGATCCCAGCCGGATCGGATTTTTACCGTGACAGGGACCCTAGCGTGGGCCACGAGGGTTGCCACAAGCTTCGAGAGGAGGCGGGGCTCTTTGAGGAGGGCCGCACCCTCCCCTTTCCGCGTCACCTTCCTCACAGGGCAGGCGGCGTTGAGGTCGACCACATCGTACGAGAAGCGGTCGAGGGCATAAAGGGCTTCGCGGAGGTACTCCGGCTCCCTTCCAAGCAGTTGAACGCCGAGGGGTCTGTCGTCGGGGGAGGATTCGAGGAGCCTGAGGGTCTTGCCATTGGCCATGCAGAGAGCCCGTGCGCTTATCATCCCCGTAAATGCCAGGGGACACCCGAACTTCCGAGCCATGAGCCGGAAGGGCAGGTCGCTCACACCGGCCATGGGCGCCAGCATAGCCGGAATTGCAAGGTGAAGGTTTCGCATCGAGAACATTGGGCCTTCCATTCTAAACGGAAACGCCCCGATAAATCAAGGACGCATGGAGGCGGGGTGCAACGCGGATGCCTGCGAGAGAATACCGATATCGAGGATGTCTCATCCGCGGCAATCCCTTTGGAAATAAGGACTATGCGAGCTTATGCTGATATAATAGAGGCATAGGAAACGCGATATTGTTGGGGGGAGAATGATCAGCCCGGAAAAAGAGAAGGCCTTGCAGGAAAAAATGGAAAGGCTCGGCATCAAGGAATCGGACATCGTGGAAAGGTTTGTCCGGTCCGGCGGCCATGGGGGCCAGAACGTCAACAAGGTGTCGACCTGTGTCTATCTCAAGCATGTGCCCACCGGGATAGAGGTGAAGTGCCAGCAGGAGCGCTATCAGGCCCTCAACCGGTTTTTCGCCAGGA
>Ga0326728_10015487_pt1 | contig 15842 bp, 16 predicted proteins | sample MB3enrmetagenome_FD_207602 | JGI IMG/M metagenome (GOLD analysis project Ga0326728, IMG submission 207602) | Lab enriched peat soil microbial communities from McLean, Ithaca, NY, United States - MB31MN | ecosystem: Environmental > Terrestrial > Soil > Wetlands > Peat | place: USA: New York...
TCGGAAGGGCGAGAGGATTAGGCCACGGTTGCCGCAGCTGCAACTCTTGCCCGCTCTTGGATTTACTCTTTTTCTCCGGAATGCACAAAACTGTCAGGTACCTGGAGTTGATTTCGAATCAACGCAACCGATTCGACAAAATGAAGTATTGCCTTGGGCTGCCGGTGGCAGTACGCATCCCCTGTTCACTTGAGAACGCGCTAACCCGGCAGGAACTGGCCCACAGGGACGAGAAAAGGCTCGCACAATAAGCGACGGCTCTTTGAATAACTGGAAATGGAAGTGGCCCGGAAACGGCCCTGCGGCGAGGTTTTGGGCTCGTCTCTTACTCGACGCGACGACTTCAAGCGCATCAACGATGTCCACGGACAGGAGGCTGGTGAGGAGGTCCTGCGTCAAACAGGCGACCTCCTTCGGCGCTCTCCTCGCACCAGCGATTTTGTTGTGCGATAGGGTGGTAAAGAGTTCACCAGGCTGCTTGGGCAAAGCAATAACGCCGAAGCAAAGCGCGGAGCTGAAGACCTCCTGTCCGCATTCATGTCGAATCCGTGTGACGTTTGGACAGAGGGTGTGCACCTGGGGGTTGGCATCGGGATCGCCTGCTGCTCGGCGTCAAACGACCTCGATGCGGGGCAAATAATCCGGCGGGCCGATAACGTTCTGTATCGAACAAAACGAAATGGCAAGCATCAGGCCTGCTTTGCGGATGCGATTGATTTCTCGCTGGACGATTCGAAATTTGTCCGACTCGTGAAGCAGGTTTGATGCAGTAGCTAACGCCGGCAAAGAGCTTTTGCAAAATTCCGCGCATGTTCGCGTATGGCAGCGAGAGTCAGCGTCCGCTCTCTCCTTGTTGCAGGCTGACCAGAAGCTGCCTGCGATCCGACTGTTGAGCTCTTCTCTTTATCAAAAACAAACTGTCCCTTCTAGATGACTCCAGATTCCCTTTTCGGCTGATCGCCCAACTCCAGGGAAGAACGCTGATTTTGCGGGGGACTTTTTCTTTTGCCTGAATTATACTTTGCAGGCGAAAGCGGTGGCGCTGTTCGGCTGTTTCTGCGCATCGACGACAAGCATCTCAGTCTGGTCTGCATCCATTTTGTTATCGATAGTTTTGCAATAGGGCATGGATTTTGTTAATGGAAAAACAGAACATCCTATTCGTTGAGCCTTCGGGAGCTCCGTCCAATGTGTTTTCAAAATTCATGACCATACCGCTGCTCGGGCCGATCTATCTGGCTACCATCGCCCGCCAGGCAGGCCACCACGCCGCGATTTTCAATGAGAACATTATGAAATCGCCCATTAAAGGTTCTGCGATGGCCGATGCCGACATTTTATGTCTAAGTTGTCTTACCGCAACCATAAACCGGGGAAAAGAGATCGCCTCCGAATACAGGCAGGTGCGAAAGAAAGTGGGTCGGCCCTCCCGTGTGCTCGTCGGAGGAATCCATGCGAGCATGATGGCCCATGACATCGAAGAGTATTTCGATCAGGTAATCGTGGGCGAAGCCGAACATATTTTTTTGGATCTGGCTGAGGGTAGGATTACCGACCGGATCGTGCAAGGATCCCGGATCGACGATCTCGATTCCTTGCCTAACCCGGATTATACGACGCTGATCAGCCATCGGCGCATGGCCGTGGCACCGGTCATGACTTCAAGGGGCTGCCCTTACGATTGCAGCTTTTGCTCCGTGACCGGGATGTTCGGCCGCAAATATCGCTCGCAAACCCCGGAGCGGGTCATGGAAGAGCTGATGCGCTCGAGAGACCACTGGCGCTGGGTATTTTTCGTTGACGACAACTTCGCCGCCGACCTAGATCGCACCGACCGGTTGCTTGATCTGATGATCAAAAACAAATTTAAGTTGCGCTGGAGCGCTCAGGTGCGCACCGAGGTTACCCGAAACCCGGAGTTCGTTGCCAAGATGCGGCACGCCGGATGCAAAATCGTTTATGTCGGTTTTGAATCGGTCAATCCCGAAACCCTCAAGGATTTCAACAAGCGGCAGACCGTCGAAGACATTAGCCGTTCTATAAGGGTGTTTCAAAAAAACAGCATCAACGTTCATGGGATGTTCATGCTTGGCAGCGATACAGATACGAAGGAGGTGTTCGGTGCCACAACGAGGTTCTGCAATGAGATGAATCTCGAATATGCACAATACTCGATTCTTACGCCGCTGCCGGGCACACGAATCTACGAGCAGTTCATGCGCGAGGGACGGCTCCTTCACAAGGACTGGAGCATGTACGACGGCCTGCACGCGGTCTTTTCGCCGAAAAATATGACACCGAACGATCTGCAGAAGGGCATGATCGAGTGCTTCAGCGGGTTCTACACGTATCTGAATGCCTTCGACGATGCGCTTAGCGCTTTCGGGCGAACGGTTTCGGCGACGATAAAGTCCTTTTACACGAGAGCTTTTTTCCCTTCCTTTTATCCATCGATAATGAAGGTGATGGGGCGACAGCTCATGCGTCAATGGGTCAACAAAAACCAGCATTACCTGGCTTACCTGCGGCAAGGCAGGGGCAAGAAAATCCATTGGCCGCTGCTTTCACTGGAGGGTGTAATAAGGCGGGAAGGAATAGAACCCTAATTGCTCACGCCTGAACGAAACTTATTTCGACCGGTTCTGATTCCGTAACATGACATCTTCATTGTTTGATTAAGCGAAACCCATCATCCCGCCTGAGTACCTATGCGAATAGGACTTTTGCTCTTTTTCAGCTTCTTCCTCGTCTCAGACATGGCAGCAGTATCGGCCGAGCAAGGCCCTTTTATCTATTTTCGGTTGCATCGAGGTTTGGCCGCCGCGAAGCAGACTCGGTCCCGGTACAACTGGATTTCCCCGACATGCCGCGCTGGCGAATCTCGCTCGATTCCGGCCATTCTGCGCCCATTGCTTGCAATGGCTGGATTTTCTTAACCGCTTGCAATGCAGCGATTCGGGAACTGGCAACTCAGGCGCTGGCTATCGATACCGGCCGGACACTCTGGAAACAAATTGCGCCGGCTTCTCGCATCGGGGAATCAATCGTTTTGCCGGAAGTGCGGCAGAGCCGCGCCTCCATGCGACGCCCAGCGCTTCTCTGTTTTTTCGGGAGCTGTGGTCTGATCTGCTGGCATTCTCGACGGGAAGCTGCTCTGGGAACAGCGGATGGGGCCATTTCAGGATGAATACGGCACGGGCCGCTCGGCAATACTGATCGACAACAAAGTTATCGTACAGCAGGACCACGATATCGACAGCTTTCTGGTGGCCCTATACAGGAAAACCGGCAGGGTTTTCTGGAAGGGTCCCAGGCCCAATGCCACGCGCAGCTATCCGACTCCTGCCGTCTGAACGCGCAATCGCCGCAAGGAACGGCTGGTGGCAGTCGCACTCGAACTGGCGGGACATGATCCGGTTAGCGGCAACCGGCTCTGGTGCACGGATTGCCCCGCATCGGTATCCCGCCCCTGCGCCATCCGGCGACCTGCTTTATATGGCCTCGTCGACGCCGGGAGGCGACGCCGGACAGCGGAGCACTAAGGATCCCTGGCCTGAGGCCCTGTGTATGTGGGATAGAAACGGAGACGGGAAACTATCCAGGCACGAGTTGCACAGCAACCCGGATGTCCTCGCGGGTTTTTCCGGCATAGATCGCGACCAAAGTGGGACCTGGGTCAAGAAGAATGGGAACGCCAGGCGGCCATATTCCGGCGCGCACAGAACGAAATCCTGGCAATTAAACCGTCGAGCGCCGGTAGGCGCCGCCGGCAAGGGACTGTGCGGGTCATCGCTTCTCATGACTTCATGGAGGGAATATTGGCTACGCCCTCGGTTTCGGGGGGACGCCTGTTCACGCGCACAGAAAGGGCTCTGCATGGTTGCCAGAAAAGGCAGGGATGATTTTCTGGGCACGGCTATAGTCATTGTTTTAAGTTGTAACGCAAGGTTATCCGGTCCTGCCGAGTCGACTCTGCAAAAATCGCATTTGGCCTATGCCTAATGCGGACCGTTCTGCAAAAGTCATCAAAGAGAAACCTGGATCGTAAGTCTTTTGTTCAGGTTTAGTTCTGGGTTAGAATGCCCTCCGCTACGGGGAAAGACGGGTCAGCGGTGGCAGGGCGCTTCGCTGTATGCTTTCATGGTCAACAGCAGAAGGGGCTAAACGATGACAGGAGTGTTTTTGCATGGAGCCTGATTGGGTAAGGCAACTCTCGGGCATAAAGCTCGCACCCTATATCTGCAAGGCTAGAGCTCTCATTGGCGTCCCGAGAATTGGGGGGGACAACATGTTCAGGCACCAGATGATGACCCTGACGGTTCTCTTGGACTACCTGATGATTGACTCGGTCCTGCTTAAGGCGGCCGTCATCCACGACATAGCCGAGGACGCAGGCGAAATGCCTGGGCTGAGCCGTGCGGAGATCGTGGATATCGACGACGAAGGCGAGAAGGTATACAACCTAATGATCGAAGTCACACGACGGGTCGATGAAAATGGGAAGAAGGAACCCAAGTCAAGATTTCTGCGGCGCATCATGGAATCCGGCAGCGATCGCGCCAAACTTCTCAAGCTTGCGGACAGGATTAGCAATCTTGTTTCTCTCGGATGGGTTCATGATAGGGCCTTCGTGGAGCGGATTCTGGTTGAAACAAGGGATCAGATCCTGCCGTATTCGCAAATGATCAATGCCGATATGGACCGCGAGTTACGGGATCTCATCGCATTGAGGGAAGGCAGTCTGTCGTTGATTAGAACGGGGGAAAAGTGAACTGAATCACAAAACAGTTGCCGCTCCAGGTCGTATTCACAGAGAGATGTGGCGGACTGCAAGCCACGATAAAATCCTGCCTACGCCAAGACATTCTCAGAGGTTCTAATTTGTTGAGTGGAATTTGGGATGAAAAGGCTTACGGCCGCATCCGATAACCTAAAGGGGCACAAGGAATTTGTGGAACTCAGACTTTTCCTTCTGAAGAAAGCAGGCGCCATTAGCAGTCATCATCGCTCCGAAATTAAGAGACCGAGTCACACGCGCTTTTTTCATGACAGTCGCGGTTGGGAGTTTGAGGAGAAGGTGAGAGCCGTAAGATGAATCGGTCCTGGAACTGCTGGTTTTTGGGCATTTTGGCCCTTTGTTTCCATTTCCCCTGTTTAGCCCAAGTTGGCGGGGATGCCGCTACGCGCCCGCCGGAAGCGGTCATTTGGCGAATATTTGGCCGCGTGCTCACGGTGGGCGGAGATCCGCTGCCCGATGTGGTCGTCCAGTTGGATGCCGGCCCTACGGGTGAATTGCGGCGATCCATGAAGACAAACCTTCAAGGGGAGTTTCAAGTTGACCTCAGATCTGATCCAGCCAGTTCTGCCCCCTCGCGCGGAACCGTTGTGGCCAGCAAAACAGGGTATGTGGAAGGACGAGAGACGTTCGATTTCGGCTCTGACGAAAAAAGCAGCGGAATCGAGATTGTCTTGCGCGAAATTATTGAAGGTCCCGACCAGCTCTCGATCGGCACACTGGTGGATGCCCTTGCTCCGAAATTAAGGGATGATGCTGCAAAAATATTCGTCGAAGAATCGGTTCGCACGGAATTCCTGCGCGGATGCGAAGACTTGATCGACCATCTTAATGCAGTTACGACGGCCTCTGGGCTCAAAAGTGCTGCGGAGCGCATGCCGACTTGTCTCGAATGCCGTGTGCTCTCGAGCCTGGCCTTGCTCAACACGGGGAGTTGGAGCAGCGCCGAAAAAGAGCTCGAGCACGCGTTAAAAGCCGACGATGGAACGGCGGTGAAACGGTCCGAACCTGCGGTGGTCTTGGGCGTGCTGCAGGCGTGGCGAGGGCAAAACAATGAAGCAGTCAGATCATATTTGCGCGCATTGGAGGCTGATCCCCAAAATGCTCTCGCCCTTCAGGAGCTAGGGCGCTCGCTCGTTGCGCTGAAGAATTGGGAAGCAGCGGACCAATATCTGGAGAAGGCTCTCGAGGCCGGGGCAGGAGACGGCGCCCGGCTGCTGCGTGTGCGCTCTCTTCTGGAACTCGGGGATATCGCAGAAGCAGCGCATGAAATGGACCTGTACGCCGCGGGTCGAAAAGTGAAAGATCTTCCGCTGGTGGCGCGGTCTTTATCGAGCGGGGTGCAGGATCATCTTGCCCTGCTTTCGTATGAACAAGTCAAATCTGTAACCGTGCAATCACCGGAAGAACTCACCAGGGCTCTGCCCGACCTGCAGGGGTTGAAGGCAGCTACAGACCAGAGCCTGTTGCAAGAGGTCCTGCAGAAGACAGGCCTAGGAGTCGAGGCATTTTTCAAGAACTTTCCCAATACCGTTTCGCTAGAACAGGTGCGCCAGGAACGGCTAGGGAAAGACGGCAGGATCAAAGACTCGCTCAACCAGGAATTTCAGTATCTGTTGCTGACCCATGCCGAGGAAGCAGGGTTGGGTATCGAGGAGCATCGTTCGACGGCGGAGGGGCAGGAGGCCGCGCTGGTCGGTTTGCATAAAGGCCTGATGCTGACTTCGGGATTTGCTTCTGCCTCTTCGCTATTTCACCCCGTCAATCGGAGCGGCGCTGATTTTCGCTATCTGGGGAAGCAGGAAATTGACGGGCAGGAAGCGTACGTGGTCGCGTTTGCGCAAAAACCCGAAACGGCTAAGATGGTCACGCGCTTTGTTACGGATAAAGATACGGCGCTGATCCTCGTCCAGGGGGTGGCATGGGTTGACTGCGGGACATTTCACATCATTCGTCTTCATACCGGTCTGCTCAATCCCCTTCCCAAAGTCCGGCTGCAGAAGCAAACAACCGAAATTAAGTTCCAGCCGGTTTCATTCGATGGGAGTTCGACGACACTTTGGCTTCCGCGGGAGGTCGAGGTCATGATCGAGTGGAAGGGCCGCGTTCTCCGAAATCAGCACCGTTATTCAGACTTCAAACTCTTCAATGTCGAGGTCCAGGAGGTCGGGATACCGCGACAAAAGTCCCCGGGCAAGACGCCCACTCAGCCGTGAACGTGCTTGATCAGCGCGCGAGCGGAAGACGACTTTTTCTCACAACGGCCCAAGGCAATCCTGCTTCTCCTGAAAACCTGATGGTTGCGGTGACGTCAGGCCCGGTATTTAACAGGATAAGCTCAGTCGTATACCCGCCTCCGTCTGCAATCTGTGGGAACATGGTCAGCAATAAAGATGTCCTGTCAAAGTCAGTCGCCGGAAGGGGGGTGACCAGGAGATCGTTGCGCTCGTTTATCAGAGACCGCAGCGCTAGAGCCGCAAAGGGTCTGGTCGAACTGATATCCAGGACGCCGCTGAATCCGACGGGCAGCTTGGCGATGAGATCGCTAACGGATTTCGTGCAGTGCCCGCCGGCTCTCAGCCGGAGCGGGCCACGGCTGGTTCCCGCAGCTGTGCTGCCGTCGGTTTGAAATGCCTTCAACGCAATGCTGGCTTCCTCTTTTGAGACATTCGCAAGGGCCAAGGCTGTGCGGTGGCGTCCAAGAAGGTCTACATAGATGCGGGCATGAGTGGTGGGCGCGGCCGCCGGCACGTCATACTGGGTTACAACAATTCCCTGTGAACTGCAGCTGATCACTCCCGCACCGATAGGTGCGGAGGTGCCCACATCAGGTGTCAACCTCACCCACCCCAACCTGACGGCGGCCGACAGGCCGTCCGTCTGGAAATGGAAAATGCCATCTGGCGGAATCGAATATTTGTGCGCGGTGCCGGCCGTGCTGCCGTCCTGACGGACGGGCAGCGGAGAACCCGAATCATCGAAAAAGTCCAGGATCCCTTTCTCGACTTTGCTTGATGTATTCAGCAGGTCTAGGGCCGTGACATATCCGCCCCCGTCGGCCATCTGTGGGAAAAGGACAGGCGAATCGCTCAGCGGCAGCGCGATATCCGCCATGGGGGCCGCTGTCGAGATTACCTCCTCCCTCTGGTTGGTGGTTTGGCGCAGCGCGGTGACGAAGAGGGGTTGGTCGGCCGTAATGTCGAGCGACCCCATTCGCGTTCCTGCCGGCCACTCTGCGGGGACCTTGAAGTCCCTTGCCACCTGTGTCAACTGAGCGATGAATCTCGCAAAGTGAGCACCGCTTTCGATAATGCCATGGCCGGCCGTCAGGATTTTACCCGAAGGGTCGTGCAGCGTATAGGTCGCGTGTGCGGCCATGGGATTGCTGTTAACAAGAGCGATTCCCGTGTTGATGGATAGGAGACCGGCGCTGCGTCCGGCGAACGCCGCGGGGACACCGACGCGATAATCGACAAAGACACGAGCCGCTTTCGTAGCACGTGCGGCCGGGACAGCGGATTCGCTGATCACAACATTGTTCTGGACCAGCCTGACCACCGCAGTACCAACAAGGCCATTCGCTTTGTTGCACTCCAAGGTCGCATAGCCCGTCCGCGCAATACCCGGACTTGAAAACGTATCGGTGCTGGACACACCGCCGGAAGAGAGCAACAGGCTTGTACTCGGGACGAGCGGTCTCAGGGCGGCCCGGTAAACATTCAGCTGGTATCTCTTCAGCACCCGCAGCGAGTCTCTTACCAGGTAGGGACGTTCTTCGAAATTGGCCAATTCCTCGTCAGAGGCGGTATCAACCCGTAGAGCGATCTCCGACAGCCTTTGAAAAGTCTCTTTTCGGTAGGGCTGGGTTCGCCACTCCAAAACTGAAGTCCAGCACATTCCTGCAAATACGAGAATCGTGACACCGACGAGGGTGTATCTCAAAGGCTTCACTGCCGTCTTTGCGAACGCAAAAAGATAAATCCAGACAATCGCGATGATTCCGCAGAGGGTGCTGCAGGTATAGCGCGAAGCCATCCCGTACCAAAGTCCATACTGGAAGCGGCCCATCGTCATGGAAGCAATAAAGGCCAGTGTGTAAGCAATCAAGAAGACGGGGAGATACGTCCGCTCATGCATGCGTGTTTTGAAATAAAGCGTCAGCGCTAAAGCGTAAGCCATAGCAACAAGGGACCCCAGTGCGACAATGGATTCCGAGCTGAGGTACTTTGTGGCGGCATCGACGCCTACGACGCTTCCCGCGAGTGTCACTAGAACGAACCGAAGCACATTCCACCCGTGTGCGAAGATACGCAAATTCATATACTGCGTGAAAGGAAAATAGTCGTTTTCCTTGATCCGATACAAATAAAGAAATGCAATCAGCCCAAGCACGGCGGCGCCCGCTAGTGCTCTGATCAGGCGTTCCTTCTGCAGCTTTTGCCGATTGAACACAACTCGGCATCCGAAGGTAATAGCCAGGGATGCACCGAAAGCAAATGAGGATGTCTGCCCGAATAGGAGAACGGCGGTTCCCGAGATGAGAATTGCGAGCAGCCAGGAATATCCGCCGCCTTTCAGAACAAGGTTCTCCAAGGCATAGAACGAGGCAAGGAACCAGGGAACGGACCAGACGAAGATAATCGCATATTCGAAAGTCAGTGCTTCCCACATCGTGAGATTGAAGAGGAGAAACATCGGGAGAAAGTAGCTGCCGGCAAACAGTGCCGGAGAGCATAGACCGGCCAGGCTCCTTTGATAGTCCCTGTAGAGCAAAATTGCGGTTGCCAGCAAAACGAAAGGAATCAGGAGCACGATCGGCCGCGAACGCAAACCGCACCAGGCGGTATTCGCTAACAGCAGGAGGTTGTAACCCAACAGCCGGCTTCCTCCTGTCGGCCGCCACAGGTCGGCGAAGGTCAGGGTCCCGTTGCAGAACTTCTCAACCACGGCTCCTTTGATGAGGTACATGTCATCGCGAAAGGCGGTGCTGCCGCCTGTGTCCGATACGAAGAACATGATGTGAAGAAATGGGATCAGGACTGAAGCCATCAGGATGAGCTTGCTCTTTATCCCAGGCGGACCATCAGGTAGGAATGTGCAATTTGGGCCTGATCGCCCTTTTGAGTCGGAGGATTGAAAGAAACCGGTAATCAGCCGGAGTTTCATAGTATAGGTGAATCCTTACAGTTTTAGATAGTTGGGCGCCCGGAAGGGCTCCTTTGCATTGTGGCGGCTGGCAGCAGCTCTCAATTTTGCATACATCGAAGACTCATAGGGTTGGAAGATAGGCTTCCGCATAAAGTGACACTTTTGAGAATTGTAAATTAGAATTCCTACATCTTTGCGCACTGGCATTGCGCCAGATCCGTCGGGACGCCAGCGCTTCCAGTGGGAAAAGCAAAACCTACCCAACATTAGGCGCGGTGGCCTGCGTCTTCGCTCGGCGCAAATGTTCTTGCAATAACCAACACCAGTAATTCGACTGAATAAATGGGTGTTTATACCAATTTAACAGCTTCCAAATTCATCGTATAGCTTAAATGTGGTGGAAATACGTATGCATAAATCAAGCCGAGCATTGATTACCTATTTCGGAAGTTTCAGCGTGGAGGCTATCATGTCGGGGAAGCATCGGGTTTTGACTGCCGTTGTGTTGTTTTTTGCTAGTTTGGTTTTATCTGAACCGGTCTGGGCGCTTTCGGTTTCATTGAGCCCGTCCATCCCGTCTCCGGCACCGGTCGGCACGATTGTGACCTGGACCGCATCGGTTCCGAACTCCGGATCAGCGACGCTGTGGTATCGGTTTCGTGCTAGTGCTGCCGGCTCAGATCTCAAAATGGTGCGCGACTATGGTCCCCAGTCCTCGCTCGAATGGACTGTGAGCGACCACGAGGGAACCTATCAAATCGAGGTTGCGGTCCGCAACCTCGGAACCGGCGAGACCGTAACCGCCGCCGCTACCTATGTGATGGCATCGCGTGTCAGCAACCTTACAGCGGTCATCAGCCCAACGGCGAACCCACTGGTTTTTCTTTATAGCGCCCCAGCCTGCGCTGCCGGAGCGCAGATGGCCGTATACTTCCAATCTCCGGCAGGCGTCGTCAACACGCCATTTATGGCGTGCCAGCCCGGTCTGAGCATGAATTTCTATCTGGCCGGTCTGGCGCCGCAGTCGACCTATTGGGCGATGCACATGATCCAGACATCCAGCGGGTCCTCGTTCAGCCTGCCCATCGGGTTTACAACCCCAAGCGTCTCGATTTCTGTCCCTACAGCCAGCCCGCTGCAGTCCGTGCCGCTGCCTTTTGCCAATGGGATCGTGCTGAATGCCACGCTGACCCACATGACGATGGCGACTGACCTTTACGGAAACCTCCTTTGGTACTACCCCGGACAAATCTCCTATATCACGCGTTCAGAGCAAAACGGGCATATGTTTGGCATCTTTGAAGACTTTGGTTCGGACCAGTCCTGGCAGATTTTCAGGGAATTTGATCTGGCAGGGACAACGATTCGCGAGACCAACGCGGCCCGCATCAATGAACAACTCGCTGCTATGGGAGTGCGCCAGATCGGCGCCTTTCACCACGAAGCGCGGGCGCTGCCCAACGGCTATGTTCTCGTATTGGCCAGCGCGGAACAGATCGTGACCGATGTCCAGGGACCCGGACAGGTCGACGTGATAGGAGATGTGATCCTGGTTTTAGACTCCAACCTGCAAGTGTCTTGGGTTTGGGATGCATTTGCGCACCTTGACTTGAGCCGAATGGCGACGCTCGGAGAAGTATGCACTCAGCAGGCGGCGGGCTGCCCTCCATTTTTCCTGGCTCAGCAAGCCAACGATTGGTTGCATGGGAATGCAGTCTCGCTCACGCCCGACGGGAATATCCTGTATTCTTCCCGCCATCAGGATTGGGTGATCAAGATCGCCTACGCAAACGGGATCGGGAATGGAGGTATTATATGGATCCTCGGAAAGGATGGATATTTCCAGATCAACTCCAGCGATCCGAATCCGTGGTTCAGCCACCAGCACGATGCGCAGTTTGAGGGGGGACATTATTCGACGATTCTGCTATTTGACGACGGAGACCTCCGGTACGCCGTCAACCCCAGCGCCCATAGCCGCGGGCAAGTGCTTCAATTGGATGAACAAAACTTGACAGCAACGCTGGTCGTCAATGCGGACCTCGGGGGCTACTCCTACGCTCTGGGATCCGCACAAGCGCTTCCAAACGGCAACTATGGTTTCGGTCAGGGCTGGCTGCAGCCCAGCAACACAAGCCAGGCGATCGAGGTGAATCCACTGGGCAACACGGTCTTTAGTCTCCAGCTGAACTCGCCGGCTTATCGCTCGTTCCGCTTGGCGAATCTCTATACGCCATACGACCCACAACCGGTAAATTACGTGCAAGGACCGAATCCAACCACCTTCTTTAATTACTATAACGCTCTGGGCGCGACCTATACGAACGAGCCTCTAGGTTTTTGGCAGAACCCGGATGGAACATGGTGGCAGGGGGATTCGAGCGGCACGGTTACTCTGCTCAGCATGCCGCCCTGGCTGGTTCCCTAAGATGGCCGACAATTTTCTTCGGGCCATCCAATCCGCTGCCAGCTACTGAAGACAAATCTGGTATTGCTGTTGCTACGGGACCCTCACCTTTGGAAGAAATTCGTGAAAAGGTGAGGAAAAGGTTGACCTCTCCGAAAGCCTATTCTATATTAGCCCAAACGATGGTTAGTTTTACCTATATGCCCCCTGAAAAGGACTCCAAGTCCTTGGTATGACAAGTTGAAGCCTGTCGTCAAAAGCGGAGGTGTTTTTGCTTGAACGCAAAATCAGCAAGAGGACTTTTTTGAAAGCAGCTGCTGCGGCCGCTCTGGCGCCGGTGATTATGAGAACCGCAAGGGCGGCGGCTTTGCCTGTGCAATCAGGGCCTCCGAACGTCGTCCTCATCTGCACCGATGACCTTGGCTACGGAGATCCCAGTTGCTATAGATCGAGCTTGGCCGTCTCTCCCGTTGATCGTCTGATGCGTCGAGCGAGCCGTGTGTCCTCTGGATCGAGCATTAATACGCCCAACCTTGACGGGATGGCGCGGGAGGGCGCGCTCTTTCATCATTTCAATGCAGCGGGGAATGTCTGCTCCCCTTCTCGTGCCAGCCTCCTGACAGGACGCTATGCGCCTCGGGTCGGCATAGTGAATGTCCTTTTCCCGACTGACAACATCGGCATGCCGACGTCGGAAACCACGATCGCCGGAATGCTGAAGCCCCTGGGTTACAGAAGCATGTGTGTAGGGAAATGGCATCTCGGATCAGAACCGGCGTTTCTGCCCACGAACAACGGCTTTGACGCATTCTACGGAATTCCATACAGTCACGATATGTCCCCCCTCCCTTTGATTCAAAATACTGAGGTGATTGAAGAACCGGTCGACATCAGCACGCTGATGCAGCGTTGCACTGACCAGGCAGTAGCATTTATCGCGGGCGCGAACAATTCGCCCTTCTTCCTCTACTTTGCACCGTTTCTGCCGCATATACCTTTGATCGTGTCAGATCAGTTCGCGGGTAAATCGGGAATGGGAGCTTACGGGGATGCCGTTCAGGAGGTCGATTGGAGCGTTGGCCAGATCTTAAACGCGCTGATTGACAACGGGATGGACTCCAACACGCTGGTTCTGTTCACGAGCGACCATGGGCCATGGTACCAGGGAAGCTCGGCAGATTTGAGAGGCCGGAAAGGAGAGACCTTTGAGGGGGGCGTGCGGGTGCCATTGATCGCCCGGTTCCCCGGCCGGATTCCGGGAGGATTGAACAACCACGATTTAGCATCCCACATGGACATTCTTCCCACTGTGGCTGCGGTCTGCGGCGCACCTTTGCCCGCCAATCCGCTGGATGGAATGAATATCTGGCCGTTGCTCACGGGGACGCAGATGTCGACAAACCGTGACGCACTTCTTTATTTCGATGGCTGGAGCCTGCAGTGTGCGCGCCTCTCCATGTGGAAACTTCATGTGGCGCGATACAATGCCGTCGCGTGGGGACCGGTGCCCCAAGGAGGACGCATCAACTTGCCGCTCCCGAAGCCGGAATTGTACCGGCTGGATATTGATCCCGCTGAACGCTGTGATATGGCGGGTTCTTACCCCCAAGTAGTATCTGATATCATGACGCGTATCGAAGCTTTGCTCCCCACCTTCCCCGCCCAGGTACTGGGTGACTGGAACCACACGATGAGCTTGACAGTTCAACAGACTCCGACCGGCGCTCTGCCGTCACTCTAACGAAAGAAGTGGACAAACTGCGTTCTTCCTGCCCAAGAACGTCAAGGGACTGGGCCACCGCTTTTTTGTGTCCGGTTTCTGGCGGGAAGCCGGGAATTTGTCAAGCCTGCAAAACCGGTTTGACACAGCAACGGCCATCCGCCCAACGTGCCACCGGCTTTAAGGGAGATCAATTGCCAGCAGCACCGACAACAAGTCAAAACACTCCAATAGGCCGTCTGAAACACAATTCCCCAGCCGCAGGCCGGTTGATAAGGCGTCGACGGCACAGTTCGAGCAGCGCTTTTCGGCAATTGACCTCCTTGAGTTCGCCGCTAGAAGCTCTCCACTGTAGAACTTAGCAAACCCGAAGCCTCAGGGCACGACGGGACAAAACGGGATTGGCACTCAAAATCCGTCCAATCCCTGTGATTACCCCTTCGGCGAACTCGCGCCCGCACGGAGCTGCAAGTATCATGTTTAGCTCAACCTCCCACATTGTTAACTGTGTCGCGAAGAGAGGGCTCTGCCCGGGGATTACTTCCGAGTGTGCAGAGGAGTCAAGCGCACGATGGGCAATTATCCGCTTTGTCCTCTAACTTAAATGAAAAAAATAAGAATCAATTTCCGGGCGGCTATAAGGGTGATTAGGGGAACAGTATCGCTTTCGGCCGCGGTTCTTCCAAGGGGCTCCTGGTGTTCACCTATTTGGGTCAGACGGTGTCCCGAACGCTGGAGTCTGAAATGCGGCACTCGCTTTGCCTCTGGCTGGCACCCGATCTGTCCGTCCCACGCCTCACGCGGTTTTTCGACGATATTGCCTTCCGCCGTGCGACGGTCCTGTTACCCATTTTTCTGGCCGGGCTGTTTTTTGTCGCTTTTCGTGAATGCGCTGCGGAGGGGGACTTGTGTTTTCGTCCGAAGCTCTGGAATTTTATTTTGAAGAGCCGAATCCCAAGAACGGGATGAAGAAGGTCTTCTCCAAGAACGGAATTGTCGAGCTACTCAAAAGATTTATTCTTGTGTTTCTCTGATCGGCTATCCAGTCATCTCAAAACACATTCCTCTGTATCCGAGCCTGGTCTTGATGAACGTCCGGCAACTGTTCCCCTGGACGATTTCGATCCGCTATGAAGTGTTCATCCGCGTAGCCTTCCTGCTCATCGTTGTCGCGTTTGGAGACTATTGCTTTCACAAATACCGTTTGATGAAAAAGTTAAAAAAATGATGAAGCAGGGGGTTAAAGAGGAGTTGAAGGAGGCAGAAGGGAATCCGGCCGCCAAGAGTCGTATCCGCAAAGTCTGGCGTGAAGTGTCGCGCAAACGCATGATAGCCGACGTGTCCGAGGCGGACGTTGTCCTTACCGACCCGACCCCACCCATTATGCCATTGCCTTGTTCTACAAATTGGAATCAATGAAAGCTCCGAAAGTTGTCGCCGAAGGTGTCGGGTTTTTGGCGCTCAAGATTCGAGAGTTGTCAGAAGGGCACGGCATTCCCATCTTAGAAAACAGACCCCTGGCCCAAACTCGGTATAGATCAGAGGAAATTTGAGGGCACGTCGCTGCCAGCTTCAACAGAGCTGTAGCTGTAATCCTCGCCGCCATTTACAGGGTGAAAAACGCCCTGAATCGGTAGCCACCAAAGGTCAAAACCGCGGAGAATTTTGGTTCCTTTTTAAGCTTCTACTGATTGGTATGCAAATTGCTTTTTCTATCCACGAACGACAGAAGTGAACTCTTGGGAGATCCGGAAAACGAAATGAGTGATACA
>Ga0326728_10015488_pt1 | contig 15841 bp, 15 predicted proteins | sample MB3enrmetagenome_FD_207602 | JGI IMG/M metagenome (GOLD analysis project Ga0326728, IMG submission 207602) | Lab enriched peat soil microbial communities from McLean, Ithaca, NY, United States - MB31MN | ecosystem: Environmental > Terrestrial > Soil > Wetlands > Peat | place: USA: New York...
CTCGTTCTCCGGCGTGTTCGTGTTTCTCACCGTCCGGATGATCGAGAGACGCCGCTGGATGTAAGGGAGATATTCACCCGTGAAAAAGACATCATTCTTCAATTGGCTTTCGAGCTCCCTTTCGACACGGAAGCTCCGCTTCGGGGGCTACGCCACGCTTCTCATCGTTGTGGCGCTCGCCATTGTGGTCGTCGTCAACGTGCTCGTTCAGCAGATCCCCGGGAAGCTCGATCTCACGAAAAACCATATGTTCTCCCTCTCTCCGGAGACGTACAAGGTACTCGATGGCCTCACCAAGGATCTTACGATCACCATGGTGGCCAGGACAGGCAGTGAGGATCCAACAGTCAAAGAGATACTCGCCAAGTACGCGGCGCGCAATCACCACATCAAGCTGGAGACCATGGATCCGGAAAGAAACCCCGGTTGGGCTCGGCAGTACGAAACAAACGGTCAGGGTCCCGCCGCGGGCTCGGTTGTTGTGGCAAGCGGGGAAAAGTACAAAACCATCGGCCAGTACGACATGTACAACTACGACTACTCCAACCCGAATCAGCAACCGACTCTCACGTCACTGTCTGTGGAACAAAGGGTGACCTCGGCCATCAACTATGTGACGGCGTTGAAGAACGTGACCATAGACGTCCTCCAAGGTCACGGGGAGCAGACCCTGGACTCCCTCGGGCTTTCCACCGCGGTCGAGAATGAAAACTACGCGGTGAAGCCGCTCACGCTGGTCACTCAGGCCGGCGTCCCCGCGGACGCAGACATTCTGCTCGTCATGGCGCCCAAGAGCGACATCTCGAACGAGGATGACGCGAAGGTGAGGGCATACCTGATGAACGGAGGCCGGGCGTTTTTCCTTCTGGACATCCAGAAAGCGGAGAACGCGCTTCCCAACCTCGACGGGATCCTGAGCAGCTACGGAGTGCAGATCCCCGACAGGGTCGTCGTCGAGGGAGACCAGAACAGTCGCGTGAACGGCCTTCCCTTCGGTGTCGTGCCGAAGCTCGAATACCACGACATCGTTTCCCCGTTGCGCACGGCGAACATGTTCGTGCTCCTGCCATTTTCCGAGCCTATCGAGACGCTGGAGCTCAAGAAGAGGACGCTCAAGATCGAGCCGCTTCTGAGCTCCTCCAACAATTCCTGGTCAAAGAAGGTGGTTGCCAACATGCAGACCATCGAGAAGCAGAGCGGAGACAAGCAGGGTCCCTTCACGCTTGCGGCGGCAATCACTGACCCAGCTCCCGACCCCTCGAAAAAGGACACAAAGATCATCGTCGTAGGCTCCGCCAGCTTCCTGGCCCAGAGCCTCACTTCTCAGATCCCCGGAAATACGGACTTCTTCCTCAATTCCCTCGGTTGGATGAGAGGAAAAACGGATGAGATCACCGTGCGACCCAAGGACATGCTCACTATGAGGCTGGGGCTCAGCAACCTCCAGGCCCTCCTCTTCTCGGGTCTCGTCGTCCTCATCATGCCGCTCCTCGTTCTGGGAGCGGGATTCACTGTCTGGATCAGGAGACGGCATCTATGAGCAAACGTCTTCTCACACTTCTTATCGTCCTCGTCGTGCTTGCCGGGCTCGTGGTGGCGTACGTGGTCGTTTCACGCCCGAAGCCGGTCAAATCCACGAATGCCCTTCCCCAGCTCATCAACACGGACAAGGACAAACTCGTGAAGATCACCCTCAGCGACAGACCCGAAGGCACGCTGACGCTGGAGAAAAAGGAAAAGACGTGGACGGCGGATTCCCCCGTGCACTTCGCGATGGATGAGTCGAACCTGGACGATCTCGCGCTCACGTTCACCTCGCTGAACGCCGAGCGCGTGATCGACGAACACCCGACGAACCTCCTCCAGTACGGCCTTGCCCCGCCGAGGGCGCAAGGGACAGCCGTGTACGCCGACGGCTCGACAAAGACCATCCTCCTGGGGGACAAGACCCCCAGCGACAACACGTACTACCTGCAGCTCAAGGGTGACCCGAAGGTCTACACGGTTTGGCAGAACTTCGGGGACCAGATGCACTGGAAGCTCGCGGACCTTCGCGACAAAAAGATCAGCCCAGCCCTGAACTATGACGAGATTACCTATTTCCGCCTCCGGCGTGCCGACGGGTCGGAAATCGAGCTAAAGGAAAAGACCCCGGCGGAAACCAAGACGTTCCAGCTCGGATTCAGCCGCTATCTGATGACACGTCCTTACAGTGTTGCGCGCGGAGTGGACGGAGAGAAGGGTGACGGTTTCATCAAGGGGCCTCAGCAGATACAGATCTCCTCTTTCGTGAACGACGCCCCCAAGGACCTCTCGCAGTATGGCCTTGCCCAACCGCGGGATGAAGTGGTGGTCCGCGACAAATCGAACATGCTGGATCTCCTCTTTGGCTCCGATGACGGCAGGGATAAGACGTATTTCATGATCCGCGGAGCGCCGAGCGTCTACGCCACAGATACGTCGAGCCTTTCGTTTCTGAAAACCACGGCGTGGGACATTGTAGACAAGTTCGTTTTCATTCCCAACATCGACGACGTTGATAGGATGGAGGTTTCAAACGAAGGCGTCACTCATGCCCTGGTCATCACGCGCGTGACGAAGAAAGCGGACAAGAAGGGTGAGAAGGACACGGTCGAGGCTACCTACACGGTGGACGGGAAGACCGTGGCGGAGGACTCTTTTAAGGCGTTCTATCAGCAGATAGTCGGGATCCAGATCGAGGGAGAGACACCGAAGCAGGTGCCGGAAAAACCGGACGTGACGGTGCGGTTCTTCCTCAACAAAGGGCCAACGAAGGTTGCAACGATCGTCTATGCCCCGTACAACAGAGACTTTGATGCGATATTCATTGACGGGAGGAGCGAGTTCGCCCTCACCCGACAACAGCTCTCGACCACCCTCACAAAGCTGGACGAGCTGGCCAAGGGTGAGAAAGTAACTTACTGAGACTGCTCGCCGCCGGTCCTGATGTGAAGTTCCCACGCCTGGGTCTGCGGGTTGCGTGACAGCGAGTCGAACCCGACGTCGAGCACGCGCCCGCTCTCTCCCTGGAAGCGCAGTCGCCTGGCCAGGACGTTCATGTCCGTGACTTTGAACTCTTCCCCGTCGAAATGCACTCGCGTGCCCATCCCCGGCAGGGTCTGGCGCGCCTCCTTGTAAACGTCGAACTCGTAGGACAGGCAGCAGAGAAGCCGACCGCAAGGGCCGGAGATCTTCATTGAGTTCAGCGTGAGGTTCTGCTCTTTGGCCATCTTGATAGACACCGGCCGAAGCCTGTCCGTCACGGCGTTGCAGCAAAGAGCCCGGCCGCAGATCCCGAGGCCGCCCACCACGCGCGCTTCATCTCGCACGCCGATCTGCCTCAGCTCGATGCGCATCTTGAGCACCGCCACGAGATCCTTGACTAGCTCGCGGAAATCCACGCGATTCTCCGCGGTGAAGAAAAAAAGGATTTTCTGCTCGTCGAGGATGTAATGCGCGCTCACGAGCTTCATGGAAAGACCGCGCGCCTCGATTTTGTCCCGGCAGACCTCGAAAGCCCTGTCCTCCCGGGTGTCGTTCTCCTCAACGCGAACGAGGTCAGCGGGGCTTGCCACACGATGGATGGAGCGTAGCTCGCCCGTGACTTCCGCGGGGTCCGTTTCTCTTCCCAGCACCCGGCCCAGCTCATTGCCGTAACGGGTGGGCACCACCACCATGTCTCCGATTTTCACCTCGAGCCCCGCGGAGGACTCGCAGAACTCCGTGGCTTTCGAATACAGGACCTTCACGCGCCAGACGATCTTTCCCTCGAGCTCCACCGGGGCCGGTGCGGAAACGGAGCCTTCCGCGGCATCCTCGGGAAAAGAATCTTCTGTTATGATGTCGTCATGATCGCTCATGCGATTCGCTCCTTGCAACTGACGATGACGGCGGCTCTTTTTTTAGGAGACCAAGTCCACGAGCATTCCGTTAATCTGGTCTATCTGCGCCAGGATCGAAATCTGTTCCTTCTGCACGGCCAGCACCGAGGCCGCCAGAGCGTCAAGTTTTTCATCTATCACCCGCACGAGGGTGAACCGCTTTCGCTTCAAGATGTTCGCGCCCGACAGCGTTTCCTCCACACGAACGGATTTTTGCACTACGTATTTCAGGAAATCCTTCACTTTCTGGCGATAGTCCTTGATCGTCTCCATCGTCGGTGCTTTTTTCAACGTCTCTCCCGAAGCAAACACGCCGTCCAGCAGTTCCTGGACCCCTTGCCGGGAATCCGACTGCGCAACATCCTCCTGCTCCGCTCCTTCTCCTTCGGCCGCCTTTTCGACCATTTGGGAAAAGGCTTTTCGCTGCGTTTTCTCCTTCTTCCCCGCCTTTTTCTTTTCCGGTATGAGCCAGGAAGAAGCCTCGCCCAGGGAATCAATGCGCGCCATGGAAAGGGAGGCTGCTCAGCGTCTCTGCCCCGGCAACGCTGCCGCTTCCTTCTGGGGAAGGGACGCAGCCGGCTTTTGCCCGTTTGACGGCCCGCCACGCAGTGTTTCCGCCACGGGGGCCGTTATCCTGCACGAACCGTTAAAGATGACCCCCTCCTCCACGATGAGCCGCGGGGTGGAGATGTTGCCCAGCACTAGACCGGTGGACAGAATGATCACCTTTTCCGTAGAGACGATCTCCCCGCGCACCACTCCCCCCACCACGACGGTCCCAGCGTGAAGCGTGCACTCCGCTCGGCCGTTCTGGCCCACGAGCACTTTCCCCCGGGTGCGGATGACGCCGGTAAAGTCTCCGTCAATCCTCAACAGACCGTTCAGGTCGAACTCACCTTTGAACTTAGTCCCTTCACCGATGATGGAGTTAATGAACGCGTCGTCGGTGAAACGAGTGTCACTCAATCCGTGGCCCTCCCGCTGACCTTGACTCCGGCGAGGTCGGGGGTGATGGAGAGGAAGTTCATCGGATCCACATAGTTCGCCCCCAGGCGCACCTCGTAATGCAGGTGCGGGCCGGTGGACAAGCCAGTATTCCCGACGTATCCGATGGTGTCCCCCCTGTTCACATGGGTCCCCTTGCGCGTGACGATTTCCAGAAGATGAAGGTAGCGGGTGGTGAAGCCGTACTTGTGTTGGATGGTGATGAAATTGCCGGCGTCCTCGGTATAGCCGGTCTGCACCACCGTGCCGTTGGCGGTTGCCTCAACGGGGGTTCCGAGAGCCCAAGCGATGTCAACACCTGTGTGGAGATACCCCAGGTGAGTGAATGGGTGGATGGTCCATCCGAAGCGCGTCGTGATGTTCCCCCGCACTCCTTTCAGCGGCCACATTGTGGGCGTGTCGGCCAGGAGCTCCTTGTACGTGCTGAGAACCTTATTGATTTCATCCAGCGGCTCGACGGAGTTCTCCATCAAGCTCGTCATGCTCTTCAGGTCCGCCAGCTCCTTGAGGCTCCCCTCTTCGCTGTCCTCGGGGGCGAGATACGAGGCGCCCACCCCTCCGGAGCTCACGGAGCTAAAGTAGTCCTGGTTGCCAATGACGCTCATGACGTTGTCCATACTGGCCTTGAAGCTCTTGCCGGCCTTTCGGATGCCCGAGATCTCGTCCTTAAGGTTCTCCATGGTCGTTTCGTTGTTCTGAAGATCCTGGGAGACTTTCGTGATCTTCTCATTCGTATAGGTGAAATTGGTCGCCAGAAGGAAGAAACCGATCAGCACGATGCCAAGGGTGATCGTGACGAAGATGAGCGTGAAAAAAGAGATCTGGAAATTGAAAATCTTCTTTTCTGAATGAGGGATCAGCATCACCGTGAAGCGCTGCTTCCCTTTTTGCATTACATATTTGAAAAGATTCGCAATCGAGACCCAGATCCGCCGAATCCACGAACCGAGCCTATTGGCGAACTGCTTCTCGACGTTCTTATATTGGGTGACGGGCAAGGCCTTTCCCTTCTTACGCTACGGTATCAATCCATCGCAAAGAACTCGTTCCATTCGATAGTATAAGAAAATCCAACAAATACTACCATAGTGAATGTTTTTTGTCAAACACAGCACGACGTGGCCCCTCTTCGATTCAACAGAAGGCGAAACGTCAGAAAAGCGGGCGCGGAAGATGCCCGAAATTATGTTTGACTTGCGTTCGGCAGCATGGTATTCTATTAAAAAATCGGAAGAAGAAGAACAAGCTCTTTCGAGAACCAACCCCAACGGAGACATATGCGCTATTTTGACACGCACGCCCACATAGGACTCATAACCGAAGACCCTATCGACCAGCTTATTGTCGTGCAGGAAGCAAGGCAGGAAGGCGTACAGCATCTGGTAACCGTCTCCAACAACCTGATCGACTTCGCCCAACTCTTTGCCAACCTCAAGACAGAAACGAACGTCTACCACAGTATCGGCATTTCCCCTTCATCTGTGGTGCAGCCCGGAGATGACTGGGAAGCGAAGATCCAGGAGGGAACCAAGCTGGACCGGGTGGTTGCAATCGGGGAGATCGGCCTGGACTACTACCGCAAGTTCGGAGACCGCGACTCGCAGGTGGAGCTGTTCATCCGCCAGCTGGAGCTGGCGGAGAAGCTGTCCCTGCCGGTGATCATCCACAACCGCGACGCTGGGTCGGACGTACTGGAGATCCTCCGCGAAAGGCTCCCCCGCAGAGGCGGCATTCTGCATTGCTATTCGGAGGATTACGAGTACGCGAAAAAAGCTCTGGAGCTTAACCTCTGGGTATCGTTTGCCGGTAACGTGACGTATCGCAACGCGCGAAACCTGCAGGACACGGCCAAAAAGATTCCGCTGGACCGCATGCTTATCGAAAGCGAAGCCCCTTTCATGGTCCCCGCGGTCCACAGGGGCAAGAGGAATAAGCCGTCGTACATCAACGAGACCGCGGCCTTCATTGCGCAGCTGCGCGAGGTCGCCGTGGAGGAAATCACGGAAGCCCTTTACGCAAACAGCCTCACTTTCTTTGGACTCCAGGACTGATAGTCTCTTCCATCCCGTTCGCGTGGGCAGCCTGGAGATCCCGGGGAACATCTGGCTTGCCCCGATGGCCGGCTACACTGACGCCGCTTTTCGGTCGGTGTGCGTCCAGTCGGGCGCGCCGCTGTGCTTCACCGAGATGGTATCCGCTGACGCCCTTTCACGGAACAATGGCACCACGCTGAGGCTGCTCGCCAGGGCGTCGAACGAACGGCTGACGGGCTTCCAGATTTTCGCCTCGGATGCCGTCACCGCCGCCGCCGCCGTGCGGCGCATCGCCTCGATGGCGCCCGCAATCATCGACCTGAATTGCGGGTGTTCCGTGCCGAAAGTCCTAAAGACAGGATGCGGGGCGGCCCTGCTGCGAACCCCCGCCCTTGTCGGCGCCATCGTTGCCGCCATGCGCGCGGAGACGGACATCCCCGTGACCGTCAAGCTGCGCTCCGGCTGGGACGAGGGGAGCATCAACTACCTGGAGTGCGCCGAAGAGGCGGTCCGGGCCGGCGCGTCCATGGTGACGCTTCACGCACGGACCAGAGCCCAGGGCTTCGGCGGCAAAGTCAGGATGGAGCACATCAGGATTTTGAAGGAAAAATGCGCGAGCCTCGTTTTTGGGTCCGGGGACCTTTTTACCCCACAAGATTGCAAGACCATGCTGGAAAAGACGCGATGCGACGGTATCATGATCGCCCGCGGCAGCCTCGGTAACCCCTTCATCTTCGAGCAGACCGAAGCGCTGCTGAAAGCCGAGGGCAGGCCTGTGACAATCGATGCCCGGCAACGGCTTTTCGCCGCGCTCGAGCACTTGAGGATGCTCAGCGACTCAGTTGGCGAAGAGAAAGCATGCCGCGACATGAGAAAGCACTTCGTTGCCTACACGAAAGGGATGGAGGGCGGCGCGGTGATTCGCCAGAGCGTGGTGAACGCAGAGACCATCGCCGAGTACGAACAGATCGTTGAAAGCTACCTGCGGGCGTGAAAGCTAATGGGCGGCACCGGCCGGACCGCCAGCTTCGCTTCCAGCTGGGCCGCCAGTCTTGCTATCCGCAGACCCCCCTAAAGCGCCACGGCGCCGCTCCTCCCACCACATGATGCGCTTCCCGATTGTTTTCTCGAAACCGAACTCCGACGGCGTGTAATACTTGCGGCCTTTCATCATGGAGGGAAAATACTCTTGCCTCACGACACGGCTTTCAAAGTCGTGGGGGTACATGTATCCGTCGCCGTAACCGGCCTTCTTCATGAGAGAGGTGACTGGGTTCCTAAGGTATAGGGGCACCGGGTCCGCCCCGTGCTCGTGAGCATCCTCACGCGCCTTGGTGTAAGCCGTGTAGATCTCGTTGCTCTTCGGAGCAGTTGCTAAGTAGACGACTGTCTGGGCAAGCGCGAGGTCCCCTTCCGGCATGCCCAGAAAGTGTACAGCTTCCTGCGCCGCGTTGGCCACGACGATTGCCTGCGGATCAGCCAGCCCCACATCCTCCGATGCAACTCTGAGCAGCCTACGCGCGATGTACAGCGGGTCCTCTCCTCCCTCGAGCATGCGGGCAAGCCAGTACAGCGAAGCGTCAGGATCCGAGCCCCTAATGCTCTTGTGCAGCGCGGAGATGAGGTTGTAGTGGCCTTCACCGTCGCGGTCGTACTCTGGGAGCTTTCCTTCGAAGACTGCTTCGAGCCGAGCACGGGTGAGGGTGATTTCACCTGCCGCCCCGCGCGCCTCCCCGGAAGCCCGCGCGGACTCGACCAGCATCTCCAAGGCGTTCAGCGCCGCGCGGCAGTCTCCCTGGGAATAGCGCGCGATGATCTCCATGACCTCCGGTTCCGTGGTGATCTTCATCATGCCGTATCCGCGCTCAGTGTCGACTTGTGCTCTTCTCAGGACTTCCCGAATCTCTGCCTCGTCCAGGGTGTTCAGGACAAACACGCGGGAACGAGACAGGAGGGGGGAGACAATGGAGAAGGAAGGGTTCATTGTCGTTGTGCCGATGAGCGTGATGACACCTTTTTCCACGTAGGGGAGAAAGGCGTCCTGCTGCGCCTTGTTGAACCGATGGATCTCATCGATGAAGACGAGGTTTTTGTCCTTCGTCTCCGCCTCCAGCCTGGCAAATAGGTCCTTCAGCTCCCGGATGCCGGAGACCACCGCGGAGAAAAAGTGGAACGAGTACCCGAGGCGTTGCGAGATGATTCGCGCGAGCGAGCTCTTCCCGCATCCCGGCGGCCCCCAAAAAATGAGGGACGGAAGGTGTCCGGAGTCTAGAAGCAGACGAAGCGGTTTGTCCGGGCCGAGAATGTGGGATTGTCCCACATATTCTTCGAGAGTGCGCGGGCGCATGCGCTCGGCCAGAGGTTCCCGGGAAAACGCGGGAGCATGAGAGCTCATCCGTACAAGCCTATCACCATGGGCTGAACGCGGTCAATGAAGGGCGAACACAGGGGCGAACCGTCGAAATCTATCCGAAACTATTCCCGATCCATCGGCTCAATGGGACTGCATACACTTCACCGTTATGATTGCCAGCCTGCGAAGTGAGATCATCACATTGCTTCGCGGGCCCCAGTTGACTCAGGGGACCCCTTCTGATTTCATGTCCGGGTGGAAGACGGTGATTCACTCCGCCACCACTGCGGCGTCGTGGGAATTTCTTCCCGGGATGAGTTCAACCTCCCCGAGCAGCTTTTTTACGGCCTTTTCTCCCTCCAGCACAGGGGGCAAGAGAGCGCGGGTCTAGCATATTATCGAAACAGGAAAATCGTCTCCTACCGTGACGTGGGCATGGTGTCCCAAGCGCTCTCGCACTACCTTACAGAGCGCCACCCCTCACGCGTGGGCATTGGCCACGTCCGCTACTCTACTCATGGAACGGACAAGCTGGAGAATGCCCAGCCCATCGTAGTCTCCTGCAGCAAAGGGGAGATCGCGCTGGCGCACAACGGCAACATCTCCAATTCCGACGAGCTGACGCGGCGGCTGATCGCGGAAGGCTCGATATTCCAGAGCACCACGGACACCGAGCTTCTCCTGCACCTGATAGCCCGCTCCTCACAGCCGACCTTCCACGACGCCCTTCTGGAGTGCCTCGGACGAATCGAGGGTGCATACTGCTTCCTCATGATGCATGAAGACACGCTCGTTGCCGTGCGAGACCCATACGGATTTCGGCCTCTTGTGATGGGAACGCGGGAGGGACAGGTGCTTTTCGCTTCCGAGACCTGCGCGCTGGAGATGTTCCAGGCGAGAGACGTCCGCGAGGTTGCCCCGGGAGAGATTGTCACCGTGGAAGGCACCTCTGTCTACTCGGAAATGCTGCCGCACGCCCCAGTCCCCCGCCGGGCGCACTGTATCTTTGAGTTGATATACTTTGCGCGCCCGGATTCCGAAGTCTTCAGCAATTCCGTGCACATGGTGCGAAAACGCATGGGAGAAATGCTGGCACGCGGGGACACTGTGAAAGCGGACATCGTCATTGCGGTCCCAGACTCCGGCAACAGCGCCGCATTGGGATATTCGAACGCATCCGGCATCCCCCTGGAACAGGGCCTGACGCGAAACCACTACTCCGGCAGGACCTTCATCCAGCCCACCGCGGCAAGCAGGGAGTTCGGAGTCCGCATGAAGCTGCATCCAGTGCGCGAAGCCATTCAAGGCAAGCGCGTCGTAGTGGTGGACGACTCTCTCGTGCGGGGGACGACCTCACGGCAGATCGTGAAACTCCTCAGAGACGGCGGCGCCCGGGAGGTACATCTGCGCCTCTCATCCCCTCCCATCCGTCATCCCTGCTTCTTTGGCATCGACATCCCTACGCCGAAAGAGCTGATTGCCAACCGTCTGGACATGGAGGGTATCGTCCGCGAGCTTGGGGCAGACTCTGTTCGATATCTTCCGCTCGAAGCCCTCCGGGAGTGTGTTCCCGACCCGCAAGAATACTGCAACGCATGTTTCAGTGGGATATACCCCATAGCGGTGCGGGACGCACCGGTTCACAGAAAATGACAGGTACAGGAGATCCGTCCATGCACGCCTACCGCGCCGCCGGCGTTGACATTGACCGGGGCGAAAGGTTCGTCGAGTTCATCAAGCGCATCCCCTCCGCGGCCGTGGACAAGGGGATTGGCGGCTTCTCCTCCGCGCTTCCGCTAGAAGGGTTTCGCTCACCAGTGCTTATGACGACCACGGACGGGACCGGCACGAAGCTTCTGGTGGCAAAAAAGCTGAGGATCTACGACACGATCGGGATCGACCTCGTAGCTATGAACGTTAACGACCTTCTCGTCTGCGGGGCAAAGCCCATGGTGTTCCTGGATTACATCGCTTGCGGCAAAATCCACGAGGAGCGAATGCACGCCCTAATCCGCGGGATCGTGCGCGGGTGCGAGCTCTCGGAATGCAGGCTCGGCGGAGGAGAGACTGCCGAGATGCCCGACGCGTATGGTCCGGATGATTTCGACTTGGCGGGATTCGCGGTGGGAATCGCGGAGAAGGACGCCGTTCTTCCCCGCAGGGAGGAGGTCCGCCGGGGAGACATCATCGTCGGGCTGCCCTCCTCCGGCATTCATTCCAACGGTCTCTCGCTCGCCCGCAAGGTTATCCCTGAAGCGGACCGGGAGGGATGGGAGGGCCTCCTCGTCCCGACGCGCATCTATTCCCGGGAAATGGCTGCTCTCACGCAGACCGGCAAGGTCCTTGCTGCCGCGCACATCACGGGTGGCGGCCTCATCGGGAACACCAGGCGTGTCATTCCGGACGGCCTCGCGCCGAACTTCCTTTTCGACTGGGAAGAGCCGCCCATTTTCGAAAAACTCCGCGCAGACGGCGTCCCCGAAGAGGAAATGCGAAAGGTATTTAATCTCGGGATCGGTATCGCGCTCGTCACGCATGACCAGCACCGGGAAGAGCTTCAGGACGTTGCCAGGCGGGAAGGCTTTCAGCTGCCGGTCATTGGGACCGTGGAGTGATGGCGCGCCTGGCGGTGTTCGCTTCGGGAACGGGATCAAACTTCGTGGCCATCGCCCAGGCAGTCAGACCGACCCGGCACACCGTCGAGTTTCTCCTTTGCGACGTTGCAAAAGCCCCTGTCCTGGACAGGGCCAAAGAGCTGGGCGTGCCGACCTTCCCCATATCCTATGCGGGAGAGAAAAGAGAGTCAGTGGAAAAGAAAATCGTCCGTCATCTCGAAAGACGCCAGGTGGACATCGTGGCCCTGGCTGGATTTATGAAACTGCTCACTCCTTGGTTCCTGGAGGCGTTCAAGGGGCCGGTGATAAACATCCACCCAAGCCTCCTGCCGAAGTACCCCGGTGTGCATGGAATCGATGAAAGCTTCGCCTCAGATGACGGCGAGCTAGGGATCACGGTCATCCGCGTGGATGCCGGCGTGGACACGGGGCCCGTTATCCTCCAGAAGTCTTTCCGCCGCGAAGCCGAAGAGACCCGCAAACAGGTCGAGTTCCGAATCCACCAGCTAGAGCACGAGTGGTACCCGCAGGTGCTGATCTCGATGCTCGACAGGGTGGATGTTGGAGCCGCGCCATGAGAGTGCTTGTCCTGGGGTCTGGCGCTCGCGAGCATGCCGTTGTGTGGAAGCTGTCCCAGAGCGCACACGTGAGTGCCGTGTTCGCGGCCCCGGGCAACGCCGGAACGGCGGAGGTCTGCGCCAACCTACCTGACGTTGACCCGCTGAAGTTCCCAACGGTTCTCAACGCCGTGCGGCGCAATTCGGTGGACTGCGTCTTCGTCGGCCCCGAAAACCCTCTTGCCTCAGGCGTGGTGGACTGCCTCACTCGGCGTCAGATTCCTACCTTCGGACCAGGGAGGAAAGCCGCGCAGCTGGAATCCAGCAAAGCCTTTGCCAAGGCCTTCCTGGTGCGGAACGGAATCCCGACGGCTCGGGCCACGGAGTTCTCTGATCCGGCCGCCTTTGAGGCGTTCCTCCTGACAAAGACCGGGCAGCGCCTAGTGGTAAAGAAAAGCGGCCTTGCCGCCGGAAAAGGAGTTCTGGAATCCGCGCGAACAGACGAGCTGCTTTCCTTCGGTAAAGCAGCCTTGGCCGGCGACCGCGTTCTTGTGGAGGAATACCTGGAAGGTTGGGAGCTTTCCGTGTTCGTCGTGAGTGACGGCCAGAGCCACATCATACTTCCCCCATGCGCTGACTTCAAGAAAGCCCATGAAGGGGATACCGGTCCGAATACCGGCGGGATGGGCTCCGTCTGTCCCGTACCTCTTGCTGACGGGGCCGTGATGAGGCGGATCGAGCAGGAAATCGTGGAGCCGACCTATGCCGCCATGGAACGGGAAGGGCTTGCATACGCGGGGGTCCTGTATTTCGGTCTCATGATTACGCCCGCGGGGCCTGGCGTGCTGGAGTACAATGTCAGGTTCGGCGACCCCGAGACCCAGGTGCTCCTGCCGGTCCTGCCCTTCGATTTCGGAGGCCTTCTCGAGGCAGCGATCTCGAAGGAGCTTGCGTCTTTCGCCTCGGGAATCGATACGTCTTCAGCCGTCGGGGCCGCGTTGGGAGTGGTCATTGCGGGACGGGGCTATCCGGATGCATCAAGCGGCCCGGTTCCCGTAACGATCACGCGGGACGCATCGTCGGACCACACGGAAGTGTTTCACGCCTCGACTTCCCGGGAACCCAACGGGGTTCTGTATGTCCGAGGCGGACGGTGCTTCACTGTGGTGGGCCATGGGGCAGACCTCAAAGGTGCTGCCGAACGGGCTTACGCGATGGCGAAGAAGATCCAGTTCACGGGGTCCTGGTACAGAAAAGACATAGGTCGAAAGCTCCTGGAGGCTTCCCCATGAAAGACGTGCTTTTCATGATTGGATCCCAATCCGATGAGACGGCGGTGAAACCAGGCCTTACGCTCCTTGAAGAAAAGGGGTTGAGCTACGAATTGAAAGTCCTTTCCGCTCACAGGAACCTCGAGGAACTTGTTGTATTCCTTCATCAGAAAGAACAAGAGTTCAGGATCGTCATAGCCGCGGCCGGTCTCTCAGCGGCGCTCCCCGGAGTCGTTGCCTCCCTTGTGAAGCTGCCCGTCATTGGCATACCGCTTGTGGCCGGCCCGTTGTCAGGACTTGACGCGCTCCTGTCCATCCTCCAATTGCCCCGCGGCGTCCCTGTTGCGACCATGGGAATAGGCCCGCAAGCGGTCCTCAACGCGGTCCACCTCGCGGAGAGAATCCTCTTGGTGCCACGATAGACTATCTGCTGGGAGCCTCGTCACGCCGCGGCCTCAGCCCCGCGAGCGCGAACTCGGCGAGGGCAGTCCCCGCGTGAGTCAGCCACGCGAGCACGACGTCCGCAGCGGTCATTGCTAGGCTTTTCCGGGCTGACGAACGCCCGCGGGCGCTCTCAAACGCCGCAATGGCTTGGGATGTCGGCTCGGGGTTATCGCGGAGCCACACCACGGTGTCCTGCACGGTCGTCCGAAGTGCGCGAGGCTGGTAGCCAAGCTCACTGCGGGCCCTGGCATACGAGATGAACGAGTTGCTTTCAAGCGTTTCGAGCGCGTAGTTCGTGAGTTGGACTTTTCTGCCCCAGAGAATGGAATGCAGCGTGGCCAACGCCGCAACGAGCTTTGCAGCGCCTCGGGGAACCTGCAGGGGACTGCCCTTCGTCAAGGCGCTCTCCTTGACCAGCCGAAAAAGCTCTTCAACGGAAACACGTTCACCGGCCAGAATGTAGAGTTGCCCCTTTTCACCGCGCCGTCCGGCGAGGATCATTCCCCGTGCCACGTCCCGAACATCCACGAAATCAAAATGTCCGTCTATAATAAGGTGGCCGCCGGGACGAGCCCAGCTGCGGATCTGCCGCGCCATGGGGGAGATGCCCCGAAAGTCAAATGGTCCTATGATGCCCGTGGGGCAGACGATCACCGCGTCGAGGCCACGACCCACCTCCGCCAATACGGCCAACGAAGCCTCCGCTTTGCTACGATCGTACTCCCCTGCGGGGTTGAGGGGATCGATTCTGATGCGCTCATCGATGGGATTCCCTTCCCGTGGACGCGCCAGTGCGTGAATGGAGCTGACATACACCATCCGGCGTACCCCGCACTCGCGGGCCGCCCGAGCCACGTTGGCAGTCCCCTCGACGTTAACGCGTCTCATCAGATCGTCCCGGCCCGGCATTATCGAAACGATGCCCGCGCAGTGGTAGACCACTTCGGCGTCCCGCATAGCGCTCCTGATCGAGTCAAGGTCCAGTACGTTACCGTTCACGACATCGAGCGGGATCCCGCGAAGCCCGGTCAAGTCTTCTTGTGGCAGCACAAGGACCTTCACTTTTTCCTCCTGTGCGACAAGCTCCCTTACGAGGGCACAGCCCAGGTGTCCAGCTGCACCCGTCACGAGCACCATGATTCTACCTCCTGGACGCCGAAACGCCTCGGGCGCCCTTCTTCGCTGACAGCCCGTCGATCAGAAGCCGCACTGACTGCCTGATGACGCGGTCCCACTGTCCGCCGCGCGGGTCAAGCACGCCCTGGAGCAGCGTCCCGACGGCCAGCGTTTCCAGCGCTTGGCCGGCGGCAACAGAATCCACAGGCCGAAATGACCCTTCCCGCACGCCGTCCCCCACGATCCGAGCGAGCATGTCCCGATACTGACGATACGGAGCGATAAGTCCTTTCCACACTGCCTTGTCCCGCCGAGCCTGCTGCCAGAACTCGAGGAAAATCTCGAGTCTACCGTCAGCGGCCTGAAAAACGCTCTTCATTCCGGAAGCCATTGCGAGGAGCCCTTCCGGCACGCTTGCTGCTTTTGCCATGACACGATCAAGCTGCCCGTCGACGCTGGCGAGCCACCCCCGCATGAGCTCCAGAAACACTGCCTGTTTGCTCTTGAAGTGATGGTAGAAGGCGCCCTTGCTCACGCGGGAACCT
>Ga0326728_10015491_pt1 | contig 15837 bp, 23 predicted proteins | sample MB3enrmetagenome_FD_207602 | JGI IMG/M metagenome (GOLD analysis project Ga0326728, IMG submission 207602) | Lab enriched peat soil microbial communities from McLean, Ithaca, NY, United States - MB31MN | ecosystem: Environmental > Terrestrial > Soil > Wetlands > Peat | place: USA: New York...
TCGTTGGAGGCCTACGGCGCGACATCGATGACAACCAAAAGAGCATGATCACCGATGTTCTCAAAGACGTGCGAAATGAAAGTCAGTCCCTGGTAAACGCCCTCATCAGCGATTACACGGTCAAGAAAAGAACGGTGGGCGTAGGGGTAATCACCAAAGAACAGGCCATGGGACTCGGATGCGTCGGCCCGACGCTCAGGGCGAGCGGTGTGTCCGAAGACGTCCGCCTGACCAAATACCACGCATACGGGGAACTCAGTTTCGAACCGATAGTGGAAACCGCCGGGGATTGTTACGCCCGAGCTGCGGTTCGAGCAAGGGAGCTTTTCCAGGCGATCGACTTGCAGTTGGAGGCTCTGCCGAAGATGCCCAAAGGTGAAATAGCGGTGAAGGTAAAAGGCAATCCTCCTGCAAACGAAGCGGTCATGCGCACGGAAGCCCCCCGGGGAGAGCTCTTCTATTATGCCAAAGGGAACGGCACTCGCAGGCTGGAACGGATGAAAATACGCACGCCGACCAATGCCAATCTGCCCGCGGTTCTGGTTCTGCTGCCGGGTTGCCAGATGGCGGATGTGCCGGTAAATGTCCTGTCGATCGATCCCTGCATCTCCTGTACTGAGAGGTAGAAATCTGCGGCGGCGGATAGGGTAGGGGATGAAAGCTGCCTGCCCTGACTGGTGAAGGCTGCAAAACGATAGTACGTAGACAAATGGCCGCGAAGCCGGGGTCCTCATAATTCGGTTGAGTTCCGGGAGGCAACGTGCCGTCGTGATTCCGGGATCATATGGCCGGTGGAAGGATCAACCCGGATGCGACGCGTCCTGCGTGATACATTGCCCTGTCGAGATTTGGGTACGTTAGCTGAAGAATCAAGGAGAAAACCTATGGCTTATGGCGTCTCTCCCAGTTTTTTGGCGGCAGCATTCAACTGCCCTCTCTGTGGCGCTTACTCCAGACATATCTGGCTTAAAGCGCCCGGAAGCGATCCAACCGGAGCCGTGATCGACGGCAAAGAGCTGGCCGTTGCTCAATGCACACGTTGTAACAAGTTGACGTATTGGCTTGACGGAAAGATGTCTCATCCTCCGCAAGAAGATCGGAACGTTTAGATTTAGGCCATCTTGCGTTCAAGTCGCGATTATAGTCGCCAGACGCCTCGGCTTTTCCCCTCGCCCCCGATTGGGGAGAGGGGAGAAGGCCTGTTCTATCTCACTTCAGGCGCATCAGAATTCCTGTCCGGTATGAAACGGGCGCAGACTGCTCCTCGATCCAAAGCCGGCATTTCACGCCCGTATCCAATTCCAGGCGGCCTCCGCATCATGACGGTCGAAGTGCTCTATCTCAGTGCTGTTCAAAAACCCCCCGACCTTCACCCATGATTTTATCCACACCCTATTGCTTAGGACCGCCGTTCGTTCTATTGCCGATTCATGGTCCACGGCGAATCTCAACTTCGCCAGGAGGTCCTCCTGCTCCATGTGCCGAAATCCTTCGATCTCCAGCAGGAGCCGCACCTTTCCACACGCCCCGATTACTTCGGAGATCAATTTGCTCATATCGTCGACGTCTTCGGCGGTAATATCTTCGCCGATCTTGAATCCTATTACGTTTCCCGAACTACCGCTCAACGGCTTGAACATGCTCGGCTTCCTTGGCATAGTTTCCATCGCGGTTCGATAGCGGACATTCGATTCATGATTTCCGTTTCGAGCCGGGCCGGCGGGGGTTATTTCTTCGGATACCCCACGGATTGAGCAAACATGACCCTCTGTTCAGGTTTCAACTTCATCTCTTTTGCCAGCGTGTCTTTGTCGACATTTGCCCGGAAGACCGTTGCAAGTCCTTCCGATGCGCAATAGAGATAAACGTTCTCACCGATGAAACCGGCGTCTGCGGCCACCAAAATATCGTTGTCCGTTCTATCTCCGGTAACCTTGGAGTAATCCGCCACATAAACAAGATTGACCGACGCATCCTTTACGAATGGCTGGTTGCCGGTCAAACCGCGGACATCCTTGTCCAGGATCGGGTTGAGCAGATTCTTTGTGGCATCCCATAGAAAAAGACCATCGGGGGTTGCCACATAGATGTCCATCTCCTGCCAGTTTTTGGCCGATGGGGCGGTCCTTCTGCCGTCCGGACGATTGATGCCGAATGCAGCCCAGAGAAGGTTTGACAGTGTCTGCGCCGGAAGCTTTTCGCCGCTGAATGCGCGCGCAGTCATCCTGTCATTTAGCGCCGTCATCAGGGATTTCCCGCCCTCCTTTTGAGGGTTGGGAAGCTGAATGGGCGTAGGCCCCGACGCAAGAGCCATTAGAGAAAAGTTAAGCGTTAACGCGAATAGAATGCCAAAGACCAGTGTGGACCTTAATTTCATACGAACCTCCAACATGTAGTCATCCCGGTCGTTTTAAGACCGCAATGCCGAAACGTTTTCTGGCGAAAGCACCGGCGAGATGCCGATGCGGCCTGCCTCCACATCTTGCCATGAAAGCCCTTTGAATAAAGGTAAACGGTTTTGCGAACGGATCGACCTCAAAAATGCACGGCATGGCCTAAATAGACAAAAAATATAAGCGCCGCGATATGCAGCACCCACCAGTTAAAAGAGAAGATCTTGAATTTGTGCATCACTACCTCCATAGCCAGCCGCTTAGAGTGTAAACGACGCTTACGCCAACAAGATGAACGAGCCACCACCCGGTATTCGGGTAACGATATGCAACGCCCACCCTGTTTCTGCCCGAATCGTATCCAAAAAGTTCAAGATCAAAAAGAGCTTTCCCGATGAAGAACTTTGTCCAGAGGACCATGATGTCGGGGAATGTCGTTTTCAACAGGATCGATTCGAGAGATGGCGGCTGAGGCCAGTTTCTTAGCGCAAAATGTGCCATGGCAACAGTGCCGATGATAACCAAAAAGCCATTGAGCACATACCCGTAGCTGACAGTCTTCTTGCTGGAAAAGAGCAGGGGCACGACTATGACGCTAAGGATGCCGGAAATGAGCGGTACAAAATTTGATGTACTCTTGGATGCGGGATGAATCCGCAGGTGGAGCATCAGCCCTCCAAGAGAAATGGCGATCAGGCCAAGGAGCAAAGTTGATTTAATGTGGGTTCTGATGGTCATTTCGCGTCCTTTGATCCCGCTGGGTCGAAATCCATGAGTCTATGAGCGTCTGCTCCTTTGGTGACAGGCTAAAAGGGTTGCATGGCCTAAATGCCCGACTGCCATTTGGTCATTTTATTGCGCAAATCGAGCCTTCGGCCATCAATAACGAACGTGCCGTCGCCGATTGCGTGGAATGTCCGTCGCTCTTTTTGGTCGGGATCGATCCATGCCTGGACCCCTTCCAAAATAAAGAGGTTGTATTTGTCCACAAGGCTGTCGTCGGCCACGCGGCATTCCAGATTTGCCAGGCATTCGGCGATCAGTGGAGCCTTGACGATTTTGGCGGGCAGCGGTGTCAGCTCAAAAGCTTTGAACTTGTCCATATCGCGTCCGGAACAGTTTCCAATATCAACCACCTTGCCCGCGATATCAACCGCAGGGACAGCAATGACACATTCTCCGGTAGCCCGCAGCGCAGAAAAACTATAATCCCAGGGGCCGATTATGCAACCGATCTGCGGGGTAAATTCCATTACCATGTGCCAGCTCATCGTCATGACGTTAGGTTTTTTTTGATCGGCAGTCGTCACCAGGACGACCGGACCGGGCTCTATCAGTTGAAATGCCTTCGAGAGCGGGAATTCAATGAAATAAGACATGGATATCTCCCTACCTTATCCCTCATCAGAGGGGCCATAGTTTACCAAATCCCGGGCGAACTTCCAAACGACTTCATCTTCTGTGGTTCGTCGGGGCCGAGATGATTCTGTTTGCTTCAGGCGAAGAAGGTCGGAGCCTTCTGCATTGGCTTTGGGTGATCCCTTCGTGCCGTTCTGTTTATTTCCTTTTACCAATTCTGCATTCTGACGATATTAGGTTTGGCGAAGGTCAATGGTGTTCAAAATAAGGCGTTAGAAAAACCGCGATGGAAGCGATAAAGAATGTCATAAGATGGATCGTCTTCGCTGTTTTCCTTTTTGCGATCTCATGCCCTGTAAAGGCCGACAGCGACTTAACCGAGCTGGCGAAAAAAGTTCAACCCGCGACCGCGATAGTCTATGTCCTTGATCAGGCAGGAAAGCCGGTGGCCCAGGGGAGCGGTTTCTTTTTTAGATACTATGGCCATCTTATAACCAACTACCACGTCCTCGGAAAAGCAGCGAGAGCCAGGGTCAGGACTCCTGACGGGAAAGAATTCGATATAAAATCCATCCTGTCCGAAGATGAAACGGATGATCTGATAGAAGCCCTCGTAGATGTACCGTATGGTTCAGTGCCCTGTCTTATCGAGGCCGGCACGGTTCCCCGCGTAGGTGATCCGGTAATGGTGATAGGCAGCCCCATGGGCGTCGACAAGGTTGTGAGTCAGGGCAACGTGAACTCAATTATGGAAATACCCCGGCTGGGAAGGTGCATCGTACATAGCGCCCACTCATTTCGGGGATCGAGCGGCAGCCCGCTGGTTAACGCTCAGGGTCAAGTGATCGGCATCGAGACTGCAGCGCTTGTGGGCAGGCCGGATATCAATTTTGCCATACCGGTGGAGCGGTTCTCCGGTCTAAGTCCCAATTATCGCGAATTTCAGGTCTCTCCTATCAAAAATACGACTCTCAGCGCGGGGAGCGAATACTCCGGCGTCCGGTCGGAGGCGCTTAAAGAAGATATACGGATGGCCGAATCGGGCGATCCGGCCGCCGAGGTAAGGCTCGCATCCAGATATGAGCAGGGGCAGGACCTGTCCCGAAACTGTTTTGAGGCTTTCAGCCTTTATCATAAGGCTGCCGATCAGGGAAACCTGCCGGCGCAATATAGTGTCGGGAGAATGTATTACAGTGGAGAGTGCATGGGGAAGAACCTCGCTGAGGCAGCCAAATGGCTGAGCAAGGCTGCTGAACGGGGGTTTCCGGCCGCCCAGCTGTTTTTGGGGAAAATGTTTTTCAACGGGGAAGGAGTCGCCCGCGACAGGGTTGCCGCATGTATGTGGATCATCCTCGCTGCATCCAAGGGTGTTGGAGAGGCAAACAATTTTTTAAGGTTTATGGCGGCCGAATTGACTCAAGAAGAATTCAAAATGGCGCAGGAAAAGGCCCGGAACTGGCGACCCGTTCCTTGAAAGTTCGGTGGTGACGTGACCACAAAGCCTATATCAAATCGATTGATATCGATATCTTAAGCGCCAGTTAGTCCCGCTGGCGCAGTCTTTCAAAATATCGACCTGCGCTTCACTTTTTTAATTTATTAATTTGAACAATTCTGCCGAATAAATGGACAGCAATGCATCTTGGAGATGTCCTATGCAGAATCCAATGCCGGCTCGAACCGTAAATAGACCATGCGAAGTGGAAAGGCGGGTTTTGTGCTCGCGCTACTCCGAATGCCTTGAAATTTGCCTTTCAAAAGGATGGCCCGGTTTCTCGTGCTCGGAGTGCCACGACTTCGAATTTGAGCGTCCTGAAGATGCGGCTCATTGGGTCGAACAGGGCGAGAATTCAAGATGGCTCCTCATGAATGCCGGTTTTTTCCCGAGGTGGATCGTTGAACGGGCGGGAAGTCGAGAAGAGCTGGAAGATTTCTTTTGTGATTCTAAAAAAATAAAAGCCGAAGCATTGCATAGATAGCCCGGGCGTCCCTGTTCCATGTTTTCAGGAACTTATTATAAAATTCATCGTGTTCGGCGCCGGTTCCGCCTGTGCGCGGCATATGCCCGCCATTCAACAGTATTGCGTTAAAATACGTATCAAACGATTAGGTCATGTTCCGCTTCCGATGATTTCCTGCGCAGAAAGGACCCTGGCATAAGGAGCTGACAATGCAGCCATGAAAGATGCATGGACCTCTGATGCTCTTATGACTTTGTTCTTAAAATTCAAGTCCCTTGTCGCGCAGGCATCTTCGGCGACAACGCAGTTGAAACCCAAGTCAAACGCGGCGCGTGTCGTTGCGTCTATGCACATGTGGCTCATTGCTCCGCAGATCACCAGGTTGTTGTTTTTTCCACTCTTGAGAATTTCCAATAGAGACGTCTCGCGAAAACTGTTGGGGTAGTTCTTTACGATCACAATTTCGTTTCCCCGGGGAGATACAATTGGATTAATTTTTGCCCCATCGGTCTCCGGCAGGAAAAAGGTGGCGCCCGGGCGCGCGGAAACGTGCCGTACGTGGATGATAGCCGAGTTTGTCTCTCTAAATTTATTCAACAGAATCTGAGCTTTTCCGGCGGCTTCTTGGATGCCGACAAGTTCCATCATGCCGCCGGGAAAATAGTCGTTTTGGAGATCAACTAAAATAAGGCAGTCGCTCATATTTACTCCTCGTCATGTTATGGGATAAGCGCGGCGCAATGGTTGCCGTCAGGCAGCCGCATGCCGGAGGGGGGACGGCTCGCGCCGAACCGGCCGCTTTGTCCTGTATATAGTCCATACTTGTTTCCTTCTCCACAAGTTCCTTCGATGCCGTATTGACGGCCGGAGCATTCCACGTGACAGTGGGCGCGACTGCCTGAAATCATCCTGAAGTATGCGGAAAATAGCAGGACGGCATACTCTTGCATGTCCGATGTAAAAACCATATGATTTTACGCGCTTGAGAAGGCAGGAGAGTTTTTCCGAGCAAAAATCCGATCTCGAAATGCAGTTGAGATGCATAGCGTGGAAGCAGATACATTATTAGGGCTATGAACTTTCCTATATTATTTAAACAGGCGCAGCGTTCGGAGGAAAGGAAAACCGACCATGGCAAAAAAACAGCCTTTGGAAAAAGAATACGACGTTATCGTCGTGGGAACCGGGCCAGCGGGAAGCACTATTGCACACCGGACAAGCCAGGCAGGCATGAAGGTTCTCATTCTTGAAAAAGGGGCTTATCATCCTGAATGGCTCCTGGGAAAACAGATCCCGTCCCTGCTGCTCTTTGACAAATTCGGCCTTTGCACCACCAAAGAAGGTCTGACGGTTGCGCGCTGCATCACGGTGGGGGGAACCGCGGTGATGAGCTGCGGCTCTGCGTCGCTTCCGTATCCGGGAATGTTCGAGAAAGCGGGATTGGACCTGAAAGAGGAGCTTGAAGAGGCTCATGGATACATGGGGATCGTGGACGATTTTCCGGATGGTCTGGTGGGAAAGAACCAGTTGCGCCTCATGGAGGTGGCCAACGGCCTGGGATATAATTTTCGCAAATCCAAAAAGTTCATCGACCCGGCGAAATGTGACGGGGGCGCATGCATGAAAGGGTGCCCAAATGGCGCCAAATGGAGCGGTCGGGTCCCTGTCGAATCGGCAAGGCAGTGCGGCGCGCATTTGTTGACCGGGGCTGAGGTGGTGAGAACTATCCTGGAGCAGGGGGAAGCCGTAGGGGTGGAGACCAAAAGAGGGGATAAGTATTACGGCAAGTCGGTCGTCTTGTCCGCCGGAGGACTGGCGTCACCTCTGATCCTGATGAAATCCGGGATCAAGGGGGTCGGGGACAAATTCGGGGTCGACCCGCTCAGGGTGACTTACGGATTCAGCAAAGAAAATCCCACGGTGAGAGACATCGATATGGGGATTGTCGATGATGCCTATCACGAGAGCGACGGCCTGATTCTTTCGCCCCTCGTGCATACGTGGCTATCCTACCTGGCAGCGGCGGCGGAAGGCGGGTCATATCTGCCCGGGCTTTGGAAGTTCGGACGGGCTGTGGGCATCATGACCAAAATAAAGGACGATCTCGGGGGAGCCATCTACGGCGATGGTTCTTTCTCCAAACCCCTCACCAAAAGCGACTGGAGCAAACTCGACAAGGGGGAAGAGCACGCCTCCAGGATCCTCAAGGCAGCAGGATGTACTGACATCTTCTCTTGCCGGCCCGGTGCAGCCCACCCCTGCGCATCCGTACGCGTCGGGGATCATGTGGATGCTAACTTCGAGACCGGGATCAAGAACCTCTTTGTTTGTGACGCTTCGGTTTTCCCCGAGTCAATGGGATTGCCATGTGTGTGGACCTGTACTGCATTGGGCCTGCGAATGGCGAAAGTGTTGAAGAAGAGGTTCAATGTTGCCGGATAGGGTTTCTATGGGCATGAAGTCCGTATAATGTGCGCGGGTAGTCAGGGCGCGAATTCAAAATAGAGACTTTCCCGGCCGAATATCGAGTTTACTGCTCAAACTACAGGCAAACGGCTGGGCCAAGGCTAAATCTTGAGAGGAGTGACGGACGTATGAACTATTCTTATCTGCCAAATGAGCCTCTGGCGGCTTTGATTGCCGGCATTTTGATCCTGGTGGCTCCAAGATTTTTGAATTACGTGGTTGCCCTCTACCTGGTCGTAATAGGAATACTGGGATTGACACATGGTTGCTGGTGGCGCTGATTTCGTGTTCTTGGTCCTGGTACGCTAGGCGCTGGTGTTTACCAAAGATCCAAGGGATGCAGGGTTCGTCAGGGTGGTATAGTTTTCCAGCAGAGACTGGGTTAAGGATGCACTTTTCGCCAATGTGCCGGTGTTTGTAATATTCTGCAATATCTGCATTGAACTTGCAAGCGAAGTGAGCGACTGATCTGATTGCGTGGCTTCGCTGTTGGCAGATAAGGTTTGGAGCGCCTCCATATCCGATTCGAGAGCAGGAGAGGGTACCTGTTGGGATGCCGTTTGAGCTATATTCGTGTCGGTCGCCTGGATCACCTGGTCTTGTACTGCTTGTTGGATGTTTGTCGGCAGGGAGATCGATGCATCAAGCTGTGAAACCGTTTGATCGAGGTTTGAGTTCGTTGCGAGGGTTGCAGCGTCTTGCGCGGCCTGTTGAATGTTTGTCGGATAGCTCCCGGTATTGTTGGTTGATATACCGGACTGAGATAAAGATTGAAGCAGCGAGGAATCCAACTGCAGGTTAACACTGTCCTGAGTTGACAGGGTGCCGCCGGATAGAGCATTCGCGCTCGAACCACCGTTCGAAATGCCGCTGTAGTAACTGCTTAAATCGGTTGGACTGATAGACGAAACTGTCATGACGACTCTCCGTTCTCTGTTATTCAAGGATCGTCATCAGAAGAGTAAAACTTGAGAATATTTTGTCGATCTTGACATTCACGTCGAGATTTACATTTTTTCAAACGCTCTGTGGTTTTGCGGGTAGCGATGAATCTGGTGAATAAAAGATACGGAGTTTCGAACCTCGACCAGCCCGACGAAGACCTGAAATCTCAAAAGAGGCAAAATCGGCAACTTAGATCAGTAAAATTATCACGTCCTAAGCCGCCTCTTGCCCCTCCACACTTTCAGGCATTCCCGACAAGTGGCAAATTCCACGATGTCTATTAATTTAGGATCTTGGACTGTCAGGCCGCAAAGTGGGCGTCCAAACCACCTGATATGCACTTTCCTATAGCTCATTGTACAATACCCCCGCACGCTACAGCGATTAGAATTTCTTCACCCCGACTGCACATGGTCCCTTGTGGCGCCTTGCCTGACCTGGAAGCTGACTCGATCACATTCCTGAAGGCTCTTAAAGCCTGATCCTTCATGGCGCCAAAATGAACAGAGGCATCTATTCCGCCCTCAACCGCGGTAAATACATAACTCGTTTTGTTTTTGAACCACCTTACCGAACTTTGTGCCATAGTACCTGAAATCTTTCAATATTGTTAGTTTAATCCTTTCAAACACAAATTGCAAAAATGTGCAAGAATTAAAGCGGTAGCGACTTGTCCCAGCGGTGGTCGCATTTTTGATCCCGTCATTTGCCGAGCCATGGTTTCTTGCGTTTAAAGCGAACGTCGAATTTCGTGTCGCGATGACGCCGCGAGATCTCCGAAAGGTCCTCCTGGAGGGCTTAAAAAAGAGTGGTCCTGAACGGTGGGAGAGCCGATGTCTTTCCCCATCTCGATTTCATTTCGCTCACGTTGGTCAACTCGGTTTCGAGGTTGACAAAGAAAAGCATATGGTTAGGTTGCAATGGTCGTTTCTGCCCTGTAAAAGGAGGACAATATGGCGCAGTGTCATGAAATGAAGAAGGGTGAAACATACTTTTGTCCTGAGTGCGGAATAGCACTGCAGGTGGTGGAAGAGTGCAGGGAGGCCTCAAAAGATGAGTGTGGCTGCAAGCTCCCAACCTCCGAATGCTCCTTCTCATGCTGTGGAAAGGAAATGGTGAAGAAATAGACCCCGTGCAGGAAAGCCCGAAACAGAGTATTCCGTTTCGGGCTTTTTATTCAGGTGAGAGCTGTGGTTTTAATTTTACGCGACTTCCGACCTTCCGATCCCGGCGCCTATTTAAGAACACGTCTCCACGTCCCGTCTACACATTCGAAACAATATTCATCCCAATATAAATTCTTGCAGGATTGGGATCCATGCGGATACGTTATTTCTTGAAGCAAACAACTGCTTCTTTCTTTCTGCTCATCCATTTTGACCTCCTGTACCTGATTCGAATTCACTCCGTCATTGTAAGGATCAGAGCCAAGCATGGCAAGGCTTCTTCCAGTTTGCGCCAATGCTCTTGGCATCCTTCCTGGCGCTAGTCGGATCGGCCGGTGTCCCCTATTGAAACAACGCCCCGCCTTCCTGCTGCTGTGCAGCATGTGCGAGGTGAAAAAACATCGCTCGAAGGTTGGACTGACATCAAAAAGGCTGAGGGACGGGATCACATTTGCGCAAATGCGGGGGTCACGTGTTCTTGCGATGCGCTTCTTCTGTTGATTGTTGTCCAGTCATCACAAACGAAATCAAGAATGCAATCAGGAAGGTAAAAAATGCGCCCTTTGCGATCCATGCCTCGTTGTCGGTCAACACCCCGAATCCAAACACTCCTGCGATGATCGTTAAAAGTAGATATGTTATTCCCATAGAAATGAACATATCGAACCTCACGTAAGGAGCAGAACTATTTTGGCTTCAACTTTCCGATCGTCTTATCACAATATAAGGATGATTTACGTTGAAATAAAGACCGGGAAGGCTGTCGTGGAAAATCGGGCTCGTCTTTAGTCACTCAAGGGTCGGAAATTGGACACGCATTTTCAGAAGCTTGCCATTCAGAAGTAGAGGTACTGGAAATACTGATGACCACGCTAACAGAGAGCCGACCAAAAGCGCCTGACCGTCTCAAATACGCGGTTGCCGCCCGTTGCCAACCTGCACATTTCGGAGTATTCTTTATTTGGTCTTATTGTGGATGAGATCAAGCGGGACGCCTCACACGCCGGTTATCAACGTAGGCCGGGGAGAAGAGTTTGTATTGATGGAAGATTTAGGAATCACGAAAGAGCAGGCATATGCGCTGGTAGAAAAGTATATAAAAGAGCCGATGACAAGATTTCACCTCCTGGAAACTGAAGCGATCATGAAAGATCTGGCTAAACATTTCGGGGAGGACGAGGAAAAATGGGGTATCATCGGTCTCCTTCACGATATCGACTGGGATATGACAAAAAACAATATCGAACAGCACTGTATGAAAGCTCCGGACATTTTGCGCGAAGCCGGAGCCACCGAATTTTTGATAGAGACGGTCGTATCCCATGGGTACGGCAACGAAACGATACCTGCACTGCAAGAAAAGGAAAGAAGAACCAAAATCCAGCATTGCCTGGTGGCCGCAGAAACATTAACCGGTATCATTGTTGCCTCGGCTTTGGTACAGCCGGATAAAAAGTTGTCGAGTGTTCAAGTGCCATCATTGAAAAAGAAATTTAAGAGTAAGGCTTTTGCCGCCAATTGCAGCAGAGATTTGGTCACTGAATGCGAAAAGGCTGGAATCTCAATAGATGAGTTTCTCCAAATAGGGCTTCGTGCTTTGCAGGAAATCAGCAGCAAATTGGGGCTGTGATACGAAGTTGCGCTCAAAACTTAAAAGCGTGGAGACCATTGTTCAATGTCTGATATTTCTGAACTATTGAAGGAACTGACTGAAGCTCACGGCATCCCGGGCCACGAGTCCGAGATCCGGTCGCTGGTGCGCCGCCATATGCAACCTTTAGGGAGCATGGAACAGGATCGAATCGGGAGTCTGGTCTGCGTTAACGGAAGCGCCGGACCTCGTGTGATGCTGGCTGCCCACATGGACGAAATTGGCTTTATGGTTACCCATGTCTCTGATGATGGATTTCTGCGGTTTCTTCCTCTCGGCGGCTGGTTCGATCAGGTAATTCTCGGGAAAAGGGTCATTATTAAGACGCACAAAGGCGATTTGCTCGGGGTGATTGGGGCAAAGCCGCCTCATCTGGTTCCTCAAGAAGAGCGGAGTAAAGTTGTCGTTAAGAAAGACATGTACATCGATATCGGTGCGACCTCAAAGGCCGAAGCCGAAGAGGCCGGAGTTCGCCAGGGAGATCCTGTAGTGCCCGAAAGCTCGTTTAAGCTTTTAATGAACGGGAATGTCTTTATGGCTAAGGCTTTCGATGACAGGGTCGGCGTGGGCCTTGTAATCGAGACAATGCGTCATTTCTCGAGCCACTCGCACCCCAACATTCTTTTCGGCGTGTGCACGGTCATGGAGGAAGTGGGTCTACGAGGCGCCAAGACGAGTTCCGAACTTGTTCGGCCGGATGTCGCCATTATCCTGGAAACCGATATTTGCGGGGACGTTCCAGGGATCAAACCTGAAGAGTCCAGCGTCAAACTCGGAGGCGGACCTTCTCTTGTCCTGCTCGAAGCAAGGCTGATTCCCAACCTGAAATTACGCAATCTTGTAGTCGACGTTGCGCGTGAACTCGGTATCCCCTTGCAATATTCGGCAGGGCTTGGAGGTTCAACGGACGGCGGGCAGATTCATCTGCATGGAATAGGCGTTCCGACTGCTGTTTTGGGAGTTCCCGCCCGACATATTCACAGCCACTCAGGCATGATTCACAGACATGATTTTGAAAGAACGCTTCAGCTCCTCATTGGTTTGATCCAAAGACTGGATGCCCGGACCGCGGAGGATCTTATAGTCTGATGTAATAAGACGATCCATCCGCTTTGAATTGCGCTGTCGGCGCATACTGCAATAGCCCCTTCAATAAACTAGTACCTGGCAACGAGGTTTTTATACCGAGTTCAAGTAAATACAAAAAGACTCCAAAAAGAGTGGGGAGCCAGACCCCCACACCCCCTTGCCGCTGCGCCGCTCATATTGCGTTGCGGCGGCGGCCACGCGGTACACGCGGCCAGTCGCCAGCAACGCCTAGCGCTCGGCCGCACGCGTCTGCGTGTGGCCGAATCCCGCGTTTCGCGGTAGTGGCGGGGTGCGGGGGAATCATTCCCCCGCTCTTTTCCATTACTTTAATCTTGAACGCTACTTAGTATTATTTGTCACCCCCGCGAAGGAGGCTGGTTCGAAAAGTCCGTCGGGGCTGGAAGCCCCTCCTACAAAAAATTACGAACTTTTCATGGTTTCAGGGAGTCCCGACAGGGACATGAATTACTGCGTCACAACTGGATGGCTTGCGGGACATTCCCGCTTTTAAGCGCGTATGGGTTGAGAAGACAGCAACAGTTTATTTGCTCCGCCTTCTTTCATTGCAGCAGGATGTTTAACTTCGTGTCCAGTTTTTCGGAGAAAAACCGATCGTCACCTTCTCTTCCTTGCTTCCCTCCTTGAATTGCTTAACCTCTTCGCCTCTTTTTGCCGTTCGAGTTCAATAGTTTGCTGAGCCTTCCACGCCGGGCACCATCTCCCATGCCAAGCCATAATTTTGCCGACCATCGTTGTCGGATTTTCTCTTGCATATCGACATAAACGACATTCATTACATGCCTTGCCCAGGAATTCTTCGACTCGATTCATTTGCGAACTCCGTTTCAGCAATCAAGCCAAGGGGCCTTTAAATAGGAAAATAGGTCAAACTAATCGGTTTCATACCACCTTGCGTTCAAGTCGTGATTATGGTCGCCGGGCCGCCTCGGCTTTTAGCCCTCAACACTGCAGTATACAGCTTTGCAACAAGGGGAGAAAGGTTTTCGTTGCAATCCCTTCCAAAAGGGTTGTCCGAAAGGTGCTTTAAATTGAATGAACGCGGAGCCGGAAAGATGGCAATTTCTTTTTCTCCCCGATAATGACACCAGGGGGTCGGCGCCTGAAAATGGAAAAACGTGATCCGGACCACCCGTAAAGCTTTCTCAATAACGAGGAATGTTAACTTTCCCGCTTGCCCAAGGGATACTCTATGGTGGACCTTGGGAAGGTATCAAAGGGGTGAATCCACGCCGGAAACGCGATAGGTGAAGAAGGCTTGCCGGAATAGAAAACTCGCTACACGCCACCTGACGATTAAATTATGATTCGGGAATAATAGGAATTTCGGGACATGAATTCTTACTGTTGAAGAGAGAAGTGACAAGTTTTACATGGCAAGCATCTGGATTCTCAACAAACAAATCAACAATTAATCGCGTACACCGCGAGCAGTGAAATCGATACTATCACTGTAAGGGCAACTATACGGGGATACTCTCGCTTTGGAGCAACCGCATTTCGCATCATTGTCTCTACCACTTCAGCGAAAGTAAGCTGCTGCCAGAGTTGCCGGTAGCAGGATCTTGGCTCCTTTGTGTAGATAGGTTGCAGCGACTTCTGCCGTTTTGTTAAAGCATGTGACCCTGACCCATCCACTTTTGTCTTTTCCTTGCCTGAATGCGAGATTGAAGGTGGCTATGGGATCTCCGCTCTGAGAGTTTCTGACATCAGGGTCCGCGCCCAGGTTGCCTGTAATAATGACTTTGTTCATTGGTCCTCCTCTTTTTCGGAATCAGCTATCCCGAGACAGTTTTTGATTTTTCGAAGCATCGGTTCATCATGGAGGCGGATTACAAGGTAGGCTATGAGCACGATCAGAAATACGATGACCACTGCGGGAATGAGAAAGAAGGATGCACCAAGGAGCTTTCCGACAAACCACAGCAGGACCAGGGCGCCTATTCCCATTAAGATCACACTGGGACTCAATTCACATTTCTGCATCGGATTTGTATGCTCCTCCTTTCCGGTTTTTGTGTTTTCGTTGCAAGTAGATCAGCAGCACCAGAACCAGCAGGCTCAAAACGCAAACGATAATGACTGCTGAAGTTGCCTTTTTTTGGATGAGCGAATACTCCATTGCCCTGTCTCCAAGGAAAACCAGTGCTGCTATGATCGCAATTGGGATCAACGGGAATACCCAGAACCTTATAACTATCACCTCCTTTCGATTGGAATTATTTGGGTATGGTGGGGCTGGGACTCGATTTGACCGGCATGGGGGATTTCTTGAATCTATGGTGGGACAAGGCAAGAACGAGAAGGGCCAATGAGGAGATAAAAATTGAGATGGAAATGAGAATGATAGCCACTTTCATGATGACGATGTTTTCGAGCACCGGATTGTAGCCAAAAACGCGGGTAATTTTGTCTCCCATGGATTGAAAGAAATGCGTGATGTCCAACGGATCACCTCCTTTCGTTGTGGGGCTGAATTTGTTTCTATTCCGGCTCGGGGATTGGAATTATTGGACGAGTTTGGATGCAGATCAGATATTTATATATGTAGATGGCGATTTATAAATGGGGAAATTCATTTAGCCATACCGGGGCGAAGGGTGATAGTGGTGAGTTCCGGTTGCAACGCTCTCTTACAAGAATTTCTGTATTTAATATTAATTATCACTACTGTCCGGTAAATTCCCGGTCAACCGCTACAACTAGCTGATTTTTAAAGTTCTTTGACAAAATCTTTCGTTTTCGATTTGAATTTCGACTGGTGATACCCTCCCGGTACTCTAGGAGGG
>Ga0326728_10015492_pt1 | contig 15836 bp, 9 predicted proteins | sample MB3enrmetagenome_FD_207602 | JGI IMG/M metagenome (GOLD analysis project Ga0326728, IMG submission 207602) | Lab enriched peat soil microbial communities from McLean, Ithaca, NY, United States - MB31MN | ecosystem: Environmental > Terrestrial > Soil > Wetlands > Peat | place: USA: New York...
TGCACCAGATTCGATGTTACGCCGATATACAGTGTGCCGTTTCGTCTGCTTGCCATGATGTAGACAAAGAACTGTTTTGCCACGCTGGACCGCTCTTTCTGGATTCCCGCCCCCCGACTAAACACTTCGAGGGCATGCTTCGCGGGAATGACGCTTTGCAATCCCTTTCATCGCCGGCAAATTGTCCAGGTACGCGTTTGCCGGATGAACCGAAAATAAACGAAACTCCTGATAACGGTACCAGGAAAACTAATCCGGATAATACTTTAGCGCGCTCCCGACTGATGCGCGGCAGCACACGAAGAGAACGAAGCCCACGAAGGGAGCCGTCCCTGGATCTTGACAGAGGTCCATGAAATGACACCCCAAGACCCGGCAATTTTCTTTTATTAACGGCATTGTTCCCGGCCCCCAGCCGGATCAATATGTCAGGCACGGGTGGCGCGCGGCTTCCGTTTCATCGAGCCTTGTCACTTTGGGCCGCCAGGGCGCTCCATAAAGCTTTTCCGGATCGTCACCCGCTTCTTTGACGACATCCTTGAACGCCTGGATGAAAAGATCGATTTCCTCTTTCGACTCGGTCTCCGTCGGTTCGATCATGATAGCACCGTGGACCACCAGCGGGAAATAGATCGTAGGCGGGTGGAAGCCGTAATCCATGAGCCGTTTGACCATATCCAGGGTGGTCACCTTCTGCGCCGCCTGGTTTTTGTCGGAAAAGACGCATTCGTGCATGCAGGGTCTGTCGTAGGGGAGGTGCAGGATGCCCTTGAGCCTCTCCTTGATGTAATTGGCGTTCAGTACGGCCAGTTGGCTGACCTTTTTCAGTTCGGCCCCGAGACTCATGATATAGCTGTAGGCCCGAATCATGATCCCCACATTGCCGTAAAAGGCGTGCAGCTTGCCGATGGATTGCGGAAAATCTTCGGAAAGGAAATATTTTTCGCCTTTTTTGAGCACGCGCGGGACGGGGAGAAACGGTTCCAGGTGTTTTGCGACACAAACGGGACCGGCGCCCGGTCCGCCGCCGCCATGGGGCGTCGAAAAAGTCTTGTGGAGGTTCAGGTGCAAAACGTCCACTCCGATGTCCCCGCTACTCACAATGCCCATGAGGGCGTTCATGTTGGCCCCGTCGGCGTAGACCAGCCCGTCTTTGGCGTGGACGATTTCGGCGATTTTCCTGATATTTTCCTCGAAGAAGCCGAGTGTATTGGGGTTGGTGACCATGATCCCGGCCGTCTGTTCGTCCATGACCTCGGCGATGGTTTCGGCGGAGAGGACCCCGCGTTCATTGGACTTCACATTGACGGGACTGTAGCCGCACAGGGCGGCGCTGGCGGGGTTGGTGCCGTGCGCGGTGTCCGGGACGATGATTTTGGAGCGGCGCGAGCCTTTGCTTTTGTGGTATGCGTGGAAAACGAGCATGCCGGTAAGCTCGCCATGCGCTCCGGCCGCGGGCTGAAGGGTAACGGCATCCATGCCGGTGATTTCAGCCAGAAGACGTTCGAGTTCATACATTATTTTGAGCACCCCCTGGGACAAAGCGACGGGAAGCAGGGGGTGGGCCCCGGCAAATCCCGGCAGGGCCGCCTGCTTCTCATTGGTCTTGGGGTTATACTTCATGGTGCATGAACCCAGCGGGTACATTCCGGTGTCCACGCCGAAATTCCACGAAGAGAGCCGCGTGTAGTGACGCACCACGTCCACCTCGCTCAGATCGGGAAAGTTCGGACCCGGCCCCGCCAGAGTTTCATCCAGAGGGAAAAATGCAACATCGCGCCGGGGCAGGGAAATACCGCATCTTCCCTTTCTCCCTTTTTCAAAAAGCACAGGTTCGTTCAATATCAAGCCGGTCGTGCCTGCCGATTCTTTCATGCTTCACCCTCTCTCATTGTCCGGCCGAGCCGGAACGGGTCAGCCGATCAACCGTTGCACCAGGGCATCCAGATCGTTTTTGCCCTTGGTTTCCGTCACACAGAGCAAATACCGGCCGGCCAGTTCCGGGTAGTAGGGAGCCAGGGGCAGGCCTGCCACGATCTTTTCGTCCAGCAGCCGCCGGTAGATCGCATCGAAACCGGATGGGAATTCCACCACGAATTCATTGAAAGTGGGGGCTGAGAAGGGGACCTTGAAGCCCGCCCCGGCCAGCGCCCGTTTGAGGTACTCGCTTTTGTCGTGATTGAGCTGAGCCAGTTCCCGCAGCCCCGTACCTCCCAGCGAAGCCATATACATGGCGGCCGTTGTGGCGCAGAGCCCGCTGTTGGTGCAGATGTTGGAAGTCGCTCTTTCACGCCGGATATGCTGCTCCCGGGTGGCAAGGGTCAGCACGAAGCCCGGCTTTCCGTTTCTGTCCAGCGTTTTTCCGACCAGACGGCCGGGCATGCTGCGGACGTATTCCTTGCGGCAGGAAAACATCCCCACGCCGGGACCGCCGAAACTTTGGGGAATTCCAAAGCTCTGACCTTCGCCGCAGGCAATATCGGCCCCCTGGCTGCCGGGGCTCTTGAGAAGTCCGTAGGCGAGGGGTTCCGTAAAGGAAGCAACGAAGAGGGTCCCGGCGCCGCGGGTGAGATTTCCCACAGCGGCCAGGTCCTCGATGATTCCGAAAAAGTTGGGTGACTGAACGGCAACGGCGGCCAGGTCATCCATTTTTTCCAGCCCCCGGAGATCGGTCCTGCCGTCGTTGAGCCGGGGCAACTCCACGATCTCATAGCCGGACGGCGCCAGATAGGTACTTACGGCACGCCGGTAGAGGGGATGGATCAGGCTCGAGACGGCGACTTTTTTCAGCCGGGTGGCCCGAATCGCCATCAGGAGGGCCTCCGCCAGCGCGGAAGCCCCGTCGTACATCGAGGCATTGGCGACATCCATGCCTAACAGCGCTGCGACGAGGCTCTGGTATTCGAAGATCGCCTGCAATGTTCCCTGACTGATTTCCGCCTGATACGGCGTATAGGCGGTGGAAAATTCAGAACGGCCGAGTAGATAGGACACCGATGCCGGGATGTGGTGTTCGTAGCTGCCCGCGCCCAGGAACACTTTATATTCAGGGGACACGGCCATGGCGCCAGCAACGGAGGCCATCAGGTCGTTGAGTTCCCACTCGGTCAGGGACTCCGGCAGATTGAGACCGGTCTTGCGCCGGCAATCCTCGGGAATAGTCGAGAACAGGTCGTCGAGGCTGGCGGCCCCGACCACCTGGAGCATCTCGGCGATATCTTCACCGGTATGCGGCAAGTATCTCATGAGCTTATCTCCTTCAGCATTTCGACGTAGGCATCCTTGTCCATGAGCCGATCGAGTTCCGACAGGTCCGAGGGCGCAACGTCGATAATCCACCCGCCGGCGTAGGGGGCCTGATTGACCAGTTGAGGCGAGTCTTCGAGGCCGGTGTTCACGGCTGTGACTTCGCCGCCCACGGGGATGTAGGCCGGGGCTACCGCTTTGACGGACTCCAGGGTCCCGAATTCGGCCCCCTTTAGAAACGTCGCCCCCACCTCGGGCATCTCCACGAACACGATGTCTCCGAGCTGATCCTGGGCGTAGTCGGTGATGCCCACCCGCACCTTTCCATCGTCAATCTTTTTTACCCATTCGTGGTCCTCGGTGTAGCGCATATCGTCCGGAAAACTCAATTCACTGATTTCCTTCATGGTTTCTCCTCCGTGTCGAGTTATCCTGCGGGCGGGACGGCGCGCGGCGCGATCCTGCAGGGCGTCGTCCACCACGGTGACCGGTCGATTCCCGGACTATGCCGGATCACCCGTGCTAAGACATGTCCATTGCTTTGAAAGATGCCTCCTGCATCACTTCCGCCAGTGTCGGATGTGCATGGATGGTTTCGGCCAGGTCCTTCACCGTGCATTGCATTTTCAAGGCGAGCGTTCCTTCTGCGATCAGGTCGGCGGCACGGGCCCCAACCATGTGGACCCCCAGGATTCTGCCCGTTCCGGCATCGGAGACGATCTTGGCCTCGCCTGCTATTTCCCCTGTCACCTGGGCTTTTCCCACGGTGCGGAACAGGACCGTATCGGATCGAACAGGGAAACCCTGTTCTCTGGCCCGTGCTTCCGTCAGACCAACGTTGGCCACTTCAGGCATGGTAAAAATCGCCCCGGGCACGATGCCGTAATCCATGGAGCGGCCGCTTCCGGCAGCATTCTCAGCGGCAACCGCGCCTTCCATGGAAGCCACATGCGCGAGCATTACCTTCGACGGCCCGAGCACGTCGCCCACGGCGTAAACTCCGGGAACGCCGGTTTGCATCCGTTCATCGGCAACGATCCACCCCCGGGGGTCAAGAGTTACCCCGATAGATTCGAGGCCCATGTTTTGGGTGCACGGCCGGCGCCCGATGCACACCAGCACTTTGTCCACTTCCACGACCAGGGGTTGCTTTTCCCTTTCGCCAAGGTCCGGTATGAACGGGGACGGTCCGATTGTCACGCGGAGTTTGCCGCCGCTGCGCTCCAAGCTTTGGGCCGTTCGTTTCACCATGAACTGGATTTTGCGCTTCTTCATTTCCCGTTGAATGACTTTGGAACAGTCTGCATCGACCGAAGGGAGGGGAAGCATGCGGTCCAACGCCTCCACCACGCTCACCCGGGAACCGAGGGCGGAAAGGAGGAAGGCGAATTCACACCCGATGACGCCGCCCCCCAGGATCATGATGGACTCGGGGACTTCCTGGAGACACAGGGCATCGTCACTGGAAAGGACCTGTTCTCCGTCACGCGGGAAGGCGGGAAAGTCGAAGAGCTGCGTCCCCGGCGCCAGGATCAGGCTGTCCCAGGGGACTTCCAGATTATTGCCGTCTTCCAGTTGCGCGACGGCCAGTCCCTGTTTTTCAATGATTCCTTTGCCGCGCAGATAGCGAATTTTGTGGTGATCCAAAAGCTGCAGGATGCCCTTGGCCTGATCCTGGATCACCTTCTCTTTTCGCGCCATCAGCCGCTGCATGTCGGGGAAGACTTTTCCCTCCAACCTCAGGCCGAATTCCCCTGCCTGATGGAATTTTTCCAACAGCTCTGCCGTTGTGATCATGATTTTGGAAGGGATGCAACCCCGGTTCAGACAGGTACCCCCGACTTTGTCCTGCTCGATGACGGTGACTTCGGCGCCCAGTTGGGCGGCGCGTACAGCCGCCACATATCCCCCCGGCCCCGCGCCTATGACAGCTACCTTTGCGGCCACTCAGCCCTCCCTATTACTGTCCGGCATTTTTTTGTTTTTGGCGCGCGATTTTGGCTCTACGCCGAGTCCCTGTACAGAACGACATAAGCCGGCACGGACAATGAGAGTTGTCCGCGCCACCCATTTGGTGAGATTATTCAATCTGAACCTTTCGCAGAATAGTTCAAGTATGCATAGTATTACAATGGATCAAGCTTTTGTAAAGGTGACGAGCAAAACCAGGGTCCGGAGCGCTCCGGAAAACCGAAAGCGAGCCGCAAAGCGGCGTGGGTCAGGGACGATATCCTTTGATTTATCAAACCTCCCGGGGATTCCGGCGGCTTTATGCAGGGTAGAGAAAGCCGGCGGCTTTACGCAGGGTAGAGAATCCCGGCGGTTGTGCCCGCGCATTCCGGCAATGACCCGTGACAGAAAGGGGATGTACAGATGGATCAGCCCGAAAGAACCGTTCTTTATGACACGCATAAGGCCCTCGGAGCACAGATTGTCGAATTCGGCGGTTGGGATATGCCGCTGCAATATCCTTCCGGAGTCGTGAAAGAGCACCTGGCCACGCGCAAGAGCGCAGGGATTTTTGACGTCTCCCACATGGGCCGGTTCATCATCCGCGGAGTAAACGCACTCCCTTTCCTCCAGCATGTGCTGACAAACAACGCCGAAGCCCTCGACCTGAGACCCGCCGGGGCGCAGTACACGCTCATCCCCAATGAAACCGGAGGGGCCGTGGACGACGCCTATCTCTATCGGTTCTTTGAGAGTGAGTATCTCCTGGTGGTCAATGCCTCCAACCGGATGAAGGACTGGGCACACCTGCAGTCGCATCTGCGAGCGTTCGAAGACGTTGAGCTGATCGATCGCACCAAAGAAATCGCCATGTTCGCGCTGCAGGGGCCCCTGTCCCGCAGGATAATGGCTGAGGCCGTCCAGGCCGGTAAGCTGCCCGAACCGTTCAAGAATGCAGTGGGTATCGTGGAGATTGCCGGGAGCCGCGTGATGGCCGGGCGTACCGGTTATACCGGCGAGCCGCTCTGTTTCGAACTTTTCGTGGACCGCGACAAAGGCCCGATGCTCTGGGACCTCCTCGTGTCGAAGGGGGCCGCGCCCATCGGACTTGCGGCGCGCGACACGCTGCGCCTCGAATCCTCCCTGCCGCTTTACGGACATGAGCTGGGGCAAGACCAGGAGGGGAAGGAAATCCCCATTTTCGCCCTTTCCCTGGCAAGGTTCGGGGTGAGTTTTTCGCCGCTCAAGGCCGAGTTCGCCGGCCGGACAGCCCTGGCAAAACAGTTTGCCGCCCTCTCGAAAATCATCACCCGCGACTACTCCTCCATAGGCGACCTGCCGCGCCTGGTCCAACCGGTTGCCGTGGCGGGGCGGGGCATCGCCCGTGCGGGGGCCAGGGTCCTCAAAGACGGCAGACACGTGGGCTGGGTCACGAGCGGCACCATGGTCCCTTACTGGATCTTCGAGGACAAAGGGCTCATCTCCGAACAGACCGACGAGCATCAACTGCGCTCCATCTGCCTGGCATATATCGACAGCGACATCGTCGAAGACGACCGCCTCACCATCGACATCCGGGGAAAGCTTGTGGACGGCGTGGTGGTGCCGTACCATCTCAGGTCCGAGGCGCCCCTGTATGCACGGCCCATCGTGTATAATCACGAACTCCCGGAGAAGATGCCGCCCGAGGGAGGGGTGAACGCCAAAGCCGGCCTCCTGCTGGAAAAGGCCGTGCAAAACACGCAATGGCGCCAGCACGAGTGCATCAATCTGATCCCCTCGGAGATGACGGCATCCCCGATGGTGCGGCTGCTCTCCGTGATGGACCCGTCCTTCCGGTATGCCGAGCACAAGGAGGTAAAGGCTTTCTACGATGCGGACATCTTCTACTACCAGGGGACCGACTTCATCGCACAGGTGGAGTGGCTGCTGGAAGAAGAAATGCGGCAATTTCTCGGCTGCAACGACGTCGAACTGCGGCTGCTCAGCGGGCAGATGGCCAATGCGACGCTATACAGCGCGATGGTGGACTACATCAACCGTACTGACCGGCGCCGGGAGCCGCGGCGCATCCGCCAGGTGATGAACAACCACATCGCCAAAGGAGGCCATCTCAGCGCTCAGCCCATGGGCGCCCTGCGAGATTTCGTTGCGCGCGATTTCCACACGGAGCGCCCGGCCGTGGTGAATTTTCCGGTGCTCGAAAACAACCCCTACAAGATCGACGTGCCCGCCACCCTCGAATTGATCGATGCCTGCCGCCCGGAGCTGATCATTTTCGGAAAGAGCATGGTCCTTCACAAGGAACCGGTGGCCGAAATCCGCCAACATCTCGATACAACGCACGGCGACGCGATCGTGATGTACGATATGGCCCACGTATTGGGGCTCATAGGACCTCATTTCCAGCAGCCCTTTGCCGAAGGGGCCGACCTGGTGACCGGTTCGACGCACAAGACCTACTTCGGCACCCAGCGGGGTGTGGTGGGGAGCCGATTCCAGGAACACGAAGAGCGCTACGAGCTCTGGGAGGCCATCCGCCGGCGGGCTTTCCCCGGGAGTGTGTCGAACCACCATCTGGGCACGATGCTGGGGCTCCTAATGGCTGCTTATGAGATGAATCAGTTCAAGGACGAATACCAGCCCAAAGTCATCGCCAACGCAAAAGCATTCGCCCGCGCCCTCAAGGAGTGCGGTCTGGACGTGGCCGGCGATCCGGATATCGACTACACCGAAACTCACCAGGTGATCGTGCGCGTCGGCTACGGCAAGGGGCCGCAAATTGCGCGCCGGCTGGAAGACAACAACATCATAGGCAATTTCCAGGCTGCACCCGATGAAGAAGGATTCACGGCTTCGGGGGCGATTCGGCTCGGGGTATCCGAAATGACCCGTTTCGGAATGGAGGAAAAGGACTTCGGGGAACTGGCGGTCCTGATAAAAGAAGCGGTAAAGGACGGCGCCAACGTGGCGAGCCAGGTCAAAGCATTGCGGGAGCCGTTCCGTGAATTGCGCTTTTGCTTTCGGGGTTCCGAGTACGAAGACGTCCTGCAGAGACTGCACGGGCTTCTGTAAGGGCGGCGAAGCCAGAAGGAGCGGGGGAATATTTCCGGGGCTGTTGCCCAAATACACTTTCTTACCATGAGCACCATACCCGATAGCCATGTAGGGCGGGCACAGTTTTTCGGGTCTTCCGGCAAATGAATACCTGTGGTTCGGATTTTTGCCCCGAGGGGCTGCATATAATAGCCCAGGGTCAGAGGAGCGCCACCCTGGGGTTGTGACGCCAACAAGAACCAGTTCTTACCCTGTGGGGGTTGCACAGCCGGCCCTTTGATGTTTAAAGCGTGCTTTGATTTAATATTATTTTTATGTAACCCTTTCAGGGTATTACAACTAATTTGTGGCCCTGTTCTCCCCAGGGTGACGCGGTTCTCAAATACCCTGGGCTACCCTATGCAGCCCTTTCAGGGCAAGAAACTCAAAATCCCCTGCAGGGCGGGTTCACAGCAGACAGAAGCTGCCCTTTCTCGTCTGCAGGTACTCGGTAGCCGGATGCGCTTGGTGGGCATGAAAATACCATGCCCACCCTACATAACTCCCCACACCTGGCAGAGCCTGGAGTTATTTTATTTGCGGAATTTTGCGCGCACGATCCAAAGACTGCATTCGCCACCACCGGACATGGCTTAGCTGCCGGGCGGCGCATGCGCCTCGGTGAGCTTGTCGGCCTCGTTCACCCATCCCCCTCCCATGGCCTGGTAGATGGTGACGATTGAGCTCAACGCCGAGCCGTGGATCTGCGCGTAGTTGAGCTCGGCGGGGAAGAGCTGGGTTTCCGCGTAGAGTACCGTGAGATACTGCGTGTATCCGCCGTCGTACTGCATCCGGGCCAGGCGGGCGTATTCCCTCAGCGCCCTGACGAGCCGTTCCTGGTCCTGGAGCTGGTCGAAAAATTGTTTGTAGGACGAGAGCGCATTTTCCACGTCACCGAAGGCGCTCTGAATGGCATTCTCGTAGGACAGGAGGGCGGCCTTCTGTTGGGCTTCGGCCTGCTTTACCTGGCCTGCAATCAATCCTGCGGTGAAAATCGGCCCTGTAAAAGACCCGGCATAACTCCACATCCGCGCAGGCCCTTTGAAAAGGTTTGACAGGTCGGAACTGGCGGTGCCGAAGGCGCCGGTAAGCGAAATTGTGGGGAAATAGAGCGCCCTGGCTGCGCCGATCTGGGCGTTTGCGGCAACCAGGTTCTGTTCCGCCTGGGCGATGTCGGGCCTTCGTTCGAGCAACTGCGATGGAAGACCGGCCGGCACGTCGGGCAGCGCAAGTTGGGACAGCGGCCTGCCGCGCTCGATATGGCCGGGGTTGCGGGCGAGAAGGATGCATATGGCGTTCTCGGTCTGCACGATCTGGGACTTGATCGGCGGGATCGCCGCCGCCGCCGTTTCGTACTGGGACTTCGCCTGCTCGACGTTCATGGCGGAGACCTGGCCGTATTTGAACTTCAACTCGAACTGCTTGACGGTTTCCCCGTAGACGGCAAGAGTCCGGTTAGCGATCTCGAGCTGATCGTCCAGGGTGACGAGTTGAAGGTAACCGGCCGCAACTGATGCGACCAGGGAAAGGATAACGCCGCGCCGTGCTTCAACGGTGGCAAACAGACTCGCCCGGGCGGCCTCGGTCAGCCGCTGGATGCGGCCCCAGAGATCGATCTCCCAGGTTGCGCCAGCGAACAACTGGTAAGCCGACTGCGGGTTTGGGATAGAGGACGGCACGGGGGTTGCGCTGAGCTGGGTCAGCCGTTCGCGTGTGGCGCTCCCACTGTAGCTGACCTGCGGAAACAACTGTGCGCGGGTCTGCATGAGCACGCCCGCAGCCTGTTCGATGTTGGCGGCGGCGATCTTAACTGTCCTGTTATTGGCCAGCGCCTCGACGATCAGGGCGTCGAGCACCGGGTCATCGAACCTCTTCCACCAATCGGTGTTGGCAGTGTCACGTGCGTCTTTTTCTTCATATTGGAAAGACTGCGGAGTGTCCACCGCGGGGCGGCGATAATCCGGACCGACCATGCAGCCTGCCAGCAAAACGGCGATTGCAAAGAAAGTGAACCGGCCCATGTCAGTCTCCCTTCCCATGTTCAACGGTTGCATCCGCTTGTGGGCCGGCGCCGGCTTCCCCCTGCTTTTTCTTCGCCTCGGATCGCTCGCTCAGCCTGTCGAAGATGTAGAAGAAGAGCGGGACGTAGAGCATGGCCAGTGTGGCTTCGCCAATCATACCGCCCATGATGCCTGTGCCGATCGAGTGGCGGGCGTTGGCGCCCGCGCCCGTGGCGACAGCCAGAGGCAGCACTCCGAAGATGAATGCCAGCGAGGTCATGATGATGGGACGCAGCCGCTCCTCGCCGGCCTTGATCGTGGCGTCCATGATCGACAATCCCTGCTTGCGCAGATCGACCGCGAAGGTGACCCTCAGGACCGCGTTCTTGGCCCCGAGGCCGATCAGCACCAGCAGGCCGATCTGGAAGTAGACATCGTTTTCGAGACCGCGAAGCGCGTTAAAGGCGAGCGCGCCGAGGATGCCGAATGGCACCGCCGTCATGACGGAGCCGGGAAGAGTCCATGACTCGAACTGGGCAGCCAGGACGAGGAATACGATTACGAGGCCGAACACGAAGGCGTTTGCGGAGGTCCCCCCCGATTTCTTCTCTTCGTAAGCCATACCTGACCATGCATAGCCATAACCACTGGGGAGCACCTCTTTTGCTACCTCTTCCATGGCACTGATCGCTTCCCCCGAGCTGAATCCCGCCGCAGCGGCGCCGGTAATCTGGGCCGCCGGAAAGCCGTTGAAATGCGGCACCAGGTCGGGGGCGGAAGTATAATCGGTCGTTACCACGGCGGACAGCGGGACCATCTTGCCGTTACTCGACCTGGTGTACAACCGCGTAATATCGGCCGGGGTCTGGCGGTATGGCGCGTCGGACTGCAGGATCACGTTCCAGACGCGGCTGTACTGGTTGAACTGGCTGACCTGGATCGAGCCGAACTGGGCCTGCAGGGCGCTGTACACATCCTGCACCGGCACCCCGAGCAGCACCGCCCGGGAGCGGTCAACTTCGGCCCGCAACTGCTGGGAGGAAGCGCGGAAGGTGGAGTTCAGGCCGGAAAGCTCGGGGCGCGCGCGGGCCTTGGCGAGAAATTGCTGAGTGAGTTCATAAAGGCGGGCCGGCTCTCCGGCCCCCTTGTCCTGGACCCAGAATTCAAAGCCGCCCGAGGTGCCGATCCCGGGGATCGCGGGAGGCGCTATCGGGATGGTCAGCCCTGTCTTGATTTCCCGGGCTGCCCCGGCGACCTCCATCAGTACGGCCTTGGAGTTTTCCTTGCGGGCGCGCTCGCTGGAGGAATAACGGTCCTTGAAATCTTTGAGCGTAACGAAGAAGGTCGCCGCATTGGGCTTGTACTGGCCGTCGATCAAACTAAAGCCGTTGACGGCCGTCCGGTTGGCAACCGCCGGATTTTTAGCGAACAGTTCGTCTACCTGGCTCGAGGTCTGAGAAGTACGGTTCAGGCTGGCCGCGTCGGGCATGACGATCTGGGCCATCACGTAACCCTGGTCTTCGTTGGGTACGAAGCTTGTCGGGGTCGTCCGGAAAAGGTGGACAAGCCCCCAGATCAGGATGGCCAGGATCAGGAACGCCACGCTCATTCGCTTGATCATGAACACCACCGCATCGCCGAAAGCCAGCGTAAAGCGGTCGAACAGGCGGTTGAACCAGGCGAAAGGGCCTCTGCGGGGAGGTTCGGAGTGTTTCAGAATGACCCCGCACATGGCCGGTGTAAGCGTCAAGGCTATAAACCCTGACAGGGCAACGGAGATGACGATGGTAATGGCAAACTGCTTATAGAGCTGCCCCGTGGTGCCGGGAAGGAAGGCGGCCGGAATGAAGACCGACGCCATGACCAGCACCACCGCGATGAGCGAGGTGCCGATCTCCTCCATGGCCTTCTCCGTGGCCAACCCGGGAGATATCCCCGACTTGGCCATGTTGCGTTCCACGTTCTCCACAACCACGATGGCGTCATCCACGACCATTCCGATGGCGAGCACAATGCCGAAAAGCGTCAGGAGATTGATGGAGAACCCCAGGGCGAGCATGCCGGCAAAGGTGCCGATCAGCGACACGAAGATTGCAACGGTACAGATGATCGTCGAGCGGAAGCTCTGGAGGAAGAGGTAGACTACCAGCACGACCAGCACTATCGCTTCGAGCAGGGTGTGGATCACCTCCTCGATGGACAGCCGCACGAAATCTGTGGTGTCCAGGGCGATTAAATATTCTATGCCGTCGGGCGTGGTTTTCTTCAAGTCCTCCATGGTCTTGCGAACGGCCTTGGAGACGTCGAGCCCGTTGGCGCCGGGCTGCTGGTAGACGCCGATCAGGGTTGCCGGCGCCCCGTTCAGCTTGTTGTTGTCTATGTACAGCCTGCGGCCGACTTCGGCCCTCGCAACGTCTTTGATATGGACGATTGCGCTGCCGTCCTGGCTCGCCCGCAGGATTATATCCTCGTACTGCGAGGGCTTGAGATAGGGGGCCTGGGTCACGACCGGGTAGGTCAACTGCACCTGGTCACCGCTCGGCTGTTGCCCAACCTGGCCCGCCCCCCACATGGCGTTCTGATTCGAGACCGCGTTTTTGATATCCGTCGTCGTGATTCCGAGCGAGGCCATTCGGTCCGGGTTCATCCAAATCCGCATCGCCTGGTCCGGCACGCCGAAAATCTGGGCCTGCCCGGCGCCGTTCACGCGCTTGATCGCATCCAGGACATACACATTGGTATAGTTAGACACATACTCCGGGCTGTAGCGGCCATCCTTGTTGTAGACCGCAATGATCATCAGGGTGCTGGACGACTGTTTCTGCACCGAGACGCCGTACTGCGCCACTGCTTGGGGAAGCTGAGGCATGGCGAGATTTACCCGGTTTTGCACCTGTACCTGGGCGATGTCGGGATTGGTGTCGAGAGTGAAGTAGACCGTCATGGTCATCTGGCCGGTGTTCGAACTCGTCGATGTCATGTAGAGCATGTTGTCGACGCCGTTTACCTGGGCCTCTATGGGGGCCGCGACGGAGTCGCCCACCGTCTTCGAATCCGCGCCGGGATAGGTTGCCGACACCTGGACCTGCACCGGCGTGATCGTCGGGTATTGCGCCACAGGCAGGGCTCTCATCGCCACCAACCCGGCGATCACGATGATGAGCGCGATGACCGTTGCGAAGATTGGCCGCTCGATGAAGAACTTGGAGAACATGGGCAAGAGCCTCCTGTGCTTATTTGCCGCTTTTTGCCGAATCGGTCTGCGAGGCTTTTATGAGAGCGCCGGGACGAAGCGTGAGACCTCCATCGACCACCACCTGGTCGCCTGCGCTCAAACCCTGGTAGATAAACCAGTCGTTTTCGTACGCGTCGCCTAACGTTACCGGCCGGGGCTCGGCTTTATTTTCTTCGTCCACCACCCACACGAAATGACCCTTGGATGACTGCTGAACGGCGCGTTGCGGGACAAGGACTGCATTCGGCCGAATCGCGCCTTTTATGCGGACGCGCACAAACTCGTTCGGACGGAGCCAGCCTTCGGGATTTTCAACGGTAACACGAAGCAGAAACGTTCCGGTCTGGGCGTTGAACATGGGGTTTAAAAAAGTCACCTCCCCATGATGCGGAAAGATCGAACCGTCTGCGAGAACGATCTCGACAATGTACTTTTGATCCGCCGGTTCGCGCAGCAGGCCCTTCGTAATCTCGGTATGGTACGACAACCTGTCATTCTCGGAGAGGCTGAAGTTGACATAACTCGGCGACAGCACGGCGACGGTGGTGAGTTGGCTGTTACCCTGGCTAAGGTAGGTCCCGTCCGCTTGCTGCGCGTTACTGGTAATGCCGTCAACGGGTGATTTGATAACCGTGTACGAGAGATTGAATTCCGCCTGCTCGACCACCGCCCTGGCCTGAGCAACCGCGGCTGCAGCGGACTGGAACTGGCCGGTCGCGTCGTCCAGCTCCTTTTGGGAGAGCGCGTTAGCGGCGGCAAGGGGTTTGACCCGGGCAAGGTTCTTGCGGGCCACATCAAGGGCTGCTTCCTGCAGTGCAAGAGCTGCCCTGGCCTGGTCGAGCTGCGCCTTAAACGGTTTCTGGTCCATCAGGAAAAGGGTTTGCCCCGCCTTCACGATTGCGCCTTCGGTATAAACGCGCTTTTCGAGGAACCCGTTGACACGCGCCTGGATGTTCACCTGCCGGGAACTCTCTACCTGGGCGATGTACTCGAAGGTGACCGGCGTGTCCTTCGGCGCAATGGTTACCACGGTGACCTCTACCGGACGTTGTCCGTCCCCGGAGCGAGTGGAGTCATGCTTTTCGCAGCCGGAAGCGGCAAGCGCCGCGGCAAATAAAATTGAGGCCAAAAATAACCGTGGTCCGAAGAGGCGCCGGCGCCGTGATAAAACGTAGTTCAAAAAGACCGCGTATCGCACACTTTTCCTCCCGATCTCTCGACGGTGATTCTTTGTCAAGGCAAGCGCCAGTTGGAGATTGGAGCGCAGAGGGGCTCCCTACCAAGAGTGGATATAGGCCAAATAGCACTCCGAGCTTAAAATGCAATGAAAATCATGCGGCCGCCTTAAACGGGGTCGCTTCTGCTCGCCGCATCCAACTCGGCATTACAGTAACATTCCAGTTTAACAAGAATATTCTCGAATAATCGATCAAGGTGCAAGGCGCAAATTGAAATGGGTTCCGGTATGGGTTAAACGGAGGTAATCGATTGTGGGCCATCCTGCGATGGATACGAATTAATGACCCTTTTGGCGATACGTCCCGATAAAAAGGACAACTTCTTTACGATTCGAGCATACAATGCCCCGTGATCTGACAGCCCCCGCACATGAGACAGCCTCCTGAACGGGCGCCTTGGAACGGCCCCTTGTCCTGCGTGGGGATTTTCGAGTTCAAATTCTTCTTCGGTTTTGGATCGGGTCCCCCCTTTTTGCCGGCCTTCCGCGTACTCATGTTACTCTCCCGTGTAGTGTTGATTCTAATAGAAATTCTTTATCGATAATCTTTAATGGATGTACACTTACCATCGGCACCACCTTTGTCAACCCCACTCCAACGGTTGCAGAAACGCCCTGCAAACCCTGCATGCAGACTCTCCTCCCAGATGATATTACCTCAAAATGACTCAGTTCCGGATCTTAAAAGCGGGAATGTGAAATTCAAGTGGCAGCTCACGACGCTTGTTTCTTGGCTGGGCAAGACTCCATGAGTTCAGACAGTCAAAATCTATATATAACTTGCATGTTCGATTGCGAAGTCATAAGGTTTCGCTGGTTTTGTGGCTGTTGCAAAAGTCCTTCAGGGCGGAATCCGACCCGAAAATGCGCTTTTAGGCGTCTGTTGGCAACCGATGCCTCAACCGGGTGCGTGGGGCCATGTACCGATGATTTACAAGGATTCCTGGCCGCACACCGCTTAAAACGGCGTTATCCGGCACGACGTACTTAAAAACAGTTAAAACAAAGAAGGACGCGGCACACCTCTCATTGCGTATGAGGAGATTTTTTATGAAGAAGGTATATTCCCTTT